>Ga0187809_10001292_pt1 | contig 11926 bp, 13 predicted proteins | sample NC_wetland_sal_i_8_FD_132415 | JGI IMG/M metagenome (GOLD analysis project Ga0187809, IMG submission 132415) | Wetland sediment microbial communities from Neuse River Estuary, North Carolina, USA - ASW_4 | ecosystem: Environmental > Aquatic > Freshwater > Wetlands > Sediment | place: USA: North... | reverse complement strand
CAGATCGTGTGGGCCACCGTATTCCAGTGGGAGGAACTGACCGGCGGTTCCAACGGCGTCATCGGCGTATGGCCCAAGCCGCCCTTTGACAAGGGCGGGGCCTATTTCCTGCTGACGCTCGCGCTCGCGGTCGCCGCGGTGCTGCTGTTGCGACGGATCCTGTTCGCGCCGTTCGGCTATGCCATGCGTGCGGGTCGAGACAATCCCTTACGTGCTGAAGCGATCGGCATCGACGTCAAGCGGGTTCACTGGCTCGGCTTCGCGCTCGCCGGCGCGGTGTGCGGTATCGGCGGCGGCCTGTTCGCCTTCGCCAAGGGCTCGATCTCGCCCGAGACGATCAGCGTCGGCCGCTCGATCGACGGTCTGGTTATGGTGTTGCTCGGCGGGATCCAGACATTGACCGGCCCGATCGTCGGCGCGTCGTTCTTCGCGACGTTGCAGGACATGGTGATGCGCGAGACCGCGTATTGGCGCGCAATGTTGGGCGGCATCATCCTCGTTCTGGTGCTGGCCTTTCCGCAGGGCATTGCCGGCGCGGCGGCGTCGCTGTTCGGCCGAAGGCGCGCACCATGACCGTGCTCGCCATTCGCTCGCTCAGCAAAGCGTTCGGCGGCGTGCATGCCGTCAACCAGGCGAGCTTCGAGATCGGCGCCGGCGAATTCCTCGCCATGATCGGGCCAAACGGCGCCGGCAAGTCGACCTGCTTCAACATGATCAACGGCCAGCTCGCGCCTGACGATGGGCAAATCCTGCTCAACGGCGACAACATCGCCGGCATGGCGCCGCGTGAAGTCTGGCGCCGCGGCGTCGGCCGCACCTTCCAGCTTGCCGCGACATTCCCGTCGATGACGGTCGTCGAGAACGTGCAGATGGCGCTGATCTCGCATGCCGGCGAAACCTATGGCCTGTGGCGGTCGGCAGCGACGCGGCATCGCGGCCGCGCGCTCGACCTGCTGGCGCAGGTCGGCATGCAGGACGCCGCCGAGCGTCCGAGCCGCGCGCTCGCCTATGGTGACATCAAGCGCATCGAACTCGCCATCGCGCTCGCCAACGAACCGAAACTGTTGCTGATGGACGAGCCGACGGCGGGCATGGCGCCGCGCGAGCGCAACGATCTCATCGCGCTGGTCAAGCGCCTCGTGGTCGAGCGCGGCATTTCCGTGCTGTTCACCGAGCACTCGATGGACGTCGTCTTCGCTTATGCAGATCGGATCGTCGTGCTGGCCCGCGGCCGCGTCATCGCCGACGGCGACGCAGCGGCGATCCGCGACAATGCGCAAGTGCGGGAGGTTTACTTCGGCACAGGGAAGACGTTCGCGCGGGGGCAAGCATGACCGCGCCGATGCTCCAGGTGGACAAGCTCAGCGCCTGGTACGGCGCGGCGCGCATCCTGTACGACCTCGACCTTACGGTCGGCCGCGGCGAGGTGGTTGCGCTGATGGGCCGGAACGGCGCCGGCAAGACGACGACGATGAAAGCCATCATGGCGATGATGGCGGCGCGCAGCGGCGTCGTGCGCTTCAACGGCGAAGATATTTCGCGGCTCAAGCCCTACGAGATCGCGCGGCGGGGTCTCGGCTTTACGCCGGAAGACCGCCGCATCTTCGTCGACCTGACCGTGATGGAGAATCTCGATATCGGCCGCCAGTCACCCCGCGCCTTTCCTGACGGCACGCCAGCGCCGGCGTGGACGCCGGAGCGGCTGTTCAAGCTGTTTCCCAATCTCGCCGAAATGCCGGACCGCCCCGGCGGGCGCATGAGCGGCGGCGAGCAGCAGATGCTGACGGTCGCCCGCACGCTGATGGGAAATCCGCTGCTGGTGCTGCTCGACGAGCCGTCCGAAGGCGTGTCGCCGCTGATCGTTGAGCAGATGGCCAACACGATTGTCGAACTCAAGCGCGACGGCCTGTCGATCCTGCTGTCGGAGCAGAATGTTCACTTCGCGCGGCTCGTATGCGACCGCGCCTACGTTCTCGAAAAAGGCCAGCTCATGTGGCACGGCACCATGGACGATCTCGATGCCAATCAGGATGTGCAGCGCGCCTATCTGACGGTCTGATGCGACGCCGGGACTATTCCGCAGATATTTCCGCGGGTCCCTCGGAATAGGTCTTTCTCCGGCGCGCCTGACCGGTCATCATGATGCGTGGCAGGCGCGGGATCGCCTGCATGGGACATGGAAAGCCGCATGCCGCGCGACAAGCTCAAGGTGACTGCCGCCGCGGAGGGCCCCGGCTATCTGCTCGACGAGCAGGTCGGCTTCCTCATGCGCGTGGCGATGCAAAGGCATACGTCGATCTTCACATCACAGATGATCGAGGGGTTGACGCAGACGCAGTTCGCCGCACTCGCGAAACTCTACGAGGTCGGCCCGTGCTCGCAAAACCATCTCGGGCGGTTGATCTATCTCGACGCGGCGACCATCAAGGGCGTGGTCGACCGTCTGTCGCTGCGCGGCTTCGTCAGCGCGCTCAACGATCCCAATGATCGCAGACGCCGCGCGGTGGCGCTCACCGAGCGCGGCCGCGAGGTCACCGAAGCGGCGATGAAGGTTGCTTCAGACATCACGGCGACGACCCAGTCGCCGCTCACGGCGGAAGAGCAGCGCACGATTGCGCGGCTGCTGAAGAAGCTCGGCTAGCGCCGGTTCACCAGCACGAGGCCGAGCGTGGTGAGCGCCACGGCGGCGAGAAAGGCCGGCGACAGCGGCTCGTTCAGCACGAGATGCCCGGCGGCGACCCCGAACAGCGGCGTCAGGAACGTGAAGGCCGAGAGCCTGTTCGCCGAATAGCGCACGATCAGTGCAAACCAGAGCATGAAGGTCACAGCCGTCAACGTCTGATACGCCAGCGCGCCAACGGCCAGCCATGACGGCGCGTGAACGATGTGCTCGCCGCCGACCAGTGCGGCCAGAGCGAACATCGGCGTCGAGATCGCGAGCTGATAGAGAAGCACCTTTTCAGACGCGAGGCGATTGAGGGCGCTCGCCTTGATAATCAGCGTCGTCGCGGCCCAGGCGAGCGCAGCGCCCACCATCATCAGGTCGCCGACCATCTGGCGCGGATCGAGCGCCGGCGTCGGCACGCCGAAGGCCAGCATCATGCCGGCAAAAGACAGCGCCAGCCCGAGCCATTGCCGAGGGCCAAAGCGGTCGGCGGGCAGGAAGATGCGCGCGCCGAGCACGACGAAGAACGGCGCGAGATAGATGAACAGCACCGCGCGCGTCGCCGTGGTGTAGACGAGGCCCTGGTAGATCAGCACGAATTCAAAGCCGAATAAAACGCCGGCGGCGATGCCTGCCATCAGGCTGCCGTCGCGGCCGAAGATCGGCATGCCGCGCAGCCTGCACCATCCAGCGACGAGAATGGTCGCGGCAAAGGACCGTATCGCGCCCTGCATCAGCGGCGGCACGTCATGGATCGCAAGCTTCACCGAAACCTGGTTGAAACCCCAGCACAGACATAGGAACACGACCAACGCCGCCGCCGCGGCATCGAGTGGACGTGTGACATGCGCGGCAGAACGGTCGGACATTGCTTGCGCGCAGCGGTCTAAGCGGCCGCCTTGCAGTGCGCGCAGATGCCTGAGATCTCGATCACCGGCGTCTTCGGTGTGAAACCGGCGGTGCGCGAGGCGTTACGGATTGTCTCGGCGACCGCGGCGCCGGCGGCTTCACCGACCGCGCCGCACTTCTCGCAGATCAGGAATACGACCGGGTCGCCGCTGTCATGATTGTGCACGCAGGCGATGAAGGCATTGCGGCTTTCGATGCGGTGGACGAGGCCCTGCTCGCGCAGGAAGTCGAGCGCGCGGTAGATGGTGATCGGCGCCGGCCGGCTGCCATCATCGGCGAGCCGGTCGATGAGCTCATAGGCGCCGAGCGGCTTGTGGCTGCCGAGGAGCGCCTCGAGCACGTGGCGGCGGATCGGCGTCAGCCGTTCTTTCCGCGCCTCGCAGATCGCCTCGGCATGGGCAATTGCATCGTGGGCGCACCGGTCATGGTCATGACCCGGGGCCGGGAAAATCGCGTGCTTACGTGCCACCACCTGCTCCTGCTGCGCGCCCGAGTTTAATCCGTTCGGGCTGTCCCGCGAAGCCGTTGCGGGAGAACCGTCACACACTAGATAGTATTGCACTGCAACAAAATTAGGGGCAGGGTCCGCGCCTGTTCCATCCGCCGCTACTTTCGAAGAGGTCGACATGCTGAAGGGCAAGACTGCGCTGGTCACCGGCTCCACCTCGGGCATCGGCCTCGCCATCGCTCGGGCGCTGGCCAAGGATGGCGCCAACGTCATGATCAACGGCTTCGGCGACAAGGCGGCGATCGAGCAGGAGCGGGCGGCGTTGGAGAAGGAGTTCGGCATCAAGGCGCGCTATTCCGCAGCCGACATGTCGAAGCCGGCGGAGATCGCGGCGATGGTCGCTGAAGCCGAGAAGGAATTCGGCGCCGTCGATGTGCTCGTCAACAATGCCGGCATCCAGCACGTCGCCAACATCGAGGACTTTCCGATCGAGCGTTGGGACGCGGTCATCGCCATCAACCTGTCGTCTTCGTTCCATACCATCCGCGCGGCGATCCCCGGTATGAAGAAGCGCAAGTGGGGCCGAATCATCAACATCGCTTCGGCGCACGGCCTCGTCGCCAGCGTGCAAAAGGTCGCCTACGTTGCCGCCAAGCACGGCCTCGTCGGCCTGACCAAGGTCGTCGCGATGGAAGCGGCGAACAACGGCGTCACCTGCAACGCCATCTGCCCCGGCTGGGTGCTGACGCCGCTGGTGCAGAAGCAGGTCGATGCGCGCGCGCAGCAAAGCGGCATGAGCAACGAGGAGGCCAAGGTCGCGCTCATCTCGGAAAAGCAGCCGATGCACGAATTCTCGAAGCCCGAGAACATTGGCGCGCTCGCAGTATTTCTGGCCTCCGACGCGGCCGCGACCATCACCGGCTCGTCCTACTCGATCGACGGCGGCTGGACCGCGCAGTGACCCTCTGTCGTCCCGGGCGAGCGCAGCGAGACCCGGGACCCATACTCCGCAGTCTCCCGATAGACTGCGGCGTGTGGGTCCCCGTTTTCGCGGGGACGACAGAAATTGGAAGGGGCGCCTTCTCTCACGCCGAGAGGCACGCCTCATGATCTCCCTCCTCACGCGCGCGTTCGGCGACAAGAGCGACAAATCCGGCGGGCCGAAGCGCATCAATCTCGCGCTTCAGGGCGGCGGCGCGCACGGCGCCTTCACCTGGGGCGTGCTCGAGCATCTGCTCGAGGACGGGCGGCTGACGGTCGAAGGCATCTCCGGCACCTCGGCCGGCGCGGTGAATGCGGTGATGCTTGCCGACGGCCTGCGCACCGGTCCCGACGAGGCACGCAAGCGGCTTTCGGACTTCTGGCGCGCGGCGAGCCTCGGCGGCGACCTGCCGGCGATCCAGCGCGCCGTGCTCAACCGGCTGTTCTCGCTGTTGCCGGAGGAAGGCTCGCCCGGCTTCGACTGGCTCAATGCGTGGTCGAAATATCTGTCGCCCTACGACGTCAATCCGCTCAATATCAATCCGCTCAAGGACCTGATCGAGCGCTTCGTCGATTTCGATAAGCTGCGCGCCGATCCGCGCGCGCTGTTCATCGCAGCGACCAATGTGCAGACCGGACGGCTGCACATTTTCCCGCGCGACAAGATATCGGCGGAAGCCGTCATGGCCTCGGCCTGCCTGCCGGCGGTGTTCCGCGCGGTCGAGATCGACGGCGTGCCCTACTGGGACGGCGGCTATCTCGGCAATCCGGTGCTGTTCCCGTTCTTCCGCGCCACCGCGACCGAGGACGTGCTGATCGTGCAGATCAACCCGCTGGTCAGGAAGAAAGTGCCGCATTCGACCCGCGAGATCGTCGCACGCGTCAACGAGATCACTTTCAATTCGGCGCTGATGGCCGAACTGCGCGCCATCGAATTCGTCAACCGGCTGATCGAGCAGGGCCGCGTGCCGCACGGCACCGGCCCGAACGAATACCGGCGCATTCGCGTGCACCGCATCGTGCTGGAGGGGCTCGGCGAGCGGTTCTCGTCGTCGAGCAAGCTGCGCAACGATCTCGAATCGTTCGAACTGCTGCGCAAGCTCGGCCACCGCGCCGCGCGCCGCTTCCTCGACGCGCATTACGCCGATATCGGCGAGAGTTCGAGCGTCGACCTCAAGGCGGAGGTCGCGGCCGAGCGGGGGTGATATAACGGCGGTATGAGCATTCGCACGGCCGAAATCGGGTCCGCCCGCCTCGACATCATCGTCGCCGACATCACGACGCTCGATGTCGACGCCATCGTCAACGCCGCCAACCGAAAGCTGCTCGGCGGCGGCGGTGTCGACGGCGCCATCCACCGCGCGGCGGGGCCGGGCCTGCGTCAGGAGTGCGCGACGCTCGGCGGCTGCGACACTGGCTCGGCCAAGATCACGGGCGGCCATCGGCTGAAGGCGCGTCACATCATCCACGCCGTCGGCCCTGTGTGGAACGGCGGCGGCTCAGGCGAGGATGCGCTGCTCGCCGGCTGCTATCGCACTGCGCTCGAACTCGCCGCCGCGGCGCGGCTTGCCTCGGTCGCGTTCCCGGCGATCTCGACCGGCGTCTACGGCTTTCCCGCCGACCGCGCCGCCCGCATCGCGGTGGGTACCGTCAAGGTGGAATTGTCTGTGGCGCCGCGCGGACTCGCCCAGGTGATCTTCTGCTGCTTCTCGGAGGCGAGCGCCGCGCACCACCGCGATGCGTTTGCGGAATTGGGGTTGGTCTAAACGTCAAACCTTCGGCGCGACGTCCAACCGCACGATCCAGTCCTCCATGCCCGGCTTCGCCGCCGGATAGATCTTCAGCACATCGGGATCGTGGCCGGGCACGAAGTGGTGCCGCGACGAGGCGAGCTTGCGGAGCTTCTTGTAGCCCTCGAGCGTGTCGGCGACCGAATAGGTGATCGGGAAGACGCGGCCCTCGTCCATGTGCGAATAGAGGTGGCAGGCGTCCGACGCCACGACGACGTAGCCGCGCTGCGTCTTCACCCGCACGCTCTGCAAGCCCTTCGAATGGCCGCCGATCTTGTGCACGGTGATGCCCGGCGCGATCTCCTCGTCGCCGTCGTGGAAGTCGACGCGATAGTCGAACACCTTCTTCACCATCGCCTGCACGTCGCTTTCCGAAAACGGCACGCGGATCATCTGGTGGCACATGCAGCGGCCCGTGCAGTAGGCCATCTCGGTGTCCTGGATGTGATAGCGCGCGTTCGGGAATAGGTCGTAATTGCCGGCGTGGTCCCAGTGCATGTGCGTGGCGATGACGTGATCGACCTTGCCCGGATCGACGCCGAGCGCCTTGAGGCCTTCGCCGACCGGCTTGGTGATCTTGCGTCCGCGCTCCTTCGCCGCCGCCTCGTCGAAGCCGGTGTCGCACACGAAGGTGCCGTGCGGTCCCTTGATCACCCAGACGTAATAGGAGATCGACGTCATCTCGTCGTGAGGATCGCCGAAGATGTAGTTCTCGGCGCGCTTGCGCGCGTGCGAGCCGTAGCAGATGGCGTAGACCTCGTGGATGTCGTCGCTCATGGCTTCTTGCTTCCCACGGTCACGCCGGCGCGCGTCTCGACCATCTTCACGATCAGCGTAAAGTCGCTGTCGGCGCCATACTCCTTGTTGGTCGTCTCCCACTGCGCAAGCGTCGCGCCCATCATCGCATGCGGCACGCCGACATGCTCCGCCTCCTCGAAGCAGAGCCGAACATCCTTGAGCATCAGCCCGGTGGCGAAGCCGTAATCGAAGGTGCGCGGCAGGATCGACTGCGGAAATTTCTGGTCGGAGGCACGCGAGCGGCCCGAGCCGGCATTGATGACGTCGATCATCACGGCGGCGTCGAGCCCCGCCTTCACGCCCATGGCGACCGCTTCGGCGGTGGCGGCCATTGCGCTTGCCGACAGGAAATTGTTGGCGACCTTCATCGTCTGCCCCATGCCGGGCTTCTCGCCGATGATGAACAGCTTGCCGAACACGGCGAGCGCATCCTTGACCACATCGACGTCCGCCTTGGGCCCCGACACCATCAGCGCCAGCGTTCCCTTGGCGGCGCCGCCGATCCCGCCGGACACGGGGCAGTCGATCTGGGCGATGTTCTTCTTCGCCAGACTTTCGGCGATCTTGATCGCGGTGCGCGAGCCGGTGGTGGACAGGTCGACCAGGCGCTTCACGCGCTTGCCATGGATGACGCCGCCGTCGCCGAGCGCGACCTTTTCCGAAATCGCGAGCGAAGGCAGGCTCGCCATCACCGTCTCGACGCGGTCGGCGACATCCTGTGGTGAGGAGGCGACCTGCGCGCCGAGCGCGACCAGAGGCGCGACCGCGTCGTTGCGCGTGTCGTAGACGACGAGCTTGTGGCCGGCGTCGATGAGGCGGCGGGCCATGGGCGCGCCCATGTTCCCCAGGCCGATGAAACCAATGTCCATGGATCGATTCCCGAATGGTCGTGCGTAAGGCCCGCGACTTTGCCTGACCGCGCCAGCCTTGTCAGGCGGTCTTCCGGGAACCCAGCTCTGCTAACCCTTTGTTGCGCCGCAATATTTTTGTACTTGCACTTATTATAAGGATGCTTATTATATCGGGGCTGACAGAAACCAGAGTTCCATGGCCCCTATTCCAATCACCCGTGAAATCGCGATCAGCATCATCGACGTCGCGCGGATGCTGAAGACCTATGCCGACCAGCGCGCGCGCCAGTTCGGCATCTCGCGCGCCCAGTGGACCGTGCTGATGCGGCTCGACCGCTTCGAAGGTCTGAAGCAGTCGGAGCTCGCCGACGTGCTCGACCTCCAGCCGATCTCGCTGACGCGTCTGCTCGACCGTTTGGCCGAGAACGGGCTGATCGAGCGCCGGCCCGATCCGAACGACCGCCGCGCCAATCGGCTCTACCTGACGCCGGCCGCGCGCCCGCTGCTCAAGCAACTCTCCGAGCTCGGCGAGGACATGATGGCGTCTGTGCTCGACACGATCGACGAGAAATCGCGCGCGCGGCTGCTCACCGATCTCGATTCGATGAAGGACAACCTGCGCGGCGCGATCTCCCGCAACGGGAGCGCCGCCAACGACCAAACTGCGACCGGTTAAGGACATGAGTGACAAGGCTTTGAAAATCGTTCCGGCGCCCGAGGCCAAGGCTTCTCCGGACGCCAAGACAGAGGGCACGGCGGCAGCGCCGGCGCCGCGCGGCGGCCGCAAGCGGCTGCGCATGATCCTGCTCGTCGTGCTGCCCGCAATGGCGCTGATCGTCGGCGGCCTCGTCTACCTGATGGGCGGCCGCTATATCGAAACCGACAACGCCTATGTCGGCGCGCAGAAGGTGCTGATCACGCCTGACATCTCCGGCAAGATCGTGCACGTCGCCGTGCGCGAGGGCCAGCAGGTAAAGCCCGGCGACGAGTTGTTCACGCTGGACAAGCAGCCCTACGAGCTCGCGCTCCAGGGCGCACAGGCCAAGCTCGACACCGCGAAAACCGATTACAGCAAGGCGAAGCTGACCCTCAGCTCGCTCACCGAACTGGCCGATCTCGCGCAAAAGAACGCAGACCTCAAGCGGCGCGACGTCGAGCGCAAGCAGAAGCTGCTCGCCTCGCAGGCCGGATCGCAGGCCGACGTCGACACCGCTGCCGCAGGCCTGGTCTCAGCAGAGCTCCAGGCGAAGTATACGCAGCAGCAGCGCGACACGACGCTCAGCCAGCTGCTCGGCAACAAGGACCTGCCGCTCGAGCAGTTCCCTGAATACGCCCAGGCCAAGGCCGCGCTCGACAATGCGCAGCGCGACCTCGCGCACACCGTCATCCGCGCGCCGATCGCCGGCATCGCCACGCAGGTCGACTCGATCCAGCTCGGCCGTTTCGTCGCAGCGGGCACGCCGGTGTTCAGCGTCGTCGACGACGAGCAGCCTTGGGTCGACGCCAATCCGAAGGAAACCGACATCACCTATCTGCGCATCGGTCAGAAGGTGACGCTCGACGTCGATTCGTTCCCCGACCGCACGTTTACCGGCACCGTGACCTCGGTCTCGCCCGGCACCGGCGCGCAATTCTCGATCCTGCCGCCGCAGAATGCGAGCGGCAACTGGGTTAAGGTCGTGCAACGCGTGCCCGTGCGCATCTCCTTCGACAAGGACAGCGCCACGAAGCTTTTGCGCGCCGGTATGAGCGTCAACGTCTCGATCGACACGCATCACAGCCGTTGGCCGTCCTGGCTTGGCGGCGGCGCGGCGGCGAAGAACACCGGCACGGACGCCGGCAAGTAGGCGCGCGGCGATGTCTCCTTCAGTCACCAGCGGAATGTCGCCCAAGGCCCGGCGCACGATGGTGACCGTCTGCGCGATGGCCGCCACCATCATGCAGGCGCTGGACACGACCATCGCCAACGTCGCGCTTCCCTACATGCAGGGCTCACTCTCTGCGTCGCAGGACCAGATCAACTGGGTGCTGACGTCGTACATCGTCGCCGCCGCGATCATGACGGCGCCGATCGGCTGGCTCGCCGACCGCTTCGGCCGCAAGAAGCTTTTCATCGTCTGCGTCGGCGGCTTCACCGTTGCCTCGCTGCTCTGCGCCACCGCGCAGAATATCGAGCAGATCGTGCTCTATCGCCTGTTGCAGGGCATGGGCGGCGCGGCGCTGGTCCCGCTGTCGCAAGCGGTGCTGCTCGATTCCTATTCCGTCGAGGAGCGCTCCGGCGCCATGGCGATCTGGGGCATCGGCGTCATGCTCGGGCCCATCATGGGCCCGACCATCGGCGCCTGGCTCACTGACAATTACTCCTGGCACTGGGTGTTCCTGATCAACCTGCCAATCGGCGTCATCACTGCGCTCGGCCTGATGGTCTTTATGCACGAGACCAAACTCCAGACGCATCTGCGCTTCGACTGGTTCGGCTTTATCGCGCTCGCCGTTGGCATCGGCTCGCTGCAATTGTTGCTCGACCGTGGCGAGGAGGTCGGCTGGTTTGGCGCCCGTGAGATCTGGATCGAGGCGATCATTGCCGCCTTCGGCTTCTGGTACTTCTTCGCGCATTCGCTGACGACGGACGAGCCGTTCGTGCGGTTCGAGATGTTCAAGGACCGTAATTTCGTTTCGGGCGTGGTGTTCATGGTCGTGATCGGCGTCGTGCTGTTCGGCACCATGGCGCTGGTCACTCCGTTCATGCAGAACCTGCTCGGCTACCCGATCCAGACGGCGGGCTTCCTGCTCGGCTCGCGCGGGCTTGGCACGCTGTTCACGATGATGGTGGCGCCGCGTTTGATGAAGCACATCGAAGTGCGATGGCTGATCCTTGCAGGCCTGCTGATCACCGGCTGGACGCTTTACGTCTTTACCGGGTTCTCGCTCGACACGACGCAGTTCACCATCGTCACGTCGTCGATCGCGCAGGGCGTCGGCCTCGGCCTCCTGTTCGTGCCGATCACCACGGCCGCGTTCTCGACGCTGCCCGGTCATCTGCGCACCGGCGGAACGGCAATCCTGACCCTGGTGCGCAATATCGGCTCCTCGGTCGGCATCTCGATGGTGATCGCGCAGCTCACCAGCACGACGACCTACATGCACGCGCGGCTCGCCGAGGATGTGACGCCTTTCAACAATGCGCTGCAAATGCCGGATGTCCGCTCGCTGCTCGACATCACGACCGATGCCGGGCGCGCGATGCTCGACGGCATCGTGACGCAACAGGCGAACCTGATCGCCTATCTCAACGACTACAAGCTGCTGATGTATCTGACGCTGCTCGTCATTCCGTTGATCTTCATCATCGGCAGCACGCGCAGCAAGCCGGCAGCCGCCGGCGCCGGGCACGACGACGAGCCGATCGTGATGGAGTAGGTGGCGGCCGCTACACGGCCACTTTGGTCAGGAAACGCTCGACCGCGGCGCGCAGGCTTGTGCT
>Ga0187809_10001291_pt1 | contig 11937 bp, 13 predicted proteins | sample NC_wetland_sal_i_8_FD_132415 | JGI IMG/M metagenome (GOLD analysis project Ga0187809, IMG submission 132415) | Wetland sediment microbial communities from Neuse River Estuary, North Carolina, USA - ASW_4 | ecosystem: Environmental > Aquatic > Freshwater > Wetlands > Sediment | place: USA: North... | reverse complement strand
TGTCGCCGGAGGAACTCCAGTCCGCTGGCCTGGACAGGTACGCCACGGGCTGACGGGCGCGACAGCCCGGAGGGACCGCTGACGTGGCACACTCAGATCTGTTGAGGCTGGCCTGACTAATCCAGACGTAAGACCGGACAACCCGAGAATGGAGGCCTGCCGGTGTCCACGTGGATAGCCGATTATATCGATGCATGGAACAGTCATGACGGCAACAAAGTCACCAGCTTCATGGCCGATGATGTGGTATATGAGGACTTGGCGTTGGGCCAGGTCCATGAGGGAAGGCCGCAGTTGCGGCCTTCGTACAGAGAAGCTATGAATTCTCCAAGGACCACAAGTTCGTCCCAGTCAGCGAACAGAGCAGCGGCGATAGCTACGCCTTTGAATGGGAGATGATCGGAACCAACACCGGCGGGGCGGCCGGACTGCCAGCAACGAATAAGCCATTTCGTATCCGCGGCGTGTCCGTAGGGGCCCTGGACTCGAACGGGAAAATCAAGCACAACCGGGACTATTGGAACCTGGCCGATTACCTGATGCAGGTGGGCGTACTTCCTCCGCGGCAATAAGCCTCCCCGAGCCGAAACCGACCGGTTCGCCAGGCGCCGACCATCCGCTTTTCAGCTGGAGCGGATGCCCAGCTCAGGCTCGACGTGCTGGGAGTACGTGGCTGTCCCGCGCGGGAGGACGGGGACAGACCGGGACCGGAACGGCAGGCGCTGCCGTAGCTACGCTGAGAACATGGACGCGGGGGCTGGCCGCGAAGAACTGGCCCCGGCCGGGCTGCTGGCCACGGTGGCGGACTGCCGGTGCCAGGACGAATGCTGCACCAGCTCCGTGGTCCAGGATTCCCTTTGGCATCGGCGGGCCAGGTATGCGCGCTGGCTTGCCTGGGCGTCGCTGGCCTGGATGTCGGCCGAGGGCGTGCTCGGGCTCATAGCGGGTTTCGGCGCGGGTTCTATCGCGCTGATCGGCTGGGCGCTGGGAAGCGCCATCGAGGGCCTGGCCAGCGTCATCGTGGTCTGGCGGTTCACAGGATCGCGGACGCTGTCGGCGGACGCCGAGCAGCGAGCCCAGAAGGCCGTGGCGGTCAGTTTCTGGCTGCTCGCGCCCTATCTAGCCGGACAGGCCATCTACGACCTCGCCAGCGAGCACCGTCCGGCCGCCACGATGCTGGGAATCGCGCTCACCGCCACCAGCATGGCCATCATGCCTGTCCTGGGCATCGCGAAGCAGCGCTTGGGTCAGGCCCTGAGCTCCGGCGCTACAGCAGGCGAGGGCTTGCAGAACCTGATGTGCGCCGCCCAGGCAGCCGCAGTCCTCATCGGCCTGGCCGTGATCGCCGCATGGCCCGCAGCCTGGCCCGTCGATGCCGTGGTCGCGCTTGCAATCGCCGCGTGGTCAGCATGGGAAGGCCGCCAGGCATGGCGCGGCGCGGACTGCTGCTGAGCAGGGGCGGTGAACGCGCGCTCCGCGGCCGCGGCTGGTCAGTGCCGCTGGCGGAGGAAACCAGCGACGGCGGTACCCCACATAAGGACAAGGATCCCGTAAAGGCCGAACGCGGCGGCTGCCGCGGTGCCGAAGGCGGCGGCTGCGAGCCCGGCGGCGATGGCGAAATCACGCATGGACGTGGTGAGCAGCAGGGCCACGGAACTGGAGCACCGGCACCTGGACCGGCACGGCCCCGGCTGGCAGTCGGTCGCCGAGGGCGTTGACGGGACTGAGGGCTGGCCGCTGTACCTGGCCCGGTACGCCGCCCTGGTCGCCCAGGAGGGCTGACATGCCGCCGATCATCGCCGCGACCGACGCGGACCGGCCCGCCGCCGAGGTATTCACCTACGCCACCGATCCGGCCCGGTTCCATGACTGGCAAGCGGGCGTGACCGAAGGCCACCTCGATCATCCCGGTCCCGCCCAGGCCGGCACGAGATGCCTGACCACCCGGCGGATCGGCGGCGCCAGCCGTGTCGTCACCTCGGAGGTTACCCACGTCGACCCGCCGCGCGCCTGGAGCATCCGCAGCATCGACGGACCCGTCCGCGCGACCGTGGACCTCACCGTGGACTCCCTGACCGGCAGCACATCCCGGCTGACCATCGCGGTCGACTTCGAAGGACACGGCGTCGGCAAGATCCTCGTGCCGCTCCTTGTCCGGCGCCAGGCCCGGAAGGAGATGCCGACCAACCTCGCCACCCTGAAGCGACGCATCGAAGCCCAGCAGCCGCAATCCGGACCATAGGCGGCATCATCGCCGCAAGGACATCAGAGGCCCGCAACCCCAGCAGCCGGCCAGAACATCACCCGCGTGAGCATTGTCCATATCAGGCCGCCATGAGCCAGTGCGCCACGATCGCCAGCAGCACACAGAGCCACATGTAACCGGCAGGGGAACCAGTGGCCGACTACTCCTGCTCACTCGACGTGATCGGCGCTGGATCTCGGCGATGCGCACTCCCGCTGTGCGTGCCGGTGCTAGCCTGCCTGGTTGTCATCGTCGCCGCGCGGATCAGGGTGATCGGTGCGCGTCCAGGCTGGTCGTGGGCATCGCCCGTGGCCTGAATGCCCTCGCGGGTGACGTCCCGGTCCGGGCCTGTCACGGGCTGTGCGTTACCTGTCCCGTCGGCGGCATGGCCGGGCGGTGGCGGATGTTTTCATCGCCCTTGGCGCACGGCTACGGCAATCACTGGATATCCGCGCGCAGCAGGCGGCTGGCTGCGGTGAGCGCCTCCTCGACGTCGTGCGCGGTACTGGCCTCGGCGAAGATGAACCCCAGGTACTGGTCCCCGTCCGGGAGAGGACGGACCCGCTGGCCGATGGGGATGGTGAGGGTCAGGCCGGTGATGCCGGGCACGGCGCGGGCACCGGCGCGGCCGTGGACCGCGCGCAGCGTGCCTGGCCGCGGCACGGGGAGCATGAACACGCCGCAGGGCCTGGCCGGGCCGCGGCCGGCTTGCGGCGGGGGCTGGCCGAGGGCGCTGGCCAGGATCAGCTCTTCGAGGGTCTTGCCGCCGGGGAACCGGAGCGCCCGTGAGCACAGGCCGCCGATGCAGCGTGCCGCTAGTTCGAGCATGGCGGGCCTGGGCTGGCCGTCGTGGTCGTGGATGCGCAGTTCGGCGTGGATAGGTCCGCGGGTGAGCCCGAGCGCGCGGGCCGCCTGCCCGGCGGTGGCGATGGCTGCGGCGAGGACCGGGCCGGGCAGGCGGGAGGGGGTGACGAGCAGGGTTTCCTCGAAGGCGGGGCCGTCGGGTGTGGCGGGCTTGTCGAAGATGGCGGTGACGGTGAGGCCGCCGTCGGCAAGCAGGGCGTCGATGCTCAGTTCCGGCCCGGGCAGGTATTGCTCTACGAGCAGCGGTTCGGTACCGGGGCGGCGGGCGGCGGTCAGGATGTGCCGGATCCGTCGGGCTGCGGTCGCGGCGGCTGCCGGGTCGTCGGCGCGCAGGATGCCCTGGCTGGCGCTGAGCGAGACCGCCTTGATCACGCACGGGAACCCTACCGCCCGGGCCGCATGGCGGATGGCGTCGTCCCCGGCCGGGGCGGGCACGATATGGAAGGCGGGCTGGGCGATGCCTGCGGCGGCCCACCGCTGCCGCTGCCATGCTTTGTCAGTGGCGTTCTGCACGGCATCGGGCGGGTTGTGCGGCAGCCTCATCTGCCTGGCGACGGCCGCGGCCAGCATGAGCATCGGGGTGTCCGCGGCGACCACGGCGTCGACCGGGCCGGCGCGAGCCAGGATGCGGCGGGTGCTGGCGTCCGGGTCGGCCGGGCTGACGGGGATGACCGGGCGGCCGCCGCCGACCGGCAGGGCGCCGTCGCTGCCGATCACCAGGTCCAGGCCCATCCGGGCTGCGGCCAGCAGGAAGTCGGCGGCGCGGTAGGTACGGGCTGGCACCAGCAGCAGTACTCTGCGCCCTGCCGTCGGCGCGTCCGGCGCTGCGGTCGTGTCCGCGTTGGTCACCGTTTCTCCGGGGAGTAGAACGGCTCGGTTCCCGCCTCGTGGTCGGTGATGTCGATCAGGCCGGTCATGGCGGGCAGCCGGGAGCGCAGCAGCGGCTCGATGCCCTGGCGGATGGTCACCTCGGCCAGGCTGCAGCCCTGGCAGCCGCCGTCCAGCCGGATCCGGATCCACCCGTCGGTTACGCCGGTGACGGTCACGTGGCCGCGGTGTGCGGCGATCGCCGGGTTCACCTCGGCATCGATGATGGCCCGCGCGGCCTCGGCAAGATCCCCGGCGTCCGCGGGCGGCGGCCCGGCCGGTCCCGTGGCGGGGGTGATCAGCCGGACGGCGGTGATCGCGGGCACGGCGGCGCAGATCACCGCCTCGATCCGGGAGGCCAGCGGGAACACCGCCCCCGGTGATCCGGTCACCTCCAAGGTCACCACGCCGTTGCTGGCGGCTGCGACGCGGACGGCGCCGCCGCGGGCGATGACCGAGGGCAGGACGCTGCGCTCCAGCGCGGCTGTCGCCTGCGCGGCCAGGTCCGTCACCGGGCAGCCTCCCCGCTGGCGTGTGCTCCTCGTGCCGGGCCGCGGGTCGCGGCATTGAGCGCGGCTTCCAGATCGGCGATCAGGTCTTCGGGTTCCTCGATGCCGCACGAGATGCGGAGCAGGTCATCTGGCACCGGGGAGGATGGTCCCTCGCTGCTGCGCCGGTGCTCGATGAGGCTTTCTACCCCGCCGAGGGAGGTGGCCCGCTTGAGCACCCGGACCTCGCCGAGCACGGCCTGCGCGCGGGCGGCGCCGCCGGCTACCCGGATCGACAGCATCCCGCCGAACCCGCCGCGCATCTGGCGTGCCGCGATCTGATGGCCGGGATGGCCCGGGAGACCTGGGTAGAGCACCGCGGTCAGCGCGGGATGCCCGGCCAGGCGGGTAGCGATGGCCAGCGCGGTGTCCGAGGAGCGGTGCACGCGCAGGAACACGGTGCGCATCCCCCGCTGCAGCAGCCACGCCTCGAACGGGCCGGGCATAGCGCCGGCGTTGCGGCGCCAGGACCGGACCCGTTCCCAGAACGGGTCGCGGCGGGCCGACAGCACCGCGCCGGCCAGCACGTCACCGTGCCCGTTGAGGTACTTGCTGGCCGAATGCACCACCAGGTCCGCCCCGTGCTCGAACGGCCGGGTCAGCACCGGTGTGGCCACCGTGTTGTCCACCGCCACCCGCACCCCGCCCGGATGGGCGAGCTCGCAGATGGCGGCCAGGTCGGTGATCTCCCACATCGGGTTGGCGGGGGTCTCGGCCCACAGCAGCCGGGTGCGGCCCGGGCGGATCGCCGCGGCGACCGCGTCCGGGTCGGTCGTGTCGGTGAACTCCACGTCCAGGCCCCAGGTGAGCGCGAACTCGGCCAGCCACTTGCGCACCCCCCAGTACAGGACCCGGGAGACCAGCACGTGGTCCCCGGGCAGCAGCGCCTGGAAGATCGCGGTGGCCGCCGCCATCCCCGAGCCGAACAGCGCGCACGCGCAGCCGCCGCCTTCCAGCGCGGCCAGCAGCCGTTCGGCGTGTTCGGAGGTCGGGTTGTCGGCCCGGGTGTAGACCCGGCCCTGCGGGTAGGACCCGTCGGGCTGCTGCTCGTAGTTGGTGGACAGGCTGATCTCCGGGGCCAGGGCGCCGGTGGCCGGGTCCGTCTCGCCCAGGCCTTGTGCGGCCAGGGTCTGCGGTGACAGGGGTGGCTGGTCCATCAGGCCATGCTCCTCGGCGACGGTCACGGGTCAAGCACCGGGCGGGGATGAGTTTCCCGCATCATTGTCCAGGCGAGCAGGCCGGAGGCGGCGGTCAGGACGGCGGCCACCGAGATCGCGGTATCCAGGGTGGCCAGCGTGGCGGTGATGCCGCCGATCAGGGCGCCGATGGCGTAGCCGGAATCGCGCCAGAACCGGTAGACGCCCAGGGCGGAGGCCCGCCAGTCGGGGTGGGTGGCGTCGCTGACCGCGGCGAGCAGGGTGGGGTAGACCAGGGCGGTGCCTGTGCCGAGCAGGAAGGCGCCGGTCAGCCCGGCGGCCAGCGCGTGGGAGATGCCGGCGGCGATGACGGCCAGGCCGGCGGCCTGGATCAGCATCCCGGCCACGATCGGCGGCTTGCGGCCGATCCGGTCGGCGAGGTGGCCGGTGGCGATCATCCCGGCGGCCCACATGAACGGGTAGAAGGCCTTGACGTAGCCGACGCCGGTGACCGAGACGCCGTGGTCGACCAGCAGGACCGGCAGCACGACCCAGACCAGGCCGTCGTTGAGGTTGTTGACCAGGCCGGCCTGGCTGACGGCCGCAAGGGTGCGGTCCTTCCAGGAGACCAGCAGGGCGATCTGGCGGAACGGCGGATTCGGCCCGGCCTGCCGGTGGTGCTGGCGGGCCTCGGCGCGGGCCCAGGGGGCCGTATCGCGGACCGCGAGCACCGACAGGGCCAGGCCGGCCAGGGCGTAGCCGGCACCTAGGAGTTCCGGGGCGGGGCGTAGCCCGTAGGCGGCGGCCAGGTAGCCGGTGGCCAGCGCGGTGACGGCGACGCCGAGGTAGCCGGCGGTCTCGTTGATGCCCAGGGCGACGCCGCGGCGGGCGGGGCCGATCAGGTCGATCTTCATGTTGACCGTCATCGACCAGGTCAGGCCCTGGTTGACGCCGAGCAGGACGTTGGCGGCGATCGCCCAGTCCCAGCTGGGGCCGTAGGCGAGCATGAACGGCACGGGCAGGCCGATGACCCAGCCGGCCACCAGGATGGTCTTGCGGGTGTAGCGGCCCACGATCGCGCCGCCGACGGCGTTGGTGATCGCCTTGGTGAATCCGAAGACTACGACGAAGGCGGAGATGGCGATCTCGCCGAGGTGGAACTGCTCGGCCCCGACCAGAGGGGTGACGGTGCGTTCCAGGCCGACCATGCCGCCGACGAAGAAATTCACGACCGCGAGCAGCGCGAACTGGGTGAGGTTGACGCGCAGCCCGAGGCGGACGCCTTCGTCGCTGCTGGTGCTGCCGGCCGTTTGGGTGCGCCCGGGCCGGGTCACGGCCCCTCCTGGAGTGGCCGGCTGGTGGCGGCCGCCCAGTCCCGGGCGCCGCCGGCCAGCACGGCAAGGCCGTGGTGTCCGGCGCGCTGCAGCAGGCTGGCGGCGGTCATGGCCAGCTCGCCGTGGCCGCACATCACCACTGCGGCGGCGGGCGCGGCCTGCATGCGGGCGGGCAGGTCACCGAGCTCGATATGGACCGCGCCGGGGACGTGCCCGGACTGGTATTCGCCCGCCCGGCGGACGGCCAGTATCGCGCGGCCGTCGAGGTGGTCGGCGCTGACCAGCTCGGTATGCTCGACCGGCCCGCCGTCCGCCTGCCAGGCGGCCATGCCGCCCGCCAGCTGGCCGGTCAGGTCCTCATAGCCGATCTTGAGCGCCTGCCAGGCCACCTCGGCCGGATCCTGGCCGGGAGCCAGCACAAAGGCCAGCGGCACGTCGCTGGGGAGCAGCCAGCCAAGCCAGGTGGCGAACTGCTCGCGCAGCGCGATGGAGACCGCGCCGGGGATGTGCCCGGTGGCGAAGTCCGCAACTGGCCGGACGTCGATCACCTGGCCGTCGCGGCCGGCCAGGGAGCGCAGGGCAGCGGGGGTGAGCGGGGCCAGTCCGGGAATGCCGCTGATCAGCGCGGGACCGCGGCGGTTGACCTCTGCCAGGCGGCCGAAGTACGCCGGGTAAGAGCCCAGGCTGGCCAGCAGCTGGCGGGTGAAGGCATCCTCGTCCGGCGCGGCCAGCAGGGCGTTGGCCGTCTTCTCAGCGCCGATGGTGGTGATCCGGGCGGCGCCGGGCGGGGCGGAGCAGAACGACCCGGCCCCGTGCGTCGGGTAGACCGGCGTCGCGTCGGGCAGCGTGGCCATCCGGCGCAGCGACCGGTACTGGGCGCGGGCCAGCTCCTCAGTCCGGCTGGCGCCGAGCAGGTCGGTGCGGGCGGCCGAGCCGATGATCAGCGATCCGCCGGTGAACACCCCAGCTCCCGGTATCCGTCGAGCAGCAGGTAGGACAGGTGCTCGCCAGTGTGGCCGGGCGTCGACCAGGCCCGCAGCGTCAGGCCGCCCAGATCGACCTCATCCCCGTCGGCCAGCCCCCGGTGATCGAAGGCACGGCCCCCGGCCGCGGCCGCGAGGACCTGCGCGCTGTCATCGGCGGCCAGCTGCCGGGCCCCGGACAGGAAGTCGGCGTGCAGGTGCGTGTCGGCGGCGAACGCGACCGTCAGGCCGTGCCCACGGGCCGCGGCCCGCACCGCCCGCAGGTCCCGCGGCACATCAATCGCCAGCGCCCGCCCATCCCCCAGGTCCACCAGGTAGGCAGAGTTCCCCAGGCCCTCATCCCCCACCGGCATGATCACCGCTGCGGTCACCGCGGACCTCCCCTCGTCGCCCCTCACCCGGCGGCCACCGGCAGCCCGGCCCGCTTCCACTCGGGGAACCCGTCGGCCAGCCGCCAGGCCCGGAACCCGTGACGGGTCAGCTCCCGCACCGCCTCGTCGGCATACACGCAGTACGGGCCGCGGCAGTAGGCCACCACGTCGGCGTCGGCGGGCAGCGCAGCCAGCTGGCGGCGCAGCTCGGTAACCGGCACCGACCGTGCGCCTGCGATGTGGCCCGCGGCGTACTCGGCGGCCGGGCGGACATCGAGCACCAGCACCTCACCGCGGCTGAGGCGGGCGGCCAGCTCATCGCGGCCGACGACCTCGATCCCGTCCCGGCTGCCCAGGTATGCCTCGGCCAGCCGTTCCAGGCCGGCCACGTGCTCGGCGGCCACCTGCGCCAGAGCCGACCACAGTGCGGCGACCCGGTCGCTGGCCAGCGCGTAGAAGATGCGGGTGCCGTCCCGGCGGGTCGTCACCAGCCCGGCCCGCGCCATCGCGCGCAGGTGATGGGAGGTATTCGCCACGCTCTGGCCGATCTCCCCGGCGATCTCCTCGACCGGCCGCTCGCCCTGGGCCAGCAGGTCAGCGATCTCCGCCCGCCGCCCGCTGGCCAGCGCCCGGGCCACCTCAGCAAACCCCTCATACAACGCATCTTTCGCCCCGCGGTCAGCCATGCCCTCATCATCCGGCCAGACCCCGCCTTTTTCAAATAATCAAACGAATACTTGACAATAAGCCCGGGCGGGCGCACGCTATGCCCAAAGACCGCATCAGGAGGGGACAATGGCCACCAAGCTCGCTCCGGGAGAGATCAGCGATCTCGACCCGTACAAGTTCATGGCCGTCATCGGCAAGCGGGTGATCCACCCCGGCGGGCGCGCCTCCACCGAGGCGCTGCTGCGCCGGGCGCAGATCACCACGTCGGACCAGGTACTGGACGTCGGATGCGGGGTGGCCACGACCGCGATCCAGATCGCCCGCCGCTACGGCGCCACGGTGACCGCGGCGGACATCTCCCCGCTGATGCTGGAGCGCGCCGAGGCCAACGCCCAGGCCGCGGGCGTCGCCGACCTGGTCACCGTGACGCCCGCCGACATCACGGCGCTGCCGTTCGAGGATGCCGCCTTCGACGTGGTCATCGCCGAAGCGGTCACCATGTTCACCGACCGGCCCAAGGCGGCCGCCGAACTGGCCCGGGTGACCCGGCCCGGCGGGCGGGTGCTGGCCACCGAGTTCTACTGGCGCACGCCACCCACCCCCGAGGCCCGGGAGGTCTTCCTCGGCCAGGTCTGCCCCGGCATGCACTTCGACACGGCCGAGGACTGGACCCGGATCTACTCCGCCGCCGGGCTCACCGGGCTGGACACCCAGACCGGGCCGTTCGAGATGATGACCCCGCGCGGGTTCCTGGCCGACGAGGGCCCGGCCCGCTGCCTGGCCATCATGAGCACGGTGGCGGGACGGCCCGCCTACGCCCGCAAGATGGCCTGGCTCATGCCGCGCATGGCCAAGGCCGTCCCCTACCTCGGCTACATCATCATCGCCGGCACCAAGCCCGCATGAACGTGTAGCGCAGGCAACGAACGACAGGTGCGGAGTGCGGTGCTCGTAGTCCATGGCGCAGATGGCGCCGGACCTGGTCCTCGCGTCACATCTGGCAGGGGCCGCAGGCGAGGTCTCGGCATGCAAACCGGCTGCAAGGCCCGTCGGCCAGGCTGAGCGGGATGCCACCACCCGATCTGGAGGCTGACATGGCGGACACGGTGCCCCCTAGGACCGTCGATGAGCTGCTCGCCCAGGCCCGGGCCATGCTGCCGCACCGCCCCTTTCTCCCGCAGGATGTCGCCGCCTCCAGCGGAGGCCGCTCCCATGTAGGCAGGCCCGTGGGCGTCTCTCTGGGGAGGCGCCGGTTACGCACCGTGTGGCCGCGTGCCTTTATGACCTGCTTCCGGTCCTTCCGGAAACGGTCGTTTCCCCTACACCGAGACGAGGGGCGGCGTAGGCAAGATCATCGCCGGCGCGAACGGCTGCACGGATCTTCCCCGAGCCCGAGAACGACAGCTGACCCTCCGCACGTAAGGCGGAGCTGTCATCCGCCGGGCAGGCTATCAGCTGATCCGCACACGGTCAGCCGCGAGCGCCCGCTGATCGTGCATGATGGCGCGACACCTGCCGGATCTGCCGGGTTCCAGGTAACCTTACGGCATCGTCTCGTTCAGACTCGGGGTCCGCGGATGTGGTTCAGGCGGAAGGCAAAGTTTAGGGTCACTGGCGTTAATTTCCCGGTGGTAGGGGGCGGGGTCACCTGGACCGGCAATACCGATGAGCGCGAAGTGCGGGCCAGGACCGAACGGGCCGACGCGTTCGCGGAACTCTGGAATATAGCCCAAAGCGCTCACATCGGAGTCCGGAATAATTTTGATAACGTAGACGAGCTTGCCGATGTACACCGGCAGCTGAATGTCCTTCTTATCCAGAAAGCTCCTGCGCTGGATCCGGCTGACGTTCACCTTGCACAGAATTTCCTTAAGGCACTAGACGAATTCATTCATATTCTCAGGCCGTTGTCCGGCGCGTCTGCAGACCGCGTACGGGAAGAAATGGCGCTTACGATGGAGCCATTGCTGCAGGACGATGACCTTAAGATTCTGCTAGAAGTTTATTCTCGCATGTCAGGTTATAATGACTCGCTCAGACAGCGGTACCGCGAGGTGGTATTCGGAGAGGGCGCGTAAAAGGCGCATTTCAACGGCGGCGCCCGGTTCGATGGGGCGACCTTCACCGGCGACGCTGGGTTTATCGAGACGACCTTCTGGCGAGGCCCGGTTCGGCGATGCGACCTTCAGCGGCAGCGCCGGGTTCGGCGGGACGACCTTCAAGCGGTTCGCCGGGTTCGACCGCGCGAGGTTCGAGCAAGCCCGCCAGCTCCGCTCCCTGCTGGCCTACCGTGCCGGAACTTCCGGGCGAATCGAGATGCCCACAAGGACCCGCTGCCGTCGGCGTCCTCGGCCTTGCCCACGAGCTCGCCAGGAAGGCAAGGAGGCAGGCAGGTGTCCCAGGTCCACCTGGCAGGGGGCTGGACGGCAGCGAGCCGGGCACCGATACAGGCGACCGGGTGATACAGCGGGCGATCGCGGCCATGCCGGAGGAGAACGCCACGGCGTGACCGCCCTCCACCTGGCCCACGGCCATCTCCAGTGCCTCCCAGCCCGGCGTGGCGTCGGTGCGTGAGTAGGCGCGGCTGTCCTGCCCGGTGCCCGGTGCTGCCATGGCGCCGGCCTGGAAGTTCGAGGCCAGCACCACGGGAACGTTGAGCGGCCCGCCGGCCGCGTGGCCGGGGCGGCCGGCGCAGATGACCGCTGTTTCCGGGCGCAGGCCCGCGGGTGCGGCCGGCCGGCCGTCAGGTGTCATGGGGTTCTCCTGTCTCTCGATAGTGCAGTATAATGCCTTAAGTGAGGCACTCAGATCTGGAGGCCCGGGCCGGGGCGGACACCGTCGCCCGGGCCATCGGCGGCCGGGTCCGGCACGGACGGAACAGCCGGGGCTGGACCCTGGACCAGCTGGCCGGGCGCTCGGG
>Ga0187809_10001290_pt1 | contig 11939 bp, 11 predicted proteins | sample NC_wetland_sal_i_8_FD_132415 | JGI IMG/M metagenome (GOLD analysis project Ga0187809, IMG submission 132415) | Wetland sediment microbial communities from Neuse River Estuary, North Carolina, USA - ASW_4 | ecosystem: Environmental > Aquatic > Freshwater > Wetlands > Sediment | place: USA: North... | reverse complement strand
CGTCGTTGAGCCGTCACCGACCGCGCGAAGCCGGTACGACGCCAGAACGTGTCCGTTGCGCGCCAGTTGGCCGGGTGAACTCAGTCCGACAGGCTGCTAGGCGATGGAGATAGTCGCAGCAAGCCGCGCGCAGCGCATAAGAAGCGTCTCCGTGCGTCTCAGTGCAGTCTCCGTGGCCTCCGTGTGAAACCCTGCTTGCTTTGCTGCTGACCGATTCAGCCCGCGGGAGCGGAGTCTGCTCCCGCGCAAGCAAGCCTACACGCGGAGAACACCGAAAAATTCCAGCCGCAGCGCATGGGTTGCCGCCTGCGCCAAGCGGGGCGATGCTGGACAGCAGTTTGACCGACCCTGCCGAGGAGCGCATCGCCGTGACCGCACCCATCACCCGTAATTTGACGCTCCCCGGTCTGGAGCAGCCGGCGGAAATCGTGGTGGACCGCTGGGGCATCCCGCATATCCGCGCGCAGTCGCAGCATGACGTGTTCTTCGTGCAGGGTTTCAACACCGCGCGCGACCGGCTGTATCAGATCGACCTGTGGCGCAAGCGCGGCCTCGGCCTGATGGCGGCAGATTACGGCCCCGGCTTTCTGGCGCAGGACCGCGCCACGCGGCTGTTCCTGTATCGCGGCGACATGGACGCCGAGTGGTCCGCCTATGGCAATCCCAACGCGCACGCGATCTGTGCCGCCTTCGCCGCCGGCATCAACGCCTATATCGCGCTGGCGGAGCAGGATGCATCGCTGCTGCCGCCGGAATTCGCCGCCATGAACATCAAGCCGGCGCGCTGGCAGGCGGAAGACGTGGTGCGCATCCGCAGTCACGCGCTGTGCCGCAACGTGGAGTCTGAGGTGGCCCGCGCGCAGGTCGCCGCACGTGCCGATGTCGAAACCGACCGCGTAAGACGCTCGATCGAGCCGCCGTGGAATGTGCGCATTCCGGAAGGCCTGAACCCAAATGACGTTCCGCCGGAGGTGCTGGACGTGTACTGGCTGGCGGTGACCAACCCGGACATCAGTCCGGATCGCCTCGCCGCGAAGCCCGAGGAGGCCTGGCGCTGGACCAAGGTGAACGATCTCGACGAGGTGATCCGCGACACCGAAGCGGAAGGCTCCAACAACTGGGTCGTCGCGCCGTCGCGCACCGCGACCGGACGTCCGATCCTCGCCTCCGACCCTCACCGCACCTACGAGATGCCGTCGGTGCGCACCGTGGTGCACCTGACCTGTCCGGGCATGGACGTGATCGGCGCCACCGAACCCCCGACTCCCGGCGTGTTCATCGGCCACAATGAACGCCTGGCGTTCGGCCTGACCATCTTCCCGATGGATCAGGAGGATCTCTACATCTACGAGACGCATCCCGACGACCCGCACCAGTACCGCTACGGCGGCGGCTGGGAACGCATGCAAGTGGTGGAAGAACGCATCGACGTGCGCGGCATGCCGGCGCAGACGGTCACGCTGAAATTCACCCGGCACGGCCCGGTGCTGCACGAAGACACCGGAAGGCACCGCGCCTTCGCTCTGCGTTCCGTGTGGTCGGAGCCCGGCACGTCGGCGTACATGGGCCGGCTGGCCTACATGACCGCGCAGTCGGTGCAGCAGCACGGCGAGGCGCTGCGCCATTGGTCGGCACCCACCGTCAACCAGATCGCCGCCGATGTGGACGGCAATATCGGCTGGTTCGCGGTGGGCAAAGCGCCGCGCCGGCCGAACTGGGACGGGTTGCTGCCGGTGCCGGGCGACGGGCGCTACGAATGGGACGGCTTCCATGAGCTGGAGGACCTGCCGCGCAAGCTCAACCCGCCGCGCGGCTTCGTCGCCACGGCCAACGAAATGAACATCCCCGCCGACTATCCCGCCCTCGACCGCAAGCTCGGCTTCGAGTGGGCGGAGCACTCGCGGTCGAACCGCGTGCATGCGGTGCTGGACGAGCAGCCGCAGCACAGCGTGGCCGATGCGATGGCACTGCAATGCGACGTGTTCTCCATCCCCGCACAGCGCATCGGCCGGCTGCTCGGGGGCATTGCCAACGTCTCCGGCGACCTCGCCACCGCGCTGGGCATGCTGCGCCAGTGGGACCACCAGTTGCGCTGCGAGTCCGCACCGGCTGCGCTGTTCGAGGTGTGGTGGGTGAAGCACCTGAAGCCCGCACTGATCCGCGGCATGGCGTCCGATCCGCAGCTACGCAAGCTGCTGGCGCCGGGCGACAACGAAACCTTGCTGGCCACGCTGGAACAGGCCGATGCCGCGCTGCTCGACGTGCTGCTGCCGGACACGCTGACCGCCGCCTTCGCACAGTGCCGCACGCTGCTGGGGGGCGATCCGGCGCAGTGGCAATGGGGGCGGCTGCATCACGCGCATTTCGCCCATCCGCTGTCACGCGTCGCGAGCGCCCAGGGTCTGCGCGATGTCGGGCCGCTGGCAATGGGCGGTTCGGGATCGACGCCGATGAACACCACCTATCGCGCCACCGATTTCCGCCTGACGGTGGGTGCGTCGTTCCGCGTGGTGATGGATGTCGGCAACTGGGACGACAGCCGGGTGATCAACACGCCGGGCCAGTCGGGCGATCCACGCTCGCCGCACTATGACGACATGGCGCCGCTATGGGCGCGCGGCGAGTACGTGCCGCTGCTGTATTCGCGCGATGCGGTGGATGCGGCGGCGGAGTTGCGCATCGTGCTGCAGCCGGGGACGTAGCGGCGCCAATCAGCCCTGGCCAAGCAGTGCGACCGCGGCGGGCGGGAGATCGTCACCGGCGAAAGGATTGATCACCCGTACGCCGAGCAGCGTACTGCCATCGGCGAGGTCTTCGGTGAGGATGGCGGTGCAGCCGGCTTCGGCGGCGGTCGCCACCAGCAGTGCGTCCCAGTAGGACGCCCGGCCCGCGGTAGCAGCGGCCATTGCAGTGCGTACTGCATCGGCCGTTGGCGGGATTGTCGGGAAGATGGCCAGGAAGTCTCTCGCCGCGGCTTCGGCGCGCGATGGGTTAAGCACACGCTTGCGCGTCACGGCCGCATAGAACTCGGAAAGAGCCTGAAGTGTCAGCCAGCAATCCGTAATTGCTGCGTCGTTGATGATCTGCTTCGCGCGGGCGTGGCGGGGACCGGAGTCTGCGTCCAGATGATAGAACAGGACATTGGTGTCGAGCGTGAACCGTTCACCGCTCATGCAGCGCATCCCGATCGAGCCGACCGCCGCCGAGGTGCCATCCGTCGTCTGCCAGAGCATTCAGCCGCTCCAGCGCCGCCTGCTGCTCCGGCGTCAGCACGCGGCGCTTGCTGACCGGCGACAGGCGGGCCACCGGCGTGCCGTTGCGGGTGATGACGAACTCCTCGCCGGCCTCCACTTCGCGGATGCAGCGGGCAAAGGACTGGTTGGCGTCGCGCAGGCTGACGATCTTGGTCATGCCGCTTTTGTAGCGCGAGACGTGCTACAAAGCAATTGCCCTCAATCGTCCGCCAAGCACTGTGCGTTTCAATCTTCGCAGTGGGTCCGCCGCACCCCGGCAGTCATGCCGCCCGCTGCGCCTGAATGCGCTCCGCCTCCTCCGATGACAGCCCCCGGCGCGCAAGCTTTAGGTCGTAGCTGGTTTGCAGGTTCATCCAGAACTCGGGGCTGTTGCCAAAATACAGCGACAGGCGCAGCGCTGTGTCCGCCGTTATACGCCGGCGGTTCTGGATAATTTCTGCAATCCGATTTGGCGAAATCCCGATTGCCCGGGCGAGTTCCGCCTGGGACAAATCATACTCCGACAGAAACTCCTCTTTCAGCATCTCGCCTGGAGTAACTGGAGAAAATTCATTCTCTGCCATCAGCTGAATCCTTCAGTGGTAATCGAGGATCCGTACATCATGCGCGTCGCCCTCGATCCATCGGAATATGACGCGCCACTGGTCATTGATCCGGATCGAATGGAAGTCCCTCAGGTCACCACGGAGCCTCTCCAAGCGGTTGGAGGGCGGTATCGCCAAATCTCCCACGCGGTTTGCGGCATGGAGCGCCTCCAGCTTTCGCTTGGCGCGCCGCGCTACCCCCCGGAATTCAGCAACATATGAGTCTTCAAACAGCGCTTGCGTCCGCTTGTCTCCGAACGACCTGATCATAGGTGAGTATACCGCATCCCGGGACGCGGTGACAGCGGCTTCCCTGGGCTGCTACGTCGCGTCCCAGCCGCCGCTCTGAGCGACGGCTGGGACGGTCCTCGGCCGTTCAATCCTCGTCGTGTGTCCGCCGCACCAGCACCTCGCGCCGGCCGACATGGTTGGCGGGGCCGACGATCCCCTCCTTTTCCATCTGCTCGATCAGCTTGGCCGTCTTGTTGTAGCCGATGTTCAGGTGCCGCTGGATGAAGGACGTGCTCGTCCTGGTCCGCGAAGGCGAGGCGGCCAGTGCCGGCGTCAAAGCCGGTCTGCTTGCAGTCCCCTTGATTTTTGTACGGCTACACCGTACATCGAGTTATGCGGATACGCAGCGTTCGTCATCGTGGCCTGCGGCGCTTCGTCGAGACCGACGATGCACGAGAAATCAGGCCAGACCTGGTGAATCGCGTGCGGCGCATCATGACCGCATTAATCGCCGCTGTGGACATCGACGGCGTCGGCGGCCCGCCCGGCTGGCGCCTGCATCAATTGACCGGCGATCGTGCCGGGACCTGGAGCCTATCGGCGTCCGGGAACTGGCGGATCACTTTCACATTGCAAGACGGCGAGATCTGCGACCCGGACCTGGAGGATTACCACTGATGAATGACCGCCCCATCGCTGTCGGAATGCGTCCGTCCTCGCCCGGGGAATTCGTTCGGATCGAGATACTGGAGGAACTGGGGTTATCGGTTTCCCGGGCCGCCGAACTGCTGGGGGTGCGGCGGGCGACGCTATCGGACCTGGTGAACGGCAAGGCAGGGTTGTCGCCGGAGATGGCGTTGCGCATTGAAAAGGCGTTCGGCGTCAGCATGGACACGTTGCTGCGTATGCAGGCCTGGCATGACAGTTACACGATGCGTCAGCGCGCCGGAGAGATCGCCGTTGAGCGCTATGTGCGGGAGCGGCGGCCGGAATGAGTTGCAGGCCAATACCCGCTACATGAAGAACCAGCCGCCCCCTTCTGGCGCCAACGCCGTCAATCCTCGTCGTGTGTCCGCCGCACCAGCACCTCGCGCCGACCTACATGGTTGGCGGGGCCGACGATCCCCTCCTTCTCCATCTGCTCGATCAGCTTGGCCGCCTTGTTGTAGCCGATGTTCAGGTGCCGCTGGATGAAAGACGTGCTCGCCTTGCCTTCGCGCGCCACCACCGCCACCGCCTGGTCGAACAGCCCCTTCTCGCCCTCGCTCGCGCCGGCAATCCCGCTCAGCAGCGAGCCGCCGGTGTCGTCGTTCTCCGGGTCGGTCACTTCCTCGACGTAAGCCGGCTCGCCCTGCTCGCGCAGGAAGGCGACCACCTTCTCCACTTCCTCGTCAGTGACGAAGGGACCGTGCACGCGCTGGATGCGGCCGCCACCCTGCATGAAGAGCATGTCGCCCTGGCCCAGCAGCTGTTCGGCGCCCTGCTCGCCCAGGATGGTGCGCGAGTCGAACTTGGAGATCACCTGGAAGCTGATGCGGGTCGGGAAGTTGGCCTTGATCGTGCCGGTGATCACGTCCACCGAGGGCCGCTGCGTCGCCATGATCACGTGAATCCCCGCCGCGCGGGCCATCTGCGCCAGACGCTGCACCGCAGCCTCGATCTCCTTGCCGGCGACCATCATCAGGTCCGCCATCTCGTCCACCACCACGACGATCAGCGGCAGCGGCTCCAGCGCCAGCGGCTGGTCCTCGAAAGTCGGGCGGCCGGTGTCGGGGTCGAAGCCGGTCTGCACCCGGCGGGTCACCACCTCGCCCTTGCGCCGGGCGTCCTCCACCCGCTCGTTGTAGCCCCCCACGTTGCGCACGCCGAGCTGCGACATGGCGCGGTAGCGGCGCTCCATCTCGCGGACGGTCCATTTCAGCGCGGTCACCGCCTTGGCCGGCTCGGTCACCACCGGGGCCATCAGATGCGGAATGCCCTCATAGGTGGACAGTTCCAGCATCTTCGGGTCGATCAGGATCAGCCGGCACTGGTCAGGCGACAGCCGATACAGCAGCGACAGGATCATCGCGTTCACGCCGACCGACTTGCCGGAGCCGGTGGTGCCCGCGATCATCAGATGCGGCATGCGCGCGAGGTCGGCCACCACGGTGGTGCCGCCGATGTCCTTGCCCAGCGCCAGGGCCAGCCGGCCGGCGGTCTTCTGCAGCTCCTCGCTGGCCAGGATTTCGCTCAGGAACACGGTTTCCCGCTTGGCGTTCGGCACCTCGATGCCGATCACGTTGCGGCCGGGCACGGTGGCGATGCGCACCGCGGTCACCGACAGCGACCGCGCCACGTCGTCTGCCAGGCCGATCACCCGCGCGCTGCGGATGCCGGGTGCCGGTTCCAGCTCGTACAGCGTCACCACCGGGCCGGGACGGATTTCCACGATGCTGCCCTGCACGCCATAGTCGCTCAGCACCGTCTCCAGCAGCCGCGCATTCGCCTGCAGCGCGTCCTCGCTCGGCCCGGAGCTGGCGCGGACCGGCGGCGGCTTCAGCAGTGACAGCGGCGGAAACCGCCAGCCCTCCTCGGGCAGCGGCAGGCTCTCCTGGCGCGCCTTGCGCACCGGCGCCACCTGGCGGACCGGCGGTCGCGGCGTGGCGGCAGCCTGGGCCGGGGCGTCGGCGTCCTCGGATGCCGGCGATAGCGGCGGCAGTGGCGGGACGAGTGGCCGGGTGACCCGCGGGGCGCCCGGACGGGGCTGGTCGTCCATCCCAGGCCGCCGCACCAGCTCGGCGATCCAGCCGGAGGCCTGGCCCCCCATGCTGGCGCCGCGCACCATCGCCCCAGCCATGCCGCGACCTCCGGAAACGGAATAACGCGCCACGTGCCCCGTCATCCGTCCCGTCATTCGCCCTGCAGCGCGCCACTCCGACGCGGCCAGACCGAGCATCAGCCAGACCAGCAGCGCCGTCAGGATGACACCGACCATCCAGAAGCAGGCCACGCCGAAGGGGCCGAACAGCCGATGCAAGGTGTCCAGTGTTGCGCCGGACAGCACGCGGCCAATGGCGCCGCCCAATCCGGCGGTCACCGGCCAAGTGCCGCCATGCACCGGAATGCCGGCCAGTACCGCCGCGGTCACCGGCAACGCGCCGAGCAGGGCGGCGAGCCGTCCAGCCACGCTGCCCAGTCCGCGATGGGAGCCGATGCGCCACGCCCAGGCGAGCAATGCGAGCGCCGGCAGAACCCCCGCAGCCCCGAAGCTTTGCAGCAGCAGGTCGGACAGGTAGGCGCCTGCCGGCCCGACCAGGTTGGTGGCGTGCTGGTCGGTGGCAGTGTTCAGCGACGGGTCGCCCGGATTGTAGGTAACCAGCGCCAGCATAACGGCCAGCCCGGCAGCGCTCAGGCCGAGCGCCACCATCTCGGCCGTGCGCCGCTGCATGAGCGAGCGCAGGGCGGGGGATGCGAAGTGGCGGGATCCCATGGAAGCGGAGCGTGAGGCCATCGACTCGGCGCCTTCTGCCGGTTTGTTGCAGCGTGGCGGCAAGTATATTCGCGAAGTGCCTGACGGATGAAGCGGTGATTCCGTCTCCGCCCCGGGACGGAGACGGAATCAGCGGGCCCGTTGCGTCAGGCCACCAGCGACGGATAGTCCAGCGTTGCCATCACCTGCACGCGGCGCATGTAGCGGGGCTCGTCCGGCATGTAGTCGCCCACCGCGTTGTGCACGGTGCCAATGTTGTCCCACATCAGCACGTCGCCGACCGTCCACTGATGCGCGTGCAGGTACTCGGCACGTTCCTGGTGGCGGAACAGGAAGTCGAGGATTTCGCCGCTCTCCTGCGGGTCCATGCCGTCGATCGACATGGTATAGCCAGGGTTGGCGTACAGCACGAAGCGGCCGGTGATCGGGTGGCGGCGGAACAGCGGCTGCGACACCGGCGGCTTTTTGGCGCGCTGCTCGGGGGTGAGCGGCTTGCGGGTGGAGCCGGGCTTGGCGACCATCATGTCCCAGAACTTGGCGAAGTCATGCGTCGCGGTGCGGCCTTCCAGCTTGTGCTTCAGCGCGTCGGGCAGATCGTCATAGGCGGCGTGCATGTTGCGGAACTGGGTTTCGCCGAGCGGCTTGCCGTGCCGGTGCGGTACGTGCTGCGCGTGCAGGATGTTCGCCAGGGCGATGTCCTTCGAATACGACATGTCGGTATGCCAGCCCTGGCCGGCATCGTTGGCGCCGATCTGCTTCCCGTCCTGCCTCATGTTGGACAGGATCATCATCTCCGGATGGTCCGGCTCGTGGAAGGCGTTGGCGACGTTGATCTCCAGGTCGCCGAAGCGCTGGCCGAATTCCGAGAGCTGGTCGGTGGTCATGGTCTGGCGCGGGAAGCACAGCACGCCGTGCCGGCCCAGCGCGCGCAGGATGCCGCGGCGGTCGTCGTCGGACAGCGGTTGCGCGAGGTCGATGCCGTCGATGCGGGCGCCGAGTGTCTGGCCGGTCGGTGTGATCTGCATGGGGTGCCTCTGGGCGGAGTTACTCTCCGGTATTTCACCGCAGACCGTGCCGGGAGGGAAGGGCGGCCGGCGCGGCCGCGTGGCAGCGGGTCAGCCCGTTTGCTCCAGCCGTTCCAGAAACTCCGCCGCCCAGACCCGGGCGGTACCCCGCTTCACGATCTCGTACATCGATCGCCAGCGGGCGATGCGCTCCTCCCGCGGCATCGACAGCGCGGAATCCACCGCCTCGGCGATCTCGTCGGGGTCGTGCGGGTTGACCAAGATCGCGGCATCCAGCTCTTCCGCCGCGCCGGCAAACTGCGACAGCACCAGCGCGCCGGGATTGTGCGCGTCCTGCGCCGCCACGAACTCCTTGGCCACAAGGTTCATACCGTCGCGCAGTGGCGTGACCAGCCCGACCCGGGCGATGCGGTGGAAACCCGCCAGCGTGTTGCGCGCCACGGACCGGGTCATGTAGCGCACCGGAGTCCAGTCGAACTCCGCGTTCTCCCCATTGATGCGCCCGGCCAGTTCATCGAGTTCCCGCCGCAGCGCCCGGTAGCGGCCGATCTCGCCCCGGGACACCGGCGCGACCTGCAGGAAGGTGACGTGGTTGCGATGCTGCGGGAACCGCCGCAGCAAAGCGGCGTAGCCACGCAGCCGCTCGGGAAGCCCCTTGCTGTAATCCAGCCGGTCCACCCCCAGGATCAGCGCACGGCCGCCCAGGCTGCTGCGCAGCCGTTCGACCTCCGGACCGGTGGCTGCCTTTTCGGCCGCTGCGGCAAAGCCGGCCGTGTCGATGCCGATCGGGAACCCCTCCACCTGCGTCTCGACGCCGACATCGCGCAGCGCCTGCGACAGGTGGCGCGCGTCCGCCTTGGTCTGCGTGCCGACCAACTGATAGGCGCCGAACGCCTCCAGCAGCCGTTTCGACTGCGGCAGCGTCTCGAACAGCGGCGCTGGTGGAAAAGGGATGTGCAGGAAGAACCCCAGCCGCACCCGCTCCACGCGCGCGCGCAACAGCGCGCCGAGGGGGATCAGATGATAGTCGTGCACCCAGACCAGGTCGCCCGGCCGCAGCAGCGGCGCCAGCGCATCGGCAAACTGCTCGTTCACCGCCATGTAGGCTTCGAAATGCGTTCGGCTGAATTCCGCCAGCCCGGTGCGCCAATGCAACAGCGGCCACAGCGTCCCGTTGGAGAACCCCTCGTAATAGCCACGGAACAGTTCGGTTGGGATGTCCACCGTGGCGAGAGTCAGCCGTCGCGAATGGGCGATCTGCGGCGGACCCGCGGCGCCCGCGCTGGTGCGGCCGGACCAGCCGAACCACAGCGTCTCGTGCGCCGCGACCGCGTCCTTCAGGGCAACGGCGAGCCCGCCGGCGGGCTGGTTCCGCTCCCGCAGCGAGGGCACGCGATTGGATACGATCACGAGCCGGGACAATGCCTCTCCTCTCCACCATCAGAGTCACGCATAGACGCTCCGGACAGGACCCGCCCGCCCGGACTGTTCGAACGCCTGATCCATGCGGCACGGTGCCGCGAACGCAGCACCGGACGCGGCGGAATTGCGATCGGCAATCGCCTGATGCCGTCGTTTCCCTACCGGCCGAAGCGACTCAGCCCTGGGTCGACCGCCACACCGTAGCCGCATTGTGCGTTATTGGCGACCTCTGCCCGTACCGCCACAACCCAGGCGGTGGCGCTTGACTCACGTCAAAGCATAATGCGTCCTGCATGGGCGCGGTCGATCTGAACACGACGGCAATCGCGACCTTGCTACGGCAGCGGATGACCGGGGTGGTCGCATGGACGTTCGTGCTGCCGCTCGCAGTGCTGTCTGGTCCCGCGTTGCGTCCGATCCTCGAAACCAATCCGCCGGGGCTGCACGAACTGGACAGGCGGCGGCGGCTTGCGACCCGATGGCCGCCCGATAGGCGCTGGTCCGGCCGGCCCACGGTCCGTGCCTCCGCCGTCGGGGCAATCGGGCGAACCGGGGCAAAGCCGAGCGCGGCAGCAGCAAGCATGATTTTTTTGCCGCAGATGCACGCGGATGCACACAGATGCTCGGAGCGGCTCGAAGAGCGTAGGCAACCTTCATGCATTGCGCTGTCTGCTCGTCATTCAGGGTCCTGACAGCCTTCGATAACACTGGTGCCTTCCCACCACCGCCGAGGTGATCAGCACGCGCCGGCGATCAATGCGCTCCGGGCGTTGGGTGGTCCGGAGCTCATCTGCGTGCATCCGCGTGCATCTGCGGCAAAAAATCTTACTTTGCGGTGCCGCCAGCGTCCCGGGACCGAGCAGCGCAGACGCGGGCTTCAATCGGACAGGAGCCAACGCCGTCCAGACCGCGAGGTTCACCCGATCGCCCTGGACCTCCGCCGCCCGGGTCGTTGCACCACGTCCTGCCAGGGTTTAGCCTTCCGTCCAGAGGATCTGCGCGCCCCGCAGTGCGCAGGCCGGCGGTGAGGAACAATCAAGCGAGGTGGCCGTGGACGATACCGTGAACGTGAACGAGCTGAAGCGCTACAAGTGGGTGGGCTCCCGGCCGATCCGCCCGGATGGCGTGCCAAAGGTGACCGGACGAGCAATGTACGGCGCCGACCTGAAGATGCCCGGCATGATCTTTGGCAAGGTGCTGCGCTCGCCGCACGCTCATGCCCGCATCCTGTCGATCGACACCTCCAGGGCCGAGGCACTGCCCGGCGTCAAGGCGGTGGTCACCGCGAAGGACCTGCCGGACCACAAGTTCGAATACATCGGACCCGAGCGCGTCGCGCAGAACTTCTGGCACATCACCCGCAACGTGATGGCGCGCGAGAAGGTGCTGTACGAAGGCCACGCCGTCGCCGCCGTCGCCGCCACCAGCAACAGCATCGCCGATGAAGCGCTGTCGCTGATCAAGGTCGAGTACGAAGTGCTGCCGCACGTCATCGATGTCGATGAGGCGATGCAGGACGGCGCGCCGCTGCTGTTCGACGACATGATCACGCGCGGCGTCGAGCCGGCGCCTGCCAAGCCGTCGAATATCTCGAAGCGGCTGGAGTTCAACGTTGGCGACCTGGACAAGGGATTTGCCGCAGCCGACGTGGTGATCGAGAAGGAGTTCAAGACCGCCACGGTGCACCAGGCCTATATCGAGCCGCACGCCTGCGTGGCGCGCATCGATGCCGATGGCCAGGGCGAATTGTGGACTTCCAGTCAGGGCCACTTCCAGATGCGCGCCTTCGTCGCCAAGCTGCTTGGCCTCAAGCTCGGCGACATCCGTACGTACCCCGCAGAAATCGGCGGCGGGTTCGGCGGCAAGACGGTGACCTATCTCGATCCGTTGGCCGCGAAGCTGTCGCAGAAATCCGGCCGCCCGGTGCGCATGCAGATGAGCCGCGACGAGG
>Ga0187809_10001289_pt1 | contig 11942 bp, 15 predicted proteins | sample NC_wetland_sal_i_8_FD_132415 | JGI IMG/M metagenome (GOLD analysis project Ga0187809, IMG submission 132415) | Wetland sediment microbial communities from Neuse River Estuary, North Carolina, USA - ASW_4 | ecosystem: Environmental > Aquatic > Freshwater > Wetlands > Sediment | place: USA: North... | reverse complement strand
GGCGGCGTCCTGGGCGTTCTTGGCGATCTCGCGGATCGAGGCGGACATCTCCTCGGTGCCGGTGGCGACGGTCTGGACGTTGCGGGAGACCTGCTCCGCGGCGGCGGAGACGAGGTTGGCCTGGCCCTCGGAGGCCTCGGCGGTGCCGGACATCTGAGCCGAGACCGCGGACAGCTCCTCCGAGGAGGCCGCCAGCCCGTCGGCGTTCGACCCGATCGTCGCCATCGACTCGCGCAGCTGCGCCAGGGCCGTGTTCAGCGAGGCTGCCATCCGACCCACCTCGTCGGTGGTCGCGATCTCCAGGTGCTGGTCCAGCCTCCCGGCGGCCAGCCCGTCCAGAACGGCCGCGGCCCGCTCCAGCGGCCGGGAGACCATCCGCCCGATCCCGACGGCCAGCACGACGGACACGGCCAGCCCCGCGGCGATGACCGCGAGAATCAGGGTGCGAGCGCTGGAGTATGCCGCTTCGGCGTCCGCCAACGCCTTGGCCGCCGCCGCGTCCTCGATCTTGTCCAGCCCGGCGAGCGCCGTGGTGATCTCGGTCGTCAGTGGCGCGATGCTCTTGTCCCGGATCGCGACATACGAGCGCATCGCGCCCTGATCGGAGATCCCCGCCTGCAACAGCGGCAGCACCTGCTCCTGCAGCAACGAGCGGTAGGACGTGATCGCCGCCGCGAAACGGTCCCGCATCTGCTCCCGGCCGGTCATGTCGGTCGCGGTGTACTTGGCCCAGTTCTCGTCGATCGCCGCGTTGAACTGGTCCACCGACGCCTTCGCCGCCGGCAGCGCCGAGGGGTCCGTCACGAACGCCTCGCTGACCGCCGCCATCCGCAGCTTCTGGAAGTTGGCGTCGACCTGGCCCAGCCAGCCGATGGCCTGCAGGCTGTCCCGGTACATCCCGCGCATCGCCGCCTGCTCGCTGGCCATCTTGCTGACCCCGACCAGCCCGACCGCGATCATCATCACCGCCAGCACCAAGAACCCTGACAGCAGCTTCTGCGCCGTTCTCAGATTTCTGAAGAAGCCCAATCCCAAGCGCCGCCCCGCGAACCCGGCCATCGACCCGACCTCTCCAGACATGTGCCGGCCCGTGCCGGCAACACAACCAAACCGCTTGGGATGGATATCGACACGTGCGTCACCAACCTGAGGACTCGGGCACAAGAGGGCACCGGCGAGCCCGACGCCGTCACGCACGACCGAACGGCGTGGTCGGGTCGGCGGCATACGCACCGACCCAGGCGCAGCGGCTGCCGGGAGGGTCCGTCAGGCTCCCTGACCCTCGCCCGGTGCACACACCTCGGCAGTAGGGCCTCGTGCCCTCCGGCTCGAGGACCCGGTGGCTGGCGGCGGTATGCCGCGCCTTCGTTCGCGTCGCTGTGTGCCCCGCTGGGGCCGGCGTTCGTCGACTCAGCACGCCGCGAGCTGGTCCCGTGAGCCAAGGCACGGCACCGACACCGGGCAGCGCCTGCGCCCTGGCGCCGTCGGGGCCAGGGCCGGGAGAATCGTCTCGTGAAGCTCAAACTCGACCTGCACGACATCTACAACCGGGGCGACGAGATCGAGCGAGCGCTCCAGGGCATCATCGACGAGGCGGTCGAGAAGAAGGCGCCGCTGGTGGAGATCATCCCCGGGAAGGGTTCTGGTCAGCTGAAGAAGCGGGTGCTGCGGTTCCTCGACCGCAAGGACATCAAGGCCCTGTACCACCGCGTCGAGAAGGACTCCGACAACTTCGGCCGCGTCTTCGTCCACTTCAGGTGGAAGTAGCCGACAGCCCCTGCGGCCGGCCGGAAGGCGCGGAATGCCGGCTCGCACGGACTGCGGGCCACCGGCGGCGCGGTTCATGTCCCCGGTCGCGCACGAAGGGACTGACTCGGCAGCCGCCCCCAGGAGGTCGGTACGCGTCGATGCGAGGAGGGTCCGTGGGCCGTTCCCGCTGCCTCTGACTCAACGCAGCAGCGCGAGGTCCCGGCGCACATAGCGCAGGTGGGCCCACTCCTCCTCCAGGATGACGCGGAGGCAGTCACCGACGCTGGGATGCCAGTCACCGCCCCACGGGTCCGCTCGTTCCTGCGCGAGCTGCTCCATCGTGGCCGTGGCCAGGAAAGCGCTCACCTGCCGTTGCCGGTCGGCCCGCACGGCGAGGACCTCCTCGTATGCCGGTGGCTCGGCGCAGAAGACCGACATGTCGAAGCCCATCTCCTCGGCGCCGGTGAAGATCTGGCCGATCTCGTGGAACGGCTGCTCCATCCGCAGGATCCCACCGCGCAGCCACGCGTCGGTCGCCAGGATCAGGTGCCTCAGGGTCTGGGCCAGGGACCACTCGTCCTCGACGTGGGCGTCCACGAGGTCCGGCGGTGTGGCCTGCACCGTCTCCCGCCACGCGGACTGCACCGCGACCCAGCCCTCCCGCAGACCCTCGGGGGTCTGCGCCTTCTGCAGCTCGCGGCCCGGGAACCGCCGGTTGAGCTCGGCATCCACGAGCGGGACCACGTCGACCCCGTTGACGACCAGGCTGCCGAAGGACAGGTCGTGGCTGTCAATGTCGAGCCCGTCCACATCGACGCCGCGCATCGTCACCCCGCTGACATCGGAGAACCGAAGAGCGGCGCCCTTCAAGCTGGCCCGGATGAACGTTGCGCCCTCGAACTCCTTGGTGCCCACGTAGGTCCTCATCGCTCCATCATCACAGCCGCCGGGGACAGCCCCGACCGGACTGGCCATGCTGGGTGTGCACGCCGGCTGGGCGAACTCCCTCACCCGAGACTGCATCCGCAGGCGACCGCGGAGGGTCGGCTGCCGGTCAGCGGAGTGGCTCAGTCTGCGCAGTCCACCGCGATGGCGAGCGCTGCGCAGATCTCGCGCATCCGGTCCTCGGCCACCCGGCCGAGGCGTTCGACGAGGATCGCGAGCGAGACGCTCTCGACCGAGTCCAGGTTGACTGCAGAAGGAAGCGGCACGGGGTCCTCCCCCGGCTCGAGGTGGACCTCGCTCGGGAGGTTCCGGATCGTCGTCGTGCACGGAGCGATCAGGGCTCGTCCATGTCGCGGGATGACGGCGTCCCGCGACAGCACCACGACGGGGCGGCGGCCGATCTCGGCCATCTCGCACCACCACACCTCCCCCCGCGCGGGAAGGTCGGTCATGAGGCCGCGACCGCCCGCCGGAACGAGGCCAGGTCTCCCCACGCATCGGGCTCGTCGAGGGGGTGCGCATCGTAGGCGGCATAGCTGGCGTCCACCTCGGCCGCGCGATGCCGAGCCAGCAAGGCGGCCAGCGCTTCGTCGACCAACGCCGAATCCGGCTTCCCGGACACCTTCCGAGCGCTCTCCAGAAGGTCGGCGTCCACCGTCGTACTCAGCCGTGTGCGAGTCATGCCACAACTATGCCACTGTCCGGAATGGCCGAGGGGCTCGCAGCTGGCGGCGGTGGGCGTCAGATGAACGGACCGGTGAACCGCCGGGACGTGCCCGCCTCGAGGTTCGCCCGGCCGCGGATCACCGACTCGAACGCGTCGGGGTCGTCAGGGGTGACGATCGGGCTGACGGCCCGGCCGAGGTCGATGACGAAACCGACCTTCTTCTTCCATCGGTTCACGTCCAGGTTGGCCCAGTACCGCGGGTTGCCCGTACCCCAGAGACGCCATCTGCCCGTCATGATCCCCGTGATCTCGAAGCGTTGCAGGCCCTTGATCTGCGCGTACGGGATGGTCTTGGTTCCGAACGGGGCGTAGTAGCCACGGAGGTCGACTCGATCGTCGTGGCAGGTGATCGTCCCATCGTGGTAGCGGTCGCTCACCCTTCGGATCGTAGGCCCCTCGCAGCCACGTGGCCACGGCCGCCAAGCGGTCCACGCGACTCAGGCACGGGGCACCGGACAAACCAGCAGGCCACGGTCGGACTCGGCCGGGCCGATGGCTGCGTATGCCGCGTCACAGGGGCCCGCCGTCAGGGCCGGGTTCTGCTGAACTGAGCGTGCCCTCCCTCGGGCCAGGGAGCGGGCGGCGTCAGGTGTCGTCTCGGATCGGGCGGTGAGGCCGGTGTCGATCATGGTTGTGGCGGCGCGTCGGAGCCCCGGCACCGTGCGTCAGTGCTCGCAGGACGGTGACCGGCGTGATCGGTGACCTGCGACCGGTCGACGTCGTCATGTACGTGTTCTACCTGGTGCTGCTGGCCGTGGCTGCCGTGGCGGCAACGCGCAACGTGCTCTGGTTGGTGCCCCTTGCCCTCTCCGTCGCCTGCGCCGCCCTCTGGTTCGTCGCGCGATGGCAGCTCGGCGCCGCGTTCTCGGTCCAGCCGGAGGCACATCACCTCGTGGCGACCGGGCTGTACGCAAGGATTCGTCACCCCATCTACATCTTCGGCACCGCCGCCTTCCTCCTCGTCCTCCTGGCTCTGCTGGGCTGGCAGGGGCTGGCCATCTGGGCGATCCTCATCCCGGTCCAGCTCGTCCGGGCCGGACGGGAGGAACACGTGTTGGCCGAGGCCTTCGGGGTCGAGTACGAGAGCTACCGCAGGTCCACCTGGTTCTGAGGGCGCCTGGCGCCGAACCGGTCCCTGCGCCGACCCAGTCAGCCGACCGCCGAGCAGACCAGCCTCTCGGCGAGGCCAGGCAGGTCGGCTTCGCTGTCGGTGAGGAGGTTCTGGGCGACCACGACAGCGTCGTCCCCGTCCGCCGAGACCATGGCGACCGACCCGGTCCCGTTGACCGCGCCGCCGTGGCCGTAGAACACACCGCATCCTGTCTCAAACACGGCCAGACCCAGGCCGTAGGTTCCTTTCGCCGGGGTCGTCATCGCGGTGACCAACCCCGACGAGAACAGCCGCCCTTGGACGATCGCGGACAGGGTCGAGGCGAGATCGTCGGCGGTCGAGATGACGCCGCCGTTCCCGCCGTTGCCGAACGCGACGAGGTCGTCTGTCAGGTCCACCGGTGCGGCGCCGGCCTGGCTGGGAACGTAGCCGCGCATCGTCGGGGAGGTCAGGTCCGGTGGCGCGATCGTCGTGTGACGCAGGCCGAGCGGTTCGACGATCCTGGTGCGGAGGAGGTCGGCGAGCGGGATGCCCGTCACCCTCTCCAACACCATCGCCGCGAGCTGGTAGTTGATGTTGCTGTAGTGGTAGCCGGTGCCGGGTCGGAAGTACCGGTCGTGGGTCTCGGCGAGGGCCACGAGGAGCCGGTCCGACGCGATGACCCGGTCGCCGGCGGGATACCGGCTGACGAGCCCCCTCGCCTCCTGCGCCAGGACAGGGTCCTCGAGCTGTCCGGCATCCGCCGCGGGATCGCCTTCGTTGCCCTCGTCGAAGATGCCGCTCGTGTGGTTCAGCAACATCCGCACGGTGACCGCTGGCCGAGGGCGCAGGGTCCCCGGGAGCAGGTCGCCGACCACGTCGTCGAGGGACACCTCGCCCCGGTCGACCGCCTCGAGCATCAACGCGGCGACGATCGGTTTGGTGATGCTCGCGATGCGGAAGGTGTCAGTGGGTTCGAGCGGCGTGCCCGAGCTGTCGGCCGCCCCCGTGGCCACGGCCCAGCGCTGGTCGCCGACCCGAACCACAGCGAGGGCGCCGGCAGCGCCGTAGTGCACTCGTTCGGCGTCCAGCAGGACGCGAAGGGCCCTGCCTTCGCCTGATGACGCCGGGCTCCCCCCGGACGTCTCGCCCACCGGCGCCACCTGACACCCCGTCACGAGGAGCAGCGCCAGGGCGGCGAGCCCGCGCCCAGTCATCACACCGGCGACTGTCCCACCGCGCCGACGACCGCGAAGCATGAAACGGGACACAACAAGCAACGGACGTGGACGAGCCATGGCGGCCTAATCGCCCGGTCGACGCCCCCCGGTGCTGCCGCGGAACCTGCCCCGGGGCGCGGAAGGTGCCGCGGCCACACGCAACAACCGCGTCCTGCGACGGACGCCGGCCACCCGAAAGGGCCCCGACCGGCATACTCCCGGGCCAGGGACCCCCTCGGGGTGGCGCGTCAGACGTGATCGCGGAACGTGCACGGCAGGGCGGACATGGCTGACGTCGGGAGACGCTTCGGGGGCAGGTCTCTTCCGCTTTGGTCCGGCGGTGTCGGGAATTGCTTCGACGGGCACACCAGGTGGTGGACCTCACGCCTCAGGCTGGGCCCCGCTGGCCGCAAGCCCTGCTCGCGGCGGTGTGCACCGGGTCCGGGCTGCAGGGTGGACTGCCTCCTCCCGGTGCCGAGGGCTACGGCGTGGCCCGGATGCCGGTCCAGGTGTGCGTTTCGCACTGGTGGTCGGTGTTGTTCCCGGCGCTCAGGATGGTGCCGTCGGCGCGCAGGCCCAGGGTGTGGGTGGAGCCGGCTGCCACGGCGATGACATCGCGCCAGCCGTGTACGTCGCACTGGCCATGGGTGTTGTCACCCGTCGCGAGGACTCGTCCGGAAGCGGTGAGGGCGACGGTGTGATAGCTGCCCGCGGCGACCGCGGTCACGTCCTGCCAGGCGTCGACGGCGCACGCACCCATCGACCGTTCCCCGGTGGCGGCGAGGCGACCGTCGGCACGCACCCCGACCGTGTGCAGGTACCCCGCTGCGATGTCGGTCAGGCCCTGCCAGGTGTCGACGTCGCACTGTCCCCGACGGTTGATGCCCACGGCCACCGCGGTCCCGTCGGCGCGAACCCCGACGGAATGCCAGTCACCACAGGAGACAGCCACCACCTCACGCCAGGTATCGACGTCGCACGCGCCTTCGGCGGCGCGACCAGCAGCAGCGACGGTGCCGTCACGGCGCAACCCGAGGGTTCGTCGCCACCCGGCGGCCACCGACACCACGCCCCGCCAGGAGTCCAGGTCGCACTGTCCGTCACCGTCCCACCCCGTCGCGACCACCGTGCCGTCCCCGCGCAGCCCGACCGTGTGCGAACGACCGGTGTTGGCCGCGGTGTGCACGTTGCCTGCGGCGACCGCCACGATGTCCTCCCACCGGCCGACCGCCAGCTCGCCGGCCGCGCCGGCGCCCACCGCGACCACCGTCCCATCGCCCCGCCGCCCGACCGAGTGACGCCGACCGGCCGCCAGAGCTGTCCGAGGTCGCATCCCATCTCCTCGCCGGGCAAACCTCCATCGTCCATCGCATTCAACACCGAGCGCCCTCGCGCATCCCCCCGTACGCCGCGGCTCAGTCGTTGGAGGGCCTCACGCGCAGTGTGGCCGACCAGGCGGGTGGAAGGCTTGACCACCTCGTTGCGGCGTTCAGCGCGATGCGGCGATCTCCGTCACGACCTGGTCCGTCTCGGCGCCGGCCTGCTGGCCGTGCTCGTCGGTGCTGCGGGAGTTGGTGAGGGTCAGGGCTCCCCCGGCCGCGACCACGCCGACGATGGCCGCGAGTACGAGGTAGATCACGCGCTCGCCGCGGAGGAACGATCCGACGAGCTCGCCGTTCCAGGTCCCGCTCGGCAGCGTCGCGGTGACGAGGAGGGCGACCAGCGTGCCGACGATCGCCGTGCCGATGCTTGTTCCGACCTCTTGGGCGGTGTCGTTGAGCGCGGTACCGATGGCTGTGCGGTTGGCCGGCATTGCCTCGACCAGTGCGATCGCGCAGATCGTCATGACCGTGCGCAGGCCGACGGTGAGGACGACCATCGAGGCGGCGATCGCCAGGTAGCCGTGCTCGACGCCCCACGACATCGAGGCCAGGCCGGCGGCCAGGAAGCCGGCGCCGGTCAGGGTGGCGACCCGGTGACCGAACCGGCGGGCCAGGGACTCCGAGATAGGGGTGGCCAGGACCATCGTCAGGATCATCGGCAGGTTGGCCAGCCCGGCGCGCATCGGGCTCCAGCCCCAGGCGTACTGGAGGTGCAGGATGAGGCCGAACATCACGCCGGCCATGGCGATCGAGGTGCCGACCTGGGCCACGGCGGCACCGCGGACGGGGCCCCGGGTCAAGAGGGAGAGGTCGAGCATCGGGTATGCCGCAGTCCGCTCGCGGGCGACGAAGCCGACCAGCGCGGCGGCGGCCCCGACGCCCGCGGCGATGGTCAGGGGCGCGCGCCATCCGTGCTCGACGCCGCTGGTCAAGGAGTAGCTGGCCAGGCCGATGACGGCGACGGTCAGCGCGGCGCCCGCCGGGTCGAGCCTGTCGTCGGTCAGGTCCTCGGGGCGGTCGGGCGGGACACCGGCGCGCAGGCCCAGCCACGCCAGCAGCGCAATCGGGGCGTTGGCCAGCAGCAGCCACCGCCAGTCGAAATGGGCCAGGGCGCTGCCCCCGAGCACCGGCCCCAGCACGAAACCGGACATCCCCACGACCATCATCACGGTGATCGCGCGCATCCGGAGCACCTGACTGTCAAAGAGCCGGAAGACCAGTGAGTTGGTGATCGGGGCCATCGCGGCGGCGGCGATCCCCAGGGTGGCGCGCAGAGCGATGAGCCCGCCGGTCGTGCGCACCAAGAGCACCCCGAGACTGATCACGCCGAAGGCGGCGAGGCCGTAGGAGAGCACCCGGCGCCGGCCGAGCCGGTCGGCGGTCGAGCCCGCTGTCAGCAGCAGGCCACCGAAGGTGAGGGAGTAGGCGGCGGTGACCCACTGGAGTCCGGTGGTGCCGCTGCCGAGGTCGCGCCCGATGGTGGGCAGCGCGATCGTCAGCAGAGTGTTGTCGACCATCTCGACGAAGAAGGCGAGGCACAGGGCGGCGAAGGGAACCCAGGCAGCGCGCAGCGAGAGGTAGGTGCGAGGCGGAGCAGGTGTGGTGGTGATGGCGGCCATGACTCCCCTCAGTATCGAACGGTGTTCGGTTATCGAACGTTGTTCGTTACGATAGAACCATGTTCGATATGACGCAAACCGTTCGACCTCCGACGTGGTGGAATGGGGCCATGCCCCCGCAGCGCCAGCCGCTCCACCGGCCGGAGCGACCGGTACGGCAGCCACACCAGGCGCGTGGGCGGCGCCGGGCGTCGCACTCCCTCGGCGCGGTGCTCACCGAGGCCGTCGCACTGCTCGACGAGGCCGGCGAGCCGGGATTGACGTTCAGGGCGCTGGCGGAGCGCCTCGGCGGCGGGGTCGGCAGCATCTACTGGTACATCTCGAGCAAGGACGAGCTCCTCGACCGGGCGGCCGACCACGTCCTCGGCGACGTTCTGACCGCCGTCGAGCCGGTGGGCGGGGGCGACCCGGTCGAGAACATTCGGACCATGGCGGTCACGCTGTTCGACGCCATCGTTGACCGCCCCTGGCTCGGCGCCTACGTCATGCGGGACACCGGGGTCCAGCCCAACGCGTTGGCCATCTACGAGAAGATCGGCCAGCAGGTCATGCGGCTCGACCTCACCCCGGTTCAGCAGTTCCACGCCATCTCGGCCGTCGTGGGCTTCGTGCTCGGCATCGCCGCCGACATGGGCCAAGAGGCCCCCGAGGCCGTGCGGACCGGGCAGGCCGACCGCGCGGACCTCTTCGCTCAGATCGTCCACCAGTGGCGCGGACTCGACCCCCGGCGGTTCCCCTTCGTCCACCACATCGTCGAGGAGTTCGCCGTCCACGACGACGCCGTGCAGTTCCGCGCTGGCCTCGACCTGCTGCTCGCCGGCTTAAGGCTCCAGGCCGGGGGATGAGCCAGCTCGCGGCGGTGTGGGGCCTGTCAGCGGCCGAGCGGGTCAACAGGGGACCCGTGGCCGGGGCCCGGGGCACAAGCCGCTTAAATGTACAATTCAGCGGTTAGAGCGTACCGTGCGGGCATGAGCGAGATCACCGTGAGCGACGCCCGGGCCCGGCTGGCCGAAGTCGTCGACTCTGCCCGCGTCGGGCACGACCCCGTCTACCTGACCCGTCGTGGCCAGCGGGTCGCCGCGGTGATCGACGCCGAGGACCTGGACCGGCTCATTGCGGCCGCGGAGGACCTGGCCGACATCGAGGCCGCCGCCGTGGCCCGCGCCGAGATCCGGGACGGCGAGCCGGCGATCCCGTGGGAGCAGGTCAAGGCCGACCTCGGCCTGGCATGACGTACCGGATCGAGGTGGCCCCCGCCGCGGTGCGTCAGCTCCGCAAGCTGGACCCAGCCGCGCGGCGCCGCATCCAGGCGGCCATCGAGCTGCTTGCTGACCAGCCGCGCCCGAGTGCTGCCAAGAAACTCGTCGGTGGGGACGGGGAGTGGCGGGTCCGCACCGGCGACTACCGCATCGTCTACGAGATCCGCGACGAGGTTCTCCTTGTCCTCGTCGTCGCCGTCGGGCACCGGCGAGACATCTACCAGCACCGCTGAAATGCCGCCCCGCCCCCGGCGCGTCGCCACGCGGCGGTAGGCCGCACTCTGCCGTGGGTAGGTTCGGATGCGCGACCGGCAGATCGTGGCACGACGCGACGATGGTGACCTTCGCCGTTATGGCCGCACAGCGCACATCACTGGGCCCCCTGCGGCGGCTGGATCTTCTCCAGGAGTTCGCGCAGGGTGTCGAACCCCTCCGACCCGAGGGCGGCGCGGTACCCGTCTTCGATCTCGGCGATGTATCGACTGGACAGAGGGTTCAAGGCCAGCGCCTTCTCGGTAAGTACCACCAGACGGCTTCGCCTGTCGTGGGGATCCTCACGGCGCTCGACGTAGCCCTTGGAGACCAGGTCATCGACGAGCTGGCTCATCGCCTGCTTCGTCACCCCAGCCCGGCGCGCGAGCACCCCGATCGCGGTCCCCTCCAGGTCGATCACGGAGAACACGGAGGTGTGAGCGACGGTGAGGTCCGTGTGCCCAGAGGCGTGCAACCGCCCGATGAGCAAGACCTCGAAGTGGCGGGCGGGTCGCTGGAGAAGGTGCCCGGTGTGAACTCTGTGCGCCATGCCGGCAGCATAGTCCAGAAACATGACGGACAAGACTATTGACAGACAAGCGACTTGACTACATGCTGATCTCGCCCCACATGACCACCCAGCAAAGGAGAGGGCAATGGCCGTCATCATGATTCACGACACCCCGGGAGCCACCAAGGCGCTTGCGCAGGGGCTGAAGGCCTCGGGCACGCTGGATGAACTCGCCAAGGCGCCGGGTTTCGTCAGCCACGTCAGCGGGCCCACGGAGACCGGCTACCGCGTGATCGAGGTCTGGGACAGCCAGGCTTCCCACGAGCACTGGTACGACACCCACATCGCCCCGATGGTCCCCCCGGGGATCGAGCCGGCCACGCCCCAGTACCTCGAGCTGACGCTGGAGACCACCGCCGTCGCGCTCGCCTGAGCGACCTCCGCCGATGCCGGGGCCCGGGCTGCGAACACGCACCTGGCCCCGGCGTCGCTGTCCACCGGCCGGGGCTCAACCACCCACGTCAACCGAAACCCCCACACTGGCCCACGCAGGGGCTGGGCGTGAACCACAGCCTCGCGACGTCGCGCGTCGGCTACCGGTTCAACAGCACGGTGCAGTCGAAGAACTCAGGCGGCCCGTTGAGGACGTTCCCCATGGCGCCGCGGATGCGCTGAAGGGGTTCCTGGCGCCGGGGGTCCGTGTCCCGGGCCCGGGCCTTCTCCTCGCTCTCGAAGACCACCAGGACGAATACCTCGGTCGGATCCGCCTGGCTCCGCATCACCACGGTCTGCAGCAGGCCGGAGTCCTCCTGTTCGATGGCCCGCAGCTGCTCGAAGATCCCCAGCACCTGTGCTTCCTTCTCCGGATCCGTGCTGACCCGCTGCAGCTGTGCCCACATGCCTGACCGCCTCCGTCTGAGATCGCCGCGCGCTCACGCGCAGCGTCGGTGGTCGGAGGCTAGAGCGGCCCCGCCAGCCGAGACAAGACTCCGAGCCCGTGGTGCCGCGTGCGGCTGAAAAGTACTTCCCGCGGGGAAGGGTCGACAGGCGGCGATAGGGGCGCACTGTCAACGTCGGCTGAAAATGAACCCCCTGGCGTCGGGTGAAATCGGACCCCTCTGGTTGGGTTGTCATGGTCAGTCCTCGGCTCCCACGGGGGTGGGGACGCGGCCGAGGTCGCGGTTCTTG
>Ga0187809_10001288_pt1 | contig 11954 bp, 11 predicted proteins | sample NC_wetland_sal_i_8_FD_132415 | JGI IMG/M metagenome (GOLD analysis project Ga0187809, IMG submission 132415) | Wetland sediment microbial communities from Neuse River Estuary, North Carolina, USA - ASW_4 | ecosystem: Environmental > Aquatic > Freshwater > Wetlands > Sediment | place: USA: North... | reverse complement strand
GGACGCGCCACCTGCGGCCGCTGCCAGATCGAAATTCAGGAAGGCAATTTCGCCAAGCACAAGATCGTCTCGTCGCTCGATCACATTTCGCCCAAAGGGCCGAAAGAAGAGCGCTACGAGCGCGTGCGCGGTTTAGCCGACGGCCGCCGCCTCTCCTGCTCCGCCACCATTCAGGGCGACCTCGTTGTCGACGTGCCGCAGGACACCGTCATCAATGCGCAGGTGATCCGCAAGGCGGCGACCGACCGCGTTATCGAACGCAACGCGGCGATCCAGATGTGCTATGTCGAGGTGGACGAACCCGACATGCACAAGCCGCTCGGCGATCTCGATCGGCTGAAAGCCGTCCTCGCCAAGGATTGGGGCTGGAAGGATCTGCGCGTCGCGCAGCATCTGATCCCGGAAGTCCAGAAGATCCTGCGCAAGGAGAACTGGGCCGTCACCGCCGCCATCCACAAGGACATGGAATTGTCGCGCGCGACCGTCATCGCGCTCTATCCCGGCCTGAAGAACGAGGCCTATGGCATCGCCTGCGACATCGGCTCGACGACGATCGCCATGCATCTCATCTCGCTGCTTTCCGGCCGCGTGCTTGCCTCCTCCGGCACGCCGAACCCCCAGATCCGCTTCGGCGAGGATCTGATGAGCCGCGTCTCCTACGTCATGATGAACCCGGACGGCCGCGAGGCGATGACCAAGGCGGTGCGCGAAGCGGTGAACGGCCTGATCGGCAAGGTCTGCGAGGAAGGCGGAATCGACCGCAACGATATTTTCGACTGCGTCTTCGTCGCCAACCCGATCATGCATCATCTGTTCCTCGGCATCGATCCGACGGAACTCGGCCAGGCGCCGTTCGCGCTTGCCGTATCGGGCGCGGTGCAGGGCTGGACCCATGACATCGGCATCGAGGTCAATCGCGGCGCCCGCTTCTACATCCTGCCCTGCATCGCCGGCCATGTCGGCGCCGATGCCGCCGGCGCGACGCTGTCGGAGGGTCCGTACCGTCAGGACAAGATGATGCTGATGGTCGATGTCGGCACCAATGCCGAGATCGTCCTCGGCAATAAGAACCGCGTCGTCGCCGCCTCATCTCCCACCGGACCGGCCTTCGAGGGCGCGGAAATCTCGTCCGGCCAGCGCGCCGCTCCGGGCGCGATCGAGCGTGTGCGCATCGATCCCGAAACGCTAGAGCCGAAATACCGCGTCATCGGCGTCGATAAATGGTCCGACGAGCCGGGCTTCGAGGAAGCGGCGGCGGCAACCGGCGTCACCGGCATATGCGGCTCCGCGATCATCGAGGTGATCGCGGAAATGTATCTCACCGGCATCATTTCAGAGGACGGCGTCGTCGATGGCGCGATGGCGGCGCGTTCGCCGCGCATTATCCAGAACGGCCGCACCTATTCCTACCTGCTGCGCGACGGCGAGCCGAGGATCACGGTCACGCAAAACGACGTGCGCGCCATCCAACTCGGCAAGGCGGCGCTTTATGCCGGCGTCAAGCTCCTGATGGAGAAGCAGGGCATCGAGCAGGTCGACATGATCCGCTTCGCCGGCGCCTTTGGCTCCTTCATCGACCCGAAATACGCGATGGTGCTCGGGCTTATTCCCGATTGCGACCTCGCCGAAGTCAAGGCCGTCGGCAATGCCGCCGGTACCGGCGCGTTGATGGCCCTTTTAAACCGCGATCATCGGCGCGAAATCGAAGAGACGGTGCGCAAGATCGAAAAGATTGAAACGGCGCTGGAGCCGAGCTTCCAGCGGATTTTCGTCGACGCAATGGCCCTGCCCAACAAGGTGGATGCCTTCCCGCATCTCGCCAGCGTCGTGAAATTGCCGGAGCGCAAGGTGCTCGCCGATGGCGAAGGCGGCGACGGCCATCCCCGCCGCCGCTCCCGCGAGGAACGCGCGGCGCGACGCGGGCGCGGTGGATAGGCGGTAAGGTGGCAGTCGAAGCGCTCATCTTCGACGTTTTCGGCACCTGTGTCGACTGGCGTGCTGGCGGCGCCAAAGAAGTGTCGCGAATGGCGGGCGCCAAGGGCCTCGCGATCGATGCGGCGAGCTTCGCCGATGCGTGGCGCGGGCGCTACCAGCCTGCCATGGAGGAAATACGCTCCGGCCGCCGTGCCTATACCGAACTCGACGTTCTGCACCGCGAAAATCTCGACGCCACGCTCACGGCTTTCGGCATCGACGATCATTTCAATGACGATGACCGGGCGGAACTCAATCATGCCTGGGAGAAGCTGCCTCCGTGGCCGGATGTCGTGCCGGGGCTGTCACGCTTGAAACCGCGCTTCATCATCGCGCCCTGTTCCAACGGATCGATCGCGCTGATGACGCGGCTGGCGAAATATGGCGGCCTGCCGTGGGACTGCATTCTCGGCGCCGGCATAGCACGCGCCTACAAGCCGGATCCGCAAACCTATCTCGCCTCCTGCGCCGCGCTGCAACTGGCGCCGAAGAACGTGATGATGGTCGCAGCCCATAACAGTGATCTCGAGGCGGCGAGGCATGCCGGCCTGATGACTGCATTTATTCCACGTCCGGACGAATTTGGAGACGGCTCCGCGGAGCATATCCCCTCATCCGGCTGGAATCATGTCGCCGAAGATTTCCAGGAATTGGCAAGCCAACTTGGCTGCTGACCGAGCCCTTTGAGGACAATCAGAACCGGCCTGCTTCCGTGAACGCCTCGAAAGCCGCGCGGATATGGTCGGCAACCGCCTTGACCGGCGCGGAAGCGTCAGGGGCCACTACCATGGCGAGGCTGTAATCGCCTATTTCGGGCAGGCCGTCCTTCGCGCCAAGTTCGACAAGATCCTCGCCAATGAACGATTTAGGCAGGGGCGCGATCGCGAGATCCGACAGGATCGCGGCGCGCTGGCCGGCCGTATGAGCGCTCATATAGGCCACACGGTAGTCGCGGCCGTCGCGGCCGAGCGCGTCCAGCGCCCCTGCCCGCCAGGCGCAGCCTTCCTCCCATAGCGATACAGGCAAAGGCTCTTTGAGATACGCGCAGCCGCCCTTCATGCCTGCCCAGACGATCGGCTCTGAAAGGAGAACCTCGCAATCGGCTGCATAGGCATTGGTCGAATTGGTCAGAAGCGTGATGTCGAGCGTCCGTTCCGACATGCGCCTTCTCAGATTAACGCTCTGGTCGATGACGACATCGACAGCGATGTTCGGATGCGATTGCGCAAAACGCTTCAGAACGACGGGCAGGACACGCTCGCCGAAATCGTCAGGCGACCCGAACCGCACCACGCCCTCGATGTCCGGCATGACGAACTTGGAGACCGCCTCGCGATTGATCGCCAGCATGCGGCGGGCATAGCCGAGCAGCATTTCACCATCATTGGTAAGTGAAACCGAGCGCGCATCGCGGTTGAAGACCGAGCGGCCAAGCATCTCCTCCAGCTTCTTGATCTGCATTGATACCGCCGACGGCGTCCGATAGATCGCGCTCGCTGCAAGCGTGAAACTGCCCGTCTCCGCGATCGCAACGAATGTCCGCAGGATGTCGAGTTCCAACAGGGGCAGCGGATGATTAAGCGGCGCGTTCATAAGCTTCTCCGTGGATCAAATATTCTCATCCAAAGCTTCACTTCATTTCGTTTGATTGAATTCATGATCCGCCCCATTTGTCAATCAGCAAGGAACGGACAGTCCGCTCCTTCCTGACAAAGGGAGATGAAAATGTCTGTTTTCGCCAGGATCGATCACTACATCGCTGGTTTTCGGCGCGTACGAGAATTGGCGCGAACCGAACGGATGATCCGCGCGCTTCCCTCCGAGGTGCAGAAGGATATCGGCTGGCCGGATGCTTATGAAGAAAGCCGTTGGCGGATCGCCCACCATTTCGGCGGGCGTTCGTGATTGGCTCGACGGGTGTCGAATTATGAAATGGCTCCGCTGCCACCGCCGCAGCGGGGCGGCGGCCGTGTTCATCTCCCGAACGAGCAATGACATTCCGGCAGGGCTTTCATGCGTACGGCGCATGACGGCGCTTAATTCTTTTCCAACTTGCCGTTAATACTTGGCTTTTCATTTCGGGAAGAGACATCCGCCAAGAGGAAATGTCGCTTTTCATACTGCCGACTTCGCTTTTGCCGCTTATTCGCCTGAAGGCAATCACTATATCCGCGTCATCAAACGGGCTGCCTTCGTCCAATCCACGCCGGCCGCTCCGTGTGGAAATCTTGCATGGAGATGTGTCATGAAACTTTTTAGCCTGCTGAGGGCCCGTCGCCCTTCTTCCAACCTTACGACTGCGCTCGAGCGTCAGCGCCTGAGCCGCACAATGCCTGGCCAGACCGGCGCTGTCGCCGGCGCGAAGCTTGGCGTTTTCGTCGGCTGACCGCCATACCTCGTTGCCGGTGCGGCAGATGGATTCCACCCCGATGGGCGGCCGCTTGGGCCGCCCATCGGCGTTCAGGCTGCAACATGTCGCAAATTTTATCGCACGACACGCTGCAATCCATTGACAACGAACGTCTTTCCTGTTGACGTTTTTCTGATCGCGACATGACCTGTCAGCGGGCCGGCCTTTCAGGGTCAAAGCGTTGACTACCAAAAACCCCATAAAACGTTCGCTTGTTTTCTTCCTCGTACCGGATTTCACGATGGTCGCGTTTGCGACAGCGCTGGAACCGCTCAGGATCGCCAACCGGATGCTCGGCTATGAGGCCTATCGCTGGCGGCTGGCCAGCATAGACGGCAACGCCGTGCCGGCCTCGAACGGCGTCCTGTGCGCCGTCAACACCTCGCTCGAGGAAGAACGCCGGAAGATGGCCGGCTCCGACAGGCCGTCGATGGTGATCGTCTGCAGCGGCGTCAATGTCGAGCGCTATCAAAGCAAGACGGCCTTTGCCTGGCTGCGCGAGGAATATCACAGGGGCGTCGCGATCGGCGGCTTGTGCACGGGCGCCTATGTCCTCGCCGCCGCGGGCCTCCTGTCCGATAAGCGCTGCGCCATCCATTGGGAGAACCTGCCCGGCTTCCAGGAAGCCTTCCCGAAGGCGAATGTCTTCGCCGATCTCTTCGAGGTCGATCAGAACATCTATACCTGCGCCGGCGGCACGGCGGCCCTCGACATGATGCTGAAGCTCATCGGCGACGATTTCGACGACAGCCTTGTCAACCGGGTTTGCGAGCAGGTCCTGACCGATCGCGTCAGGAGCCCGACGGACCGGCAGCGCCTGCCGCTCCGTGCGCGGCTCGGCGTCCAGAACTCGAAAGTGCTGACCATTATCGAACTGATGGAAGCCAATCTCTCCGAGCCGCTGTCACTGATCGAGATCGCCGACCATGTCGGGCTCTCGCGACGGCAGATCGAGCGCCTTTTCCGGCAGGAGATGGGCCGCTCGCCGGCGCGTTATTATCTGGAGATCCGGCTGGACCGGGCGCGCCATCTGCTGATCCAGTCGGCTATGCCGGTGGTGGAAGTCGCCGTTGCCTGCGGCTTCGTTTCCGCCTCGCACTTCTCCAAATGCTATCGCGAGCTTTATGCACGTTCCCCGCAGCAGGAACGCGCCGACAGGAAGCAACTCCTCGCCGCTTAGGACGGGGAGCAAAGGGGCAGATCATTCATCAATAGGAAAGCGGTTCCGGTATAGGCATTACGTTTCTGCGCGCCAGGAGACCGCAAGTGACCGGTATCGCCCTTGTCGGCACGGGCTTCGTCGCCGATTATTATATGACGACGCTGCCGAACCATCCTGACCTCGTTCTGCGCGGCGCCTATGACCGTGCGCCCGCCCAGATGGAGCGTTTTTCAAGCTTCTACATGGTCCGCGCCTATGCCACCCTGGATGAGGTGATCGGCGACCCGGAGGTGGCGATCGTCGTCAATCTCACCGATCCGGAAAGCCATTACGACGTTTCCAGGCGCGCTCTTGAAGCCGGCAAGCATGTCTATAGCGAAAAGCCGCTTGCGATGCGCATCGAGGAGGCGGAGGCGCTGGTGGAGCTTGCCTCCCGGCACGGCCTCGTCCTTGCGGCCGCGCCTGCCAACGCCATCAGCACCGCCCATCGCGCCGTCGCCGATGCTGTCGCCGCAAACGCGATCGGCATGCCCCGTCTGGTCTATGCCGAAATGGAGGACGGAGCGGTCTTTCGCGACAAATGGCGCGACTGGCGCTCGCGCTCGGGCGCGAAGTGGCCAGGCCTGCATGAATTCGAGATCGGCTGTACGCTCGAACATGCCGGTTACGCATTGGCATGGTTGGTCTCGCTTTTCGGGCCGGTGGAGACGGTGACGGCCTTTTCCGCACTCGCTTTTCCGGACAAGGGGCAAGGGAAAGGTGCGCCGCCGCTCGGTCCCGACTTTTCGGTTGGCTGCCTGAATTTCCGTTCGGGCACGGTAGCGCGGCTGACATCAGGGCTATCCGCGCCGCGCGACAGGTCGATGACGATCCTTGGTGAAAAGGGCGCGATGCATGTCCGCGACCTTTGGGATTACCATTCCGCCGTCCACATAGAACGCGCCGGCGAGCCGAAGCCGCTAACCGACCGGCTGATCGCCCGGCTGGAACACGAACTGGGACGCGCCCTGCCCTTCAGACACACGTCCGGCCGGCGCCTCGCCGTCACGAAGGCCAAACGGCAATTGCCGCATTATCCCTCGCGGATCGATTTTTGCGGCGGTATTGCCGCTCAGGCCAACGCGATCGTCGAAGGCAAATCGCCTTTCTTTTCAGGCGATGTGGCGCTGCATATCACTGAAATCGCGCTAGCCCTGTCCAATGCAGGCAAGGAGCCTGGGACTTATCGCTTGCGTTCGACTTTCAACAGGTCTTTTCCGGCGGCAGGGCTCTGACCGCCTCGATGATCTTCAAGACGGCGATGCTGTCCTGAGTGGGCATAGCGTCGTTTTGCCGTTCTTGCTGCCGCACCGACCGCGCGAAGGCGGCCGCCTCGAACTGCAAGCCGCCGCCGGGAAAGGAAAAGCTTCTTCGTTCCATGCCAGGAACGGGAAACCGCGCCAGCGCCTTGCCGGCAATACCGCCAACGCTCGCAAGCCGGCGCGACGACGCATTATGGACGGTCAGTTTTTGCGCCTTCAAGAAGGGCGGCTGGATACGGATCGCTCCCTTCGCGCCAAAAATTGTGAAGGCGTTGTCGCCATCGCGATCAAAACCGCAGGAAAGCTCGGCCTTGGCGCCGTTCGCGAAGCGCAAGTGGAAATCGGTGCGGAGATCGACTCCACTTCTGGCCGCCGTCCATCGGCCGTCCACACGTTCAGGCTCGCCGAAGAGATCGACCGCGAGCGACAGAAGATAAACGCCGAAATCGAGCGCCGCACCGCCACCAAGCGCCGGATCGAAAAGGCGGCTATTCGGATCCTCGGCGCGGAAATAGGCAAGATCGCCTTTCACGCGGATCACATCGCCGATGACGCCTTCCTCCAGCATTTTCCTGACTGCATCCACAGCGGGTAGAAACCGCGTCCAGAGCGCCTCCGTGACGAGGACGCCGCTCTTCGCCGCCGCGGCCGCCATCGCTTCGGCTTCGCGAACCGTCGTGGCAAACGGCTTCTCAACCAGCACCGGCTTGCCCGCCCGAAGAGCTGCGATGGCCTGTTCCGCATGGAGATGGTTCGGCGTCGCGATATAGACGGCGTCGATATTGGCATCGGCAAACATGTCGCCAAGCGCGATGCAGCTTTTCGCAGCACCCGTCAGATGGCGGAACCGGTCAGCGCTTTCAGCGCTCCGCGAGATCACGGCCGCAATTTGCGCTTCCGACACATATTTCAGGTCGGCTGCAAACCGGCGGGCTATCGCGCCGGTCCCGACAATGCCCCACCGGAAGGCTCCCTCCTGCGATTGCGTCTCAATGCGCTTCCGCGGCATGCATGGCCTCGACGCGGATTTCCTCCGTCAGCCTCGCCTTGAATTCGGAGAATTCGGGGCTTGTCTTGATCGTGTAGGAGCGCGGATGCGGAAGGTCGACGGCGACATCCGATTTGATACGGCCAGGCCGCGCACTCATCACGATAACACGGGAGGCCATGAAGATCGCCTCCTCGATGTCATGCGTGACGAAAAGGACGGTCTTCTTCTCCCTCTCCCAGATGCCGAGGAGAAGTTCCTGCATCAGGCCGCGCGTCTGGTTGTCGAGCGCGCCGAAGGGCTCGTCGAGAAGCAGGATTTCGGGATCGTTGGCAAGCGCGCGGGCGATCGCCGTGCGCTGCTGCATGCCGCCCGATAGTTGCTTTGGCCAGTGGTTTTCGAAGCCCTTCAATCCGACAAGCTGCATATAATTCGCGACGATCTCCTTGCGCTGCGCCTCGGGCACGCCCTTTTCGCGCAGGCCGAAAGCGATGTTCTCGGCGACCGTCAGCCAGGGAAAGAGCGTGTAGGACTGAAACACCATGCCGCGATCGGGACCCGGCCCACGCACTTCCCGGCCGTCAAGCAGCACGCGCCCCTCGCTCGGGTGATCAAGACCGGCGATGATGCGCAGAAGCGTTGACTTGCCGCAGCCCGACGGCCCGAGAATGGTGATGAAATCATTTTCCGCGACATTGAGATCGACCGGCAGGAGGGCCCGCACCGGCGCACCGCCCCGGACGCCCGGAAAGCTGCGCGAGACCTTCTCGACCAGAAGCTTGGCGTTCCTCACGCTCATTACGCCAAGCTCCAGGGGAAGAGCTTGCGGTTCAGCGCCTTGAAGGCGGTGTCCGAAATCAAGCCAATCAGGCCGATGACGATGATGCCGAAGATGATCTGGCCGGTCTGCAGGCGCGACTGGCTGTTGATGATCATATAGCCGATGCCGGAAGACGACCCGATCAGTTCGGCGACGATCACATAGGTCCAGGCCCAGCCGAGCACCAGCCTCAGCGTTTCGGCGATCTCCGGCGCGTTTGCCGGCACGATGACGCGCCTGACGATGCCCCTGCTGGTCGAGCCGAGCGTATAGGCAGCTTCAACAAGGTCGCGGCGGGTATTGCCGACAGAAACCGCGATGATGAGGATCAACTGGAAGACCGAGCCGACGAAGATGACGAGCAGTTTCTCCACCTCGCCTACGCCAGCCCAGAGAATGAGAAGCGGGATAAAGGCCGAGGCCGGCAAATAACGAGCGAATGACACGAACGGCTCGAGGAAGGCTTCGATCGGTTTCCACGCTCCCATCATGATGCCGAGCGGCACGGCGACGACTGCGGCCAGGATGAAGCCGCCGAAGACGCGCCACATGGTTATGCCGATGTCGAGAAGGAAATTATCTTCGACGAGCAGCCGCCACCCGTCGCGCAGCATGCTCAGGGGATCCGCCAGGAAGATGCGCGCGACATGACCGCCGAACGTCATCCACGACCAGAAGGCAATGAAAATCACAAAAAAGGAAATGCCCAGGACGGCGCGCAATGGCGGCGAAACGGGCTCAAGAGGACGCGGCATGATCCGTCTGTTTTTTTTCATTTCGAGCGCGATCTTTCGGAAAGTAGCAACCGCCTTTCCCGACCACGGTCTGGAAGACGCGCGGCGATACCAAACCGCCGCGCGCCTGTAAATCCTTACTGGAGGGCGCTCGTATCCGCGAGCGAAGAGATGTCGGGCATTTTCTTGAGGAGTCCCATCGACATCAGAAGCTTCGCCGCAGTGGTGGAGAAGTCCTGGAACTCCCCATTGAAAAACTTCTTGTTTTCCTCGCGGTCGGCCCAGCGCAGATATTTGGCCGAATCGGCGAATTCCTTGGCCGACTGCTTTACGTCGGCGCCCATGATCTTATCGGATTTTTCCGGGTCCTTCTTGATCATGTCGAGTGCCTCGAAATAGCTGTCGGCCAACGCCTTGGCAGCGCCGGGATTGGCCTTCAGGAAGGCCGGCGTGCAACCGACCGTGTCCATGATCATGGGGTAGTCGAGCGTGGTTGCGAGGATATGGCCCTGATCCGGCTTGTCGCGTACCGAGGACAGGAACGGCTCATAGGTCGAGGCCGCATCGTTCCGGCCAGCGAGAAAAGCCTGCGCCGCCGCATCGGGCTCAAGATTGACGACGTTGACGTCCTTGGTGGAAAGCCCGTTCTTGTTCAGGATCCATGCCAGCAGGAAATAGGGTGATGTCCCCGGCGCGGACGCCGCGACGGTCTTGCCCTTCAGGTCCTTGACGGTCTTGATGTTGTTGCGGGCCACCAGACCATCCGCGCCATAGGATTTGTCGAGCTTGAAAATCTGTTTGGTGGCGACGCCGCTTTCGTTCCAGACCATCCATGTCTCGACCGTCGTCGCAGCGCATTGCAGATCGCCGCTTGCGATGGCGAGGGGGCGGCTCGCCTGCGGCACCTTCTTCAAGGTGACGTCAAGGCCGTTCTTCTCGAAGATGCCTTCCGCCTTGGCAAGCGTCAAAGGCGCGAAACCCGTCCACCCGCTGATGCCGATCGCGACCTTGGTCGCGGCAAAAGCAGGAACAGCCATGCCCGCCGTCACGAGCGCGGCAGCTGCAAAAAGCCCGAATTTTTTCACGTTGGTTCCCCTGTAGTCGTTGTCGATGAAAATCTGTCACAGACGCGCTGCGCCTTGTCAATAAAGCCGATAGGACGGGGAAGACAACGGCCATTTCGGCCGGAATATGAAATTCACTTGGTATTGAGGTTCCAGGGGCCGTCGCCCCACATCTGCTCGCCGACGAGGCAATTGTAGGCCGGTTTGGTATCCACTTTTACGACGGCCGGCACAGTTGGTCTGGGCTGCACTGGCGGACCGGCGAGCTCTTGCACCAGCTTGCGGCGCACCGCTTCGGGAAACTGTTCCCAGTCGTTGACCGGCACCATGAAGGAACCCGGACCTCCGACGACGCAATTTGCGTAATATTTGTCGAGGTCCTTGAGATCATAGGCGCTGATATAGCCATCGTTCGTCATCAGCGGCAGGCCGTTGATGATTATGCCCAGAGCGACCGCCTTGTCGCGCGCCTCGGTGACGGGGCCGCCTTCATTGTTGGGGCCGTCCCCCGAGACGTCGATGACGCGCTTCACGGCATGAAGGCCGCTCTCGGCGAAAAGGTCGGTGGCGAAAAGGATGCCGCTCGATATCGAGGTGCGGCGCGCCGATTGCGGAACTTCCGACGTGAGCTTGGCGGAGAAGGCGTCCGCATCCGCCTTGCTGGAGATGATCGTCCAGGGGACGATAATGCGCTGCGTATGCACGCCCGCCCATTCGATATAGGTGACGGCGATCCTGCCATTGGCGCCGTCGAGGATCGCGTCGATCACCTGCTTGTCGGCCATGGCCGCCGCATAGCCATGGCGTTGGATTTCCAGTTCGTCGGGCGACATGGAAAGCGACACGTCGACCGCCAGGACAAGTTCGACATCCACTGTTTGGTCGGCGCGCGCCGCACTCGCCGCAACGCCGACACAGGCGGAGGCCAGTATCATCCGCCAGAGAACCGACGAAACGACCATGGCCCAACTCTATCCTTCGCCGTGGATACGGGAAGTCCCCCGACGGTAGGCCACACTTCACGATTTGGGGAGCGTTTGGGGCGTCAGCTCCTGGGCTTCAGATTCTCCGGATCGTAAAGCGGCTTGTAGCCGACCGCCGCCACCTCGACGGGATAGGTCTCGCCGAAATATTCGACCTGAAGCTTGCGTCCTTCCTGGCAATAGGCCCAGGGCAGGTAGGCGAGCGCGATATTCTTGCCGATCGTCGGTCCAAAGGCGACGGAGGTCGTGTAGGAGCGGCGGCCAAGTTCGTCGACCAGCGTCCTGCCGGTTTCCGGGTCCAGCACCGGCATATTGCCGACCGGATAGCGGGCGACGCCCTTCGAATCCTTGTTCTCCGTCATCACCAGTGTGCAGAGCATCGCCGGCTGGTGATCGCGGGCGCGATATTCCAGATGCTTCGCCTTGCCGCGAAAATCCGCCTCCTTGACCTTCGGGCGGGCGAGATCGGCCTCGTAGAGATTGTATTCCGTCAACAAATCGGCGTTCTGGAGTCTGAG
>Ga0187809_10001287_pt1 | contig 11959 bp, 10 predicted proteins | sample NC_wetland_sal_i_8_FD_132415 | JGI IMG/M metagenome (GOLD analysis project Ga0187809, IMG submission 132415) | Wetland sediment microbial communities from Neuse River Estuary, North Carolina, USA - ASW_4 | ecosystem: Environmental > Aquatic > Freshwater > Wetlands > Sediment | place: USA: North... | reverse complement strand
TGTTGATTTCTGCGGTTCCGTATCGTCGTGAACGCCTGATGACGTTTTTGCATCCGACCGCGAACTGCCAGAGTACGGGCTACCAGGCTTGCCAGGCTCTTATCTCAGTCGGGTCCGGTGGCCTTATCGGGCTCGGGCTTGGGCGCAGCGTGCAAGCGTACGGTTATCTGCCCGAGGCGGCGAATGACTCAATATTCGCCATCTATGCGGAGAAGTTCGGCTTTATCGGTGTTACTATCTTGCTCGCGCTATTCGTGGCACTCTTTGCTCGGCTCAAAACCATTGCCGTGCGCGCGCCGAATAACTTTAGCCGATTTTTTGTCGTGGGCGTGATGGCATGGCTTAGTATCCAGTCGTTTATCAATATCGGCGCCATGATCGGCTTACTGCCGCTCAAGGGTATCACGTTGCCATTTGTCAGCTACGGTGGTACGAGCGTAGTATTCATCATGGCGGCGATGGGCGTCGTGTTCCAGATATCGCGTTACACGAGTTATGTAAATGAATCGGACGGAAGGAGAGGTGTACGTGAAGATCGTGCTGACTGGCGGCGGAACCAGCGCCGGGCATATCACGCCTAGCTTGGCGGTTGCCCATGAGTTAAAACAGCTCGACAAATCAGTCGAGACAATTTATATCGCACAAGCCGGCGATTCATTGGCGCATCTTCCGAAGCAGCACCCTGATATCGATCAAGTGTTTGCGGTAAGGGCAGGGAAGTTCCGGCGCTATCACGGGGCAGGGGCCCGGCAATTTCTTGACGTACCGACCGTTGTAAAAAATATGAGGGATATTTTGTGGTTCGGGGTCGGTACCGTACAGAGCTTCTTCTTGCTGAAGAGGCTTAAACCCGATTGCATTTTCATGAAGGGCGGATACGTGGGCGCGCCGGTCGGATTGGCGGCTGCAGCCTTACATATCCCATACATTACACATGATTCAGATGCGATTCCCGGGCTTGCCAATCGCATCGTTGCACGCTGGGCGCGCGTGCATGCTGTGGCGTTACCTAAAGAAACGTACCCATACCCCCAGGATAAGACTGTGACGGTAGGCGTGCCGGTACAGGCCGATTTCAGGCCGGTAACATCGGCGCTGCAATTGCAGTACAAAAAGGAAATTGGGCTCGAAAAGTTCGCCAAACTGCTGTTTGTAACCGGTGGGGGCCAGGGTTCACGACGCTTGAATAGCGCCGTAACAACGGTGGTTCCTACGCTTTTGAAAAAATATCCTGATTTAGTGATCGTGCAGTTGGCAGGCCAGTCCCAGGAGCGTGTTGTACGTGATGCATATCAGAAAGTACTAGGCCCTGCCAACCAAGACAGAGTGGTAGTTGAGGGTTTCATAAGTGGTCTGTATCGTTACAGCGGTGCTGCTGACGTAGTAATTACACGGGCTGGTGCTACGACGCTTGCGGAGTTTGCCGTGCAGCACAAAGCGTGTGTTATCGTGCCAAATCCGTTCCTAACCGGTGGCCACCAGCTTAAGAACGCGCAGATTTTGGCGGATCGGCACGCGTGCATAGATGTCACCGAACAGCAGCTCGATGCTAACCCGGAAGTTCTGAGTGGCGCCGTATCGCGTTTGTTGGATAACCCCAAAGAACGCCAAGAACTCTCTGAAGAGCTCGGCAAGCTTGCCCATGCACAAGCGGCGGGAGAGCTCGCAATGTTATTATTAAAAGAGGCTAAAAAATCAAAAACGAATAGCTAATAACAAAACCGATGAAATTTCTGCATAAAAGCCGCCCTAGCGAAGAACTCGGCCGTCGCCGCCCGGTACCTACCGACCCGGACAAGAGCCGTGTATTTTCGTACTATGCGAACCGCTCCGTGAACGATATGAATATCGGCCGTTCGACACAGCAGGAGTCTGTTCCAAGGCGTCAGCGTGGAGGTTTGCAGGCGTTAAAGCATCGTGTACCGTTGCTTGTCTCGGGTATCATTATACTGGTGACTGTGGTAAGTCAGTTGGGCTTGAGCGCGCATCCTAAAGTGATCGTACTCTCGGGGGATGGCGGCAAACTGTTCTTACGTGACGATGCCGTATATCAACAGGCAGCAACCAAACTGTTTACCCAGTCACTCGGTAACCGTAACAAACTGACCGTGAACGCCGCAGGCATAAGTGAATCGCTAAAAACACAATTCCCAGAACTGAGCGATGTATCTGTAACATTGCCGGTCTTGGGCAGCCAGCCAGTCGTCTATATACAGCCGTTTGATCCTTCTTTCGTACTGACGGCGGGTAATGGTAGATTTGTCCTTGATAGTACGGGCCGGGCGCTTGCTAGCGCTGATAATCTACCGCAGTTACGCGCCACGCCTTTGCCAAGCATAACTGATCAAAGCGGCCTACAGCCGCAAGTGGGCTCTGCTGCACTTCCAGGCAGCGACGTAGGGTTCATTCAAACGGTATTGGCGCAACTAAGCGCAAAGCATTTCAGGGCACAGCGGATCGTGCTACCTCCCGCTGCGAGCGAAGTGGATGTATACATCGGCGGCAAGCCATATTTTGTAAAGTTCAATATGCAGGATCAGAGCGGCGCTCTGCAGCAAGCTGGCACGTTCATGGCTGTCGCGCATAACCTCGAATCAAAAGGCAAAATACCCTCGCAGTATATAGATGTTCGTATCGACGGCCGGGCGTACTACAAGTAATTTCTTTGAGAGGGATAGAGTAGGGGACTAGTTCCTTGCGGTTTACTGCGAATACAGGGGAGAGTAGCCGTGCAGGCGCACACGAGTATCCATAGTGTTTTGGCATGGCAAAGTTTAGGGCGTAGTAGCATGTTACAGAAAGGGGTATAGTGCGACGTTCGCCCTCTCTACCCTATGATGTTCGTATTTTGTTCTAATATCGTGTGCCCACTTTGTGTAGGGGAAAAACTATAAAAACATATCGAAATGGTGAAAAGTCAAATTTTTTACAAATTGTACGACAGGAGGGGGAACAATATAAAAATACCAAAATGTCAAAAAAGCAAATATTTTCACGACGAAACTGTGGAAAAGTCAAATATCTCACAATCCGTATACCGTAGTGCTAAGGTGTTACGTGCCACGGTAACAGATATGACCGCAGTGATCTGCGGAAGTAACACAACACGTAAAGCGACAAACCTGAGGAGTACCGGAAACGCATCGGAATGGGCTAAGCTGATGGGCTACTTATATAAAAACGTTAGTAGAATTGCAGGACGATGTGCCAAGTTCTGAAACTACGGGCAACTCCCCTGCAATAAAAGACGTATCGTTTTACATCTTATGTATGATACATAGAGTCGCAAAATATACATTGTGCGACGTCATGTCACACTATGCTTTGTTTTGTTCTTGCCACTTGGTTTTTAGCATTCCCCGCATTCTCTCATATAAGTTCGCATTAACTAGCTGCCCATCGCCCCGCTCGACGTGCATAGCGAAAAGACTTACAAGTTGCTAGAAACCTTCGCCCTGCAACATTCGCCTACTATTGTTAATGTTCGTATTTTGTACGTGTTTGCATAAACAAGCGTCTGCCGTGACCGTGGTGGGTGTTTCCCTAGATGATCTAAGACGCTTCAGGCTCGGCTTCTTCGTCGAGTGCATATGTGGCTTTAGCTACGCGCTTGAACTGCGGCTTGCCCTGGAGGTTCAGGAGGATAGTCGTTTCTTTGACGTACCGACTCTGTAAGACGCGCTTAACGATCTCGTCGCGGTGCAGTGCCCCGCCCTCTTTGCGCAAAATGTCAGCGATGATATCAGCGACCGTGCCTTTTTGGTAACCCCATTCTTTCAGAGCGTAGATACCGCGACCGACGAGCACGAAGCGTTTGTCTTTGATAAGCTCGTTGTGGATTGCTTGTGTGGTAACGTCCTTGCGTTTGAAGCTTGATGCTTTGATAGCTTCGGCAATCTCGTTGAAGTGCATGTGCTTGCCGTTTTCTTTGAGAATAACGTAGATTTTGTCACGAATGTTTTTGGGGTTGACCGTCGGCCAGCTGACAAGGCCCCACAAGCCATTGAGTGTGGCAAGTTGCTTAGATATACTTGCGAGTGCTGCCGCCTGCTTAGGGTCTTCTATGCCTGCCTGCCTGGCGATCTGTTCGACACTTGCTGGCTTGCCTAAATCTTTAACAGCTGTTGCGATTTTGCTAATCAGGGCCTTCATGGTCTTTTGGTCGTGAACGCTTGCGAGCCCTGCAGCCAAATAGTGGTGGTCGTCCTCTTCAATGACGGTGACCTCAGGGCAGAGTTGTGCCAGGAAAGCGACACGCGCCTGCTCCAGCTTGGTGTTCTCCAGGCCGAATTCTACAAGCAGGTCGCTGATACGTGCGGCGTTGCCACGCGATCGTAGTTTATCAACGAGCTGGGCTTCTACTCCTTTGACGTGTGGCAGGCCATCGCCCTGCTCTGCGGCAGATTTGAGGCGCACGAGCACGGCCTTCTCTAACTGTCGGACGCGCTCCCGTGTGATACCGAGCAACTCACCAATCTGTTCTAGTGTCTCCTTACGATCGAACAAACCAAAACGACGCGAGATAATCTCGCGCTCTCGTTCACGGTCTATCGTGTTGAGGATGTCATTGATGGACTTCTCGGTATCCAGGGCTTTTTGTGTATCTTGTTCTGCCATACTTCCTAAGCACTTCCCAGTTTCACATTCAGTATAATGTTCAACTATAAAACTTTTATATTCAAAAGTCAAGTACCCTCACCCTATATTTTATTGTACCACGTACTAGACGAAAATACTCGTAATATGTTGTAAAAAGTATAGTTAACCACGTTCGAGTGGCACATGCAAAGCTTATGATTTTTTGGAGCGGCGGCGGAATGATTTCTTAGCCGGTGCGGCGTCGAGGAGTTTTTTGCAATCTTCTTCGGTAAGTTTCTTGGGGTCGGTGTCCTTCGGAATTCGTGCGTTCTTCTTGCCGTCGCTGACATACGGGCCGTATGGGCCGTTCAGGACTTGAACACCGCTTGCAAAGGTTGCGATGTGTTTTTCAGCGTCTTTCTTGAGCTTAGTGGCGTATAGTTCGCGGGCTTCTGCTTCGGAGATAGTCAGCGGGTCGAGCGGCTTGATACTCACAAACGTTTTACCTACTTGGACATAAGGACCGAAACGACCGATATTGGCTTTCATCTCTTCGCCCTCAGGAGTTTTACCGACTAGGCGTGGCAGTTTGAACATCTCGAGTGCCTGCTCCAACGTGACGGTTTCCAGTTTGGCGCCGGCTGGCAGCGGTGCAAACGTCGGCTTGTCTTCGTCGTCGTTTTCTCCGCGCTGTAACATCGGGCCATAGCGGCCGAATCGCGCCATGATTGGTTTCTTGGTTTTCGGATCAGTCCCAAGCACTCGGGCTTGGGCGACTTCGGCACGTGACACATCTGCACTGGCGACGACCAGTTTATGAAACGGACCATAGAAGTGTTTGAGCACACCGACGCGATCCTTTTTGCGGTCGGCAATATCGTCCAGCTCCTCTTCGACGTCTTTCGTGAAGTCGTAATCCATCACTTCTGCGAAATGCTTGGTCAGGAAGTCAGTAACAACCTTGCCGGTTTCGGTCGGGTATAACTTGCCAGAATCTTTACCGTACTGCACAGTTTCTTTACTGGCGCTGACTTTACCGTTTTCAAGCGTGAACTTTTGGACTTCTTTCGGCGTGCCTTCGACATCGCCGCGCTCTACGTAGCCGCGCGTCTGGATGGTGGAGATGGTCGTGGCGTAGGTGCTTGGACGGCCGATGCCCATTTCTTCGAGCTTACGTACTAGCGATGCCTCGGTGTAGCGCGCTGGACCGCGGCTGAGTGATTCTAAGCCGGCGGCGTTCGCGAGTTTTATTTGATCGCCCTGTGCGAGTGGTGGCAACAGCACATCCTCACCACTACGACCGTAGACCTTCAGAAAGCCGTCGAAAACGACGATTTCCCCCTTAGCCTCGAGTGACTCGCTGCTTTCACTTGGCGCGATGGTAATAATGGTTTTCTCGAGCTGGGCCGGTGCCATCTGGCTGGCCAGTGCACGCCGCCATATCAAGTTGTAGAGCTTTTGCTGTGCGTTGTCTGCTCCAGCATTCGTCTTGGCAACATCGGTCGGACGGATAGCTTCGTGCGCTTCCTGTGCGCCGGCGGTTTTGGTCTTGAATGTCCGTAATTGATGATACTTGTCGCCGAACTCTTTCTTAATGTAGTTCGTCATGCTTCCGAGTGCGACATTGCTGATGTTGACTGAGTCAGTACGCATATAGGTAATCGACCCTGCTTCGTACAGGCGCTGGGCGAGTTGCATGGTGTAGCGCGGGCTGTAGCCGAGGCGGTTGCTGGCTTCCTGCTGCAAGGTGCTGGTCGTGAATGGCGCGGATGGGTTACGTGTACCAGGCTTCATGTCGATGGCGCGAACAGTGAACGTGCTTTTGGCAAAAGCTTCGAGGATTCCTTTAACCTCGGCAGCGTCAGTGTACTTCTTCGATGATTCGGCTGGCAGTTCGGCGCCGTCTTTCAGAATGAAAACTGCAGTAATTTTGAAAGTCGGCTCCGGCTTGTGTGCTTCGATTTCGCGCTCCCGTTCGACGACCAAGCGTACAGCAACAGATTGCACGCGCCCGGCGCTCAAACCTGCGCGGACTTTACGCCACAACACAGGAGACAACTCGAAGCCTACTAAATAATCCAGCGCCTGACGCGCCTGCTGCGCTTCGACGAGCGGCATGTCGATGGTGCGCGGATTTTCGATGGCGTGTTCCAGCGCAGGCTTGGTGATTTCGTGGAAGACGATCCGTTTAGTTGTCTTCGGGTTGAGCTTCAATACCTCCGCCACGTGCCAGGCGATCGCTTCTCCTTCGCGGTCTTCATCACTTGCGAGCCAAACTGTGCTGGATTCTTTGGCAGCCTTTTTCAGCTCTGCAATAACTTTCTTCTTGTCGGCATCAACTTCGAACTTCGGTTTAAATTCGTGTGCCACGTCAATACTACCGTCTTTGCTCGGTAGCCCACGGATGTGGCCCATGCTGCTTTTGACGGTAAAATCTCTGCCAAGATATTTTTCAATTGTTTTGGCCTTGGCCGGGCTCTCTACGATAACTAAGTTTTTGCTCATGTTTACGATTCAGCTTATACGCAATGGGTCATAATACGCAAATCTTTAGGTGTTTGGCAAGTTAAAGTTCCTGTTGTTGCAAAAATGAAACAGTTGACCTGTGAGTATAACAGGAGTAAAAAAGGTATTTGTAAAAATAAAAGGCAAGACGCCAAGTTGCTGGCCGCTACCTTCGATGGAAGCGGTTTTTAATTTGGCATTTCTGAAAGGAGTATTTAATGAGTAGAAGCGGAAGATTTGAGCCTATGGGCGGATGGGGCTTTGCCGGTTCACAACGAGGTGGTTTTGATAACCGCCCGACTGCAGCCGAGATAAATTGGATGCGTGCCGGCAGAGAGTGGCCGATCGACGTAGCTCGCACCGCAATGCCCGCAGCAGTAGAGGTTGTTCCAGTACTGGATGAACTGGGCATACCAGACGGGTTAGGCGCTGAGGTGCTTCAGGCCGAAGAGCTCTAGTTGTCCACCTCCAACAGAAGAATGCAACTCCAATGAGTTGCATTCTTTTTATAATTTGCTGACTTTGTATCCGGCCCAGATACCGAACGCCGAACCGACGAAGCCAAGCATGATGCTCCAGCCGCCGAGCCAATTGCCATGATCCATAAGCGTGCCTATCCAACTGCCAAGTGTAGAAAAAACGAACACGCCCATCCAGATAAACGTTTTCGTACCCATATCACTTAGTGTAGCATGAGCTGTTCATCTCCTAATTGAACCACCAGATTTAACGAACTGCCAAACAGCTCTATCTAGGCAGCCCAGCACCATCCTTGGTGGCTTGCGGTAGTAAATAGATAGGTAAAGTTGAATGTAACCACTAGCTTTATATAAAACTTAATTGACCTTCACACAAAATCCTGAAAAAGTATTGACACGAGGACACGTTTTTGCTAAAATGGCAATCCGTAAGCATGAGTTATCGTGCTTAATGTACCTTATATCCCCCAATTCTAACATCTTTGGCTTATGTCAAAGATATCGTTAGATTGTTTTAGAGTCGAGCCAAAAGTTGTTACCCTCCACTTTTTACTCTTAACCGCCTATCAGGCGGGGCTCTAAAACAGACTAACCCCTTTAACCCCGTATTTCCCCCTCGTTTTATTTGAGCCGTGGCGAAATAACGGAAAAACCTGAGTGGGCCGATGAACCCCTTGCGAGAGGATTTGTCGGAGGCCTTCAAGGTGGGTTGAAGGGTGTATCTAGGGGGCGACGAGTTCGCCCCTTGAAAAAGGCCTACGAGTGGTGCCCACCCCCTCTCGTAGGCCTTTTTTGATGCATGGATCTATTGATATAGTTTTGATACATATGGAAACACAAGGCGACAGAATAGTTTTTACTAAACCGGAGCATCTTATGGCAGGCCTGCCTGAAACGATTCCTCTGGGTGATGCTTTAAGCACGGCTGACCAAGTCCTCGGCCAGGCCGAAGCGTGCGACGCCCAAGCTGCCGAGTTCGCTGCGAGCCCAGTGTTCGCCACGAGAGCTCAGGCTACGGGCATACTACGTAAAGCGCAGTTCCTGCGAAGAATGGGCACAGAGTTAGCGGGCATGGGTGCCACTGATATTGGTGATAAATTCGAAGCGTTCTTGAGAGATACAGATTCTAAATAAGGAAGCTGCGCGTATCATTCGGCAGTTGCCCGCCATAGATATACTCGGTCAGTATGGCGTTTACTTCGCGTCGTAGGCCCGACAGTTCGGCCTGCTGTGCTTTGTTGAATTTTCCGAGTACGAAGTCGGCACTATCTATCTGTTCTGGTGTTTTTGGGCCGATTCCAACGCGGACACGCCCGAAATCTTCACCGATGTGACCGATTAACGATTTGAGGCCGTTATGCCCTGCGCTGCTACCACCCATCCGGGTGCGGATTTGGCCGAAGTTGATGTCGAGTTCGTCGTGCACGACGATTGTTTGGTTTGGGTGGATTTTATAAAAGTCGCTGACCGCGTGGACCGCTTCGCCGCTCAGGTTCATAAATGTTGCCGGCTTGATGGCGATAACACGCACTTCACCCATCCGGCCGGAGCTCATCAGGCACTTCAGGTCCTTTTTGGCTACCCAGCCTTCCATGTCGGGGCTTTTGTCGACAAATTCGTCTACGCACTCGAAGCCGATATTGTGCCGCGTGCCGTCGTATTCTTTGCCCGGATTGCCGAGCCCGACGACCAGTATTGTTTTGTTCATCCCAACAGTTACATAGTTGACAGGATCACTGACTTGCGGCCGGCGTTGAAATAATCCCATAGGCAAAGTTTACAATGCGCCCAAGATTAACACCAGTGCCGAAACGACCATGAGCGCGAGCAGCATATCAACGGCGAACTTGTCACCCTTTTTGACTGCCACATGGCCGCCGATATAGCCACCGACAAGGTTGACGCATACGCTTACGGCAACGACCGGCCATATGATAAGGTGCGCGCTGAGCACCCCGATGATAATCGTAATATTCAAAATAAGCTGCGAATATCGCTTCGTAAGGTGCGCCTCGTTTGCGGTTTGCCCGAGCATACCCATGAGCACGATATTAACCAGCGACCCGAGCCCGCCACTGAATGCGCCCTGCAGAAAGAGACTGACGGCGAGCAGGAGCCCACCGAGCGTTTTCTTGGCGTTGGATGGCTTAGTCGACTGTATGCCTACTCGCTTACGGAGCATTATGGGCACCATCAGCAGTACCATTACACCCAGTACCAGCCGATACCAATGGCTGTTGAATGATTTGATCGCAAGAGGCGCTATCAGCCCTATGACGAACGCAAGTACCATAATGGCGAAGATACGCCTTTTGGAAATGTTGGCTTTGTATTTCCGCAGGCTGGAAAGCGAACCTATGGTTACGGCAACACCACCGAACTTATTGCACGATATCGCTTGCGCGGGCGTGAGTCCGAGTACGATAGCAAGTGGTGTCATGACGAATCCACCGCCTGCTCCGGCAATACCGCTCAGAATTGAAACACAAAAACCGGTAGTACCGTAAATGGCTAACTGCCAAGCGTCCATGTCGCCCCTAGACCTTTATAAACAATTACCTAAAGTATACTCTCGTGGATTCTCGCCCGCACCGCTTTATTTGGCGGAGAGTGGTCGGTAGCCGAATTGTTCCAGCCGGATTGCTATGTCCTCGTATGATTTGGCGGACAAGACGCCACCGGCGATGAATCCTTCTTGCGTCACATCGGCTAAGCAACAGCTGGGCGGTGTAAATGCGGCTTTGGCATCGGTATCCCCAAATTCGAAATCTATCAGCACCAAACCTTCGTGCTTGCCATGGAAAACATCCACCTCGGCCGGGTGGCCGTCGATAATGACGTTGTAGCGGTCTTTGATGACTTTCCGTTCATTGGTACGAGTCAGCTCATCATATTCATCTGCGGTAAGCGGGATGGTTTGCTCGATGTGCACCGAAGCGTCGCCCTCATTGACCGGAACTTTTTTGGTAATCTCGTATTTGCTATTTTTGGCGCGTATGCGTAAGTGGGCGTGGGCTGCGTTTTCTGGCACGTAGGTATCCTCCATGCGTGCAGGCGTGACGTGCCGGATTTCTACGGGCAGTTCCTTGGCGAGGTAAGTCAGTTCGACCTCCAAACTCGTGTTTTGTGGGTCTGCCATATATTAATACTTACGTGCGGGTTTCGCATCGCCCCTCGTCGGTGACGAGCCGTGTTTGTGGCCCTCGTGTTTTTCTATGAACCAGAATTGGACGGGCGTGCCCTCGTAATCATACTTTTCGCGCAAGTTGCGTTCCATAAAACGGCGGTAACTCCAGTGTAAGAATCTGGTTTGGCTGCCGAAGACCTTGAATGCCGGGATGGGGTTGTCGTCCTCTTGGACCATGTAGTTCAGCTTGGGCGCGCGGTTTTTGAGTCCTGCCGGTGGATGGGAATTTACGACCGCACGGAGCCAGCGGTTAAGTTCGCTTGTCGAAATGCGCTGGCCGCGGCGCCTATCGATCTCGAGTGCCAAGTCGAATAGCTTGGTCACATTCTGGCCAGTAACGGCGCTAGTGAAAATTAGCGGTGCCCACGGTACGAAATCGTAGGTGGCGGCGATCTGCGGTGCGAGCGCGTCGCGCGTGAAGGCATCTTTGCCCTCTGCGTCGTCCCATTTCGTGACGACCAGTACGAGCCCCTTGCCTGCTTCTTTGATCATGCCTGCAATCTTCTGGTCGAGCGCGACGTTCAGCTCGTTTACGTCCATCAACAGGAAACAAATGTCGGCTTGTTCGATAGCTGCAAGTGAACGTAATACGCTGAAATGTTCGATACCTACGCCGATTTTTCCGGAACGGCGGATGCCGGCAGTGTCCATTAGCTCGATTTCCCTGCCCGCATATTTGATGACGGCACGGTTAATATCACGTGTCGTGCCGGCGCGGTCGGCCACGATTGCCTGCTGTTTTTTGGCGAGTGTGTTAAATAGGTATGACTTACCGACGTTCGGGCGGCCAAGTAGCGCGATGTGCAGGCGGTCTCCTGCCTCGTGAAGCGTTGCTTTGGGGATGTTTGCGGCAAGCCCTTCCAGAAGCTCCTCGATGCCGCGGTGCTGCGTGGTACTCGTGTAGGTGATGTCCTTGATACCGAGCCGTCTGAAATGGTCGAGGCCGGCGTCTCTGGCCTTGTCAATCTTATTGACGACCAGGAACACTGGCTTTTTGCTTCTCAGGGCTAGCTTGGCAACACGGCGGTCCTCTTCGGTGATGGTCGTGTCGGCTTCAACGACGACCCAGATGACGTCGGCGCTGTCGGCGGCCAGACGCTCGTAGCACGGGCGGGCGGTGCTGCCCCCGCACAGGGCGAAGCTGAACAAATCATCCGGCCGGCCCTGGTATGCCGAGATCACCCTGGCGGCGAATGCCTCGGGCACGTCG
>Ga0187809_10001286_pt1 | contig 11962 bp, 9 predicted proteins | sample NC_wetland_sal_i_8_FD_132415 | JGI IMG/M metagenome (GOLD analysis project Ga0187809, IMG submission 132415) | Wetland sediment microbial communities from Neuse River Estuary, North Carolina, USA - ASW_4 | ecosystem: Environmental > Aquatic > Freshwater > Wetlands > Sediment | place: USA: North... | reverse complement strand
ACATGATCCAGGATCTCCTCCTTGCTGACCACCCGGCCGGCGTTCACCATCAAGAACCGCAGCAGCCGGAACTCGGTGGGCGTCAGCGCGACGGCGGCGCCGTCCCGCCTGACCTCGTGTGTGGCCTCGTCGAGTTCGAGGCCGGCGATGCGCAGCCGCGAACGGGGACCGCCCGGCCGGGTGCGCTTCAGCACCGCCCGGATGCGGCCGAGCAGCTCCTCCAGACTGAAAGGCTTGGTGACGTAGTCGTCTGCGCCCATGGCGAATCCCTTGACGCGGTCGGGCACCTCGTCCCGGGCGGTCAGGAAGATCACCGGAACCTCGCAGCCCCCGGAACGTATCCGGCGGAGCGCCTCGAATCCGTCACCGTCCGGCATCATCAGGTCAAGCAGGACCAGATCCGGCCGGGACGACGCTGCGGCGCGCACCGCCCCGGCGCCGCTCGCCGCCGTCACCACCTCGAACCCCGCCAGCCGCAGCGATCCCGACAGCAGCTCCAAGATCGTCGCCTCGTCGTCTACAACCAGCAAGCGCGCCGGCGCCGTTACCGCCTCCATAGCCTCAGGATGTGAGCCGAATCTGACCGATCGCTGGCCGCCAGCTGGAAGTCTGCTCATTCCGGCCAGCAGGAGTTCTCAACCAGGTCCACAAAGCTGGCGCTCCGGTAGCCGGAAGTGAACCGGTCGGTGGCGGGACGCCGCCGAAGTATGGCCGGTGGCCGCATCCCTGTACTTGTCCGCCCCTGTTGAGGGGTGCAGACTCGTGGGCGTGGGCATGCCTGAGACTCGCTATGCGCGGAGCGGGGATGTCATGGTGGCCTATCAGGTGCTGGGTGACGGCCCGTTTGACGTGGTCTACGTGCCCGGCGCCATCTCCCATGTGGAGCTGCAATGGGACGCGGCGGGACTGGCTGCCTTGCTGCGCGGTCTGGCCGGGCATGCGCGTGTGCTGGTTTTCGACAAGCGGGGGACCGGCATGTCGGACCGGGTCGCGGGGGTGCCCGCGCTGGAGGAGCGAAGCGATGACATCCGGGCGGTGATGGACGCGGCCAGGTCCGACCGGGCAGCGCTGTTCGGCGTCTCCGAGGGCGTCCCGATGAGCGTGCTCTTCGCCGCGTCGCATCCGGAGCGCGTGACCGCGCTGGTGCTGTACGGCGGCATGGCCCGCACGCTGTGGGCGCCTGATTACCCGTTCGGGGAGACCGAGCGGGAATACCGTCAGGGATCCGAGGAGAACGTTGAGGACTTCGTCGCGCCCGGAGGTATTGAAGCGGCCGTGCGCAGCGGCTTCCCCTCGGCAGCGGAGGAGGAGGTCCGGGCGCGGGCGCGCGTGCTGCGGTATGGCGCCAGTCCTGGATCCGGCGCGGCACTGGACGAGATGAACAAGGCGATCGACGTGCGCCCGGTGCTGGACGCCATCAGCGCCCCAACACTGGTGCTGCATCAGCACGCTGACCCGTGGGTCCAGGTCGAGCACGGGCGCTACCTGGCCGAGCACATTCCCGGCGCGGTGTACGCGGAACTGGACGGCAAAGAGCACATTCCCACCGGTGCTTTCGCGCCGCTGCTGCTGGCGCAGATCATCCCGTTCCTCCAGGAGGCGACGGCCAGGCAGGCCCCCGAACCGGACAAGGTGCTGGCCACGATCTTCTTCTCCGATATCGTCGGCTCGACCGCGAGGGCGGCCGAACTCGGCGACGCGCGATGGCGGCAGCTGCTGGCCCGGCACCACGCGCTTGTCCGGCGGCAGCTGACCCGGTTCCGCGGCGTAGAGCAGGATACGGCCGGGGACGGGTTCTTCGCCCGGTTCGACGGGCCGGCCCGCGCGATTCGCTGTGCTCTGGCCATCCATGAGGCGATGCGCGACCTCGACCTGCAGGTGCGCATCGGTCTGCATGCCGGCGAATGCGAGCTGCTGGACGGCAAGGTGGCGGGTATTGCCGTCTCAATTGGTGCGCGCGTGTCCGCGCTGGCGGCACCGGGCCAGGTGCTCGTATCGCAGACGGTAAAAGACCTGGTTGCCGGTTCCGGAATCATCTTTGACGATCACGGCGTGCAGGAATTGAAGGGCGTGCCGGGGGAATGGCGGATGTACGCCGTGGCAAGCCCGTAGCAACCGCCGGCCAGGACATCCTCCCGAGAGCGCCAGAGCGTGGATGGATTCTTGCGCCGGGTTGCCGCTGGTGAGCCTGCAGCCGACCGAGCCTTGCAGCACGAAGTACGGCCGCACGGATCGCTTGATGGTCTCCTCGACCTCGGGGTCTGCGGTGTGCACCAGCCGGCGTACCTGCTGGCAGACCGCTTGCTGCCAGTCGGGCAGCCGGCCGATGTACTCGTCCACTCGAGAATCGGCGCGCACGCTCATCTCCCTGCGGTTGTGACCGGGCGCTGGGCACCGTGACTTGGACGGCGAGCACCTGGCGCTGTACCGGATCTGGCTGGGGTCATGGTCTCCCGGCGCCCGGTGCGGGCGCCGGGAACGCCACGACCCGCCCGCTAGGCTGCGGGGACGACTCGGGTCCGCCCCAGGTCTGGGCGACGACGAACAAGTGCGGGTCCTCTCCCCGGCTGAGTGCGCAGGCGAAGGCCCCGCGGTCAAGGCCGACTGTGGCCAGCACCTGACCGCCCTCGCGGATACGAACACAGTGCTGGTTGCCCACGTCGGCGTACCAGACGGCGCTCTCGGCATCCATGCAGATTCCGTCCGGGTGGTCGCCGGGCGTCTCCGCCCACACGCGCCGGTTGCCGAGGCCGCCGTCGCGCCGATGTCGTAGGCGGTGAGCCGGTTCGCGTATGACTCGGCAACGACCAGGGTGGCGCCGTCTGGGGTGATCGCCATGCCGTTGGGGAACGCGAGGTCATCGGCTACCTGGCCGACCTTGCCCTCCGGGGTGACGAGCACGACCAGGCCCGGCGCGAACTGACCGCCGGGAAAGTCGAAACCGATGGTGTTGACATAGGCATTGCCCTGGTCGTCGGTCACGATATCGTTCCACGGCTTCTCCGAGATCCCTCACTGCATTTTCTCTCTCTGCTTCGTAACGGGATAGACCCGGTCCGGCACCGGAACTCATCGCGGATCCCCGGCCAGACGGGGGCGTTCCGCGAGCTGACCGATCCTTACCGGCGCGAACTGCAGCTGCACTTCCACCGGCTCGCGGGCTCGGTGCAAGCCGCCGAAGACATGCTCCCGGGAGGCGGAACTGCTCGGTCAACTCGGCGAACTCCGCCCTGTCCGGGGTGGTAGCTGCCAGTTGCGGCATCTCTGCTCCTTCGGTCACATGTGAAGACTCACCCTGCCGCCGGAAGGAATCGGTCCCTTCGCTATTGGCAGGCGGCCGGGCGTGTCCGCGAGGGCCATATCGCTTGCAGCGCGGTGATCTCCCGGCGGGCCTAGCGCATGCCGGCTTCCGCTGCTGCCCGCGCCGCCGTGGCGGACAGCGCGTCCGGGCCGATCGCCGCCAGCGACTGCTCGTCTGCCAGCACGCCCTGGGCCAGTCACCCGGCCCCGGCCAGCCAGCCCCGCCGAGTTGCACCGGCCCGCCTGCCTCAGCGTACGGGGCCTCAATGACCCCGAATAGATAATCTGCGCGCCTCCCCACCCGGAATACGACAGCAAGCCCGTGCAAATATTCGGCAGGGAGACTGAAATTGTTCGAGCCAATTACAATATGCTCGCCCTCACGCTACTAAGAGTGCTGAGAAGCGCGAACAGGGGGCTTGCCCACCGCCGTGGACCGGCAGGCGGAAGTCAGGCGACCCGGCGTGTATCAGATTCGGCGGCCGCTGCTCCGTGCGAGTGAGCGGCGAGGACGCTGGAGATTCAGCATCCAGCAGCGGACCGACAAGAGATAGAGGAACCAGTGGCTACGACAAAGTTCGTGCTGAAGCATCAGCAGGTAGAGATGGATTACACTCTCGGCGCTACGCCGACCCTGGTCTACCAGGACGGCAGTTCCACGAAGACCTTCACCGGTTCTGAAATCCTGACGAATCAGACCGGGCTCGGGACCCTTGTCTCTGTTGCCTTGGTGCTGACCATCGACGTGGGCGGCGAGAGGTTCGGGGTTTTCCTCCCGCAGCTCGACCTTACGCCGGGACAATCGGCGGACTTCCGCACCGTGGGCGTCTACGAAAGCTTCAGCGGGCCTGACTCCTTCCCGCACCGGGACCCGTCGTGGCGGTGCATCGAGCTAAACGGCACGGCTCAGGGAGTTTAGGTTCAGCAGCAGCGCGCAAGCCGTCACCCCCTCCGGTTGCCTATGCGGTACCCGGCCGTCATGCCAGACGACAGCGGCCGCCGAGGGTGGCAATCGGTCACCTACCTCAGCCGGTCACCTACCCCGGCGGCCAGCCAGAGGGCTCGCAACGGGAAGTCACACTCGTCCAGTCATAAAGTTAAAACTATCCCAAAGGAGAGGCGGACAAAGAATGTTCACGCTGACAGGAACCGTGGGACCTGGCGGAAAGTATCTCGTAACGGGAATGCCGGTCAATACAACAAGCCACGCTGTGCTAAAACTGGCCTTCGAGAACGATACGCCTGGGACTAATCTAAGTCTGTGTGCGGGCTCCGACGCTGACTTCGCCGCGGGAACGGCAGGAATAAGGCTATCGGACTCGGGTGGTCCCGGATTCAAGTTCCTGACGATCATCGACACCGAGGCGCTCTCAGGTCAGGTCATATATGTCCTCCGGGAAGTAGGTACCGCGGACGCCCAATTCACCCTTACAGTCGACTGAACGGACGGTAAGCTCGGACACACGAATGAATCCACCCGCCAGTTCCGTAGATCCCGGCTGGCGTGAGTGTCGTCCCAGCATTCGTTCCGTGTACGCGACCGTCATACCATGCCAGATGCATGTGATTACTTCGTTGAACGTCGGCGTTGCGCGTTGTGGCACTTGGCTCCGGTCACTGACGAGCGGGCCCATGTCTTTAGTAGTCATGATTTGTGGTTGCCCAGGTCGGCTAACCCTGTGGGGCTCGAATACACGGCCGGACTTGCGGCCCTTCAGCAGGTCCGGCGGCAGGCGTGCCGGGTCGGCGCCGATCCAGCCCTGACGTCTATGTGGCGCGGTGGCGTATGATCCCGTCGACCATGGTGAGAGTGACCGGGACGCCGGGCAGGTCGGCGGCCGGGGTGCTCAGCGGGCTGGCCGCGAACGCGGTCAGGTCGGCGCGGTAGCCGGCGGCGATCCGCCCCCCCAGGTGCCCGGCGGAGGTCGCGAGGGCCGGCGCCACCGTGTAGCCGTACAGGGCCTGCCGGGCGGTCAGGGCCTGGGCGGGACCGACGGGGCCGAGGTCGGGGCGTTCTGCCGGGCGGCGGAGCCGGGCCGCGGCCATCACGCCGCGGGGGTCGAACGGCGCGATCGGCCAGTCAGAACCCAGCGTGAGGACGGCGCCGGCCTCGAGCAGGTCGCGGCAGCGCCAGGCCCGGTCGGCTCGTTCGTCGCCGAGGCGCCTGGACCAGTTGTCGCTGTGGTCGGCGCGGGTGTAGTAGGTGGCGTGGCTGGGCTGCATGGAGGCGACCACGCCCAGTTCGGCGAAGCGCGGTACCTGGTCCGAGGGAAGCGTCTCGATGTGCTCGATCCGGTGCCTGACGGTGCTGTCGGCCGGGACGACCTTGGCCAGGGCGTCCAGGACGTGCTGGACGGCGGCGTCGCCGATGGCGTGGGTGGCGGTCTGCACGTCGGCCTGGGCTAGGGCCCGTACCGCCTCGGTGTAGTCGTGCGGGTCTTGCCAGTAGGCGTGCGTGGACTGGCCGTGGCAGTCGGCCTCGTGCAGCCAGGCCGTGCCGCCGTCGATGGTGCCATCGATGAACAGCTTGACCGCGGCGACGTCCCATAGCCGGCCGGACCGGCCCTGCAGCGCGAGCAGCTCACGCACCGTGGCGTCGTCGTCCTCGGGCCTGCGCCAGGGGGCCAGCCGTAGCCGCAGCGGCAGTAGGCCGTCGGCGTCCAGCGCCTCGTACAGGGCGAGGGCGTCGTCGTCGAGGTCCATCACGTGCCCGCCGGTGAGGCCGGCGGCGGCCATGTCGCGCAGCAGCGCCGCGAGCCGGTCGCGGCGGGCGGCGAACGGCTCTGCCGGGATGACCGAACGGACCAGCCGCATCGCCCCCTCCTCCAGCAGGTGCCCCGTGGGGTGGCCGACCTCGTCGCACACGATCGCGGAGCGCGAGCCGAACCGCCGCGGCCCGTCGATCCCGGCTCGCCGCAGCGCCTCCCGGCTGGCCAGCACGGAGTGCCCGTCGAACAGGGTCAGGGAGGCGGGCCGGCCGTTCAGGACGTCCTCGACCGCGGCGGATCCGACCGGGATAGCACCGAACGAATTGGGGTCCAAGCCCCAGCCGAGTATCCACTCGCCCGGCCCGGTGGTCTCGGCGGCGGCCCGGAGCGCCGCGCGGACCGCGCCCAGGTCGGCGCAGGCCGACAGGTCCAGGCCCGCGGTCATGTTCAGGCCCATGGCGGGGTGCATGTGCGAGTCGGTCAGTCCTGGCGTGAGGGTCGCGCCACCCAGGTCGATGACCTCGGTCCCGTTGTCCCGCCAGTCGCGGACGTCGGAGCGGTCGCCGACCGCGGTGACGCGGCCGCCGGCGATGGCCACGGCCGAGGCCGCCGGGCGTCCGGGGTCGAGGGTGATGATGTCGTCGCAGGCCAGGATTAGGTTCGTCATGATGAGGTTCCAGTGGCGGGGGTTGTCGTTTCCGGTACACAGCTGGTTCGTCGGCCGGCGGCGAGGCTGGGCGTGCGCGGCGGCTCCGTGCGGCGTCTCCCCGTCGCCTCGAAGGCGGCGGCCAGCCGGAGCAGCGCGTTGTCGTCGTACGCGCGGCCCGCGAACGTCAGTCCCACGGGCATGCCGATGTCGGCCATGGTGCCCATCGGCACGGTCACCGTCGGAATGCCGAGGTGTCGCGGTACGAGGTTGCCGTTCGCGACCCACACGCCGTTGCGCCAGCCGAGATCGGCGGAGGCCTCGTTCACGTCCATGTCCGCCGGGCCGACGTCGGCGACCGCGGCGAACACCACGGCGTCCAGGCAGAGTTCGTCCATCCACATCTCCAGGTCGGTCCTGCGGGTCTCCTCGAGCCCGCGCAGTCCCTGCTCGAGGTGCGGGATCTCGGTGATCGACGCGTACGGATGGTCACGCACCAGCCTCGTGTAGTCGGCGACCACGTCGTCGAAACCGGCGTAGCGGTCCGGCAGTTCGCCGGGGTGCTTGGGCCAGATCCGTGCGCCGTCGACATCGGCCAGTGCCGGGAGCGCGGGGTCCCCGTTGGCGCGCAGGAAGTCGTCCCAGGCCCAGGCCGACAGGTCGAGGATCTCGCGGGTGAGGAATTCGCGGCTGACCAGGCCCCGGGTAAGAAGGGACGGCGCCCCGGGGCGATCGGACTCGTAGTTGGACACGACCGGGAAATCGACCTCGACGACCTCGGCGCCCGCGGCCTCTAGGTCACGGCGCGCGGCCTCCCACAAGGCGATCACCGAGGCGCGCGTCTCGATCCGCTGCCCGGTCTGGCCGCCGATGCCGCCGTCGGGGTTCGTCCCGGCATCAGGGTCGGCGTTGATGTACATCCTGGGCACGCCCACACGCTGGCCGGCGAGCGTGGCGCGCGCCGCCGCCGCGTCCTCCGGGGCCAGCGCCGGGTACGAAGCCGGGCGCACCCGGGACGGCGCGGGCAGCTCCACCCACGGCTGGGACCGCCAGAGGTCGCCGCGCGTCTCCGGGTCGTCGGCGACGATCACGTCCAGCAGTTCGAGGAGGTCGGCCATGGTGCGGGTGTGCGGGACCACGACGTCCATCGTCGGCACGAGCGGCCAGTTGCCGCGCACCGAGATCACGCCGCGGCTGGGGGTATACGCACACAACGCGTTGTTCGACGCGGGCGCCCGGCCCGACGACCAGGTCTCCTCGCCGAGGCCGAACGCGCCGAACGACGCCGCCGTGGCGGTGCCCGAGCCGTTCGACGAGCCGGAGCCATAGGCACTGGTCAGCCAGTCGGCGTTGTACGGGCTTTCGGCACGGCCGTACACGCCGCGCTGCATGCCGCCGTTCGCCATCGGCGGCATGTTGGTCAGGCCGATGAGCACGGCCCCGGCGGCGCGGAGCCGCTCGATGGCGAAGGCGTCGCGCTGGGCGGCGAGGTGCTCGAACGCCGACGAACCGGCGGCGGCAGTCAGCCCCTTCGCGAGGTAGCTGTCCTTGGCGGTGTACGGGATGCCGTCGAGAGGGCCGAGGGGCTCGCCCCGCGCGCGGCGTGCGTCGGAGGCCTCGGCGTCGGCGCGGGCGTCCGGATTCATCACGACCAGCGAGTTGAGCGCGGTGGCGGTGCCGGGCCGGTCATAGGCCTCGATCCGGGCCAGGTAAGCGTCGAGCAGCCCGACCGCGGTGGTCTCGCCTTTCTCCAGCGCCGTGCGCAGGTCGGCGATGCTTGTCTCCACAACGTCGAATCCGCGTGTCATCCGGGTGCCTCCAGGGTGACTGTGCCCGTCGACCAGGCCCAGCGTCAGGCAGCCGAGGTCGGCTGGTCCGGGCCCCGTGTTTTGTGAACTGCGGGCACGGAGGTGTGGGTGCTCACCTGCGTGCTCCTTGATCGAGGTGTCAGGCCGGCTCGCCGACCGCTTCGGCTGGCTGAGCGGGGGGACAGAACGAGGAGATGGCAGGGTCTGCTGCGGCGGTGGCTGTCCGGTCTTGTTCCTCGGCGGGTGCGACGCCGCCTAGGGCGTCAATGGTGCCGCCCAGGCGTCGCACGATGACGAGCGATCCGGCCAAGGCGAGCACGGTGATCGCGGCGATGTAGATCCAGAACCTGTTCGCCGGCGGGGGCTGGCTGGGCAGGACGAACTCATAGAGCCCGTAAGCGATGACGCCGACTGCCACGATGGCGGGCAGCACGTGGCTGACGATTGAGAAGCTCCCGCGGTCACGGCGCCAGACGTACACCGGCAGCAGCAGTGAGATGACCAGGTAGACGAACAGTATCGGCACGGTGCCGATCCCGGCCTCGTACGCCGCGATGGTGACGGCGTTGCCGTGCAGCAGCCAGTAGGGCACGACGCACAGCGCCGCGATGACGATGGCGTACAGCCAGATGGCGTTCGCCGGCACCCGGTGGGCCGGGGAAATGCGGGCCAGCGGCCGGGGCAGCAGCCCGGAGCGGGCCGAGGCGTAGGTCCAGCGGCTGCACTGGGTCACCGCCGCGAGATAGCAGGCCGCCGGGGAGATGACGCCGATCGCGACAACCCCGTAGTAGAACCAGGGGGCGTAGTGGTTGGCCAGTTCCAGGAACGGCGCCGCGTTGGTCAGGTTTCCCAGGCGTGCCATGCCCTTCACCGGGCCGAGCCAGTGCGCGTAACCGGACACCGCTGACCAGGTGGAAACCAGGTACAGGGCGGCGACGACGGCGATGGAGCTGAGCACGGCGATGGGGATGACGCGGCGTGGGTTGCGGATCTCCTCGGCCAGGCCGGCCGAGTTCTCCCAGCCCACGAAGCCGGACACGGCAGTCGCGAAGGTGATGCCGAGCAGCCCGGAGAACCCGCCGGCCCCGCCGGTGGCGTGCAGCGGCGCGGTGAACGAGTGGCCCGAGCGCGCCAGGATGACCACGGAGATGAGGAGCAGGCCGCCAGCCTCCAGGCAGAACAGCACCACGGCCGTGCGGACCGAGGTGACGATGCCGCGCAGGATGACCGGCAGCGTCCCCGCGATTACCATCAGGCTGATCACCAGCCACCAGATGTTCGGCAGGCCGGCGGCGGTCTGCAGCCACGAGCCGAGGAACACCACCACCGCGGCGATCGTGACTGGCGCCGACAGCAGGCTCAGGTAGAAGATGAACGCGGCCGCGTGGCGGCCCAGTCCGGGCCGAACGGCATTGCCGCCGTGGAAGGCGAACCCGACGTAACTTCCCGCGCTGGGCACCCTGCGGGCGAACTGGGCCAGGTTCCAGCCGGTCATGAAGATGGCCAGCGCGCCGAGCATGAAGGCCCAGGGCGTCAGCGAGCCCATGGAGGCCGCGACGAGCACGACGACGATGAAGATGCCCTCGACCGGGGCCATGTTCGACAGCGTGTTCACCACCGCGTCGGACAATCCGATCGCCCCGCGCTGCAACGTCGGCGGCCCGGAGACCGCCCGGGTCGTGTCGGTCACGGTTCTCCTCCTGGCCCGGCGGGGTTGCGCCCGCTCCCAGTGGTGTCCTTGCTCACTACTCGGCCCTCCTGACGTGGGATCCCGCCGCCGGGTGGCGATCGGATCGATGCCTAATGACACTATCCGCCTAAGTAAACGTCATAGTCAATAACAGAGACTATCTTGATGACATAGACTGCTCCCGTGGAAACCGACCAGACGACGACGCCGGGACGCGCCGCAGCCAAGCGCCGGCTGCCGCGCGGCAGCCTGAGCCGCGAAATCATCCTCGCCGCCGCCACCACCATCGCCCAGCGCGACGGCCTCGACGGGCTCACCTTCCAGGCGCTCGGCGCCGAACTCGGCGCGCACCCGACCGCGGTATACCGGCACTTCCGGGACAAGGATGAGCTCACCCTCGGGCTCGTCGACGCGCTGAACGCCGAGGCACTGGCTGCACTCGGCGAGCCGACCGAGGACTGGGCCGCCGACCTGGCCCAGCTGGCCCACAGCATCCACCAGGTGTTCCTGCGTCACGCGGCAGTCGGCCAGATGATCGCGGCCCGGACCGCCCGCAGTGAGCACGAGTTCCGGATCGTCGAGCGGTTCGTCAGCTGCATGCGCCGGGCCGGTTTCAGCGATGGCGACGCCGCCCGCTACTACCGCGTCTTCGCGGACTTCGTCCTCGCCTACTCCGCCCTGGACGCCGCGCTCGCCGCCCTCGACCCCGACACCCGCCGCGCCGACCTGCGGGCGTGGCAGATCGAGTACCAGACGCTGCCCCCCGAGGTGTACCCGAACACGGCCGCGATCGCGCACCTGCTGCCCGCACTCGATGACCCGGGAAACTTCGCCGCCGCAGTGGACCTCATGATCGACGCCATCAGGGCGCGGGCGCAAGCCAACTCAGGGTGATGGGTCCGCGCTCGGATACGTGCCTGCGCATGGCATCTCCCCGAAGCATCCAGCTACCGGACTGCAGAACAACCGGGTCCGAACACGTGCAGTGACGCAGTGCGCATGGCACTACACGCGATATCCGCTAGGCACGGTTCTCCGCGGCATTGCGGAGCCTGCGGCGGGTGCATAAGGATCGTTCTGCGGTCTGGGTGATGATCCGGTCTCATGGCTGACCGGGACGCGGCGCGGATTCCCGCCGCCGGCCGGGCCGCGGGGCCGGGATGGCCGGTGAGGCCCCAGCATCGAAAAACGGACCTTCCGGCTGGGGGTGCATGTCATGCTGTACGGGCGCTGGTGAAGGATCGCCGATGACGGAAGGGGCGCCGGAGCATGCAGCGCCGCTGGAAGACCGCGTTCGCCGCCGCGGGGATAGCCGTGGTCGCTGCCGGGCTGGCCGTGCTGCTCGTGCTGCTCGTGTCCCGCGTCCGGCCGGTCGCATCGCAGCGCGCTGTCCCCGTCAGGCATCTGCGGCGTCCGGTCGTGCAGCTAGGGACGGGGCGCCGCAGCATGCAGCGCCGCCGGACGATCACGCTGGCCGGCGCGGGGATAGCCGTGGCTGCTGCCGGGCTGAGCGTGCTGCTCGTGCTGCTCCTGGCTGGGGGCCGGCCGGTCGCGCGGGAGCGCGCTATCGCGGTCACACGTCTGGATCCTGTCCCGGTCATGCATCTGCCGGTCTTGCGTCCGCATGCCGCGGTTTCTGAACAGCTCGTCTCCCCGTTTACCGGTGAGCCGGTCAAGGCGCTGGGCCGGGTGATCGTGGCGAAGATCGACAATATCGTGGATGCGCGGCCGCCGACGAATCTGACCAGCGCGGATATCGTGTACCTGCTGCCGGTCGAGGGCGGGCTGAGCCGGATCTTCGCGGTGTATT
>Ga0187809_10001284_pt1 | contig 11971 bp, 8 predicted proteins | sample NC_wetland_sal_i_8_FD_132415 | JGI IMG/M metagenome (GOLD analysis project Ga0187809, IMG submission 132415) | Wetland sediment microbial communities from Neuse River Estuary, North Carolina, USA - ASW_4 | ecosystem: Environmental > Aquatic > Freshwater > Wetlands > Sediment | place: USA: North... | reverse complement strand
GTCCGTTCGATGAAGAATTGATGCACTCGCCCGCCCGCAGGCTGAATACGGCGGCCGCCCGGTACGTGACGACGGTCTTCGGCCGGAAGCCGTGGGTCGTCACGGCCAGGGCTCCGGCGGCCGCGGCCACGGCGATGACGACCAGGACCACACCGGCGGTAACCAGCCAGCTGACCCTGCGGCCCTTCCGGGCAGGTTCGTCTGCGGGCGGTTCGGGCTCCGTATCCGCGGCCTCGGCCATGTTCTCGCCATAAGCCGGTCCGGACGGCTCCGGGACCGCGACACCGGCGGTGTTCTCGCCGGGGGCCGGCAGGGACGGCTCCGGAACGGCAGGGCCCAGCGCCATGGGCTCGGTCGCGGGCGGTTCGGGAACGACTGGTTCCGGTGCAGACCCGCTGCTCACCCCCGTAGGCGCGGCCATCCGCCCTCCATCACGCGCAGTGCCCGCCGCGTCCGGTCCCCAGGGCCGGCCCTCTGGTCGGGCCGACGCACCTCAGACTCGAAAAGTGCGCCTCTGCCCGCAGTCCTTCCCACGTAATGAAGAACGACACATCGCCCCAAAACGGGCTGTGTTGCGGCGGGCCGGAAAGCTTGCGCGCCCCGGCTAGGAGCACAGCCGTCTAGGACGAACGGGCTGATCGTTGGCTACCGGGCCGGTTCCAGCGTCGGGAAGGCCCAGGTGCCGTCCAGGATCTCGGCGCGGGGGCGGTAGAGGCGGACGACGTAGTTCCAGCCGTCAGTAATCGGCAGGCAGTTGGGCCGGCCATCGTCGCAGCCGCCGAAGTGGACGGTGACCGACCCGTCCTGGTCGCGGGCGGCGGTCAGGTTGTTGACGCTGTAGGCGCCGCGATCGTTGGGTTCGAAGTACCCGTCCGCGTTGTACAGCGAGATCGACCAGAAGCCGTCCACCGGGACGTCCCGCACGGTGAGCTGATACTCCCCAGCCGGCAGGCCCGGGTTGACGTTGACGTAGACAGCCTCGCGGTCGGGCAGCCCGCCCCACCCGGCGGCCGTGCCGATCAGGTGAAGCACGGGATTTACCTCATTCTTGGCGCCGAAGGCGTGCTCGAAGCTACCCAGGCCCTTAGCCAGTTCCAGCAGGGCGGCGCGGGTGGCGTCGAAGCTGGGCTGGTCGTAGACGGGCATGACGAACGGCCGGGCCGAGCTGGCCTGCAGGCTGAACTGGTCTTGCAGCGCGTTGACCGCGGCCACGTCGGCGGGATCGGCCGGATCGACGAGCACCCGGGCGGCGGCCAGGACATACGGGGTGCCGAACTCCTCGACCGTCAGGTCGTAGTGGCCAGGCTTGTGGAAGACCCGGTTGATGTAGTGGTCCTGGTTCACGATCATCACCGACAGATACCGGCGCCCGGCGTCCGGGACGACGATCGTCGCCCCGGCGGAGATGTCCACGACGGCCCCGCTGTAGAGGGTGTCGCGGTTCATCCGGATGACCGTCTGCCGGTCTACCGGGGTGGGTACCCGGTTGTGGAAGAGCTGGTTCACCCCGCCCGCCTGGGCCTGGATCGCGGCGAACATCCGGTCGGTCTCGGCCCGCTCGAAGTTGGTGACGTTAACTGCTGTCCCGGTCATGTCCCCATGCTGTCCCGGCCACCGCTGCCGCCGGTCACCCGCGCCGGGTGATACCACGGCAGGCAAGAGCGCTGATCACGTCCAGGCCGCGCTAGCTCCGCGCCTGGCAGTACCCTTGCCGGGTGCGGTTGACGGAATTCTGGGCCCGGATGAGGGCCCAGTTCGGGGACGTATACGCCCAGAGCGTGGCCAAGGACTACGTGTTCGAGAAGCTGGGCGGCCGCACGATCGACCGGGCGCTGGCCGACGGGGAAGACGCCAAGGTGGTCTGGCGGGCGGTGGTCGACACGTTCGACGTGCCGCAGCGGCTGCGCTAACGCCGGCCCGGCGGCTTGGCGCCGGCCCACCAGCTCAGCGGCGGCCCAGCCGTCTCGGGGTGTTGATCTTGTCCGCGGCGATCTTGAGGATCACCCGGCCCTGCGGGCCGATGGGATTGCGGTACTCGTGGCCGTTGTACCGCAGCGACAGCTCGTCGATGTGCTGCCGGGCCGGCTCGCCGCCGATGGTCTCGACCACGTGCCCGCGGACCTCGGCCCAGTCGTAGTTGTCGTCGCCGCGGATCAGCACGGTGATGCGCGGGTCGCGGGCGACGTTCCGGGCCTTCTGCCGCTGCGGCTCGGTGTTGACCAGAACGTGCTCACCGTCGGTGTCGATCCAGGTGAGCAGCGCCTGCGGCTGCCCGCTCGGCATCAGGGTCACCACCGTGGCCAGGTTCTTGCCCTTGGCCAGCCGGATCACGTCCTCGTCGAGCGGCATCGGCGTCTCCTCGCGGCTAGATCTGACTCGTGCCGATGCTAGTCCGCGGCCGCCCGCACGCCGCGCCGGCCCCGGCTCTCCGCGGCGCCCACGCCGCGCCGGGGCCCGGTTTTCCGAGGATTTCGCGCCTTCTTCGGCGTGTCTCATGTGGTCGAATACACGTTCGCTCTATAGTTGACCCAACGGCAGTGATCCCGGCCGCCGGTGCCGCGGGTCACGGTCCACGAGATCCCCGCGGACGAGCGCATACGGAAATGTCGGTGGCGGCGCGTAGCGTGTCCACCGATCCGCCGGGATGACCGGCGGGACCACGACGAAGACGACCTGGGCGGTGCGGGCAGGTGCCCGCAGCCCCTTATCCCGGCAGGGAGTCCCCAATGGCAGGAAACACCAAGTCGAGCCCTGAGCGGGCAGGCGACAGGGACAAGGCCCTGGAGTCCGCTCTGCTCCAGATCGAGCGCCAGTTCGGCAAGGGCTCGGTCATGCGCCTCGGCGATGAGGCGCGGGTACCGATCGAGGTGATCCCGACCGGATCGATCGCACTGGACGTGGCCCTGGGCCTCGGCGGCCTACCCCGCGGCCGCATCGTCGAGATATACGGACCCGAGAGCAGCGGGAAGACGACCGTGGCGCTGCACGCCGTGGCCAACGCGCAGCGGGCGGGCGGCATCGCCGCGTTCATCGACGCCGAGCACGCGCTGGACCCGGATTACGCCAAGAACCTCGGCGTGGACACCGACGCGCTGCTGGTCTCCCAGCCGGACACCGGCGAGCAGGCCCTCGAGATCGCGGACACGCTGATCAGGTCCGGCGCCATCGACGTCGTCGTCATCGACTCGGTCGCCGCCCTCGTGCCCAAGGCGGAGATCGAGGGCGAGATGGGGGACAGTCACGTCGGGCTCCAGGCGCGGCTCATGTCCCAGGCCCTCCGCAAGATCACCGGTGCGCTGAGCCAGACCAAGACCACCGCGATCTTCATCAACCAGCTGCGGGAACGCGTCGGGGTGATGTTCGGCTCGCCCGAGACCACGTCAGGCGGAAAGGCACTCAAGTTCTACGCCTCCATCCGCCTCGACGTACGGCGGATCGAGACGTTGAAGGATGGCACCGAGTCCGTCGGCAACCGCACCCGCGTCAAGGTCGTCAAGAACAAGTGCCTCGCCGAGGGAACACGAGTCTTCGACCCGGTGACCGGACTGACACACCGGATCGAGGAGATCGTCGACGAGAGGCTCCCGGTGCGCGTCGTGTCCGCCGACAAGAACGGCGAGCTGAGCGTCCGTGAGGTCCGGTCCTGGTTCGACCAGGGCGAGCAGGAGGTCATCGGTCTCAGGCTGCGCGATAACACCGAGCTGTGGGTCACGCCCGACCACAAGGTCCTGACCGAGCACGGCTGGCGTCTCGCCGGAGAACTCGCCCGCGGCAACCGGGTCGCGCGGCCGCGCAGTTTCATGGGCTTCGGCTCGGATGAGCCAGTACCGCCAGACCAGGCCAGGCTGCTCGGCTACCTCATCGGCGACGGCTACGTAGGTGGAAAGACGCCGATCCACTTCATCAACGTCCAGGAATCCCTGCTACAAGATGTCGCTAGGATCGCGGCCACTCTGGGCTGCGAGACGAAGTCGGCCGGAATCGATGCCGTTGCTCTTTCGCACCGGCCGGGGGAGAAGAACGGCGCCTTGGATCTTTGCCGCTGGGCTGGGATCCACGGATGTCTGGCGCCCACCAAGAAGATCCCGGCGGAATTCTTTGGCCCCGAGATCTCGGCGGAAGTTATAGGCAACCTCATTTTCGGGCTCTTCGAAACCGATGGGTATGTCTCTCGGGAGCAGACTGGCGGAATCCGGATCGGCTTCACGACGACATCGGAGCAGCTGGCCCAGCAGATTCACTGGCTGCTGCTGCGTTGGGGCATTGGTAGCAGTATCCAGCGGCGTGACCCGCACGCCCAGCGGGGCGGCCTCATCAAGGGTCGCCGGATATCTGGCAAGCTCCCTACGTGGGAGGTCCGCGTCTCCGGCGTGGAGAACGTCGCCGCCTTCGCCGCTGCGATCCCGATGTGGGGACCGCGCGGCCAGGTGGTGACGCGGGAACTCGCCGCCCTAGACGGCCGGTACCGGGGATCGCAGCGGATCTATCTGTCCGGGGATGTCGTCGGGCCCGTGCTCAGCCATCTGGAGCACCGAGGCGTGACCCCGCTGCTGGCCGCCCAGATGATCGGCGAGAGCGCAGGGGACCCCCATGGCGGCATGAAGGTCGTCCTCGGTACGCCCCGCATGCGTCGCGATCGGCTGCAGCGGCTGGCCGACGCGCTCGACGACCCGTTCCTCGACCAGATCCTGGCCGACCAACTCTGGTTCTCCCGGATCCGCGAGATCCTGCCCGCCCGGCGTGCCCGCACCTTCGACGTCGAAGTGGCGGATCTGCACAACCTGGTCGCCGAGGACGTCATCGTCCACAACTGTGCGCCTCCTTTCAAAAGCGCAGAATTCGATATTCTTTACGGTATGGGGATCAGTCGCGAGGGTAGCCTTATCGACCTCGGCGTGGAGCAGGGGATCGTGCGCAAGTCCGGCGCCTGGTACACCTACGAAGGCGATCAGCTCGGCCAGGGCAAGGAAAACGCCCGCAATTTCCTGCGCGAAAACGAGGCCACCGCCAACGAGATTGAGAAGCGGATCAAGGAGAAGCTCGGCGTCGGCCCACGCCTCGACGCGGACGCCGCCGCCAGCGCTCCCGCCTCCAGCTCGCCCGCGCCCACGGTCAAGATCGGCAACGGAGCGAGCAACAGGGTCGGCGCGCCGCGGAACCTCACGACACCATCGGTCTCACCATTTGACCCGTGATGCCCCCCGGCGAGCAGGCTTCAGGGTCACTGTCCGAAAGTAAGGTCGATGATCCTGAAGCGAAGGCCAGGCAGATCTGCCTGCGGCTGCTGACGCTTGCCCCCCGGACCCAGGCACAGCTGGCCGCCGCGCTGCACCGCCACGGGATACCGGACGAGACCGCCGAGGCCGTGCTGAGCCGCTTCGCCGACGTCGGCCTGATCGACGACGCGGCGTTCGCCCGGGCCTGGGTGGAGTCCCGGCATTACAGCCGCGGGCTGTCCCGCCGCTCGCTGTCCGCCGAGCTGCGCCGGCAAGGGGTGCAGACCGAGGAGATCCGCGAGGCGGTGGACAGCCTCGACCCCGAGCAGGAGGTGGCTACCGCCCGGCGCCTGGTGGAGCAGAAGATGGCAGTTACGCGCGGCCAGCCGCCCGAGGCCCGCGCCCGGCGGGCGGCAGGCACGCTGGCCCGGAAGGGCTATCCGGCCGGCCTGGTCTTCCGCCTGATCAAGGAAGTCCTGGAGCAGGAAGCCTCAGCCGGCGCCGAGGAGCTCGAGCTGGATCCGGACCAGTACCTCGATCCGGACGACTCCGGCGAGTAGTCACTCCCTCGCGTTAACGCACCTTTCATTCACGTAACGCACGGTCTGCGTCGGCCGGCGGTGCCTTGCTTGATAAAAAGGTTATCAAGCCTTAACCTCACGGCAGCGAGATGTTGTCCTTCTCTGCACAGGGAGTCACGTCAGGCGACCGGAACAGTACCCACGGAGGAGAAGCAGGCCGACACATTAAGTAACCAGGGGCTGGGCCGGAAAACAGCCGGCGGCCCGTCGCGTGCGATCGCTCGCGCCCGGGCATAAACCCCTGAACCAGAGTCACAACACAAGGGTGCCCCGAGGGCTATGGACGGAAAGGGGTGACCGTGAGCAGCGGATTGTCGCTCGCGTTCATGGTGATCGGGTTGCTCGCAGTAGTGTTCGCGCTGGTCGTCGTCTGGCGCCGGACCTCGGCCACGACCCCGTCGCTCACCCCCGTCCAGGACTCCGTCCAGCTCGAAAAGGCCAGCCAGGAAGCCGAGCACATCCGCGCCCGTGCCGAGACCGAAGCGGCCGGAATCCTTGAACGAGCCCGCGACGAGGCCGAACAGGCCGCCCAGGGCCGCCGGGAAGTCGAGGAGGAGATCCGCGCGGTCAAGGACGAGGTCCGCGAGCTGCGCGGCGACCTCGAGCGCCGCGAGCTGCGCCTGGCCGATCGCGAGCAGCGGCTGGACGAGGAGCTCAAGCGGATCGAAGAGCGCGCCCAGACCGTGGCCGTACGCCAGCAGGACCTGGACCGCCGGGCCGCCGAGCTCGACCGGAAAGACGCGGAACGCAAGAGCGAACTCGAGCGCGTCGCCGGCCTCACCGCCGAGGCGGCCAGGGCCGAGCTGGTCACCGCCATCGAGAACCAGGCCAAGCGGGAAGCGGCGATCATCGTCAGAGACATCGAGCACGAGGCGAAGATCGAGGGCGAGAAGCGCGCCCGCAAGATCGTCACCCTGGCCATCCAGCGGGTCGCTACCGAGCAGACCAGCGAGTCCGTGGTCTCGGTGCTGCACCTGCCGGGCGACGAGATGAAGGGCCGCATCATCGGCCGCGAGGGCCGTAACATCCGGGCCTTCGAGTCCGTGACCGGCGTCAACCTGATTATCGACGACACGCCCGAGGCCGTGCTCCTGTCCTGCTTTGATCCGGTCCGGCGGGAGATCGCCCGGCTCACCCTGGAACGGCTGATCGCCGACGGCCGGATCCACCCGCAGCGGATCGAGGACGCCTACGAGCGGGGCAAGGCCGAGATCGAGCAGCTGTGCAAGCGGGCCGGCGAGGACGCCCTGGTCGAGCTAGGCATCACCGATATGCATCCGGAACTGGTCGACCTCCTCGGCCGCCTGCGGTACCGGACCTCCTACGGACAGAACGTGCTGCGGCACCTGGTCGAGTCGGCGCACATCGCGGGCATGATGGCCAGCGAGCTGCGGATCGACCCGCTGCTGCTCAAGCGGTGCACGGTGCTGCACGACATCGGCAAGGCGCTCACCCACGAGGTCGAGGGCAGCCACGCGCTGATCGGCGCCGAGATCGCCCGCCGCTACGGTGAGCCGGACGACGTGGTGCACGCCATCGAGGCCCACCACAACGAGGTCGAGGTCCGCACCGTCGAGGCCGTACTGACCCAGGCCGCGGACGCGATAAGCGGCGGCCGGCCGGGCGCGCGGCGCGAGTCCCTCGAGATGTACGTCAAGCGCCTGGAGCGCCTGGAACAGATCGCCGGCGACCACGAGGGCGTGGAGAAGGTTTTTGCCATGCAGGCCGGCCGCGAGATCAGGGTCATGGTCAAGCCGGACCGCATCGATGACATCCAGGCCCAGGTAATCGCCCGCGACATCGCCAAGCAGGTTGAGGAGGAGCTGACCTACCCGGGCCAGATCCGCATCACCGTGGTCCGTGAATCCCGCGCTACCGAATTCGCGCGCTGACCTTCACCAGAAAATCTTTTTTACGGAACGGGCCGTGGTGCTCGCTGTCGGAACTAAACACGTCACCGAAGACCAAGCAGGACAGCCACGATCGCGCCGATCACCGCCACGGCGGCGATCACGGCGATCAGTACCGTCCGGCGCGCACTGTGGCCAGAGCCCCGCCCCTGACCGGCTGCCTGTTCGATCTGCCAGGCCGGCGGCTGGTACCCACCGATCCCGTCCGGGCCGGTTTGCTGGTGGCTGGAGCCCTGGCCGGGAGCTGTCTGGTCGCCGGTCCGCATCGTCCGGGTCGGCCCGTACAGCAGGTCGGGTGAGGGTGGCTCGCCGGCGCGGCCGGAATCGAGCCCAGCCCCGCCGCCGGCCGCCACGGGAGGCATTGGCTTGGCGACCGGTCGGGCCATCTTGGCCAGGTAGGCCTCGGTGGCGCTGCTGGTCTCGGTCAGGCGTTCCAGGATGGTGGCCAGGCCGGGCCGGTCGGCTGGGTTCTTGGCCAGGCACTCGCTGAGCAGCTGCCGGAACCCGTGCTCTTCGGTCACACCGGTCAGGTCCGGTGGCTCTTTGGTGATGCGGTAGACCACGGTGACGATCGAGTCATCGCCGAACGTGACCCGGGCGGTCGCGGCGAAGGCCAGCGTGCAGCCCAGCCCGAACACGTCGCTCGCGGGTCCGGCCACTTCACCCAGCAGTTGCTCGGGAGCCATATAGGAGTAGGTGCCGACGACCATCCCCGCGGTCGTCATCGGGGTGGCCTCCGCGGCCCGCGCGATCCCGAAGTCAATGATGCGCGGCCCGTCGTCGGCCAGGATCACGTTGCTCGGCTTCAGGTCCCGGTGGACTAGCCCGCAGGCGTGGATCGCGGCCAGCCCTTCGGCCAGTCCCGCGCCGAGCCGGCATAGCTTCTCCAGGCGGAACGGTCCGCCTCCGGCTACCGCCTGCTGCAGCGAGGGGCCGTGGATGAAGGCGGTGACCATCCACGGCGGATCGGCTCCGGGGTCGGCGTCCACGACGGACGCGGTGTGGAAACCCCCGACCCGCCGGGCCGCCTCGATCTCGCGCGCGAACCGCTCACGGAACTGCTTGCCGCGGGCGTACCCGGGATGGATGATCTTCACCGCGACCTGGCGGCCGCCTGGGGACAGGCCGAGGAACACCTGGCCCATGCCGCCTTCGCCCAGCCTTCCGATCAGCCGGTAGTTGCCGACCCTGCTCGGATCACCAGGCTTAAGCCGCTCCATGACCTTGAGTCCCACCCCATCCGTCAGTAACGGACCCTGGACCGTTACCAGAAGGAGAACGGTCGATGTTAGAAGGATAAGTGTCTAGGCTCGCCCGGCACCCTGACAACTATCACTCGGTCACCCGCCAGCCAGCGGCAGCGGCGGCACGCCCGGCGGGGTGAAGCCCATGATCTCTCCGTAGAAGGACAGCTCCGCCTCCAGGCTGGCGATGATGCTCTCCGCCTTCCTGAACCCGTGCGACTCCCCGGCGAAGGTCAGGAAGGCGTAGGGAATCCCGCGCGCGGCCAGTTCGGCGGCGATGGATTCAGACTGGATCGGGGGCACGACCGGGTCGTCGAGCCCTTGCAGGAGCAGGATCGGGCAGGTCAGGTCGTTGACGTGACCGACCGGCGCCCGTTCGGCGTACAGCGCGCGGAATTCCGGCAGCGGCCCGATGAGACCGTCCAGGTACCGCGATTCGAAGTCGTGCGTCTGCGCGGCAAATCCGCGCAGGTCACTGACGCCGTAGTAGGACACCGCCGCCGCGAAGACAGCACCCCGGTCCGGATCGGGGCCCGCTGCCCCGATCCCGGAGGTCACGGCGGCCAGCGCGGTCCAGCCCCCGGCCGACGGCCCGCGGATGCCGAGCCGCTTCCCGTCCGCCTGGCCGGCCTCGGCCAGCGCGAGCGCGGCGGTCATCACGTCGGCCACGTCCACCACTCCCCACTGGCCGCGCAGCCGCTCCCGGTAGGCCCGGCCGTACCCGCTCGAGCCGCCGTAGTTCACGTCGATGATCCCGATGCCCCGGCTGGTAAAGAACGCCTTCTCCAGGTCGAGCCGTGGCACCACGTGCGAGGTCGGGCCGCCGTGCACCCAGACGATGTAGGGCGGCAACTCGCCGTCGGGCGCCGCGACCGCGGGATTGGCCGGCGGGTAGACCAGCGCGTGCACCACCGAGCCGTTCGGCCCGGACAGTTGCTCCACGCGCGGCACCGGCAGGTAGGCGGCGTCGGGCAAGGCCTCGGCTTCCCGGCGTAGCTCGCTCACCTCGGTCCCGGTCGCCTCCCCGGCCGCCGTGATATCTATCCGGATCACGCTGAGCGGCACCGCCGGGCCGCCCGCCATGGTGACCACGCTGCGGCCGGATGCGGAGAGCCAGGGCGAGACCGCCTGGTACCCCAGGTCGAGATCGGTCAGCTGACCCGTTTCCGGATCGAGTATCCCCAGTTGGGAGGGGCCGGTCCCGTGGCTGACGGCCAGGCGGCCGTCGCCGAGCACGGCGAACGGATACGCGCCGAGCTGCCAGAGCGGCGCGGCGAACTCCTCCTCGCGTGGGCACAGCGGTCGCGGCGCACCCGCTGGTTCGGCCAGGTCGGCCTGGTACAGATTCCACCACCCGGACCGGTCCGAGATCACGTACAGGCTGCGCTCGTCCCGCCAGACCGGAGCCAGTACGGACTCCCGGTCGCCGCCCATGATCACCCACTGCCGCCACTCGCCGACCGCGGCTATCCGCAGCTCGGTCCCGTCCCACGGCATCCGGGGGTGATCCCAGCAGATCCAGGCCAGCGTGGTGCCGTCCGGCGACGGGGTCGGGAAGGCATAGAAGTCCGAACCGCTGACCAGCACCCGGACCGCGCCGACGTCGTCGGCTGCCGAGCCGTCCAGCGGGACGGCTACGATCGCCCGGGTGATCCGGCCATCGGCGTGCCGCTCCCGGACGCACCACACCTCGTCTGCGCCGGGGGAGAGCACGAAGTCGGCGAACCGGTCGGCGGCCGCCTCGCTGGCCGCCGCGGTCAGCGGCTCCGGCTCTTCCCCTGTCCCGCCCGCCGTCCGGCAGCGATACAGCCGCTGGTCGGTGAAGTTCGCGAACAGGAAGCCATCGGACAGCGGCAGGTAGGAGCGGCCGCCGTACTCATGCACCCGCGTCCTGGCGTTCCACGGCATCGGGAGCAGGTCACGGCGGACGCCGTCCGGTCCCTGGCCGACCACGGCCACCCGCCCGCCCTCGGACGGCCGGGTCTCCTGCCACCACACCTGCGCGCCGGCGATGACCGGGAACGAGAGGCCGACCCGCTTGCGCGCGACGTCGGCGCCCTGGATGGGGGAGGGCCATCCCCCGTAGATGTGCGTTTCTGTAATCATTTGCCTACAGATATATCACGCCAGGCGGCCTCAGCATGGCTCACATGATGCACCCAGTCGGCCCATATCCTGTTGGTGTGACAGCAGGCGGCCGGACCTACCAAATCCGCACCTACGGGTGCCAGATGAACGCGCACGATTCCGAGCGCCTGGCCGGCCTGCTGGATGAGGCGGGTTACCGGCCCGCCCGCGAGGACCAGACCCCCGACGTCGTGGTGTTCAACACCTGCGCGGTGCGCGAGAACGCGGCCGACCGGCTGTACGGCAACCTGGGCCATCTGCTGCCGCAGAAGAAGAACGGCATGCAGATCGCGGTCGGCGGCTGCCTGGCCCAGCTGGAGCGCACCCGGATCACCCAGCGCGCCCCCTGGGTTGACGTGGTGTACGGCACCCACAACATGGGCTCGCTGCCCGCGCTGCTCGAGCAGGCCCGGGTCCGGAACGAAGCCCAGGTCGAGTTCGCCGAGACGCTGGAGACGTTCCCCTCGCTGCTGCCGGCCAGGCGCCAGTCCGCCTATTCCGCCTGGGTCTCGATCTCGGTGGGCTGCAACAACACCTGCACCTTCTGCATCGTGCCCAGCCTGCGCGGCAAGGAGCGGGACCGCCGCCCCGGCGACATCCTGGCCGAGATCGGCGCGCTGGTCGCGGACGGGGTCCTCGAGGTCACGCTGCTCGGCCAGAACGTGAACTCCTACGGCGCCGAGTTCGGTGACCGGAAGGCGTTCGGCAAACTGCTGCGCAGCTGCGGGGAGATCGGGGACCTGGAGCGCGTCCGCTTCACCTCCCCGCACCCCAGGGACTTCACCGACGACGTGATCGACGCGATGGCGCAGACCCCGAACGTCATGCCCAGCCTGCACATGCCGCTGCAGTCCGGCTCGGACACCGTGCTGAAGGCGATGCGCCGCGCCTAC
>Ga0187809_10001283_pt1 | contig 11972 bp, 8 predicted proteins | sample NC_wetland_sal_i_8_FD_132415 | JGI IMG/M metagenome (GOLD analysis project Ga0187809, IMG submission 132415) | Wetland sediment microbial communities from Neuse River Estuary, North Carolina, USA - ASW_4 | ecosystem: Environmental > Aquatic > Freshwater > Wetlands > Sediment | place: USA: North... | reverse complement strand
CTTTTGTGTATGTCCGGAAGCCGGGCAGACGCCCAGGCGTCCATGGCCATCGCAGATTCTCTTTATGCTTACCAAGACTGGAAGGCAGCCGCGATCGAATACGAGAAGGCTTTTGCCGCCGGTGACACCCCCACGGCCCTGACCGCCAACAAGCTTGGTTTTTCCTACCTCAGCCTGCACAACTACCCTGCTGCCGTCCAATACCTGGAACGGTCGCTTCGGGAGCGACCCGCACCCGCCGTACTTTATATCGTAATGTCCCGCCTGGCGCGGGCCTACGCGGGAAACAGGGAAAAGCAACAGATGTATACGGCGCTCGATAGCGCCGTTGCGAATGGATACGTCAATATCGACGAAATGGACAGCGCCGCTGAATACGCGCCGTACCGCCACGAGCCCGGTTTTGAAAGCCGCCTGGCGGCCGTTACCGACAAGGTGTACCCGTGCCTGAAGAACGCCCGGCAGCGCGAGTTCGATTTCTGGGTGGGGGATTGGGATGTCTACCAGACGGGAACCAACAGGCTCGTGGGCCACAGTTCGATCCAGGTGATTTCGGGAGGCTGTTCGATCCTCGAAAACTGGACGGCGCTGGGGTATCCCAGTTCCGGCAAGAGCATGAATTTCGTGGATCCCGCGACGGGCAAATGGAAGCAGGTGTGGGTTGGGTCCGGCGGCGGAGTAACCGAATATATCAATGGAGAGTACAGGGACAGCGCCATGCAGTTCGAAAGTACGACGCAGACCCCGCAGGGTACCGCAAAGGTACGGTTCCGGTTTTTCAACCAGGGGCCCGGCCAGGTGCGGCAGTTCCAGGAATACACCCAGGATGACGGCAAGACCTGGAACGTTTCCTATGACCTCACCTATATAAGGCGCAAGGGCTAAGAGTTGACGGCAGAACTTCTTTATTCTAAATTTGGATAGATTGCCATATCGCATTACCTTTGCCCTCCTAAATCGCGAAGTAGAGCAGCGGTAGCTCGTCGGGCTCATAACCCGAAGGTCGGGAGTTCGATCCTCCCCTTCGCAACGAAAGCCTCCCTCCTGGGAGGTTTTTTATTGGTGGCGGGTGCCTCCAGCCGATCTGCGGTCCCGTCGAACTTTCACGACCGGCCTTATATTTCAGTAATTTTGCGGCTGCCATGAAATCGGGTTTCGTAAATATATTCGGCAAGCCTAATGCCGGTAAAAGCACCCTGTTGAATGCCCTGATGGGTGAGAAACTGGCTATTGTATCACCGAAAGTGCAAACGACCCGTCACCGGATCAAAGCCATCCTGACCGGCGCAGACTACCAGGTGATCTTTTCAGATACACCCGGCATTATCGAACCGCGGTACCGGTTGCACGAAAAGATGATGGCGGCTGTCAAAAACAGCCTGGAGGACGCCGATGTGGCGCTCCTGGTTGCCGATATCCGGGAGGACCCTGCGGAAGCCGACAGCACCTTCTCTGCACTGAACCTGCGTGTGCCGGCGATCGTGGTGCTGAACAAGGCCGATGCCGTCGATGCGCAGGCCACCGGGTCGGCCCTGGATTTCTTCACCGGGAAAAATTATGCTACCCACGTCGCCGTCGTTTCTGCACTCAGGAACACCGGCTTGGAGGCCCTGCTGGCATCCGTCGTGGAATTGCTTCCCGAGGGCAGCCCGTTCTACGAAGGCGACGACCTCAGTGACCTGCCGGTGAAATTTTTTGTCGGCGAGATCATCCGGGAAAAAATCTTTCACTTGTACCAGGACGAGATCCCCTATCATGCTGCAGTGGTGGTGCAGGAGTACCGCGAAAAAGAAACGCTTACCAAGATCGCTGCAGATATTATCTTGCAGCGTGACACGCAAAAAGGGATCGTCCTGGGTGAGGGCGGCCGGAAGATCCGGGAACTGGGAACCCGCTCGAGACAGGAGATCGAGGCGTTCATCGGCCGCAAGGTTTTCCTCGAACTGTTCGTGAAAGTCCGCCCGAAATGGCGCGACAGCGATCTCCAGTTAAAGGAATACGGTTATTGACCGGGGTTACAGGGCTTTGGCGGGCAGCGATCTCTTAAATCAATAGGTAACATGAATTCATTTGGCAGAATATTCAGGGTCACCGTTTTCGGTGAATCGCACGGCAGTTTCATCGGTGTAAACATCGACGGCTGTCCGCCGGGCCTTGCGCTGTCGACTGCTGATTTCGAGAACGACCTGGCACGTCGCAGGCCCGGGGCAAAGGGAACGACGCCCCGCAGGGAGGACGACCTGCCCGAATTCGTATCCGGCATCTTCCGGGAAAAGGCTACGGGCGCGCCGCTCACCATCCTGTTCGCGAACCGCAACACCCGCAGCGAGGATTACGAGAAACAGCGCGCCTTTCCGCGGCCGGGCCATGCCGACTTCGTCGCCGCCAAAAAATTCCAGGGCTTTGAAGACTACCGCGGCGGCGGCCACTTCAGTGCACGCGTGACGGTAGGGATCGTGGCGGCGGGGGTGATCGCCAAAAAGATCCTGGCGGCCGCCGTACCGGGAAAACCTGTTTCCATTGGATCGGAGATCATCGAAGTCGGCGGGGAACCCGATATTGAAAAGGGTCTTCAGCGGGCGATCGATGCCAAGGATTCGGTGGGGGGCATCCTGGAATGCCGGGTCACCGATCTTCCCATGGGGCTGGGTGAACCTTTTTTTGACTCCGCTGAATCCATGATCAGCCACGCCATTTTTGCGATCCCCGCCGTGAAGGGAATAGAATTCGGCGCCGGGTTCAAGGCCGCCAGGATGTTCGGCAGCGAACACAATGACGCCTTGCTGGATGCCGATGGCACTACGGCTACCAATCATGCCGGTGGCATCCTCGGCGGGATCACCAATGGCAATGAACTGGTGTTCCGGCTGGTGATCAAGCCTACGTCGTCGACCCCAAAGGAGCAACATACCCTCAACCTGGAAAGCGGAGCGGTGGAACCGTTCTCCGTACGCGGACGCCACGATCTGTGCGTAGCGCTCCGCGCCCCCGTGATCGTGGAGGCCATGACGGCGATCGTCCTGGCGGACCTGTTGCTGATCGAGAAGGCTCGTAAATGAAATCCGGATGCGCCGGGCGGCCGGCGGTTCCGGGCAATGGTTTACTAAAATTTAGGTCAATTGACTACCTTTGCAAAAAACAAGGAAAAATGAAAATTACCAGGCAGAATATCATGGGGCTGTTCCTGCTGATCGTGGTGGCGTCGCTGTACCGGATCATGCCCTCCCGGCCTTATGGCTTTGCTCCCCAGTTGGCCATGGCGATTTTTGCCGGGGCCATCATCAAGGACAAGAAATACGCCTTCCTGCTTCCCTTGTTGTCGATGTTTCTTTCCGATGCCCTGTACGAAATCCTGTACCGCAACGGGGTCGGGAATCTCAGGGGGTTCTATGATGGCCAGCTGACCAACTATATCCTGTTTACCCTGATGACGTTCTTTGGATTCTTCATCAAAAATTTCAATATCGGCCGGATCGCCCTGGCATCCGTTGCCGCGCCCACCGTATTCTTTTTTCTTTCGAATTCCCTGGTCTGGCTCAGCAATTCCCCCGACGCGGGGTATAACCGGCCCAAAACCCTGGCTGGCTATTTCCAGACCCTGAATGACGGCATTCCCTTTTATGCATGGAGCGTGCTGGCGACGCTGGTTTTTTCCGCGATCCTGTTCGGGGCGTACTACCTGCTGGGCAGGAAGTCACCGGCCACTGTCCACGCATCCCGTTAGGCCAGTTCACCCCCAAGCCCGGGATGAACTTCATTGCCCGTCTTCGCGTGCAATCTTGGGAGGTCCGCAACAAAATCTTATCTTACAGGAGCCCTGTTCCTCCATCATCCTTTTATGCCGTTGTTATGAAGTACATTCTTTATAATGTCTTATTTTATCTGGTTATGACACCCGTACATGCACAAACGACCCTGTTTGGAGACTATACATCCATTCCCCAGCCCCGGGCGCCGCGCCAGCAGCATTTGCTGGAACAGCACGGGGACGTGCGGGACGACGAATATTACTGGCTGAAGCAGCGGGACAGCGATGCGGTGATCCGGTACCTCAACGAGGAAAATGAATATTTCAGCAAGGTGATGAAGCCCACGGAGGCCCTGCAGGAAAAACTGTTCAATGAAATGCTGGGCAGGATCAAGCAGGACGACAACTCCGTGCCCTACCTCAAGAACGGCTATTATTATTATGTGAGATTTGAAACCGGCAGGCAATACCCGGTGTATTGCCGCAGGAAGGGGAGCGAAACGGCACCGGAAGAGATCCTGGTGGACGCGAACCTGGTGGCCGCCGGGCACCCGTTTTGCGTCGTGACGGGCATCAACGTGAGCCCCGACAACCGTTACCTGGTCTTCGCAGTGGATACCTCCGGGCGTTATCTCTTCCAGGCATACGTGAAAGACCTGTCCACGGGCACCCTGCTGGACGACCATTTCCCCAGCGCATTCGGGGGGACGGTGTGGGCCAATGATTCCAGGACGATCTTTTACGATACCAAGGATTCCGTGAGCCTGCGGACGGACAGGATCTGGAAGCACGTACTGCACACCCCCGTGGCCGGGGACGCGCTGGTATACGAGGAAAAGGATGAGACGGCCTATGCCAGCCTTGCCAAGTCCAAGACCGACCGGTATATTTTCATCAATTCCGGGTACACCCAGAACTACGAAACCCGGTTTATCCCTGCGGACCGTCCCGGTGATCCTCCCACCCTGATCGCACCCCGCGAAAGCGGTTTTTATTACTCCGTGGAAAATTTCGGCGATAGCTTTTATATCCGTACGAACGACCAGCATGCGCCCAACTTCAAACTGGTGTCGACCCCGGTGAACCAATATACGCGCAACCACTGGCGGGACGTCATTCCTCATCGCAAGGACGCGCTGCTGGAAGGATTTGACGTCTTCAGCAAGTACCTCGTGCTGAACGAACGCACCGACGGCATTACCCGGATCAGGATCATCGGGTGGCACAACGGGGTAGACAAGCAGGTTGATTTTCCCGAGCCTACCTATGTTTCGGAACTCGATTACAACCCCGAACTCAACACGGATGTGGTACGTATCGACTATTCTTCCATGGTCACACCCAACTCCGTGATCGATTACGACATGAATACCGGACACCGGACCGTCAGGAAGGTCCAGCCGGTGATCGGGTACCATGCGGACCAATATGTGAGTGAGTACAAATGGGCCACCGCGCGGGACGGCACACTCGTACCCATCTCAATCCTTTCCCGCAGGGACAGGGTACCGGATGGCACGAGCCCGTGCCTCCTGTATGCATACGGATCGTACGGGGAAAGCACCGATCCCTATTTTGATGCCAACGTGCTATCGCTGGTCGACCGGGGATTCGTATATGCCATCGCGCATGTCCGCGGCGGCATGGAGATGGGCTTTCACTGGTATGATCAGGGCAGGATGATGCACAAGATGAATACCTTCACCGACTTTATCGACTGCGCGGAATACCTGGTGCACAGCAAGTACACCTCGCCGGACCGGTTGTTTGCCAATGGAGCGAGTGCCGGGGGGCTGCTCATGGGTGCCGTCAGCAACCTGCGGCCGGACCTGTTCAAGGGGATCATTGCTGACGTACCCTTTGTGGATGTCATCACTACGATGAGCGATTCCACCATACCCCTGACGACGGGTGAATATACCGAGTGGGGCAATCCCGCGATCCGCGATCAATACTTTTACATGAAACAGTATTCGCCGTATGACAATATCGGGCGCAAGAGTTATTCGAACCTGCTCATTACGACCAGCTACAGCGATAGCCAGGTACAGTATTTTGAACCCGCTAAATTCGTGGCGCGCCACCGTGAACTGTACACGGGTGACCACCTGCTGTTACTGTACTGCAATATGCATGGCGCGCATGGCGGATCCTCGGGGCGTTTTGACCGGCTGCATGACGTGGCGAGGCGATATGCTTTTATCATGGGTCTGCTGGATGAAAAGGACTGAACGGGCGTCTTTGCAGCCCACCTGATCGATATCCCCGCCGGGATGTCCGTTTATGATTATCTTCATGGACCAGCACGAACCTATGCCATCCTATGGTGGTATCCAATAAAACTGACTGCATGAAATCGTTCCTTATCAAGTACTGCCCTGTGATAAAAAAACGCCTCATCGCAATGGTCGTCATGCTCGCGGGGGCTGCCGTCCCCCCATTGTGCGCACAGGTTCATTTCTCCCCACCCGCCTACACGCCGCCGGTTAACAACAACTGGATGTTCAATTTTCCGCCGCCAGGCGGTGATGACGGGCCTTCGGTACACCGTTTCCGGGTTGTATATACAGACGGGACGCAGAAAGCCATAACGGCTGTTATGCTCAAGGACACCACCTCGTATTATCTCCTTTACGAGAATAAAGCCTACGCCAAAAAAGATTCCGCCCGGCACCAGAAGATCCGCCCCGCACAGACCCAGCTGATCTACAGGACGGACATGGAGGAAGGCGGCGAATATGCCGGGATCGCCACGGACAGCTGCTGGCTTTTCACGAAATTTTCGGGTGCGGTAAATGCCTTTACGCCGTCCCCGGACGACTATTTAAAGGATTCTTCGATCACTTACCTGCAGAAAGGCACCCATGGCGTCCTGCTGAAAATGAGCCAGGAGAACCTTGAGTCCATCGTCGGGGACGACCATAAAGCCCTGGACCTTGCCAAAAAGAAAAAATACCTGAAAGCCCTTCAGCGGTACAATGACGATGCCGCCGGCCATTAGTCCTGTTGTCATTTATCATTAACTTTAGCCGTGGATCTGATGTTCACCCCCAAACCGCGCAGGTCGCGTTCGATGCATAGCCATTCGGCGACCAGGACAGGCACGGTGCGCCGCGGCCGCTTCCGGAAGTGCCGGACCCGGGCCGTTCCCGGCGCACTGTGTCTTTTGCTGCTTTTCGCGGGAACCCGCGGTCTGGCCCAGCAACGCACGGATCGCCTGCTGGTAAATATCCTCTCCGGGAACCCGGATTCCCTCTTCCGGCATGTCCTGTCCCATCCCGACTATTACCGGCTCCAGATCATTTATACGCGTATCGACCGGGACCGGAACAACCGGCCTTCTTTTACGAACTTTTATTTTCACGTGGATTCCCTTTTGTATTTCAATCCCGCTTCCACCGTCAAGCTGCCGCTGGCGGCGTTATCACTGGAAAAGCTGCACCGCATCGCGGTCCCGGGCGTGAATAAATACACCCGCATGGCCATCGACAGCGGCTATGAGGGACAGACCGTGGAACTGGCGGATTCGACATCCGAAGACGGTTACCCTTCCATCGGCCAGTTCATCCGCAAGGCTTTCCTGATCAGCGATAATGATGCCTATAACCGGATGGTTGAATTTGTGGGGCAGGGAGCCATCAACGAAAACCTGCACCATCAAGGCTACCGTGATCTCCGGATCGTCCGCCAGTTCGCAGGGTTCAGCGAGGATCAAAACCGCCACTCCAACCCGGTCCGTTTCCTGGACCCGGACGGTCGAATCCTGTACCGCCAGCCCGTTTTATATTCTCCCGGTGTGTTTGACTATTCCCACCCCGTAAAAATGGGACGCGCACATTATGACAGCCGGGACAGCCTGGTCAACGGGCCGATCGATTTTACCCGCGCCAACAATATTTCCCTGCAGGATGAACAGCAGATCCTGCAATCCATTCTTTTTCCCGCGTCCGTTCCACCGCGGCAACGATTCGACCTGACGCGGGAAGACCTGCTTTTTCTCCGGAAATACCTGTCGCAATATCCCTCGGAGACCCCTTACCCAAAGTACGATACCAGTGAATATTATGACAGTTATGTAAAATTTTTCTTCCGGAATCCCGGTCACCATATGCCGCCCGGCCTCCGCGACTTCAACAAGGTGGGGTGGGCGTATGGATTCGAAACGGATATTTCCTACGTGGTGGACTTCCGTAACAGGGTCGAGTTCATGCTCGCGGCGACGATCTATGTGAACAGCGACGATACGCTGAACGACAACCGGTACGATTACCTTACCGTGGGCGACCCCTTTTTATACCAGCTCGGCCAAACCATCTACCGGTATGAACTTGGCAGGACCCGGAGGTACCGTCCCGACCTGCATGGCCTGGTCATTCATTACGACCATCGCGACCCGGCGGACAAAAGACCGTCCATTCGGGATGCGGCCAATTAGTTCCCTGTCCCGGCCGGCGGAAGTGGCGTATATTAGTTGCCGGGTATCGCCCGTTAATTTATTTATATGAAAAAAACAGCGCTTTTATCTATTCAGTTATTGCTGTTCCTCACAGCCTTTGCCCAACACCGCCAGCACCGGGCGGATTTTGACACGACATTCGTACGGACCCATTACCGCAAATCCGAGTATATGATCCCGATGAGGGACGGCGTGAAACTGTTTACCGCGGTCTATGTTCCGGTCGACACGACCAGGGACTACCCGATCATGATGGAGCGGACCTGCTATTCCGTGGCGCCTTACGGGGCGGACCGGTTTCCCTACCGGCTCGGGCCGTCGGAAGAGTTCATGAAGGAAGGTTTCATTTTTGTTTACCAGGACGTGCGCGGCAAACACCACAGTGAAGGATCGTGGACCGAGATTACCCCTTTCATCGAGAACAAGAAGGGCCTGCAGCATGACGAGGCTTCCGATACGTATGATGCCGTGGACTGGCTGATCAGGAACATCCCGCATAATAATGGAAAGGTCGGGGTCTGGGGGATATCCTATCCCGGCTTTTTTGCCACGAACGCATTGCTGGCGGCTCACCCGGCGATCAAAGCCGTGTCGCCGCAGGCACCCGTTACCAACTGGTTCCTGGGTGACGATACCCATCATAATGGCGCTTTCTTCCTGATGGACGAGTTTGACTTCGACTACTGGTTTGCCAATTCAACGAACGGGGTGCATAAGGACAGGATGCCGCCCCTGGACCTGCATTACAGTGACAACTACCGGTTTTACCTGGACATGAAGACCGTGGCCCGTGCCAATGACCTGTATTATCATCATTTGGTTCCCTTCTGGGACACGATCCTGATGCATCCCGATTATGACTCGTGGTGGCAGGCCCGTGACATCAGGAAGTTCCTGAACCATATACGACCCGCATCCCTCCTGGTGGGCGGCCTGTACGACGCGGAAGACCAGTGGGGTGCCGTGAACACGTTCGAAAGCGTCGAACAGAAGAATGCCCGGCAAGATAATTTCCTGGTCATGGGACCGTGGTATGATGGCGGATGGTCCAGTCCCGAAATGGACCACCTGGGTGATATCCCCTTTGGCTTTAATACGAGCCGGTGGTTCCAGAAGAACGTGGAATTTCCTTTCTTCATGCATTACCTGAAGGGCGCGCCCGACCCGGGACTGCCGAAGGACCTGCTCTACGACGTCGGCCTGAACCGGTGGAATTCCTTTGCGCAGTGGCCTTCGCGGGAGATCGTGCCCGTTACGCTGTACCTGCATGAAGGCAATGACCTCGGTTTTGCACCACCCCGTGAAACCCACTCCTTTGATGAATACGTTTCCGATCCTTCCAGGCCGGTGCCTTACGAAGGGGGCGTTCGCGCAGAACGCGGCGTAACTTATATGGACGACGACCAGCGTTTTGCTTCCCGGCGGCCCGATGTGCTGACATTCGAAACGCCCGTGCTGGACAGTAATGTTACCCTGGCCGGCGCCGTGCAGGCCAACCTGTTTGTGTCCGTCTCGGGCACGGATGCTGATTTTGTCGTCAAGCTGATCGATGTCTATCCCGACTCCATGGGCCGCTACCGGATCGATAACCACGAAGTGCCCGCGGGCGGCTACCAGGCGCTGGTGCGCGCAGAGGTAATGCGGGGAAAATACAGGAACAGCTTTAGCAGGCCCGAGCCATTTGTCCCGGGACAACCTACCCGGGTAAGCTTCCACGTTCCCGATGTATTATATACGTTCAAAAAGGGCCACCGGATCATGATCCAGGTCCAGAGTTCGTGGTTCCCGCTCGTTGACCGCAATCCCCAGGTATTCGAGGATATTTACAAGGCACAGCCGGGTGATTTTAAAAAAGCGCAGATCCGCCTCTACCACCAGAAGGACCTGCCTTCCGGTATCCAGCTGGGAATCCTGCCCGCGAGCCGCCAGCAGGTGTATACCACCGGCATGGATATGGATCAATAACCACGGGTGGAGGTGCGGCCCTGCGCGATAGTGACCCGGATGTCGTAACTTTAGGTGACCAAGTTATCATCCTGTAATCTATTACCGATGGCCACCTTTCATTTGACGGTAAACAAAAAACCCTACACGATCGATGCCGCTCCCGATATGCCGCTGCTCTGGGCCCTCCGCGACCTGATTGGTCTGAAGGGAACCAAATTTGGATGCGGCATGGCATTATGCGGAGCCTGCACCATTCACCTGGATGGCAGTCCGACCCGTTCCTGCCAACTCCCGCTCAGCGTTCTGAGACCTGGCCAGGAGATCACAACAATCGAAGGAATATCCGAACACCAGGATCACGTGGTGCAACGGGCGTGGATCAAAGAGCAGGTACCGCAATGCGGATACTGCCAGTCCGGACAGATCATGTCCGCGGTTGCGCTGTTATCCGCCAACTCCAACCCGAGCGATGAGGATATCGACAATTATATGGCGGGGAATATCTGCCGTTGCGGAACGTATCCGAGGATCAGGAAGGCCATTCATACTGCGGCAAAAATGACCGCTGCCGGCAGCAGGCTTCCGGGGTAATGGCATTCCATCATTTCATGAAAAGTAAACCCATAATATCATGACGGTTATCACGAGGCGCCATTTTATGAGGACATCAGGCGGTGCCACCGCCGCGCTCTGGATCGGTATTTCCATGCTCGATGGCTGCATCACCAAAAGGTCGGTGGCCGGCGCAAAAAATTTCACTCCCTATATTTTGGTGGATCGCGACAACCACATCACCATCTACAATATCAAACCTGAAATGGGACAGGGAACCTTCCAGTCCGTACCTGCCCTGATCGCGGAAGAGTTCGAGGTAGCCCTCGATGCCGTGAACATCCTGAACTCAAACGGGGAAAAGGCCCTGGGACCGCACCAGTCGGCAGGGGGCAGTTCGTCCATCCGCAGCAATTACCTGGAACTGCGGAAGGTCGGCGCCGCTGCGAAGGAAATGTTCATTGCCGCCGCCGCGGCCCGTTGGGGGGAAGGTACGGCGAGCTGTTTCGCGCAAAGCGGCAAGGTGTACAGCAAGGCATCCAAAAGAAGCCTGTCCTATGGTGAGCTGGTAGAGGAAGCGGCCCGGATCCCCGTGCCGTCACAACCCAGGCTGAAGGAACCCAAAGACTTCAAAATACTGGAGCGGCCGGTACCCCGGCCGGATATTCCCCGCAAGGTGGACGGAACGGCTGAGTTCGGCATCGATGCCGTCGTACCGGGAATGGTATATGCGTCGATACAGCGGTGCCCGGTAATCGGCGGCACCCTGAAATCATATGATGCGGAAGCCGCCATGAAAATTCCCGGCGTGATCAAGGTCGTCGAAGCGGAGCGTAAAGTGGGAAAATATCAATCGACGGGTGTTGCGGTCGTTGCCGACAATTATTGGGCAGCGCTGACGGGGAGAAGGGCGCTTCGCGTTGAGTGGGATACCCACGGTTATGAAACCTTCGATTCCGCCCAATACGACGCCAACCTCAGGAAGCTATCCGCCGAAAACGGGATACCCGATAAGCAGACCGGTTCCGGGACGGCCGACCTTCCCGGTGCCCGGCACCTGGAAGCATTCTATGAGACGCCCGTAGTGGCGCACAGCACGATGGAGCCCATGAACTGTACGGCCTGGGTCCGCGCCGGTAAACTGGATATCTGGACGTCCACCCAGGTGCCGAGTTCAGTGACCGGCGACGGGGACAATCACCTGCCGGCATTGACCGGTTTCAAACCGGAGGACGTAACCCTGCATGCGGCGTTTCTTGGCGGCGGTTT
>Ga0187809_10001282_pt1 | contig 11973 bp, 5 predicted proteins | sample NC_wetland_sal_i_8_FD_132415 | JGI IMG/M metagenome (GOLD analysis project Ga0187809, IMG submission 132415) | Wetland sediment microbial communities from Neuse River Estuary, North Carolina, USA - ASW_4 | ecosystem: Environmental > Aquatic > Freshwater > Wetlands > Sediment | place: USA: North... | reverse complement strand
CGGGTCCGGCGAACGTGTGGGCGAAGTCGAGCGCGCGGCACACGCGGCTCGTGACGTAGGCGGCGACCTGCACGGGGATGAGGCGGTCGAGCTCGCGGTGCCGCTCGATCATGTTGCGCAGGGTCGGGCCCTTGATGTACTCCATCGAGATGTAGTACTGCCCTTCGACTTCGCCGAGCTGGTAGATCTGGACGATGTTGCCGTGGACGAGGTTCGCGGAGAGCTTGGCTTCGTCGATGAAGAGCTGGAGCCAGGTTTTCTCTTTGGCGTAGTGGGGGTGGATGACCTTGAGCGCGATGCGCTTGGCGAACCCCACGGGCCCCAGGTGCTCGGCTTCGTAGACGGTGGCCATCCCGCCTTGCGCGATTTTGCGGACGAGGCGGAAGGCGCCCGCGTATTCCAGTATGTGCTCGTCAGAGTGCATTATTACGGACTCGCAAGCCACGGCGGCGACCGCGCGCCGTGATCATCAGTCACCCGACTCCATGCCGCACGACATCCGAGACATCACGATCATTGGCGGAGGGCCGACCGGGCTCTTCGCGTCCTTCTATGCCGGCATGCGCGGGGTCACGGCGCGCATCGTGGATGCCCTGCCGGAGCTGGGCGGGCAGCTGCTCGCACTGTATCCGGAGAAATACATCTTCGACGTCGCGGGGATCCCGCAGATCCTGGCCAAGGATCTGGTTCGCGACTTGGTGCAGCAGGCCAGCCGGTTTTCGCCGTCGGTCCACCTGAACCAGCGGGTGGTCTCACTGGAAGAGGACGGCGGGTGCTTCACGCTGGTCACCGAGACGGACCGGTTTCCGTCCCGGGCGATCGTGGTGGCGGCGGGGATCGGCGCGTTCTCGCCGCGGCGGCTGCCGCAGCCATCGGCGGAGGAGTGGTACGGGCGGGGGATCTACGACCGGGTATCGGATCCGGAGCGGTTTCGGGGGCAGCGGGTGTTGATCGTGGGCGGGGGCGATTCGGCGTTCGACTGGGCGCAGCAGCTGTTGGATCGGGCCGCCGAGCTCACGTTAGTCCATCGCAGCGACCGGTTCCGGGCGCACGGGGCGACGGTGGAGGCGGTGACGATGGCGGCGGCGGCGGGGCGCGCGCGAGTGCTGACGTTTCACGAGCTCCACGAGGTGCACGGCAACGGGAGCGGCGTGCGGGGGGTGACGCTCCGAGACGTGAAGGCGAAGGCGCATTTCGATCTGGCGGTCGACGTGATTCTGCCGATGCTCGGCTTCGTGAGCGACATCGGTCCGTTAGGCCAGTGGGGGCTGCGGGTGGAGAAGGATGAGATCGTGGTGACCAGCACGATGGAGACGGGCCGCACCGGCATTTGGGCGGCGGGCGACATCACGATCTATCCGGGGAAGCTCAAGCTGATCGCGACGGGATTCAGCGAGGCGGCGATCGCGGTGAATCAGGCGGTGCACTGGATCTACCCCGACAAGAAAGTAGCGCCCGGGCATTCGTCGAACATGGGGATCTTCGGGCAGAAAGACGACTGAGGGCGAGGGAAGCGCGCGCTGGCGCGCGCTAAGGGAAGCGCTCCGCTGGGGGAACAGGGAAGCGGCGGGCTACGCGCGCCTGAGTGTGAGGAAGAACATCAGTGGTCCCAGGATGGAGAGCGTCCGGCGATGAGCACGCGCATCGAGGCTCCGTCGGCGTGGACATTGATGTTCTTCCTCACCCTCAGGCGCGCGTAGCCCGCCGCTTCCCTGTTCCCCCAGCGGAGCGCTTCCCTCAGCGCGCGCCAGCGCGCGCTTCCCCTGTTCAGGCATATTCCACGCGTGGATCCGTGGCCGCGTACGTCAGATCGGCTACGATGTTCACCACCACGAAGACAACGCTCAGGAACAGGATACTGCCCTGGATCGCGGGGAGGTCGCGTTTGCCGATGGCGTTGACGACGTAGCGGCCGAGTCCGGGCCAGCTGAAGACGGTTTCCGTGAGGATGCTGCCGGTGAGGTAGGACCCGAAGTCGAGTCCGATCACGGTGACGACGGGGATGAGGGCGTTGCGGAGCGCGTGGCGGGCGAGGACGGCGGCGCGCGACAGGCCCTTTGCGCGGGCGGTACGGATGTAGTCGCTGCCGATCACCTCGAGCATGGCGGAGCGCGTCATGCGGGCGAGGAACGCGATGGAGCGCGTGCCTAACGCGAACGCGGGGAGCACCAGGAAGGCCAGCCCCCCGGTGCCCGACGGCGGCAGCCAGCGGAGCACCATCGCGAACACGAGAATCAGGATGAGCCCCACCCAGTACACCGGGAACGAGATGCCGAGGTACGTGAAGGCGAGCGTGAGGCGGTCGAGCCAGCCGCCGGGGTACGCGGCGGTGACGACGCCCGCCGAGATGCCTAACACAACGGCGAGCAGCATCGCGGCGCTCGCGAGCTCGAGCGTCTTGGGGAAACGCTGGGCGATGTCGCGCGCGATGGGGCGTCCGGTGATGAACGAGGTGCCGAGGTCGCCGCGGAGGACGCTCGACGCGTAGGCGACGAACTGTTTGGGGCGCGATTCGTCCAGGTGCAGCTGGTGGCGCAGCTGGGCGATGGTGGCGGAGTCGGCGCGCTCGCCCACCATTGCCATCACGGGATCGCCGGGCGCGATGTAGAGCAGCGCAAAGACCACGACCAGGACGCCGACGAGCGTCGGGATTGCGAGCAGCAGGCGGCGCAGGAGGAAGGTGGCCATCGGTCAGCGCGCCGCGTGCGTCGCGCGGGAATCAGGGGTGCGTCGTGCTGTCGCGCGGGGCGCCGGCGTTCGCCCCACCGGCGCCAGGGCCGACGATCGAGACGTCGAGGAAGCGTTGTCCATTGAAGATGGCCGGCGCCTTGAACCCTCTGATCCAGGGCTGCACGGCGTACAGCTCGTTGTAGAAGAACAGATAGATCATGGGGGCGTCGCCGAACGCGATCGAGTCGGCACGCTGATAGAGGGCGGCCCGCTTGGCGCTGTCGGCCGTGGTGCGCGCGCGGGCGACGAGATCGTCGACCGACGGATTCTCGTAGAACGAGACGTTGCCGCCCACGCCGCGGTTCGCGCCGACGAGCAGCGGATCGAGAAAATCCTCGGCGTCCGGGTAGTCGGCGTACCAATCCTTGATGAACAGGTCCGCGTCGCCGTGACGCGAGGCTTCGCGGGCGGAGGAATTGTCGCGTTGGACGAGCGTCGCGCGGATGCCGACGGCGGCGAGGTACGCTTGGATGGATTGGGCGATGCGCTGGAACGTCTCGTCCTGTCCGACCCACAGTTGGAGTGCGAAGCCGTTCGGATAGCCGGCGGCCGTGAGGAGCGCGCGCGCTCTGGCCGGGTCGTAGGCGTACGGCCGGCGGGTGGTGTCGGCGCCGTCGAGCGAGGGCGGAATGACGCCGGCGGCGAGCGTGCCGCGTCCGCCGACGAGGCGCTGCAGGATGGTGCCGACGTCGACGGCGTGGTTGAGCGCTTGCCTAACGCGAGGATCGCGGAGCGGGCCGCGCGTGCAGTTGATTGCCACGTACCAGAGCCGCAGCGCGGGCGCGGTGACGAGGAACGCGTTCTTCTCGTCGGTGTGCTCCCACCGATCGGTCTCGGCCTCCGGCACGTAGAGCAGGTCCACGTTGCCGGCCTGGAATTCGGCCACCGACGTGCTGGGCTCGGGCACGATGCGGATCTCGAGAGAATCGAGGTGGGGCGCGCCGCCCCAGTAGGAGGGATTCTTCGCCAGCAGGACGTAATCGTCGTGCTGCCAGCGAACGAAGCGCCACGGCCCGGTGCCCACGGGGTGTTCGCCGAAGTTCGTCGTGTCGCTGTCGGGTACGATGGACGCGACGGGCATGGCGAGTAGCTTTGGGAAGATGGCGAGCGCGGTGTCGAGCGTGATGCGGACGGTGCTGTCGTCGGGTGTGGCGAGACCGGCGATGGTTCGGGTGCTGCCGGCGGCGAACGCGCGTGCGCCGGAGATCGGAAAGAGTGGCCAGCCGCGGCCGCCCTTGGTGCGGGGATCGAGCACGCGCTCGAAGCTGTGCACGACGTCCGCGGCGCGAAGCGACTGGCCGTCGTGGAAGCGGACGTGCGGCCGCAGGTGGAAGGTGTAGGTGCGGCCGTCGGGGGAGACGTCCCATCGGGCGGCGAGGGCGGGGGCCAAGCGCGCGTCGACGGTGAAGCGGGTCAGGCCGTCGAACACGTACGAGACGGCGCGGCCGGTTGGCACGTCGGTAGAGAGAGCGGGATCGAGCGAGCGCGGGTCGTAGCGATCGCGCGAGTCGATGAAGGTCTTGCGTTGCGGGGTGGAGTCGGCGCCGCGGCAGGCGCTCACGAGCGGAAGTGAAACGACAGCGACAACAACCGCGAGGGAGAAGCGAATCGTGCGCAGACGGCGCCTCGTTGACTTCGGGTGTGAAACGAGTGAACTTACCGGGCCTCAAGTAAAGCGTCAATCGTGAGTTACGTCCTGTGCGTCGACGATCACGAGGACATGCGCCTCATGGTGCGCGAGATCCTCGCTTCGGCGGGGCACGAAGTGCATCTCGCGCCCGATGGCGCTTCGGCGCTCGCGGCGATTCAAGCGCGCGAGCCTGAACTGCTCGTCCTCGATCTCGTGATGCCGGGGATGTCGGGGATCGAGGTGTGCCGGGCGGTCAAGCTCAATCCGTTCACGGCGCGCATTCCGGTGCTCATGCTGACGGCGCGCGGGGACGTCGAGCACAAGGTCGAAGCGTTCGAGGCGGGCGCCGACGATTACCTGGCGAAGCCGTTCGATCCGCGCGAGCTGAGGGCGCGGATCGTGGCGCTGCTGCGGCTGGTGCGTCGCGAGGGGGATCGCAATCCGACGAGTGGTCTGCCGGGTGGCCAAGCGATCGAAGACGAGATCGCGCGGCGCGCGACGCTGCGCGAGCGTTTCGCGATCTGCTACATCGACCTGGACAACTTCAAGCCATTTGCCGACACGTTCGGGTTCACGATCGCGGATGTGGTGATCCGGGACATGGGTCATGCGATTCGCGTCGCGGTGGACGTGGTGGGGAGCGGCACCGATTTCGTCGGGCACATTGGCGGCGACGATTTCATTGTCGTGACCACGGAGCAACACGCGGAGTCGATCGCGCGCGAATGCGCGGTGCGGTTCGTGGAAGTGGCGGGGCGCGCGGTGGGCGAGGAGGCGCTGCGCCGCGGACACTTCATGGGGATCGACCGCGAGGGACGTGCGCGCGAGTTTCCGATCGCGCGGTTGTCGACGGCGATCCTGGTGGTCGATCCGGAGCGGTGGATCTCGGTGAGTCACATCGGGTCGTTGGCGGCGGAGATGAAGCGTCGTGCGAAACAACGCGGGCCGGGCACGATTCTCGTGCAGGCGGTGTAGTGCGGCGGCTCGTTCTCGCGCTCGCGCTCGTCGTGCTCGCACGACCGCTGGCTGCGCAGGACCTTTCGTGTAGTGGCGGTGGCGGGCCGGGCGACCTGCAGATTCGCAGCCTGTCGTTCGAGGGGAACAGCCACTTTTCCAACCGGCAGTTGAGCAACGCGATCGTCACCACGCCGTCGAGCTGGTGGCGCCGCGTGCTGCATCTTCCGATCGGCGCCGAGCATTGTCTCGACACGCTCGAGGTGGCGCGCGACGGGCTCCGGCTGCGCCTGCTGTACCGGCAGCACGGCTACTACCACACGCAGGCCACGCCGCACGTGTCGCCTAACGGAGCCGGCGCGGTGGCCGTGATGTTCCAGATCGTGGAAGGGCCGCCGGTGCTCATCGACACGCTGACCGTGGACGGCCTGGACTCGGTGCCCGAGCGGCTGCGCGAGCGGCTGGTGCGTCCGATCGAGCGTCTGCGCGGGGGCATCTACGACCGGGACTCGCTGCTGGCGGTGATCGACACGTCGGTGACGCGGCTGCTCAACAACGGCTATGCGCACGCGACCGATCCGCTGCGCGACATCGAAGTGGACGAGGCGGCCAACCTCGCCCAGATCAAGCTGACGTTCCTGCCGGGCGCGGTGGCGCACATCGGCAGGATCGAGATCGTCGCCGAGGCCAACAAACCCGGCGAGAGGCCGGCGATCGACACGGAGACGGTGCACGACCTGCTGTCGATCAACACCGGCGACCTCTTCCGGCAGCGCGACCTACTGCGATCGCAGCGCGATCTGTACGCGCTCGAGACCTACAACCACGTGGACGTCGGGCTGCTGCCGGACAGCCTGCAGCCGAACGACACGTCGCTGACCGTGCGCGTGACGGTGGCCGAAGGCCTGATGAAGACGATGCGGTTAGGCGTCGGGTGGGCATCGCTGGACTGCGCGCGCACGCAGGGGCGGTTCACCGACCGCAACTTCTTCGGCGGCGCGCAATGGCTCGAGCTCAACGCGCGGCTGTCGCACATCGCGTTGTGCCCGAGCAGCGTGCGGCAGGACACGGCGTTCAGCAACCTGGTCAACTATTACGCGGGTGCGACGCTCCGGCTGCCGTCGCTGTTCGGTCCGCGGAACATTCCGTCGCTCACCGTGTTCAGCGAGCGGACGTCGGAGTTCCGGACGTACGTGCGGTACACGCCGATCGGCGCGCTGGCGCAGGTGACGCGCGATCTCGAGCCGCAGGACCTCCGGGCGGGCTTGCCGCTCACCCTGGGTTATCAGCTGGAGTACGGCCGGACGAAGGCCGATCCCGCGGTGTTCTGCCAGATCTTCAACCGGTGCAGCCTGGCGGACATCGGGCGGTTGCAGCAGAACAGCAGCCTGCAGGTGCTGAGTGCGACGCTCGTGCGGGACCGCACGAACAACGTGCTGGATCCGTCGCGGGGGTCGATGCTGCAGTTCGTGCTGCGGAGCGGGACGACGAGTCTGGATACGGCGGGCGCGTCGCGGTTCACGCGGGCGGAGGGGGACGCGTCGTTCTACCGGAGTCTGGGGGGAAAGACGGTGTTGGCGGCGCGGCTGGAGCTGGCGGGCGTGTTCAGCGGGTTTTCGACGAGCCCGGCGACGGACTTCGTGCCGCCCGAGGAACGCCTGTACGCCGGGGGGCCCAACTCGGTGCGCGGCTACAGCCAGAACCTGTTAGGCCCGCTGGTGTACATCGTGGACTCGACCAGCGTGCGGGACTCGGTGGTGGCCGGGCGGCACGTGTACACAGCGAACGACACGGCGAGGATCCTGCAGTTCTCGCCGACGGGCGGCAACACGATGTTGGTGGGCAATCTCGAGCTCCGGACGCCGTCGCCGTTTCTGCGCGACCTCGTGCAGCTGGCGGGGTTCGTGGATGCGGGCCTGGTGTGGAACCGTCCGTCGGACCGCGTGCGGCTGAGCGACGTGCGCCTAACGCCGGGCGTCGGCGTGCGCGTCAACTCGTTCGTCGGGCCGTTCCGGGTGGACGTGGCGTACAATCCGTATCCGTCGTCGGTGGGGTCGGTGTATTTCGTGGACCAGACCAGCGACGCGCTGCGGTGCGTGAGCCCGCACAATCCGTTCGATCGCGGCGTGGTGGTGCCGGGCGTCGATTGTCCCTCCACCTTCCGGCCGGCGAACACGGGGTCGTTCTTCAGCCGGCTGACCTTCAACTTCAGCATCGGCCAGGCGTTCTAGCATGACGCGGCGCCGGTTGGTCGCCATCGCGAGCGCGGGCCTCCTGCTGTTGATCGGGTTCGTCGTCGTCGCCGTCCTGCTGGCGATCACGCAGACGGACGCCGGGCGCGCCTGGGTGCGCGACTACGTCCAGCGGACGCTGGTGACGGCGCTCCGGGGCAAGGGCTCGATCTACGTTGGGCGGTTAGGCGGCAACCTCCTGACCGGATTCTCGATCGACTCGCTCGCCATCCGCGACACGGACGATTCGCTGTTCGTGGCGTCCGGCCCGATCAAGCTCCACTACGATGTGCGCGACCTGATCGACAAGCGCGTGCGATTGTCGGACGTGGACCTGCAGCACCCGGTGATCGACCTCAGGCGGCACGCGGATCACAGCTGGAACTTCCAGCACATCTTTCCCGGCAGTCCGCCGAGTCGGCCGGGCCTGACGCGGGTGCCGCGGCCGCGCGAGCTCCAGTTCGGCGACTACATCGCGCTGTCGTCGGCGACGATTCACGACGGCACGGTGATCCTCACGGAGCCGTGGGATCTTCCGGACTCGCTGCGCGGCGCACGGCGCGACAGCGCGATCCGCGTGGCGTTGCGCGACACGGCGCACGAGATCCGGCGGACGAGCGAGGGGCTCAAGCAAACGCGCCGGTTCACGCACCTCGATCTGTCGGCGCCGATCGTGCGCATTGCGGACCCCGACAGCAGCGGACGCTTCGTCGACGTGGCGTCGCTGGCGGTGGACATCGATGATCCGCCGTTCCGGCTGCGCCACGTGGCGGGTCCGGTGACGATTCGCGGCGACTCGGTGTGGCTGACGCTGCGGCACTTCGACCTGCCGGGGTCCACGGGCGAGGCGACGGGGAAGGTGTGGTGGGGCAACGATCTCCCCACGCGATACGACGTGCACGTGACCGGCGACTCGGTGTCGCTCGCCGATGTGGCCTGGGTGTACCCGACGCTGCCGCGCACGGGGGGCGGCCGCATGCGCCTCACGATACACAACGAGGCCAACCTGCACGTGCTGGACTACGTGCTGAGCGACATGGATGTCCGCACCACGCGCTCGCGCCTCGAGGGAACCATGACGTTCGGCGTGGGCGGACCGGTGCTGGCCGTGAAGGACGTGGCGATGACGGTGTCGCCGCTCGATTTCGATTTGCTCCGCGCGTTCAACGGCGGCCGCTTCCCGGTGGACTGGCAGGGACAGTTCACGGGGACCGTGCGCGCGCGGGGCGGGCCGCTCAACCGGTTCGCGGTGGACGACGCGAAGCTCGTGTTTCACGACGCGCACGTGCCGGGCGCGGTGACGCAGCTCGAGGCGTCGGGCGGCGGTCTCAACATCCTCAAGCCATCGGACGCCGCGTTTCTCGGCTTGCACGTGAACCTGGCGGCGCTCGACCTGCGCACCATTCACTACCTGTTCCCGTCGTTCGCCAAGTTAGGCGGGACGATCAGCGGGACGGCGACGCTCGATTCGGTGTGGACCGACGTCCGGTTCAGCGACGCGGACCTGACGCAGCACGATGGGCCGGGGCCGCCGACGCACGTGACGGGGCACGGTCGGGTGACGTACGGAACGAAGACGGCGTTCGACGTGGACCTGGTCGCGTCGCCGCTGTCGTTCACGACGCTCGCGCGCTCGTACCCGGGACTCAGGTTCCGCGGCTCGTACGGCGGGCCGCTCGTGGCGCGGGGCACCACGGACACGCTCGAGCTGCAGACGCAGCTGGCGGGTCCGGCCGGCGCCTTCGGCGCGGACGGCGTGTTCAATCTCAATCCGCCCACCTATGGCGCGCGCGGGACGTTCACCGCGCACGATCTGGACGTGCCGATGCTGCTGGCCGATTCGACGCTGCCGCCGGCGCGCATCACCGGCACGATGACGGCCGACGTGCACGGCGACTCGGTGCCGAACCTGGTGGGCACGGCCGTGGTGATGCTCGATTCGTCGCGCATCGACTCGATCGACGTGCGGCGCTCGATGGCGCGCCTTGCCTTTGGCGATGGCCGGATGCGCGTGGATACGATGGCGTTGGAGACGAATCTCCTGCGCGCCGCCGCGAGCGGGGCGATCGGGCTTCGGCCGCAGACGATGGACTCGCTGCGGTACGTGGTGGACGTCGATTCGTTAGGCGCGCTGTCGCCGCTGCTCGGCCTGAGCATCCAGACGGGCGCCGGCGACGGGCGGCCCGACACGGCGGTGGAGGCGGGCGATGCGCCGGATGCGTTGAGCGGCACGCTGCACGGCGAGGGGGTGCTCACGGGTTCGATCGACACGCTCGACACGCGCGGCACGGTGGCCGGCGGGAGCGTCGCGTACGGCGCGAACGAAGTGCACCACGTGAGCGGGACGTACGCGTTTCGCGGGCTGCCGCACGATCCCTCGGGGATGATGGCGGGCGCCATGGACAGCGTCGTGATCGCGAACATCCGCCTGGACAGCATTTTCGGCTCGGTGGTGTTGCGCAACCGGTCGTCGGGGGCCGTGAATCTGGTGGTGGTGGCCGACTCCGAGCGCGGCGCCTACCGCGCGGGGGCGCAGGTGGCGTTCGCGCGGGACTCGAACGCGCTGGACCTGACGGTGGATACGGCCGGGGCCACGCTCAAGGATCACGCGTGGCACCTCGCGGCGCCCACGCGCATCGTGGCGGACAGCGCGGGGCTGACCATCGATTCGGCGGAAATGCGCAGCACCACGGGCGGGGCGCTGCGCGTGCGCGGGACGATTCCGGCCCACGAGGCCATCGACGCCCAGGTGACCGGGGACAGCATTTCGCTGGCCGACGTGGGCACGCTGCTGCAGACCACCCGTCCGTTAGGCGGGTTTACCACGTTCGCGTTCACGATGCGCGGCGTCCGCGACAACCCCGTGATGCACGGGACCAGCCGATTCACCGACGCGCAGATGGGCGATCTGCACGTGCCGTACGCCACGCTGGCCGGCGACTACGCGTCGCGGCGCCTGGCGGCGACGCTGGACCTCTATCGCAAGGACACGGTAGTGCTCACGGCGAAGGCGACGATCCCGGTGGACCTGTCGCTCCAACGGGCGAGCGCGCGCCTGCTGCCCGACTCGCTGAGCGGACAGATCCGCGCCGACAGCGTCGACCTCTCGCTGCTCAACGCGATCTCGCCGGACTGCACCAACGGGTCCGGCACTGCGTCGACGCTCCTCACGATCGGCGGCACGATCGCGCATCCCACCGTGGAGGGGGCGATGCGCGTGCACTCGGGCTCGGTGGGCCTGCCGCGCATCGGGCTGCGGTTGGCCGACATCCGGGCGAATGTCTCGTTCACGGCCGACAGCGTACGCGTCGACACGTTCACGGCGGCGAGTCCCGGCTTGGGCGGCAGCCGCCTGAGCATGACCGGCGGCCTCGAGGTGCCTAACTGGCGCGACGTCCAGACGCTGGGCTTCGGCCTCACGATGACGCTGCGGAATTTCCAGGCGATCGACAAGCGCGGGTTCGCGCAGGCGCAGGTGACCGGCGCCATGCAGCTGACGGGCACGTTCGCGGCGCCCGTGCTGCAGGGCGACATGACGGTCGACAAGGGCAACCTGTACATCTCGGACATCTACCGGAAGCAGGTCGTCAACCTGAACGACCCCGAGGCGTACAGCATCGTGGACACGAACCTGGTGCAGAACCGGAGCCTGCTCCAGGCCAATCCGCTGCTCGACAGCCTGGTCACGCACTTGAGCGTCCCGAGCTTTGCCGTGCGCGTGGGCGACGACGTGTGGCTCCGGTCGGAGGAAGCGAACATCAAGTTGTTAGGCAGCATGACGCTGGCCAAGGCCGGCACGCAGCGCATCGAGAGCGGCGTGCTGCGCGTGAGCCGCGGCACGTACCGGCTGGACCTGGGCGTGGTGCAGCGCACGTTCCAGGTGGACAGCGGATCGGTGACGTTCTACGGCGACCCGCACATCCCGCCGGAGCTGAGCATCTGGGCCGCCTACACGGTGCGCCAGCCCAACCGGCAGATCGCCGACGACGTGAAGCTCATCGCGTACATCACCGGTACGCCCACCAATCCGCAGCTCAATCTCAGCAGCAACGCGCGGTTCGCGCTGTCCAACACCGAGATTCTGAGCTACCTCGTGTTCGGCCAGCCGTCGTTCTCGACGAATCCGGAGCAGACGAATCCGGTGTTGCAACAAGTTGCCGCGGCGCTGCTGCCGAGCGTGGGGGCGGTGCTCGAGCGGGCGCTGGCGGATCAGGTTGGGTTCATCGATTACGTGCAGGTGCAGACGGGCAGCACGAACGATCCGACCACCGGCGCCACCACGAGCTTTCTCTCCGGCACGCGCATCGGCGTCGGCAAGCAGTTGGGCAGCAAGACCTTCGTGACCGTGAACGCCGGTCTGTGCGGGCTGTCGGGCCAGCAGTCCGGCATCTCGTTCGGGCAGTCGTTGGGCCTCACGGTGGAGCAGCG
>Ga0187809_10001280_pt1 | contig 12011 bp, 11 predicted proteins | sample NC_wetland_sal_i_8_FD_132415 | JGI IMG/M metagenome (GOLD analysis project Ga0187809, IMG submission 132415) | Wetland sediment microbial communities from Neuse River Estuary, North Carolina, USA - ASW_4 | ecosystem: Environmental > Aquatic > Freshwater > Wetlands > Sediment | place: USA: North... | reverse complement strand
GCCGGCCCAATCCTCAGTTGGCCTGGAGACCGTCAGACCGGTTCTCAGGACCGAAAACCTCCTGCGCCGCTTCGGCGGCCTGATCGCGACCAACGACGTCACATTGACCCTCATGCCCGGCGCACGGCATGCGCTGATCGGCCCGAATGGGGCGGGCAAGACCACCTTCATCAATTTGCTGACCGGCGTCTTGCGGCCGAGTTCGGGTCGCATCTTCCTGGACGGCGTCGACATCACCGCTCTCTCACTGCATGGCCGGGTGCGCCGAGGGCTCGCGCGCACGTTCCAGATCAACCAGCTCTTCGCCGAACTGACGCCGCTCGAAGCAGTGACCCTGGCGATCGGCGAGCGGGAAGGCAAGGGCTGGGCGATGTGGCGCACGCTTGCCGCTCACAAGCAAATCGTCGAGGAGGCGGCCAACTTGCTCGCCCGCTTCCGTCTCGCGGATGTCATGGATAGGCGCACCTCTGCCCTCGCCTATGGCCGCCAGCGCATGCTCGAGATCGCGCTGGCGCTGGCGACGAAGCCGAGCGTCCTCATGCTCGACGAACCGGCGGCCGGCGTTCCGGAGGATGAACGCCATGACATTCTGGAGATCGTCAGGGCGCTTACGGCGAGCGTAACGGTCCTCTTGATCGAGCATGACATGGACCTCGTCTTCTCCTTCGCCGACCGCATTTCGGTCCTCGTCGCCGGCGGGCTTCTCACTGAAGGCACGGTGGCGGAGGTGAGTGCGGACCCGCGCGTGCGCACCGCCTACCTCGGGGAAGATGTCGATGGATGACCTGCTCGAGGTGCGCGATCTCCGCGCCGGCTATGGCGCCGCAACGGTTCTGTCCGGTGTCAGTTTCACGCTCGGCCAGGGGCAGTCGATCGCGCTTCTGGGGCGCAACGGCGCCGGCAAGACGACACTCATCAACACGCTTGTCGGCGTGACGACCTATCGGAGCGGCGAGATCATGCTCGACGGCCAGTCGCTGGTGCGCCGCTCGCCCGAGGCGCGCGCCCATTTCGGCATCGGCTGGGTGCCGCAGGAGCGCAACATTTTCCGCTCGCTGACCGTCGAGGAAAATCTGACGGCCGTTGGCCGCCCCGGTGTGTGGACCATCGAACGCATTTACGGAATGTTTCCCCGACTGAAGGAACGGCGCGGCAATATGGGCAACCAGCTCTCCGGGGGCGAACAGCAGATGCTGGCGGTCGCCCGCGCTTTGATGCTCAATCCGAAGGTGCTGCTGCTCGACGAGCCGCTCGAAGGCCTTGCGCCGATCATCGTCGATGAACTTCTGGCTGCCTTGGCGCGCATTGTCCGAGATGAGGGCATGGCCGCGATTATCGTCGAGCAGAAGGCGCGGAAAATCCTCGCCGTGACCGATCGGGCGATCGTGCTTGAACGTGGCGCGATCGTGCATGAGGGGCCGAGCGCCGAACTCGCCGCAGACGCCAGCCGGTTAGAGGCGCATCTCGGCGTGGCGGAGAGCCAGCGTGTTCCCCGGTCGAAAGAATATGCAGGAAAAAGCCAGTGAAGATCGCGTTCATCGGATATGGCGAGGCGGCGCGCTCCTTCACCGACAGCCTTGCTCAAAAGGCAAGTGTCGAGATCCTCGCGGCCTATGACATATGCCAGGATGAAAGCATGGCCGCCGCGGCGACCAGCCGCGGGCTCCGTTTCGAATCCGAGATCGGACGAGCGATTTCGGGTGCGGACTGGATCATCAGCGCCGTAACGGCCGATCGCAGCCTGGAAGCGGCGCAAAGCGCGGCCGATCATCTGCGCCAGGGGCAATTGTTCATCGACATCAATTCGGTGTCTCCGGGCCGCAAGAAACAAGCGGCGGCGGTCGTGACAGCGCGCAATGCCGGCTATCTTGATATGGCGGTGATGGCGCCGGTTAATCCGCGCGGCCATGCGACGCCGATCCTGATCGCGGGACCTTCGGCGAATTTGCTGCGCGCGGATTTCGATGCTCTCGGCTTCAGATTCGAGATCATTGGCGATGAGATCGGAGCCGCGACGGCGATCAAGATGGTACGGTCCATGTTTGTGAAGGGGCTTGAGGCGCTGACCGTCGAGACGCTGATGGCGGCCGCCGCCGCCGGCTGTTTCGACAGGGTCGTGAATTCGCTCGCCGAGACCTTTCCCGGATTGGGATGGCCGGATAATGCCCGCTACATGTTCGAGCGGACTCTGCGTCACGGCGCGCGCAGGGCGGCGGAAATGCGCGAGAGCGCCGTGACCTATGACGAACTTGGCTTTGTCGGCGCGCTTGCCGCCAAGATTGCCGATGTTCAGGACAAGATGGGCGCCGTTGCAGCCACCGAACTTCCCCCCGGTCCTCTCGATGAGGCGGTCGCGCGCATCGCCGCGCTCAGGCGAAGGGCGACGGAAGCAACTGGGTCTACTGCGGGAACAGACGCGTCCGCTGACGCATCGAATCCGGCTTCCATCACGCCCTGATCAGCCCGTCCACCGGCTTGCCGTTGATCGCCGTGCCGAAAAGGCCGTGCGCCAGCCGGCCGCTGTCCAGGCCGAGCGCCTCCGCCGCCGCGCCGGCGATCAATGCGTCCAGCGCCATGGTCGGCCTGAGGTCGCGGTCCTGGTAGAGTTTCGATGACGCTAGGCCCGGCCAGTCGGTCAGGACGCGGCCGCCCCTGACCGCGCCGCCGATCAGCATCGCCATCGACGCAGTGCCGTGGTCGGTGCCGCCGGTGCCATTGACGGCGGCTGTACGGCCGAATTCGGTGGCGACCAATATGGTCGTTTTCTTCCAGGCGGGCCCCATCCCATCGCGCATGGCGGCGATCATCGCGTCCAGCGCTTTCAATTGCGCCGTGAGTCTTGGGGCCTGGGCAAAATGCGTGTCCCACCCCTCGGTCTCGATCATGGCGATACGCGGGCCGTTGTCGCGCGACAGGAACTTCGCCGCCAGGTGGCCAAGACCGGCCGGATCCTGCTTGGCGTTGGTCCCTTCGGCCAGCCCCTTCGCCTGGATGGCCTCCGTCCATAACGGATGGAGTTGCGGGTCCTTGTCGTAGAGCATACCGACCCTGGCCATCAGATCGTCGGTGGCGTCCGGCAGCGAGGAAGGCGCGTAGGAGGCAACGGGCATCGGCCCGCGCAGCGCCATCGGCACGGTTGGGGCGAGCGCAATCGCCTCGTCCTTTTCGTGCGGCATCATCGAAACAAGACGGTTCAGCCAACCATCCCTGACCTGATAGGGCTGCGCCCCGCCCGTCTCGAGCACATTCTGGCCATCGAAATGCGACCGGTCGCGATAGGGCGAGGCGACGGCGTGGACAAAGAGCGCCTCGCCGCCGGCATACATCTTCCCGAGTTCGACCAGCGAAGGATGAAGAGCGAACATGCCGTCGAGCTTGATCGATTGGGCGGCCTCCCCGGCGATCGCACCGCGCAAGACCTGATAGGCGGGATCACCATAGGGGCGGACGATATCGAGGCCGTCGGCTGCGCCGCGCTGGATGATGAAGACGAAGCGGCGGTCCGTGCCGACCGAGGCCAGCGCCATGTGCGAACCGACCCACATGGCTCCCGCCCCGAGGGCGGCGACCGACAGGAACTGGCGGCGATGCATGTTCATGACTTATCTCCTGAGGAAATCGGGCGAAACCATGAGGAGCGCGAGCGCGCTGGTCGGACTTTCGGCGCGGGACACCTGTTCGGCGGTCGGGGCGGCTAGCGAGCCGGGCATCAGGATCGGTCCGAGCTTGCGCGCATCGAGCTTGTCGGCGACGGGCGCGACGAGACGGGGCGCGATGTCGACGCGCCTCAACAAGGCGTCGGGAGCGGCCCAGCTCGCGGCGATGTCGTCCCAGCCGGCCGGCGCGCGTGGCCGCCAGACGGGCTGGCCGAGCTGATTCATGATTCCGGCGACATTGATCTTGCCGACATCGCGGCGGCCAGTACCGCGCATCAGGGAAATGGTCCATTCCCATGGCGTCTTGAATTTCAGAGGCCGCGGCTCCCAGGGTTCAGGCGAATTGACGAGCGCGCGATAGACGGCGGGCAGGTCGCCTCCGCTCTCTTGGAAAGTCTCGGAGAGGCGTGCGACGAGCGTCGGCGGCGGCGTATCGCCGGCGAAATGCCGTGCGAGCTTTTCCGCGATATGGTTCGCCGTATGCCGCGAATAGGCGAAATCGGTAAGGATGGCGGCTGCTTGCTTCTCGCCGGGCTCGCTGTAGCGCTTGCCCATAATCGTCCGCGATCCGGGCTCGTGCAGCTGTGGCCGGAAGGCGAAGTCGTCAGGGTTGCCGTCGCCTTTCTGACCCGGTCCGAAGCCGCCGATGCTCCAGCCTGTGAGGGCACGGGAATATTCCGTCACATCCGCCTGGGTGTAGCCCGACCGCACACCGAGCGTATGCAGCTCCATCGTTTCGCGGCCGAGATTCTCGTTGATGCCGAGCTTGCGCTTCGGGTTGCGCGCTTCGATCCGTTCGGCGAGCGGACTGTCGGGGCCGACGGATGTCACCTGGTTGAGATAGATCAGCATTGCCGGATGCCGCTCGACGGCGAAGAGCATGTCCTTGAAGCGCCCGAGCACATGCGGACGGATCGCATCGCGTTCGAAGATCGGCGCGAAGGCGGCAAGCTGCGGATTGTCGGCGGAAACGCAGAAATGGTTCGCCCAGAAATGCACCAGCCGTTCGACGAAGGGCGCCTCCGTCGCGAGCGCGCTGTTCGCCCGCGCATCGACGCCGGCGCGATAGAGCGTGCGCGCCTGCTTCCGGAAATCCTGGCGCATCGCCTTCATTTGGTCCTTGTCGGGCTGCGCCCCGTCCTGCCGGGCTTCCCTGCGGAACGCCCTCAACTGATCGCGATAGCTTTCGACGATTTCGCCGGCGTCCGGCAGCATGACATAGCCGTCCGGCTTGACCTCGAACCGATCGAACTGGTCGATCAGCCAGTGTTTGGGGTTGGCGGGCGGAGTGTCTTCTGGCCGGGCGCCGAGGCCGAAACGATTGAGGGCGATGGCTGCCGGCGATAGCGAAGGGGGAGGCGCAGACATGGCAGGGTCCTTTGGTCTTTGCCACGATTTAACGGGCCTCTCTGTGTCTTCCGTCGCATCCGATGCAAAAAAAGTACGCCATGTCCGGGGATGATATCTCTCCGATAGCGGAAGGAAAATTTTTGCGGCAAGCGACGGGCCTTAGATGCCGCCGCGTTCAATAGGGTGGACCGGCGCATATCGCGTCGGCTCATTGTGAGTTAGAAGAGGTCGACATGAGAAAGACGCTTTTTGGTATCGTCGCCGTCGCGGCCATGCTGGGCATGGCGCCGATGGCGAACGCCGCTCAAGGGTGTGGCGCGGGTTGGCACCGCGGACCTTATGGGCGTTGCCATCCCAATCGCCGGCCGGTCGTGATCGTTCCCGGACGGGTCGTCATCGGAACCTATTATCCCGGCCGCGGCTATTGGGACGGCCACCGCTATTGGCGCCATCGCTATCGGTGGCACGGCGGCTGGCGCTATCGCTGATCAAACGAATATGGGGCCGCTTGGCGGCCCCATTTTTCATTTGAAAGCCGCTTTTGCCGCGCAGACTTGCCGGCTGAAGCGGCTTTCCAGGCAGGTCAGTTGCCGCCGGATCAGTCCTTCCTCGTTTTGAGCCCGCGCAGCATGGCGCCATGCCCGCGCAATCCTTGGACGAAGGTCTGGCGCTCCGACGGCGTCAGCGTCTCGAAAAAATCGACGACCGTCTTCTCCAATCGTGCCCGAACGGCGCTATCGGCCTGTCTTATCTGGGAAAGCTGGGCGTCGATCGCCTGCGGATCGATCGGGTCCGCCGCCATCAATTGCGCCAGCTTCAGCCGGCCCGCTCTTGCCGCGGCGACATCCGAAGCTGCCTCTTTGCGGGTCTGGGCCAGCATTTGCCGAAAGGCTTTGCGCTCCGCAACGGGAAGTTTTTCCGCCGCGCGCCCCAAGCCGCCCCGCGCGACACCGGGCCGATGCGGTCCGGAAGCATGCCACATATAGGCGCCTCCGACCGCAGCTCCGACGATGAACACGTTGAACGCCAAAGAAATGGCAAGAACGATCGTACGGGCTCTGTCGCTCATCTATTCGTCCATTATTTGCGCCATGTTGCTGAAGGCCGTCATGGCATAGGCGCCATCCTCGTCCGGCGGCGCGGTCATCGGCAATAGCACCGCGATCGTCAAAGCGCCGGCCAGGGCGCCGGCCAGGCCCAGCGCGGCGAAGCCGGCTCCCTGCCGCCAAAGCCTCATGCGGCGCGCAGCGACACGAAGCGGAGGCGAGCCATCGATGATCGCCGTCGTTAGTCCGGCCCCGGGCCCCGGCACGGCGTAGCGATCGAGCGCTTCGTCAAGCCTCCGCGCCACCTGCAGCGTCTTTTCCGCGTCTTGAGGATGCGTCTCGACATAAGCCGCGGCCGCGTCGCGCTGCCCCTCGGGCCAACGCCGCGGTTCGGAGCCGTAGATTTCGACAAGCTCGGCAAAACGTTCGGGGGTCATGGCAGAAGCCCTCCTTCAATCGTGAACATCGGCCTTCTCCAGCCAGGCGCGCAGGCTCCTGCGGCCTCGCGCCAGAAGGCTTTCCAGCGCTTCGACGCTAATGCCCATGACGGCGGCGGCGTCGCTGTTGGAAAGCTCCTCGTAATATTGCAGCACGATCGCCTCGCGTTGCCGCTCGGGCAACGTTGCGAGCGCTGATTCGACCATGCGGGCAGCGTCATCGCCATGAATCCGATGATCCGGCAGCGGGCCGGGATCCACCATGTCCGGAGGTTCGGCGGTGTAAAGTATCCGCCTGCGGCGCAATCGATCGCGACACAGATTGAGCGCGACGGCATAGAGCCATGTGTCGAAGCGCGCGCGGCCGCTTTCCCATCGGGGCGCCTGGCGCCAAATCCTGATGAACGTCTCCTGTGCAATGTCTTCCGCCTCCTCGCGGTCGCCAACAACCCGCACCGCAAGCGCCAGGACGCGCGGCAGCTTGCGGCCGACTATCTCGCGGACCGCAGCGGCGTCATTGCGCGCCACCCGCGCCAGGAGGTCCTCGTCCGTCTCCCGGTGTTTCAATGGCTTATCCGCACTGTTTTCCCGCTCGCCTCCAAAGCCACTTGGCAGTGCATGGCGGCGGTCTTTCGCGCATCGCCATTCCTTCGGTTCGCATAATTCCAGACTTAAACGCGGGATAGGCGAATGTCCGTCGCTCCAGCAATACTGGTTCCGGCCCCTGCCTCGATTTGATAATTCTAGAGGGAGCCGCGGGCCGTCGCCGCGCTCGCGGACGCCTCCCATCACTCCATCCTGAGCCGGTAGCCCACGCCGGTCTCGGTCAGGATGTGCTGCGGCCGCTCGGGATCGGCCTCGATCTTCTGCCGGAGCTGGCGGATATAGATCCGCAGATATTGCACGTCGGTGTCGCCGCCCCAGATCTCGGTCATCAGCATGCGGTGGGTGAGCACCTTGCCGGCATGGGCGATCAGCATGCGCAATATGTCATATTCCTTCGGCGTCAATTTCACCTCTTCCTCGCGCACCCTGACGATCCGCCGCACCAGATCGACGTGAAGGTCGCCGCTGCGGAAAGCCGGCTGCTCGCCCTGCTGTTGCAGGCGATGCCTAAGCGCGGCGCGGATGCGCGCGAAGAGTTCGGCGGCGCCGAACGGCTTGGTGACGTAATCGTCGGCACCGAGATCGAGCGCCTCGACCTTGCCTTTCTCGTCCGCCCGACTCGACAAGACGAGGACGGGCACGGCATTGCCGCTGGCTCTCACCATCCGGACCAGGTCAAGTCCCGAAATATCGGGTAGGCCGAGATCAAGGACGATCAGGTCCGGCCGGGAGCGCTCGATTTGGGCAAGCGCGGCCTTTCCGTCCACCGCTTCCAGAACCCGAAATCCTTGGGAGGACAGGCTCGTGCGCAGCAGGCGGCGTATCGCCGGCTCGTCGTCAACCACCAGGATCGCCGGTGCTAGAGCGCTCATGTGACAGCGTCCATCCCTTCATTTTCCAGAACCGGCAATGTCACCGTGAAAACAGCGCCGCCGCGGTCAAGGTTGCCGGCTTCTATTGCGCCGCCCATGGCTTCGACGAAGCCCCGGCAAATGGCGAGGCCGAGGCCCGTTCCGGCCCGCTGGCGGTCACTCTTGCGCACCCGGTAGAACTTGTCGAAGATCCGCTGAAGATCCTCCGCCGGAATCCCTTCTCCCTCGTCCCTCACTTGCAGTTTTATCGCGGTTGGATCGCGCCAGCTTCTGATGCGGATGGCGGAGCCGGTAGGCGCATATTTCACCGCATTGTCGATCAGGTTGAACAAGACCTGCTCGAACAGTACCGGGTCGAGCCTGACCAGAGGCAGGCCGGGCGCGATGGAGGTTTCGACGCGATGGCCGGCGAGAATCTTGTCCGCCCGGCGCAGTGCGCTGCCGACCAGTTCGCCGACGTCTTGAAGGCTCATATTCGGCTCGACCGCGCCCGATTCGAGCCGGGTCATGTCGAGCAGATTGGCGATGAAGCGATTCAGCCGTTCCGCCTCCTCCTGAATGGTGGACAGAAGCTCGTTTCGGTCATCCGGCGCGATAGCCGGCAAACTGACCAGGCTATCGGCGGCTCCCAGGATAGAGGCGAGCGGCGTGCGCAAATCGTGCGAGATGGAGGTGAGCAACGCGGCGCGCAATTCATCGCGTTCCGCCGCGCGCATCGCCCTGTCGAAATCGGCGGCAAGATTGACCCGTTCGATCGCCAGCGCCGCCTGGTCGGAAAGAGCGTCGAGCAGACGCCGCTCGTCGGGCGTCAGGATCGGCCCGGCCTTGTCGCTGTCGATACCGATCACCGCGACCGGTCCGCGGCCGGTGCGCATGGGCAAAAACAGCCGCCGCGCCCCGGCGAGCGTGTCCGCGCCGCGGCCGGCGGGTCTGTTGCTCTCCCACGACCATTTTGCCGCCGCGAGTTCCGCTTCCTCTGCCACATCTTCGGGCGGCCATGCGGCCTTGAGTTCGAGCACGCCATTTTCGGGCAGGAAAAGAACAACCCTCACCTTGAGCATCGACGCGACCTGCGAGGAGATCGCCCAAAGAAGGTCGTCGAGCGAGGCGATGCCGGCGAGCTTGGCGCTGAAGCGGTAGAGTTCTTCCGTCGTCCTGGCGCGGCTGCGCGCCATCATGGCCTGACTGCGCACATTTGCCGTGAGATTGCCGGCGATCAGCGCGACCACGAGGAAGAAGAACAAGGCAACCACATTCTCCGGGTCGGAGATGGAGACGCTGTAATAGGGCGGCAGGAAAAAGAAATTGAAGGCAAGCACGCTGAGCAGGCTGGAATAGAGCGCCGCTCGAATACCGAAGGCCACCGCGCTGACCAGCACGGCTGTCAGAAAGGCAAGGGCGACGTTCTGCACTTCGAGGAATCGGGCAAGCAGCAGCCCGCAGCAAAGCGCCACAGCGACCAATCCCGTGGATACGATATATTGCCGGAAATCGAACGGAGTCGGTTTCGGCCGCGTGGTCACGGTTTTGGCGGAAGGAGCAGCAGTAGCTTGCCCCGAGATCACATGCACGGACACATTCCCGGCGCGTCGCATGATCTCGTAGGTGATCGAGCCGAACAGCCATTCGTGCAGGCGTGAACGCTCGCTCTTGCCGATAATGATGTGGCTGAAATTGTTCTTGCCGGCGTAGTCCAGAATATCCCTTGCCAACTCATTGCCCGGGATCGTCACCGCCTCGCCGCCAAGACGTTCCGCGAGCCGCAGCGCATCGGCGATGCGGTCCCGCGCCGGCTCGGAGAGTCTCAGCGCGCGCGGCGTTTCGACATAAAGCGCTGTCCACGGACCCTGCAACCGCTCCGCCATGCGACGGGCGTAACGCACCAGCGCGGTCGCCTTCGGGTGCTCGTTGACGACGACCAGAACGCGCTCCCCGGCAGCCCATGGGCCCGGAATGGCATGCGCCTGCATATGGGTCAGCAATTGTTGGTCGACGCGCTCGGCGGTGCGCCTCAGCGCCAGTTCGCGGAGCGCGGTCAGATTACCCGGCGAGAAATAATGCGCCAGCGCGCGCTCGGCCGTCTGGGGAATATAGATCTTGCCTTCCCTGAGCCGCTGCATCAGATCCGCGGGCGTTATGTCGATCACCTCGATCTCGTCGGCGCGGTCGAGGAAGGCATCGGGAACGGTTTCATGGACGCGGATGCGCGTTATCTGCTGAACGACGTCGTTCAGGCTCTCCACATGCTGGATGTTGACGGTCGTATAGACGTCGATGCCGGCGGCAAGCAGTTCCTCGACATCGAGATAACGTTTCGGATGCCGGCTGCCGGGTGCATTGCTGTGGGCCAATTCATCGACGAGAGCAAGGCGCGGCCGGCGGGCGAGCAGGCCGTCCAGGTCCATTTCCTGCAGCCGTCGCCCCTTGTATTCGATAGACTTTCTCGGCAGCGCTTCGAAACCGGCAACGAGGGCCTCCGTCTCGGCGCGGCCATGCGTCTCCACCACGCCGATGACGACATCGACGCCCTCGCGCCTGCGCGCGGCGGCGCTAAGGAGCATTTCGTAGGTCTTGCCCACTCCGGGAGCCGCGCCGAGGAAAATCTTGAGATGGCCGCGCGTCTCCCGCGCCGCTTCGCCGAGCAGCGCTTGGGGGTCGGGACGCTTGTCTTCGCCCTTATGGTCCGGCATCGGGTCCGTTCAGGTCGCCTTTGCGCTCATGTTGGAGCGCGATCCGCGAAACATCGCCGCCGCCTCGCATTTGCGCAAGAGTGGATATTGACGGAATTCGCCGCTCATTTCGGCGCTTTTGCCTCGTCCAGCGCAAGATTGAGCAGCAGCACGTTCACTCTTGGCTCGCCAAAAAGGCCGAGCTGGCGTGGCTCGACATGGGCCGTGACAATCGCGCGGACGGCATCTTCCGAAAGCCCGCGCGCCTTCGCCACGCGCGCGACCTGGAAGAGCGCCGCCTCGGGCGAGATGTCGGGATCGAGGCCGCTGCCCGATGTGGTGACCAGATCGACAGGGATAGGCTTGTCGGGATTTTGCGCGTGACGCGCCGCGGCATCCGCCTTGACGCGCGCGATCAGCGCCTTGCTGGTCGGGCCGAGATTGGAACCGCCAGAGGCGGCAGCGTCGTAACCCTTGCCTGCCGCCGACGGGCGCGGGTGAAAATAGCGGTCGCCGGTGAAAGCCTGCCCGATCAGTTTCGAGCCGATAACCTGCCCGTTGCGCTCGATCATGCTGCCATTCGCTTTGGCGGGAAACAACACTTGCGCGATGCCCGTGATGGCCAGCGGATAGGCAAGCCCCGTGATCAGGGTAAGCGCGACGATCATGAAGAGAGCCGGACGTATATGGGTGAGCATCTCGATTCTCCTTCAGGCCAGACCGATTGCGTTGAGCACGATGTCGATCGCCTTGATGCCGGCGAAGGGGATGACGACGCCGCCAAGCCCGTAAATGAGGAGGTTGCGGCTGAGCAGCGCGCCCGCGCCAACCGCGCGATATTTCACGCCTTTCAGCGCCAGCGGGATCAGGGCGATGATGATGAGCGCGTTGAAGATGATGGCCGAAAGAATGGCGCTTTCGGGCGAAGAGAGCCGCATGATGTTGAGGGCCTGGAGCTGCGGATAGAACGCCACGAACATCGCTGGGATGATGGCGAAATATTTCGCAACGTCGTTGGCGATCGAAAAAGTGGTCAGCGCCCCGCGCGTCATCAGCAACTGCTTGCCAATCTCCACCACCTCGATCAGCTTGGTCGGGTCGCTATCGAGATCGACCATGTTGCCGGCCTCGCGCGCGGCGACCGTGCCGGTGTTCATGGCGACGCCTACGTCCGCCTGGGCAAGCGCCGGCGCGTCGTTGGTGCCGTCGCCGCACATCGCCACCAGTTTGCCCTTGGCCTGTTCGGCGCGGATGAGGTCGAGCTTGTTCTCGGGCGTCGCCTGGGCGAGGAAATCGTCGACGCCGGACTCCGCGGCGATCGCCGCGGCGGTGAGCGGATTGTCGCCCGTGATCATCACGGTACGAATGCCCATCT
>Ga0187809_10001279_pt1 | contig 12017 bp, 16 predicted proteins | sample NC_wetland_sal_i_8_FD_132415 | JGI IMG/M metagenome (GOLD analysis project Ga0187809, IMG submission 132415) | Wetland sediment microbial communities from Neuse River Estuary, North Carolina, USA - ASW_4 | ecosystem: Environmental > Aquatic > Freshwater > Wetlands > Sediment | place: USA: North... | reverse complement strand
GTCCTTCACCGCCAGCAGCGCGAACAGCACCGCGCCGACCGTGGCGGTGCCGAACGCCGCGCCGACCGAACGGGAGAACTGCACCGAGGCCGCCGCCGCTCCCAGCATTTGCGGCCCGGCGACGACCTGTACGGTGATCTGCACCACCGGCATGGTGGGGCAGGTCGCCGCGGCGATCACCGCCAGCAGCGCCATCAGCTGCACATCGTTCAGCACTGGCCCGAGCAGCGCCAGGGTCACCAGTCCCGCTGCCGTCACTGCCAGCCCGATCGAGGGCATGATGGCTGTGCGGCCGGTGCGTGCGATGGCCCGGCCGGCAAACAGCGAGCCGATGGCCACCCCCACCGTCAGCGGCAGCAGCAGCAGGCCGGACTCCGCCGGATTCTGGCCGCGCACGATCTGCAGGTACATCGGCAGGAAGGTGACGAGCGACACGGTCTGCGCCGCGACGCAGGCCGACATCAGGTCGCTGCGCCAGATCGCGGCCTTGCGGAACAACTGCACCGGGAGCAGCGGGGCCGGGGCGCGGCGCTCCTGGCGCAGCAGCAGCAGCACCAGCGCGGCGGTCGCGACGAGCAGCAGGGCGGAAACGGCGGGCAGCGCCGCCAAGTCGAAGGTCTGTCCCCGCTCCAGCGCCAGCAGCACGGGGGCGATGAAGCCGGCGAACAGCACGATGCCCCAGACATCGAAGGGGACCCGGCCGCCGCGCGCCGCACCCGTCGGCAGCCGGCGCACCAGCAGCATGGCCAGCAGACCCAGGGGCAGGTTGATCAGGAAGACCGAAGGCCAGCCGAAATTCTGGGTCAGGAAGCCGCCGGCCACCGGGCCGAACATCGCCGCCGTGGCGTACATGCCGGACAGGTAGCCCTGGTATTTGCCGCGCTGGCGCGGTGGTACCGCCTCGCCGATCAGCGCCTGCGACAGCGTCATCAGCCCGCCGCCGCCGGCGCCCTGCAGCAGCCGCGCGGCACTGAGCATCAGCACGGAGGTGGACAGCGCGCACATCAGGCTGGCCGCCATGAACACCGCCAGCGCGCCCAGCATCATCCGCTTGCGCCCGATCGAATCGCCCATCCGGCCATACACCGGCGCGGCGATGGTGTTGGCGACCAGGTAGGCGATCACCACCCAGGACACCCGCTGCACGTCGCCGAGTGCCCCGGCAATGTTCGGCAGCGCCGTGGCGACGATGGTCTGGTCCACCGCGGCCAGGAACATCGGCAGCATCACCGACGGGAAGACGGCCAGGAACAGCGATCGGCCGGCTGGCAGGGCGATGGCGGGGGCGGCGAGCGCTTCCGCCGGCAGGGTCTTGCTGGCTGTCAGGGGCATGGGCGGCAACTTATTGTGCGGTGCGGGAAGCGCAATCGGCCTGCATATGCGCTGGCGGCAAGGCAGCCCACGTGCTGGCGCCCGCCGTCTCCGCCCCGTGGCGCGCCGCGCCCATCGCCCGTACAGTCCGCGCCGGCAACAACGAGGGACTTGCCAATGCAGGACGGCGCGCCGGTGTTCCACCTGAATCCAGCCGGCATGCTGGCGAACCGCATGATCCAGTACATGGTCGCGCTGAAATTCGTCAGCCTGGTGCCGGAGTGCCGCATCTCCAACATCCATCTGCCGGAGTGGGGCATCCATCATCCGGCGATCGACTCGCCCGGGCCGGTGGCGCTGCAACGCAAGGAGCAGCACATCGAGCTGCCGCGCCTCGCCGCGGAGATGCAGGCCGGCGAGATCCGGCGGATCGACTGGCTTGGCGAGGGCATGCGGATGGAGAATTTCCTGCCGCGCGAGCGGTACCGCGACGTGTTTCGTCCGCCGGCCGGCGTGCATGCCGGGTTCGGCCCGGAGTTCCTGGTGTGCCACGTCCGCGCCGGCGAGATGCTCGACGGGTCGGCGCCGAACCACCCGCTGGTCCCGGCGGACTTCTACTCCGACCTGGCGGAGCAGACCGGATTGCAGCCGGTGTTCATCGGCCAGACGACACCCAACGCCTATACCGTCAGCCTGCGCGAGCGCCTGCCGCGGGCGATCTTCCGCGAGCCGCAGGATCCGGTGGTGGATTTCGAGACTATCCGGCAATCGAAGAACGTGGTGGTTGGCGTCAGCAGTTTCGCCTGGCTCGCCGCCTGGCTCGGGGAGGCGGACCGGATCTTCATGACGGTGAACGGGCTGTTCAACCCGATGCAGTACGGCATTGTCGACCTGCTGCCATGGGGCGATCCGCGCTACCGGTTCTGGCTGTTTCCGGTGAACTATGCCGTGCCGCTGCGCGACCACGCGGAAGCGCACCGCCGGCTGGCGCCGTACTGGCGGATGCTGCCGCAGGAGGTGCTGCGCCGCCAGTTCGCTCAGGCACCGCGCGTCGAGCGGACGCTGGAGCTGATGTTGAGCGCCTACCAGGAGAGCTACTACGTCTCCGGCAACCGCGACGTCTCCGAGGCGCTGGCCGCCGGGTTCATCAGTTGCGGCACGGACCACTACAAGGGCTGGGGATACGCCGAGTGCCGCTTTCCGTTTGCCTTGGACCGGGGGTGGTATGCCGCGCAGTACCCGATGGCGGCTGTTGCCCGCCAACCAATTCCAGAAACCGGGATTAGCCGGGATTCAACGGGACCTGGTGGGACGAAAGCGGCGGGAATGCTGGGGTTTCGAGGGGGACGGGGCGGACTGGCGCGGCGTGCCGCGAAATCGGAAATCGGGCGCCGGCGGCGGGTTGTGACAGCGGATTCCGGAAATCGGAGCGGGGCGGCGGGAGTGCTCTGAGAGGGGCATCAAAGGCTCTTAGAACCGCTCTTACGCTGAGAGCTGGGGCTCTCAGTTGGGCTGTAGCGGGGAGGCTGTGCTCGTTAGGCCGGGCGGGGGCGTCCACTTCGGAAGCTGTGTCGGCTCTGTCTGGATTTGCTGCACGATGCGGTCGGCCCGGTCCTCGGCGTGGGCATAACGGAGCGGAGATAGGGCACCGCAGACGTTCCGGGCATCCATCCGGGCACCGTATTGCTGCGCGGTGGGGGCCAGGTCGGCGGCGGCAAGCTGCCAGGCGCAGGCTTGTACCTGGTCGCGCGGCAGTCCGATAGAACCGGTGTGGTTAAACTGTCCGGCGAGCAGTTCCATTGAACTGATTTCGCCTGACCGTGCGGCGATGAACAACTCGACAAAATACTGCTGATGAGTTCTGCAATCGTCCTGCCGCTTCTGATCCGGCTGGTGACAGGGAAGCAGAAAACCGCGGGCTTCCGCTTCGGCGCGTTGATTGGCGGGCTGGGCGTGGGCGACTGCGATGGTGGCCAATAAGAGCGCACTGAGAGAGGCAAAGCGGATCATCGGCCGGGCTCCGGGGCGGGATCATCATGGGCGTGACAAAGGATATTCACCGTAGAATTGTTGATGTTGATGGTGATGGGGCGCGAGTGATCGCAAGTGTCATACTTGGCAAGCGCTTCCTTCGACAAAAGGGCCTCAAGCAGGCCCTGCCGCTTCACGTCAGACATTGTCCGCCACTCCCGGAGCGCGACTTTCATGCGTCGCAGACGCAACTTTTCACGAAAGCGTGACAGTGAGTCAACTAGGTTCATCTCTGTCCCCTTCATCGTGAAAGACGAGGCCGGATACGCGGCGATCCTGTTGCGCAGGGTCAACGAAGTCGTCGTAAAGCAGCAGAACAACCTGGGCGAGGCGCCGCATGGACGGGCGGTGGCCGCGCTCGGCGAACAGCTCCAGCGCTTTTTCGAGCGCGCGGGCCATTCGATCAATGTCCAAAGTGCCGAAGAGGTTTGACGAAACCGGCCTTTCAGCACGAGTCGCTTTCAGTTCGGGCGGCAGCTCCCCCGAGCGCATGGGGCCTTGACCGGTAGCAAGCCACTCCAGGCTGACATTGCAGACTTCGGCGAGGGCAATCGCGGCTGAGAGTTTCATCTCACCGCCGCCCAAATAGCTGGAGAGGGTGCTGAGAGCTATTCCGGATCTACGGGCAATTTCCTCGCGCCGGCCCGCCCCCCTGATAGCTATCCGGAGACGTTTAGCTCGATCTTCGGATTGCAGGCTCTGGCGGCCAGGGGGCAAATCGGACGCCGCGTCGGTTTCGTCCGATTTCAGATCAGGTTTCTTTTGTTTATCAGTCATTTGGCTGGTTTTCTGTACCTTGTGGCGGCGGAAGCAGCCTGCAAATCCGACTTTCCGGTTGACGACATCCGGAAAACCGATCAGTTTCCAGACAAGTAGCGTTGCAAAACCCCGCCAAGCCGGATGGTGCCGGCTCGGCAAGGAGCTTGATTATGGCACGACGTCCCAAAGGCTGGCACCGGGAGACGATCAAGGCCGAGCTGAGAAAGCGCGTCGGCCCGATCACGCATCTATCGGAAGCCTGGGGGTTCCACCGCTCTGCGATCACCAACTGTCTCGCGAGCGCGCGCTACTCGCAGCCCTTGGAGCTTCGGATAGCCGAGGCGCTGAAGGTGCCGCCGTGCGTCTTGTGGCCCAGTCGCTGGGACAGAAGCGGAAATCCCCTGCCCCGTGTGGTCGGCCAGAACGATAACGCCGGCGCGGTGGCGAAATCACGTCAAAATGGAGCTGCTGCATGAACGCCGCGCCGACCGCGCCGACCGCGCTGGTCGATCTGGACAGGATCGACGTGCCCCCGAACCGCATCCGCGATGCGGACCCCGACAAAGTGGACGAGTTGAAGGTGTCGCTGGTGGAGATCGGGCAGCTGCAGCCGATCGAGGTGATGCCGAACGGCGACCGCTACAACCTCAACATCGGGCTGCACCGGTTCCTGGCGGCGAAAGGGATCGGCTGGACACAGATCGAGGCCAAGGTGTTCGACGGCACGCAGGCGCAGGCGCGGCTGCGGGAAATCGACGAAAACCTCTACCGGGCCGAACTGACGCCGTACGACCAGGCGGCGTTCCTGGCCGAGCGGCGCGTGATCTATGAGGCGCTGAACGGCGACGTCAAACCAGGCCGCCCAAAAAATGGGGCCAAGTTGGCCCAATTATCCTTCTTCGACGATGTGACCGGCAAATTCGGCCTGCCCAAGCGCACGATCAAGCGGGCGCTGTTCCGCTGGAACAAGATCACGCGCGAGGCCTGGCAGCAGCTGCGCGGCAGTGCGATCGCGAAGAACGGCAACCAGCTGGACGCGCTGGCGCGCATTGCGCCGGTGCACCAGGTCCGCGTGATCGACCTGCTCTTGCAGGATCATGCAAAGACGGTCGCCGACGCGCTGGCGCGGGTCCGCGGCGACCGCCCGGTATCCGCCGATCCCGACGAGCAGCAGCTGCAGCGACTGGCCACTGCGTGGACGAAGGCTGGGCGCAACGCGCGGCGGCAGTTCCTCGAATTCCTGCGCGGAACGCAGGAGTTCCGCGAGACGGCGCCACGCAAGGCGCGCGCGTGAGCCGGCGCAAACCGCTGCCGCGCTGCCTGCGGCCTCGGCCGATGGCACTGCGGAACTGTCCGGCGCCGTTCCGGCGGGCGATCGGGCTGTCCCTGCTGTGGCTGCTGCACATCCAGCCGGAACGTTTCGAACGAAAGGGCAAGCCATGATGATCCGGTTCTCGGCGGGCACCGGCATTGCCGGTTGGATCGTGCGCACGGCGACGTGGAGCTGGTGCGCGCATGTCGGGTTGAAGCTGGCGGACGGCCTGGTGCTGGATGCGACGCCGGAGTTCGGCGTGTCCATCCGGGAGGCGCAGGACGATGCCAGCACGCGGTATTTCCGCGTGGGTGGCGTACCGCAGTCGCGGCTGGACGTGGTGGAATACCACGCGGTGCAGTGGGCAAAGCTGCAGATCGGGCGGCCATACGATTGGACCGCGATCTACGGCATGGGCTTCCGGCAGGACTGGCACCGCGACGACAAGTGGTTCTGCAGCGAGCTGGTGGAAGGCGCATTCTCCAATGCCGGCATGCCGCTGGTGCAGGACGGCGGCCTGCTGGACCGGATCACACCGCGGGACCTGCTGCTGAGCCCGCTGCTGGTCGAAGTGGCGCGGTAGCACCATGCCGCGCGCCGCCGCCTCACAGATGTCACTGCTGGACTGGACGCCGCCGGCGACCACCGTGCGGTTCGACGATCACCTGGTGCGGGCGGCGACGATCCGGGCGCAGGTCTGCCGGGCGACCGCGGCGGCACTGAACGACTGCAAGCGGCCTCGCGAGGAAATCGCGCAGCGGATGTCCGACTTCCTGGGCGAGCGGGTCAGCAAGGCGATGCTGGACGCCTATGCCAGCCAGGCCCGCGAGGATCATGCGCTCAGCCTGCCGCGGTTCGTCGCGCTGCTGCATGTCACGCAGGACCGCCGTCTGCTGGAACTGATCGCCGAGATGTTCGGCTGGTCGGTGGTGGAGCGGCGGCACCTGCCGCTGATCGAGCTGGCGGCGCTGCAAGAGCACATCGACGACGCAAAGCGTAACGCCGACGCGCTGCGGCGCCAGGCGAAGCGGGGCGGAGCGCTATAGGCATGCTGACCCGCGAGTGGTTCACCGTGGCGGAGTTGGCGGCCCTCGCGCTGCCGGGCATGCCGTCCTCTCGTTACGGAATGCAGGTGTTCGCCGATCGGAGGGAATGGAAGAAGCCGGAGGATGAAGGTCGCCGATGGCGCACGCGCTCCGCCAGCGGTGGCGGGATCGAGTTCCACTACACCGTGCTGCCGAGTTTCGCCGCCGCCAAGCTGGTGGTGACGTTCACCGAAGCTGCGGAATCGAGCGGGCGCGCGGCACAGAAATCCGAGCTGACCCGCGCGGAAATGCACGCCTGGTATGAGCGGCTGCCGGACGGGAAGAAGGCCAAGGCAGCGGAGAAGGCGGCAGCGCTGGACATGGTGCGCGACCTGCAGCGCGCCGGCATGGGGAAGGTGGCGGCACTCGGCCACGTCGCCGGCAGGCTCAATATCCAGAAATCCACGCTGTACGCCTGGGAGGATGCCGTCGCCGGCATCGACCGCTGCGATTGGATGCCATACTTGGCGCCGCGGCATGCCGGCGCGTCGGAATCCGCTGAATGCTCGCCGGAGGCCTGGGCGTTCATCAAGGCCGACTATCTTCGGCTGGAGCGGCCGACGCTGAAGGACTGCTATCGGCGGCTGGAAAGAGCCGCGAAAGAGCACGGCTGGAGCATCCCCAGCGAACGCACGCTCACCCGTCGCATCAACGACCTGCCGGAAGGCCTGCGCGTGCTGGCGCGGGAGGGCAGCGACGCGCTGAAGCGGATGTATCCGGCGCAGCAGCGCGACCGCGGCGTGTTCCACGCGCTGGAAGCGGTCAATGCCGATGGCCACAAGTGGGACGTGTTCGTGCGGTGGCCGGATGGGCATGTCGGGCGCCCGCTGATGGTCGCCTTCCAGGATCTGTACAGCGGCAAGATGCTGGCCTGGCGGGTGGACCGGTCGGAGAACAAGGAAGCGGTCCGGCTGGCGTTCGGCGACCTGGTGGAAGAGTTCGGCATTCCCGACCATTGCTGGCTGGACAACGGCCGGAGCTTCGCCAGCAAGTGGCTGACCGGCGGCACGCCGAACCGATATCGGTTCAAGGTTCGGGACGACGAACCGGCCGGCATCCTGACGCAGATCGGCGTCGAAGTGCACTGGACCACGCCCTATGCCGGGCAGTCCAAGCCGATCGAGCGCGCGTTCCGCGATTTCGCCAGCGGCACGGCGAAGCACCCGCGGTTCGCCGGCGCCTACACGGGCAACAGCCCGATGGCGAAGCCGGAGAACTACGCCAGCAAGGCGGTGCCGCTGGACGTGTTTCTGGCGACCGTTGCGGAAGAGATCGCGGCGCACAACGCCCGGCCTGGGCGGGCTACCAAGGTTTGCGGCGGTCGCAGCTTCGACCAGGCGTTCAGCGACAGCTACGCGCAGGCGCCGATCCGCAAGGCGACTCCCGAACAGCGCCGGCTGTGGCTGCTGGCGGCCGAGGCGATCAGCGCCAGCAAGGTGGACGGCAGCCTCTCGATCGAGGGCAACCGGTTCTGGGCGGAATTCCTGTCCGGTTTCCGCGGGCAGAAGCTGACCGTGCGGTTCGACCCGCAGCAGCTGCACCAGCCGCTGCACGTGTACCGGCTGGACGGCGCGTATCTCGGCGCAGCCCCCGTGATTGAAGCCGTGGGCTTCGCGGACAAGGCAGCGTCGCAGCAGCACAACCACGCGCGGAACAGCTGGCGCAAGGCGCACCGGCAGATGCTGGACGCCGAACGCGACATGACGATCCAGCAGGTCGCGGCGCTGCTGCCGCAGGCCGAGGAACCGCCGCCACCGCCGGAGACGAAGGTGGTGCGGCTGGTGACGCGCGGGAGTGCCGCGCTGAAGCCAATCCCGATGACGACAGAGGAGAACGACCCGCAGGACGCGGTGATGGACGCGCTGGCGCAGATGAACCGGGCCAGGCGAGGCGCCGGCCATCTGCGTGCAGTCGAGAGCCTTGAAGACGCCGGCGACTGATCCTCGCCGGGAATCCAACAGGAACGGGGACCATGGGTAACACACTGGAAGAACATCGCCAAACCGCGGCGGCGCCGCTGGACGAGGACAAGATCCGCGCCGAAATGGAAGCGGCGCTGGCCGAAGAGGGCCGGGCGCTGATGCGCGCCGCGCCGGAGATCGGCATTCCTTACGGGACGGTGTCGTCCTGGAAGAACGGCACATACCAGGGCAACACGCAGAAGGTGGCCGCGGCGGTGCAGGCCTGGCTGATCAGCCGCACGGCCCGGGCGCGCGCGCGGGCGGTGCTGCCGGTGGAACCGGATTTCGTCATGACGCGGACCGCATCGCAGATCTACGACGTGCTGGAATTCGCGCAGACCACGCCGTGCATCGGCATGATCACCGGCAGCGCGGGCGTCGGCAAAACCAAGGCGTTCCAAGCCTACCGCGAGCAGCTGCAGCGGACGGTGTGGATCGCCACGATGCAGCCCTATCACAGGTCGATCAACGCCATGCTGCGCGAAATCGGATGGTCGCTGGGCATGACGGAAGCGTCGACCAACTTCCTGCTGGTGCAGAGCATCGTGCGCAAGCTGCGCGACACGCGCGGCCTGCTGATCATCGACGAAGCGCAGCATCTGCCGTCGGACGCGCTCGATCAGGCGCGATCGCTGCAGCACGCTGCCGATGTCGGCATGGTGTTGGCCGGCAACGTGCAGTTGGCGGCGAACATGGGGGCGGACCGGCGATCCTCGCAGCTGGCACAGCTGCACTCGCGGATCGGCATCCGGCTGCACCGCGACCGGCCGCTGAAAGACGATATCCGGTCGCTGCTGGATGCCTGGAAGCTGACCGGGGAGGAAGAGCGCGGCGTCGCCATGGCGATCGCGCTGAAGCCCGGCGGCGCACGGGTGATGACGATGGTTCTGCGCATGGCGTCGATGATGGCCGTCGCGGCGGGCGCCGAGGCGCCAAACGTGGCGCACCTGCAGGCGGCCTGGCAGCAGCTGGGCATGGAAGGTGTGGCATGAGCGCGGCAGTGAACCTCCAGGCCCCGATCGTCGCCTTGCCGACGTTGCAGCGTCGACTGCCGCAGATCGAGGCCTTGGACCTGTTGGATGCGGCAATTGCTCTCTGCGCGGAGGTCGGGGCGATCTCAGCCAGCCAATCGATGCGCATGCACCGGGTGCTGCGCGAGTCACAACCGTGGAATGCGGGAGAGCAGCAGTGATTCGCGCTGTTCTCGGCCGGTTCTTCCGGCATTGCATAGAGCAGGCGCGCGCCCAGGAATTCCGGGTGAAGGTGGAAGAGATCGACCTGACGCGGATGTCGGACCGGCAGATTTCCGACCTGGTGCACGGGCGTTCGTTCAATCCGGGCGTGCCGGCCGCGCAGGCCGCACTGACCGAGGCGCGGCAGCAGCTGGGAAGGTGCGGGTCATGACGCCCAGAATCGACACCATCATGCGGTTCACTGCCGCCGCCACCGGCGTGGGGATGAACGCGATCCTCTCGCCGCGCCGCGATGCGCCGACTGTCCGGGCGCGGTGGATCGCCATGTATCTGGCGCGGGAAATGACCCACCGGAGCTTTCCGGCGATCGCGCGGTCGTTCGGCGATCGCGACCATACCAGCGTGATGCACGCGTGCCGGCAGATAGCCGCGCGCATCGGGCAGTACCCGGAACTGGCCGAGCTGGTGGAGTCCATCCGCACCGGCCTGCAACTCCCAGCGGAGGCAGCATGACGGACAACACAGGCGTGCCGGACGGCATGATCGCGACGTGCGAGGGGAAGTTGCACCCGCGCAGCATCATCAAGCCGGAGCTGCTGCTGGAACACGACACGGTGGTGGACCTGGTGCAGCGGGCCGAGGCGATGCATGCGCAGATCAAGGCGTTCAAGCAGACCGTCATGGACGATATCGGTGCATTCACCGAGCTGATGGCCGAGCGGTACAAGGTGCGGCTCGGCGGCAAGCGCGGCGGCCTGACGCTGCACAGCTTCGATCAGCTCACCCGGGTGGAAGTGTCCGTCGCCGACAGCATGACGTTTGGGCCGGAGCTGGAAGCGGCGAAGGCGCTGATCGACGAATGCCTGAACGAGTGGACCACCGACGCCAACGCCAACCTGCGGGCGGTGGTGATGGATGCCTTCGACGTTGGCGAGGGCAAGAAGCTGCAGGTGGATCGTATCCTGGGGCTGCGGCGGCTGGCGATCGAGGATGAGCGCTGGCAGCGGGCGATGCAGGCGATCGGCGACGCGCTGCGTGTGGCGCAGAGCCGGCAATACATCCGGGTGTATCGCCGGCCGAACATCGATGCCCGCTTCGAACAGATCGTGCTGGACACGTCGAGGGTGTGATGTCGGCGCGGCTCACCCCGTATCGGCCGGCAAAGGGCGCGGAAGGCGGCGCCTTCTACGCGTCTCTATGCGCGCAGTGCCGGCGGGACATGAGTGAGTCGCATCCGTGCCGGCTGCTGATCCGCGGGCTGCTGCTGAAGGGCAGGCAGTTGTTCCCGCGGGAATGGGTACAGGGCGGGAATGGTCCGCAGTGCACCGCCATGGTGCCGATCAAAGTTCAACCGGTTGTGCCGGCGATGCCCGCGCCGGCGCAGCTCAATCTGTGGGGTGAAGTGCCGTGAGCTGGATCGATCTTGCGCCGGCGAAAAAATCGCGGTCGGCGAGTGCCAAGACGGGGGCTTCCATCACGTGTAGCAGGCCGGGTCGCTTCAGCCAGCGCATCGGCATCATCGTGCGGGAGTTGCCGACCTGGTGGAAGCGGGGCCAGTCCGTGCGGTGCCTGTTGGGTGCTGCCGAGAATAAAGGCCGTTTGCGCATTACGCCAGGTGGCCCATTCGAGATCGGCAGTGCCACGACGGGACAAGCCAAGCACTCGAGCCAGCCTCGCCTGCTCATCCCGCTGTTCGAAGGCGTTTCCTCGCCCGGCGTGCCCAGCCAGCCGGTGCAGTACGACTACCACGACGACTGGATCGAGATCGACCTGCCATCGTGGGCGATTCCTCCGGAAAAGCCTCAGCCAAGCACGAAGACGGCCGACGCCGTGCACGCGCCGAAAGTGGCCGGGCAATCGAAGGCTGTCCCGTCGGGTGCAGCGTTCCGCACGGCCGCGACGCACGGACGCGCACCCGCCGGCATAGCTGGCGGCCGATGAACGACCGTCGCGCACTGCTGGCCAAGGTGCACGTGGCGCGCAAGCAGATGGCGCTGGACGATGCCGACTATCGGGCGATCATCCAGCGCGTCGCGCAGCAGGCCAGCGCGGCGACGTGCAGCGACGCGCAGCTGGTCGCTCTGCTGGCGGAGTTCCGCCGGCTGGGCTGGCAGCCGCAGCCGCGTGGGCGGCAGCCCAGCGGCAAGCCGCACGTGCGGAAAATCTATGCCATCTGGCGCGAGCTGCGGCCGTTGCTGGACGACGCCGGCGATGAAGCACTGCGCGGCTTCGTGCAGCGGCAGACGCACAGCGCGAAAAACCCGCAGGGCATCAGCGACCCGGAATGGTTGTCGCCGGCCGAGGCCACCAAGGTAATCCGCGGCCTGGACGGCTGGCTGGCACGGGTGCGGGAAAAGAGGGGGGC
>Ga0187809_10001278_pt1 | contig 12018 bp, 7 predicted proteins | sample NC_wetland_sal_i_8_FD_132415 | JGI IMG/M metagenome (GOLD analysis project Ga0187809, IMG submission 132415) | Wetland sediment microbial communities from Neuse River Estuary, North Carolina, USA - ASW_4 | ecosystem: Environmental > Aquatic > Freshwater > Wetlands > Sediment | place: USA: North... | reverse complement strand
TCCCGAGTCCGCAGCTCGAGCTGTTGGTCGTCCTACCCTCGACCCGGTAAGGGGGACAAACCTGACAGAGCCCGTAAGGCGAACACAGCCTGACCGGGTCGGACACCGTCGGACTTTTCCATCCCGTTAGGCACCGACAGGCACTGATCAGCTGCACCATCTCAGTGGATCGCGTCCGACAGGATGATTGCACCGGGCGAGGCCGGCAGCGACGCTCGGAGCGATCCAATCCCAAACATCGGTGCGCTGGACTCGGCGCGTGTTGGGCTCCTCGCTCATGGAGAAACGGACACAGCGCGGACACGCGGGACAAAGCACGGACCGCTCGGCTGCAGGGGCGGCAACGCGCTGGCAGGCGGTCGCTTCCGCCGCGAATGTTTTGTCAAAGCAAGCGTTTTTGGTTGCCCCCCCAGCAATTTACTTCCCCCCTGCAGCCGAGCGGTCCGTGCTTTGTCTCGTGTGTCCGCGCTGTGTCCGTTTCTCCATGCGCGTAGAGACGAGCCACGTAATGGCAGTCGCTGCGATCACCTACTTTGGCGCAATCCACACGTGACCGTCTCCGGCCTTACCCGGCCGGAGACGGCCCTGTCCGCCTTCATCTCTTGAGGACGAAGTACGCCACCAGCGCGATCGCGAGAATGACAACGACGTTGAGCGCGATCACCAGCGGCACATACGACGGCTTGCGTACCGGCGCCGACGGACTCGGCGCTGCGTTAGGCATGCCTAACGGCGGTGCGGAGCCGACGGCCGGCACGGCCGGCGGCGTGGCCGAATTCAGGATCCGCGTGAACTCGCTCGGCACGTGCGCGGGTTGGCCGGCGGGCGCCGCGAACACCGGCGGTGGAAGCGTCGGCACCGGGATCATCGGGGCAGCCGGAGGCGCCGGCGACTGAGCGCTCGACGGATGGCTCGGCACCATGGGCGCAGCACCGAAGCTCGGTGCGGGCGGCGCGGACGGCATCCGCGGGATGTGCGGCGCCTGAGGAATCGGCGGCATCACCGGATGCAGTGACGGCACGGGCACGGCACCAAATCGCGGCTCCGGAATGGGCGGAGCGGCGGAGATGGGAGGTGGCGGCGCGACGGGCGGCACCACCACCGGCGTCGGCTCCGGTGCGCGCGGCTTGGGAGAACTCATCATACCCGTCGCGCTCGCGGCTCCGGGCGCCGGTGGCGCGGGCGGCATCACGCTCGGCATCGGCATGAAGGGCGCAGGCGGTGCCGCCGACGGCGGTGTCGGCATCGCCGGCCGGTGCGACGCCGGCGCGACGCCCGGTACCGGCGGCGCATAGAGCGGTCCGCTCGGCGCGGCGCGATCCGGACCAGCCGCCAGACCACCCATCTGGAAGATCCGCGTGAACTCGCCGGGAGCTGCGGGAGGAGGAGGCGGCGGCGGTGGCGGCGCGACGGGCGCCGGCGATGCCGGCTTTTCCCCCGGAGGGGAAACCGGCGGACTAACGCTGGCCGGCGGCGTCGCGGGACGCGGCGGCGCGGGCGGTGGCGGAGCCGGCGCGAACGGCGGAGCCGGTGGCGGCTGGGGCGCCGGCGCCGCGGGCCGAGGCGCGCTGTTCGCCGGATTCCCCGGCATGGAATTGAAGAGCCGCGTGAACTCTCCCGCGTTTTTCGCGGGCGGAGGTGCGGGCGGCGGCGGCGGCACCACCGGCGCAGCCGGTGGTGGTGCCGGCGGCGCCTTGGGGGTCGCCGCCATGGGCTGTGTCATCGACCCGGTCGCGCTGACCGCCGCAGGTGGCGGCGCGACCTTCCCCGCTCCGCCGCCTCCAGCTCGAATCGGTTGCGTCGATCCCGAACGCGGCTGCGTTTCTTCGGGGCGACGCATGGTCACCTTGATGTGCTTCGCCGCTCCGGCGCCGGCGGACGCCCCGCTAGGCGTATGCGATGACATCCACACGTCGAGCGACTCGAATCCTTGCAGAAACTGCGTCACCACAACCGGATGTCCTTCGACGTCGAGCGTCTCGATCACTTTCAGACGCTCGATATCCGGCAGCGCCCGCGCGCGCGCGAGGACGGCGTCATTCTCGTCGGGGGTCCCGATGAGATAGTGCACCATCACGACCTTGCCGCTCGCGACCGCCAACGCGTTGAGCGTGCGGACCTTTCCGTCGGCAACCGGCTTGAGAAGCTGATAGCGGGCGCTGAACTCGGCGCTTGTCATCGACTGGTGGTGGGTCATACGTTAGGGCACTCGTGCCGCCAAGCGGCCGCGAGCGCCTCGGGGGCGGTCGAGCGGCGATACGAATTTACTGCACACTCGATTCCTCACCCGATTCGTCTACAATAGCTGGAAACGCATCCGACGCGCAAACCGACACGGCCGCTGCTCGAGCGCCGTCCCCCGGACGTCCGCGTGATCGAGCAGAGCCACGCAGGCTCAGGATACCCATGACGCAACTCTCCAGAGTGGTGTGGCGCGAGGGCATGCACCTGGCCCAACATCACTTTCAGGCGCAAAACCGATACTTCGAGGACTCGATCCAATTCGCGGTCTCGCATCTCTTCTTCGCGCCCTACGGCCTCATTGGGTGCGAGCTCGATGCGAACGCGCTGCGAAACGGAACCGTCTCCCTCGTTCACGCTCGCGGCGTGATGCCCGACGGCATGCCGTTCCACATTCCAGATGGCGACGTCGCCCCGCCGCCCCTCGCGATCGGCGCGCTGTTCTCGCCCACGGCCGACAGCCACGTCGTCTACTTGACGATTGCGCCCTATCGGCGTGACGCCGCGAACTGCATCGCCGCCGACGCCGCTGCGAGCGATGGACGCCGCGCGCGTTACGTATCGGAGCCGCGCTTGATGTTGGACGAGACCACGGGGCATGACGAGAAGCCGGTCACGCTCGGCCGCAAGAATTTCCGCCTCGCGCTCGACGCGTCAGCCGACGACGGCGCGGTGTCGCTCGCCGTCGCGCGCGTCCGCCGGGACGGCATGGGCAGCTTTGTGTACGACGGCGACTACATCCCGCCGCTGCTGCAGATCGGGGCGAGCGACCGCTTGATGACGATGCTCGGCCGGCTGGTCGAGATGCTGGACGCCAAGAGCGCGGCGCTGGGTTCCGGCACGGGCCGCCAATCGTTAGGCGACTGGGCCAGCCACGAGGTGGCGATGTTCTGGCTGATGCACGCCGTGCACTCTGCGTTAGGCCCGTTGCGGCACCATCTGCAGGTCAAGCGGTCGCGTCCCGAACAGGTGTACGCCGAGCTGTCGCGCCTCGCCGGCGCGCTCTGCACGTTCTCGCTCGACGCCCATCCGCGCGCGCTGCCGTCGTACGACCACGACCACCTCGACGCGTGTTTCGACGCGCTCGACCGCCACATTCGCACCAACCTCGACATCATCATCCCGACCAACTGCGTGTCGGTGCCGCTTCGGTCGACGTCGGCGTTCATGCATACGGGTCCGGTGAGCGACACGCGCTGCTTCGGCCGCGCGCGCTGGTTTCTCGGCGTCCGATCCACGGTCGGTGAGGCGGAGACGATCACGCGCGTGCCGCGGTTCGTCAAAGTCTGTTCGGCCAAATTCACACCGGAGCTCGTCAAGCGGGCGTATCCCGGTTTGACACTCGAGCACGTGCAAACGCCGCCGGCCGCCATCTCGCCGCGCGTCGACTCCCAGTATTTCTCGATCAGCAAAGCCGGCCCGTGTTGGGAGACGCTCATCCAGACGCGGGAAATCGGCGTCTACGTCCCCGACGCCTTGCCGGGCGCCGAGGTGCAGGTGCTCGTGCTGCTCGAGTCGTGATTGCGCCGCGTCGCGCTATCGAGGATTTTCGCTGAATGACAATGCCCCTCCCGACCGTTGCTCGGCCCGCGCCGGCGCCCTCCGCGGTGCCGCCATCGGCGCGGCGCGGCCAGCTCGCGCTCGCGATGCAGGAAGTGCTCACCGCTACCGTTAGGCTGAGGGCCAACCGGCAAGTGGCTGCCGACGCCGAGTCGTTCCGCGCGCACATGAAGCAGGTGATGGGCGCCGCCGAGCAGCAGGCGCGGCAGGCCGGCTACGCGGACGAAGACGTGCGGCTCGTGCTCTACGCGGTCGTCACGTTTCTCGACGAGTCGGTGCTCAACTCCACGCAACCGATGTTCGCCGACTGGCCGCGCAAGCCGCTGCAGGACGAGATCTTCGGCGGACACTTGGGCGGCGAGCTGTTCTTCCAGAACTTGCAATACCTGCTGGCGCGTCCGGATTCCGAGGACCTCGCCGACGTCCTCGAGGTGTTCCAGCTCTGTCTGCAGCTCGGATTTCACGGACGGTACAGCGCGACCGAGGGCGGCGAGCTGCACGCGCTGATGTCGCGCGTCGCCGAGAAGATGCAGCGGATCCGCGGACCGTTCGGCGAGCTCTCGCCGTCATGGAGGCCGCCGGCGGGCGACATCCCGAGCGTCGGCGGCGACGTGTGGTCCAAACGGTTAGGCATCGCCATGGTGCTCGTGTTCGTGGTGGCGGCGGCGCTGTTCGTCGCCTATTCCGCCTCGCTCCGCCCGAGCGTCGCCGCCGTGCACGACGCCGCGGCGCAGGCGGCACGGTGAGCGCGCCCATCCCGTCTCTCTCGTTCGAGTCCGGCCATGTCGCGTAAGGCGAAAATCTGGCTGATCGCGTCCGCGATCTTTCTCGTCTTCGTGATGGTCGTGTGGTTCGTTGCCGCGGCGCTGCACCTGGCATCGCCCGACATCTGGGTGTTCCGCGCCGGCTTGTGGGTGTTGGGCGCGGTCGCGGCGGGGTTCGTGGTGTGGTACCTGCTGCGGCAGCTCGCGCCTCAGACGGCGCCGGGCACGCGCACCGACGACATCGATGCGGCGATGAACGCGGCGCGCGCGCAGCTCGCCGCGGCGCGGGCCGGCGGCAAGGGCGCGGGTTCGCTGGCGCGCTCGCCGATGGTCATTCTGTTAGGCGCCGAGGGCAGCGCCAAGACGACGACCATCGTGCGGTCCGGGCTGGAACCCGAGCTCATGGCGGGTGGCGTGTCGCGCGATGATACCGTCGCGCCTACCAAGGGCGTCAACGTCTGGTACGCGCGCGACACGGTGTTCGTCGAAGCCGGCGGTCCATTGGCGGCCGATCCGGCACGCTTCGCGCGCCTCATCCGCCACGTGCAGCCGCGGCGGCTGGCGGCGGTGTTCGGCGGCGGCGCGCAGGCGCCGCGGCTGGCCATGGTGTGCGTGAGCTGCGACCATCTGGTGCAGCCGGGCGCGAGCGAACAGGCCGTTGCGTTAGGCCGCATGCTCCGTGACCGGTTGAGCGAGCTGTCACGCGGGTTGGGCATCCGCCTCCCCGTGTACGTGTTGTTCACCAAGGCCGACCGCATCGCGTACTTCGCCGACTACGTGCGCAACTTCTCCAACGACGAAGCGCGCGAGGTCGTGGGCGTGACGCTCCCCGCCGACGTCGGCGCCGTCGGGCTCTACGCGGACCGCCAATCCAAGCGCATCGCCGATTCGTTTCAACGCCTGTTCGTGTCGCTCGCCGACAAACGGCTCCAGGTGCTGGGCCGTGAGGCCGCGGTCGAACCCAAGCCCGGCGCATACGAGTTTCCGCGCGAGCTGCGCAAAACCGGCGCGGTGATCACGCAGTTCCTGGTCGAGTTGTGCCGGCCGAGCCAGCTGCAGGTGAGTCCGTTCTTGCGGGGATACTATTTCGCCGGCGTGCGGCCGGTGTTCATCAACGATGCGGCGCCGGCCGCTGCCGCTGCCGCCATGCAGTCACGCGGCGAGGCGCGCTCGGCGACGTCCGTGTTCCGCGCCGAGCAGATGGCCGCGCAGACGCGCGCGGTGGCGGCGGCCCCGACGCGCAAGGTCCCGCAGTGGGTGTTCCTCGGCCGGCTCTTCACCGATGTCGTGTTGGGCGACCGCGCGGCCATGAACGTGACCCGCGGCGGGGCGCGCGTGAACACGCTGCGGCGGGTCGCGCTCGGTCTCGCGACGGCCGCGGGCGTCGTTCTCGCGTTAGGCTTCACGGTCTCGTGGTCCGGCAATCGGAAGCTGGCCGGCGACACGGCGGCCGAGGCGCGCGCGGCGATGGGACTTACGCCCACAGGTACGACCGCGCCGCCCGTGGAGTCGCTGCACCGTCTGGACACCCTCCGCACGCAGCTCCAGATGCTGCGCGACTACGAGCGGAACGGCGCGCCCGCGCGGTTGCGGTGGGGCCTGTACACCGGCGGCGCGCTGCTCCCCGACGCGCGCCGGGCGTATTTCGCCTCGTACGACAAGCTGTTGTTCGAGGACACCCGCGGCGCGCTCGTGTCGGCTCTGCGCGCGGTGCCGCCGGCGCCGCGCCCGACCGACGACTACGGCAGCACGTATCGCGTGCTCAAGGCCTACCTCATCACGACGACCAATCCCGAGCGGAGCACCGAAGATTTCCTGGCGCCCGTGCTGCTCACGCAGTGGACCGGCGTGCGGGCGCCGGACACGGCACAGAGCCTGCTGGCGCAGCGCCAGTTCGCGTTCTACGCGCGCGAGCTTCCGTTAGGCGACCCCTTCTCCGTCCCGGCCGACTCGGCGCTCGTGGGGCGCGCCCGGTCGTTCCTGCGGCAGTTCACCGGTATCGAACCCATTTATCAAGCCATGCTGGCGGAAGCCGACAGCGGCCACGCCGCCATCCAGTTCAACAAGATGGTGCCGGGGTCGGCGGCATACGTCGTCGATCGCGTCACGGTGCGCGGCGCCTTCACGAAGCCTGGGTACGCGGCGATGCAGAAAGCGTTAGGCAGCGCCGACCGGTTCTTCCAGGGCGAGCGCTGGGTGTTGGGCGACGAACCGCCCAGCCAGGTCGACAAGACGAAAGCGCTGGCCGACCTCCGCGCGCGGTACGAGAGCGACTACATCACGGCGTGGCGCGACTATCTCCAGGGCGCGAGCGTCACACGTTACGGCAACGTGAGCGACGCGGCGGCGAAGCTGGCGCAGCTGTCGGGCAACCAGTCGCCGCTCCTGTCGCTCATCTCGATCGCCTCGCAGAATACCAACGCCGACACGGCGATCGGCAACGCGTTCCAGCCGGCGCACGTCGTGGTGCCGCCGGGCCAAACGGACAAGTTGATCGGCCAATCGGTGCAGGCGTACATGTCGGCGCTGCTCACGCTGCAGGGATCGTTAGGCCAGGTGGCGACGGCGCCGCCGGGACAGTCGGAGGGCGCAATCGCCAATGCGACGCAGAACGCCAACGCGGCGCGCGGCGAAGCGCAGAAGCTCGCGCAAGGCTTTGTCGTCGGTCGAGAGCCTACCGTGGCCACGGCGGTGCAGCGCCTCCTCACCGAACCGCTGGCGAGCATCGACCCGTATCTGCGCAACTACGGCGCCGGCCAGGTAAATGGAAAGGGCCAGTCGTTCTGCGCGAAGACCGCCGGGCTGTTCGCGAAGTATCCGTTCAACGACCACTCGCCGATCCAGGCGTCGCTGGACGAGGTCACGACGGTGTTCAAGCCGGGCACGGGCGCGCTCTGGACGTACTACAACGATGCCTTACAGAACGTGATCCAGCCCCAGGGCAGCACGTTCGCGCCCAAGTCGGGCGGCACGTTGTCGGTGAATCCGGAGTTCCTGTCGTTCTTCAACCGCGCCGTGCAGTTCTCGGCGGCGATTTTCCCGGCCGGGTCGAACGAAGCGCGGCTCACGCTCAACCTCACGAACTACCTGATGCCGCAGAGCGGCCGCCTGCGCGTGGTGGGCGACGGCCTAACGGTGGACTACGCGGCCGCGGTCAAGCCGCACCAGTTCACCTGGACGTTCCAGCCGTCGAGCGAGGCGACGATCGCCGTCGAGCAAGGCAATAACATCTGGACGAACGTCGCGAGCTTCCATGGCACGTGGGCGGTGTTCCAGCTGTTCGGCGCCGCGGCCTCGTGGGAGCCGACGGCAACCGACTATCGCGCCGAGTGGAGCATCCCGGGCAACACCGCGGGCGCGAAAGTGGGGCTCGACGTGGGTCTCAACAACGTGCCGCCGGTCCTGCGCCGGGGATTCTTCTCCGGCTTCTCGTGCGTGAGCCGCGTGGTGCAGTAAGGCTGGGCTTCCTCGCTCTTGGAACACGGATTGAACGGATAACAGCACGGATGGAACGGATCGCTCGGCTGCGGTGGGAGCATCATCGCCGGCGTCAACAACTACAGAAATCTTTGGTTGTTTACAACTGCTTGACGGCTGCAATGCGCGACGCGCTCGACGCGGCAGCCGAGCGATCCGGACTAGCCGTGCTGTTATCCGTTCAATCCGTGTCCAATAAAGCGAGGAAGCCCGCCACGCGAGCCCGGCGCGTGCCTTGCCTAACGCACCGAGACAACGCCAGAAGGCACCGCAGACGCCGCCACGCGGGGGGCCCCGCTCAAACGGACCCGCTACGCGGGCCGAGCATCTGAGCACTGATGCATTATCTTGGTGCAGGCCGCAGCACGACTCTCTATCGAGCGCTTGTCTCCGGATCGGACGTCTCGCATGGCGACTCAACGCGTTTCGGGCTCGAGTGGCCGGCGCACGCAGTTGCGCGGGCTGCACCACGGCCGGCCGGCGCTGGAGCCGGGGGCGACCGCGTACAGCTCCGAAACGGGTCGCACGTATCGGCTGGAGCAAATGATCGGCACGGGCGGCTTCGGCGAGGTGTACCTCGCGACGACCACGCTCGCGTCGGGCGCCGAATTCAAGGTCTGCATCAAGATCAGCGAGAACCTCGCCGGATGGCTGCGCGAGGCGTACTTCGCCGAGCTCCTCGCGACGCAGGAGCGGGCGCTGCGCATCATCGACCGCTTCGCCGAGTTCGCGCACGGCGCCATGCGCTACTGCCTCGCCATGGAGTACGCCGAGCACGGCGACCTCGGCTCCTGGCTCGAGCGCGTTGGGCCGCAGACCGAGCGCTACGTGCGCCGCGAGATCGCCGCGATCCTGGATGTGCTCGATGCGCTGCACCGCGGACAGGCGCTGCACCGCGACCTCACGCCGTTCAACGTGTTCGTGTGCGAGGGCGAGCGGTTGAAGTTGGGCGACTTCGGCATCGCCACGCACCAGATCAACCGCCGCGGCGTGACCGCCGACGCGTTCAACCGGCTGCACGCACCGAGCGAAATCGCGTGGGGGCGGGTGCGCCGCTGGCAGAAGCGCGACGACGTCTACCAGATCGGCTTGCTCGCGGTGATGCTGCTGCGCGGCGACATCGGAAGCGCGGTGCGCAGCAAGGACGTCCGCCTGCTGCCCTGCACCGATCACCTCAAGGAAGTCATCCACCGCTGCCTCGGCTCGCGCGGCCAGCGATACAGTGCCGCGAGCGAGTTGATCGAGGCGCTGCGGAGCCGGCCGAAGCAGCCGAAGCTTGGCCGCGTGGATCGGTTGGCCGGCAAGCGCGTCTCGTTCACCGGATTTCTCGTGCGCCCGCGCGACACCGCCATCGCCGCCGCGAAGAAAGCCGGCGCGATCGTGCAGTCGAAGCCGGGCCGCACCACCGACATTCTGATCCGCGGCCGGCCTAACAAACAGCAGATCGCCGGCAAGGACGGTGGTTCGAAGCTCATCGAAGTGCGCCGCCTCGCGGCGAAAGGCCACAAGGTGACGGTGATCGGCGAGCGGTTGTTCTGGAAGCTGGCCGATCCGCCGACGCGCAAACGCGCGAAGCCGGTGCCTCGAACGTCGAGCCGACGAAGGGCTCTGACGCCTCGCTGACATTCCCTGCGGGCATCTCTGTGGTGCTCGCGACCTGCCTATCCGAGTCTGCGCACCGACGGTATCGTTCGGCCGACTGGCTCGCTCGCCGGCCGCTTCGGCTCCGGCGCCCTCTTGAATTTGTGTTCCGAGGCCTCCATGAGCCGCAGGTTCCTTCTGGTCGGTACGCTCGCCGTGTTGGGCGCCATCTCGCTTTCGTTAGGCACAAAGGCGCGCGCCGGCGCTGGACGGTCGGCGCCGTCCGCGCTCACGGCCACCGATTCGCAGGAGATCGCGCTCGGCGCCGCGCTCGCCCGCCAGTTCGACAGCACGCGCGGCATACAGCCGACGCCCGAGAGCGATCGGATCCAAGCCTACCTGCAAGGCATCGCCGATTCGCTCGGCCGCTACACCACGCGCAAGCTGCCATGGACGATCCACTTCGACCCGCACCCGGGCATCAAGAGCGGGTTCGCCTTGCCCGGCGGCCACATCGTCATCTGGGGCGGGATCTTGTCGTACATGAGCACGGAAGACGAAGCCGCCGCGGTGATCGGGCACGAGATCGAGCACATCGACAACGGCCAGGTCTCGCGCCGCATCGACAGCCTGGTGACCACCGAGCACCGCGACGTGACCAACGCGTCGCAATGGCGCTGGGGCGAGTTCGGCGCGAGCTACGGGCAGGTGCTCGAGTACCGGTGCGATTCGTTAGGCGCAGAGATCGCCGTCAAGGCGGGATACTCACCGTATGCCTACAAAACGATGATGGAAAGCTTCATCGCGTTGGGCAAGGTGCACGCGCCTAACGCGACGCCGGCCCGGGAGCTCACCGACCGCATCGCGCAGATCGAGCGGCAGATTGCCGAAATGCACTGGGAGGCCCTCACGAAGACGCGGCCGCTGCGGCTGCCCGGGACCGGTGGGTGATCGCCAGACGTCTCGATCGGGGGCGAGCAGTGCGAGCGCGGCCCCTGTGGCGCCGACCTACTGCCCCGGGCGCTTGATCGAGGCGAACACGCTCGTCGGGTACCACGCCGGCCGCGTTGGGCGGTCGGCAACGGCGCGCACGATGTCGAAGTACAACGCGTCGAACGCGATGGCGGTCTCGAAATCCACCGGCTGCGCGACATCGTCGGACGGCTTGTGGTAGCGCGTGTCGAGCCACCGCGTCACCGTCGAATCGCCGGGCGAGTCTTTCGTGTAACCCACCTTGAACGCCAGCGCCGGGATACCGCGCTGGATGAAGCTGTACTGGTCGCTGCGAATGAAGCGAACCTGCTCCGGCTCGGGATCCTCGAGATTCGCCAGATGGTGCTGCTGCAGCACCGGCAGGATGTCCTTTCCTAAATCGGACTCGTTCCAGCCGTACGCGAACACGCCCGTAAGCGGCTGAATCGGCAGGTACATGTCGGTGTTGAGGTCGGCCACGATCCCCGACGCCGGCACCGTAGGATGCAGCGCGAAGTACGCGGAGCCGAGCTCGCCCTCTTCTTCGCCGGTCACGGCAAGGAAGATGACGGAGCGCTTGGGTTTCACGTGGCGTTCCTTGAACGCGCGCGCCGTCTCGAGCAGCGTGGCGATGCCCGACGCGTTGTCCATCGCCCCGTTGTAGATGCTGTCGCCGTTCACCGGCCGCCCCACGCCCAGATGATCGAGGTGCGCGCTCACCACGAGATACTGGTCGCGCAACCCCGCGTCGCTGCCGCGCAGCACACCGACGACGTTAGGCGCGTCCACCGGCGTGCGCTGGATGTCCAGGCGCACGTGCAGGCGCGGTGCGAGCGGAACGGTCGGCAGGGTTTTCTGCGCGTCGGACAGCGCGACCATCTCGGCATAGGTGTGCCCCGTCCGGGCGAACAATTTCTCGGCGTCTTCGCCGCCGACGCTCACCAGCACGCCGCGCTCGAGCGAGTCATCCGCCAGTCCCATCACGGGCCGCGAGCCCGGCCGTACCGGCGGCCGATCCCCGTTAGGCGGAGCCGGATCGGCGATCGCGAGACCGGCGACCGCGCCGCGCCGCTCGAGCTCCTTCCACCGCGACGCGCGCCCATGCGCGAAGAGCGTTGCGTTGAGCCCCCTCGGCATGCGATCGAGATACACGGCCACCTTGCCCCGCACGTCGACACCCGCGAGATCGTCGTGCACGCCGGGCAACGCGAGGCCGTAGCCGACGAACACCAGCGGGCCGTCCGCCCTTCCTGCGGACGACGGCGTAATGCGAACCCGGAGCGGCAGCGTGTCGGTCCTGCCCGGCGACTCCAGCACCACGCTCGAGCTCTCCGGAACGACGCGCGCCTCGGCCAGGTGCACGGTCTGGAAGTATCCGTCGCTGCCGCCCGGTGCGAGCCCTGCCGCCCGGAACAGGCTCGCC
>Ga0187809_10001277_pt1 | contig 12018 bp, 3 predicted proteins | sample NC_wetland_sal_i_8_FD_132415 | JGI IMG/M metagenome (GOLD analysis project Ga0187809, IMG submission 132415) | Wetland sediment microbial communities from Neuse River Estuary, North Carolina, USA - ASW_4 | ecosystem: Environmental > Aquatic > Freshwater > Wetlands > Sediment | place: USA: North... | reverse complement strand
GGTAGCGTGATAGTCTGGTCGGTGCCGGCATTGGCTACCGGTGGCTGGTTCACCGCGACGTTCACGGTGACCAGTACGGTCGCCGTTCCGATGGCGCCCTTGTTATCGGTTACGGTAAGCTGGAATTTATAGGTACCGGGTACCAGGCCGGTCACACCGGTCACGGCCGAGCCGGGACTGGTGATCGAGTAGCCCGCCGGCCCGGAGATCCTGGACCAACGGTACGCTACCACGGTTCCGTCCGCATCTGTTCCGCTACCGGTAAGGGTTACGGAACTGGCCGGTTGCGTGATCGACTGGTTGGAGCCCGCATCGGCCACGGGCGGGATATTGGCGGCTGATTTCACGGTAATCTTGACCGTAGCGGAATTGGTGGCTCCGCTGTTGTCGGTCACGGTGAGCTGGAACTTGTAAGTACCGGCCGTCAGACCTGTTACCTCGGTCAGCGCCGTACCGCTGTTGCGAATGGTATAGGAAGAAGGGCCTGATGTCTTGGTCCATGCATATCCGACGACCGTTCCATCCGCATCCGTTCCACTTCCCGTCAGGGCCACGGAATCCACCGGGAGGGTGACGGTCTGGTTGTTTCCCGCGTTGGCCACGGGGGCAATATTGGTGGAGTTATTTACGACGACCTGGACGAGGGCGGTCCCCGTCGCGCCGAGGTTGTCGGTCACCTGTAACTGGAACTGGTAAGTACCCTGCACCAGCCCGGAAACGGACGTGGCGGCACTATTCGGGCTTGCGATCAAATAGGATGCGGGACCGGACACCTTTGTCCATAGATAACCGCTGATCGTCCCGTCTGCATCCGTTCCGCTTCCCGAAAGGTTAACCGTATTGATGGGAAGCGTGATCACCTGGTTGCTGCCTGCACTCGCCACCGGTGGGATATTGACCGCTGCATTCACGGTTACCTGGACGATGGCAAGACCTGTCGCCCCACTATTATCCGTAACCTGTAACTGGAACTGGTAGGTTCCCTGTACCAGTCCCCTGACCACCGTTGCAGGCGAAGCAGGACTGGCGATCTGGTAATTCACGGGACCGGACAACTCGGTCCACTGGTAGGCTGCGATCGTACCGTCCGCATCGGTCCCGGAGCCCGCCAGGTTGACCGAATCCGCCGGCAGCGTGATCACCTGGTCGGTGCCGGCATTGGCCACCGGTGGAATATTAATGGCGGGATTAACCGTAACCTGGACAACCGCGATACCGGTTGCACCGGCATTATCCGTCACCTGGAGCTGGAACTGGTAGGTTCCCTGCACCAGGCCGGTAATGGTGGTTACGGCAGCCAGGGGGCTCGTGATCACATAACCGGCGGGTCCGGATAAAGCGCTCCACTGGTAAGATACGACGGTCCCGTCTGCATCGGTGCCCGACCCCGTCAATGTAATGGTATTTACGGGCAGGGTAATATTCTGGTCAGGCCCCGCACTGGCAACGGGTGGAATATCGGCCGCCGGGTTAACGGTAACCTGTACCGTGGCGATTCCGACGGCTCCGCCGTTATCGGTGACCTGTAATTGATATTGATATACACCCACCATAAGGCCGGTCACGTTGGTCGAGGCGGCGCCTGCCGATACGATCGTTGAAGCCGAAGGCCCTGATAACTGCGACCACTGGTACGCTACGATCGAGCCGTCGGAGTCCGTTCCCGTACCGGAAAGGGTGACCGAATTGGCCGGCAGGGTAATGACCTGGTTGCTTCCGGCACTGGCCGTCGGCGGCACATTGATCGCCGGGTTCACAATGACCTGGACGGTTGCCTTGGCGATAGCGCCGCTGTCGTCGGTCACCTGCAGCTGGAACTGGTAGGTCCCCTGCAGCAACCCGGTCACTTCGGTGGCGGCCGCGTTGGTGCTGCCGATGGCTGCCTGCGAGGGGCCGGAAAGTTCCGACCACTGGTAGGCTACGATGATACCGTCTGTATCGGTACCGCTGCCGCTCAGGGCCACGGAATCGAGCGGTAATATGATGGTCTGGTTGACACCGGCGTTGGCAACGGGCGGCTGGTTCAGCGGCCTGGTGACAGTCACCAGCACCACGTCGGTGGAGGTCGCGCCGTTGTTGTCGGTTACCTGGAGCTGGAACTGGTAGGTCCCCTGCACCAGCCCGGATAAAAGAGTTGCCGCGGCAGACGGAGAACCGATGACGGCCGCCGGTCCCGAGATCTGTGTCCACTGGTAGGCTTTGATCGTTCCGTCAGGATCCGTTCCGCTTCCGTGCAAAGTCAGCGTGTCGGAAGGAAGATATACGGTCTGATCCGGTCCGGCATTGGCCGTGGGCGGCTGGTTGGGTGCAGGATTCACAGTGACCTGCACGGTATCACGGCCTGCCCCGGCCAGGTTATCGGTAACGGTCAGCTGAAACTGGTATACTCCCTGCACCAGCCCGGTGATGGTCGTGTTGGATGTGGAGGGGCTTGTGATCGAATAGGAGGAGGGTCCGGCGATCTTGGTCCACTGGTAGGCCGCAATGGTCCCGTCGGAATCCGTACCGCTCCCGGTAAGGGTCAGGGAATTGGTCGGCAGCGTGATCGTCTGATCCTGTCCCGCGTTGGCGACCGGCAGCTTGTTGACCGTATTGAACGGGAACGCGCCGATATCAGCCCCGTACCCGATGTTCAGACCGGTACCGATGGCCGGGGAACCGGCCACAAGATCATAACTGGTATTGAGTTGCGGGTTTGATTTGATATTGCCGCTTTCCGTATAATTTTTTGCCGTGGGCGTGCCGCTGCCATAATAGGTACTGTTACTGTTGGAGCAGTTGTACACCACGTTGTTCTGGGAATAGATATTGCTGCTGGTGCCGCTGCTGTAAAAGCTGACATAACCGTAGTAGGCGATGTTTTCCACGATGTTATTCCTGAAAAAAATATGCGAGCAGGAATAGGGAGAGGAGGCGTTCATGAACAGGGCCGCCCGTAGCTTTCCGTTGGCAACGATGGTATTGTTGTCGATGAAGATCGAATCAATGAGGATGTTATTGTTGGAACTGGTCCCGGACGTCGCGCTTAACTCGAAAGCAAAGGAATGGAACTCGCCACCCGAATATCCCATGTTCTCGCAAAGGTTGTTGTGGATCCGGACATTGTGAACACTTTCCTGTGTTCCATGGGACTGGGTGAACATCACGGCGCACCCGATGTTGCGGAAATGATTGTTGCTGATCTCGGCGTCGCCGGCATTGATCACATCCTGTCCTTCAAATTGGACACCGACGGAGTAGATCCAGTAGTTACCGGAATTGGCATCATAGGGCGGATTGGCAGAAGCCGTAAAGAGGTTGTCATGGATATAAAATGAATAAGGGTAGGCTCCCTTGATCCCGCCAAAGCTGATATCGATCGCGTTTCCTCCCCCGTCGAAAGTATTGTTATAGATCTCCCAGCCACCCTCGTCATTCCAGCTTTCGATCCCAAAATTGTTGACGTTCCCTTCATCCAGGGGTTTGTAGCTGGTATTGTTATAATACTTGATATCCCGGTTCCATCCCTGCACGCCGCCGATGATGTCGCCGTTGTGTCCCTGCGCGCGACCGACATTGCTGATCAAATTATTGTATATCAGCATCGTTTGCTGGCCGCAAAGACCGATCGTGCCGAGTGCGCCGCGTCCCCCGTTGGAAGCCTGCCGGTCAATACAATCATAAAAATGACAGTTGTACAGCATATTGCCCTGTGCATAGTTCGTCGGGGCGCCGGAGCCCGATTTGCCGTAAAAGAATATAGCGCCATTATTGGATTTGGAAAACCTGCAATTGTAAACGGAGACATTCCCGCGCATCTTCACCATTACAAATATGCTCACCGAACCGCCGGAAGCTACTCCGAAGTCTATGCCGCTGATATGCTGGTTACCGTTGGTATTTTCCGTCGTGGAGGAAAGGAACACGGCACCCGTAAACTGGGTGGTGTCATAAAAATTGAAGTTGATGTGCGTGGACAGGGTGTCCACCCCTTCGATGCTCACCCCGGTGGCCAGCACACACTGGGTGGTTTCCGTAAAGGTGCCGGCGCCTACCGAGATGATGTCTCCCGATGTCTTGGCGCTGCTGCACGCCTTGTGAAGGGACGCCCACGGCTTGGCCGCGGATCCGTCACCGGAGGCATCACTGCCGGTGGTGGCAACATAGTATTTGGTAGCGTCGGCAGAAACTCCCAAAAAAGCCAATAGAAGCAGGATCAGGGTTGATTTCATAGGTTTTTCTATTTAGCTGAAAACAGCTAACCGGATATTGGATCAATCGGCACGGCCTGGATCTTTCCTGTCTCCGTAAGGCCGCGGATGTAATGTTCTCTGTCTGTAAATCCCGGATCGCCTTTCAGGGCGACAAAGGATTTACTTTAAAATGGGCTTGGGTTCTGTGCTTTGAAGGATGATTAGGGTGTTTTTCATCTGGGTTTTTTTAATAATATTGGTTGCGTTAGCAAGGCCGGAAATATTAAATAAAATGACCATTTTCGACCTGTCTGAAAAACGTGAAAATAGTGGCGATATTGCGGTTTTTTCGAAATATGAGTACTAATGCGGCAGGGGCTGGTAATATTACGAAAAGCGGGAGCAAGTCCCGCAATGGGGGGTGTGGAAAGTCGGCTGGTGAAACGCGTAAAACGGGGTAAAAAAACACGAAAAAAAGGGCCGTGGGGGTGACCCCCCGGGCGAGCGGGTGGTTGCCTGAAAAAAAAAGGGGACGATGAGCAGACCCTTAGATCTGTTCATCGTCCCCGGATAATGCAGCGCGCCCGCCTACTTCTCCAGTTTGATCGTTTTGCTCGTGTTATCGCTCTGCGTAAGTCTCAGGAAATAAATGCCTTTCTGGAGCGCCGAGGTATTGACCGACTGGGTGAATAGGCCCGTCGGTTTGTTACCCGATTTCGCCCATATGACCCTGCCCATCTCATCAAATAACGTCAGTTTGTACATCCCGGCATTTTCACTGCCGAAGGAGATCTGGAGGTTATCCTGGAACGGATTGGGATATGCCTTGATTTCAAAGTTGGCGATATTGCCTGCAATGCCGGCCGGCGCCAGTCCCAGCCCACTGCCGGAGTTGGACACGTACAGCACGGAAGACGGGATGGTCTGCTTGGAGATGCCGGGACCGGCATAACTTACGTTGAGCGACTTGCCGCCCCCGACCTGGAAATACCCGACCGAGATCGCGTGCATACCGGCCTGCAGTCCAACCGTTCCCGATTTTTCCACGGCTGAATGCAACCCGTCGTTATTGACTACCAGCACATTGTCGATGTAAAGGTTGCTGCCATCGTCCGAGGTCGTATAGAACGTATACTGGCCGTCGGTTGGCACATTGATATACCCATTGAAGCTGAAGGCGAATACATAGGGTGTCGGCGACGGTGAAATATCAAATGTGGATACCGTCCCCTGCAATACGGGGATCATCGACGAGAATGCGGGCATCGAAGAATAGTTTCCCTGGTAGTAATTGTAGGTCAAACCATTCACCGGGGTTGACACGCTCAGGGCATTCAGCAGGCTTCCCGTGGACACATAGTACAGCGAAGCCGACGGAATGGGTTGTTTTGACAGGTTGGAACTGGAATAGCTCACCGTAAGGGTTTGCCCGTTGGCGCCCTGGAAGTATCCCACGGAGATCGCATGCATCCCGGCCTTCAATCCGATCGTGCCGGATTTTTCCTGCGCGGAATGGGCGCCATCATTATTCACTACCAGCTGGTTGTCGATGAAGAGGCTGCTGCCATCATCCGAGTTAGTATAAAAAGTATATTGACCGTCACTGGGAATGCTGATGTAGCCGGAAAAGTTCAGGCTGTAGTTCGTCGTGGCATTCGCAACGGAAATATTAAAATTGGGCGTGATACCTGCGGCGACCTGTTTCAGGCTGGAAAAGCTGAGCGCGGACTGGGTGCCGGAATAGGTCGTGTACAGCAACCCGCCGACCAGGCTGCTAACATTGGAGGCAGCCAGCAGGCCGGTACCGGAAACATACAGGGAAGACGCGGGGATCGCCTGCTTGGAGATACCCGGTCCTGCATAACTTACGGTCAGGGTCTGGGATCCGCCGGCCTGGAAATAGCCGACAGAAATGGCATGATACCCGGCCTTTAATCCAATGGTACCGGATTTTTCCTGCACGGAATGCGGGCCGTCATTGTTGACGACGAGTTGGTTGTCGATATACAGGCTGCTTCCGTCATCCGAATTGGTATAAAAGGTATACTGGCCATCCGTGGGCACTTTGATATACCCCGTGAAGTTGAGCGTGAAATAGGTGGAGGCATTGGCCACGGAGAGATCAAAATTCGAAGCGAGACCGCTCAGCACTGCTGTTAGGCTGGCAAAATTTGACAGGGCCGGGTGGCTGTTCGAATAGGAATTGTAATTGATCCCGTTGGTGGGATTGGTGACGCTCACCGCAGGCAGCAGGGCTCCCGCGGCGTTGACCGTGACCTGCACGGTGTCCTTGCCGGTGGCGCCCTGGTTGTCGGTCACCTGCAGCTGGAACTGGTAGGTTCCCTGTACCAGGCTATTGATGGCGGTGGTCGCCGCCGCCGGGCTGGCGATCGAGCCGGTGGAAGGGCCCGATAGCTGGGACCACTGGTAGGAGGCGATGGTACCGTTGGCGTCCGTGCCGCTACCCTTGAGCGTGACGGTGGTCGCGGGCAGCGTAATGGTCGTATCCGCGCCGGCGTTGGCCTTGGGAGCGACGTTGCCCGTGATGGCGCCATTCTTGATCAGGACGGCGGAAGTATAGGGCTGCAGGGTGATCGACCCGTTAAAACTGGCGCCGGTGATGTCGATATAATTATAGGGCAATGAAAGCGTTACCGGAGAACTGGTTGCGTTAAACTGGAAACTGAAGTCCAGCGTGTCGGTGATCGATTTGGGCGATTGCTTGGAGTGACCGTCCTGGCCGTTCAGCGACTGCCAGGTCGCCAACGTTCGCTGAACGTACGAGGCGCCCACCATATCCGTCTGGATGTTGTTGGTGTTATCTCCCGTCGGTTTAGCAAAGTAATTGTAGTCAGAGCTGAATGGTTTGGGGACCGAGGACGAGTCCGTAGTGACCACCCATAATGCGCGGTCCTTGGTCGTCTTGGCAATGAACTTGTTGTTCTTGATGGTCAGGTACCGCAACTTGGGTTTGCCGGTATTGTTGTTCAGGAACAGGCCGGCCCCGATACCGCTCTGGTTCGAGCTGAAGGTCGTGTTATCGTGAATGTTCAGATTATACCCGTCATCGATATAGATCCCGCGATCCGCATTGCAGACGGAGTTATTGCCAATCTCGAATCCATTTGACCCCTCGTCGCAGAAGATCCCCATGCTGTAGGGAGCGACATTCATGACGATATTGTTCATCACCTTGGTGCCGGAGTAGGTCGCATAGGTCGAACCGTTCCAGGAATAGATCCCCGCAACGTCCCGGATCGCATTGCCCCAGCAGGCATGCGTGATATAGTTATGGTCCACGGAAATATTATTCCCCCTGAATACGATGCCATTGGTCCCGATATAATCCAGCCGGTTGTAGGACACCTCGGAGTTATCACTCTGCGCGAGAATGCCCACCACGCCGCCGTCTACCGTGTGAGGATAATTCTGCATCCCGATCAGCATATTGATGTTCGTAAGCGTATTATACCGGATGGTATCGGCGGTATACCAGTATTTGACATCGATCCCGCAATTGTTCACGTCGCTGATCGCATTTTGCTCGATCTTGAGTCCCGGTTCGGTCTTGTAGGTCGTGCCGTAAATGGCCGTGCCGCCCACATACCGGATCGTGCAATTGTTGATGTTGATGTTGCTGCTCGTGGCAATCGAAATCGCATCCATGTTACAGCCCGTGATCGTCAGCCCGGTGATGGTGATATTGCTCTGGTTGTTCGTCCAGATCAGGGTGTCCACCGTGGCAAGCTGCACACCGGAAGGCGTGGAAGTATTATAGACGTCCAGCTTTTTGGTGGACGGATTGTAATACCACTCGTTCAGGGTGTCCAGGGTCCGGATATCGTTCTGGATCTGGAACTGCTGCAGGAAATAACCCGGAGAATTCTGCCACAGGTCACCGGAAGAAGTAAAATTGATCGTTCCCCCCGACTGCGAAGTGATCGGGTGCCTGGCAACGATATAGGAAGTCGTAAAAATCGCCAGTTCCGCGCCCGTCCAGTTGGTGCTGCCGGACAGGCCGGTGGAAATGGAACTGTTGCCGGAATGGCTGTTCCAGGTGTAGTAATTAGGGTAATTGGGGGTTCTTCCCATGGCGGTATTGACGCCGTTCACCGTTACCATATTACATTCGGAAAGGGAAGAGACGGCGCTGCTGCTTTCCCAGATATTATTGCCCTTGTTCGTCCAGGACCCGATCGAGGTAAAACCACTGATCACCGGGCTGGCCCCCGATCCGTATGTGCCGTATACGATGGGATTGCCCGTGGAACCGCTGTTCCGCATGATGAGCATGCCGTAAAAGATATCGCCGCGATTGAACAGGATCTGGTCACCCGCTACAAAGCCGGTGTAGGAACTGACCTTGGACAACGTCTTCCAGGGTGTCGAGGAACTGGTACCGTTGTTGCTGTCACTGCCGGAATTGGCTACGTAGTAAGTTTTCGAATAAGCCTGGAACCCGGTCATCAACAATACGATTGCCGTCAAAATGGATAGAGTGCGCTTCATAGAAAATCAATTTTGGGTGTTAGATTAAGTGTCTGGCTGGCTGAATTTCGGATTCAAACGACGTACTCAAAGGAATACTCATTCATTGCAGGCATATGAGTATCACGGGACGTGTAATGAAGCACAAGCATAACGACCCAATTCGCAGAACTGGAGTGACTTGCAACTATAAAAATGTCCGGGTTGTTGTTCGCTTTGATGGTAAGCTTAGTCTGTCATCGAATTTCCCCATAGTTTATTGGTGATAAAACTTTTTAGCGCGAAGGGAAATTCAAATATCGAACCACTTTTAGCTGTTGAATTACTGCTACACGAGCGGTACCAAATTATCCACACTACTTCTATGACGATCAATTAGTTTAAATTAATTCATATTTATAACGGATTGTTAAATATGCAGAAATACAGTATCGAAGCACCTCAGAATTATTTGTTAAAAAATTGTTAATAGGATTGAAAAATTTTGGCACGGTTTTAACGAACCGGCACGCTCAAATTGCGGGGGTTACAGCGGGGGGTTAACGACGGAGGAAGGTTATGTACGGGCATTCCATCAAATTATAAAACCCGCGCAGGCGGGTTCGATTGGTATCGGGGAGCAGACTTGAACTGCCGACCTTCGGGTTATGAATCCGATGCTCTAACCAGCTGAGCTACCCCGACGTTTCGGGCCGCAAATATAATATTAAAGAGGATAGGACGCCGCAAGTGTTTTATCCTGTGGATGCGGCAGGATGCCGGGGTACGTTTGCAGTGCCTGTTCCAGGCAATCCATGGCGCGGTTGATGGCGTCCGTGTTCAATACATAGGCCAGGCGGACTTCATTCCTGCCGAGGCCCGGCGTTGCATAGAAACCCGAGGCCGGCGCCAGCATAACGGTCTCATTGCGGTATTGGAACGAGTCGAGCAGCCATTGACAGAATTCATCCGCGTCCTGGACGGGAAGCGACGCGATGGCATAGAAGGCGCCCCCCGGCCGCGGGCAACCTACGCCGGGCATGGCATTGAGCCGTTCCACGATCAGGTCTCTCCTTTTGCGGTATTCCTGCCTGGTGGCGTTGAAATAGTCAGGGGGCAGATCGATCGCAGCCTCCCCGGCGATCTGGCCAAAGGACGGCGGGCTGAGCCTGGCCTGCGCAAATTTCAGCGCGGTTTCGATGACCTTCCTGTTCCTGGTGACGAAGGCCCCGATACGGGCCCCGCATGCACTGTAACGCTTGCTGATCGTATCCATCATGATGACATGCTCTTCGATCCCGGTTAGGTGCAGGGCGCTGACGTGGCTGCCCTCATAACAGAATTCGCGGTAAGCCTCGTCGGAAAACAGGTACAGGCCATGCTTTATAACGATCTCCCGGAGCGTCTCCATTTCCAGGCGGCTGTAGAGATAGCCTGTGGGATTGTTGGGATTGCAGATGATGATCGCCCGGGTCCGCGGCGTAATGGCCTTTTCAAATTCTTCCATGGCGGGAAGGCGGAAGCCTTGCTGGATGGTGGAGGTGACCGGCTTTACGATGACACCGGCAGCCACAGCGAAACCATTATAATTCGCATAGAAGGGTTCCGGTATGATCACCTCATCCCCCGCATCAAGGCAGCTCATCATGCCAAAAAGGATGGCCTCACTGCCGCCCGTCGTAATGAGAATATCGTCATGCGTCACGTCTATACCGACGGTTGCATAATAGTGTACCAGTTTTCTCCGGTAGCTCTCATTGCCGGCGCTGTGACTGTATTCCAGCACCTTGAAATCCGAATGGCGCACCGCATCCAGGATTGGCGGCGGGGTTTCAATGTCCGGCTGGCCGATGTTCAGGTGAAAGATCCGGATCCCCCTTTTTTTGGCCGCTTCTGCAAAGGGCACCAGCTTGCGAATGGGTGACGCCGGCATGAGCCGTCCCCGTTGACTGATCGATATCATATGACAAATTTAGGATGAGCAGCAAAATCAATACGAATATTCTGCAACATCATTACCTTCATAATAAAGACGATCATGAAATTACAGATAATATTTCTCACATCCGTCATGGTGTGCTGTGTGACCGTCGTGGCCGCTCAGAAGATCGTCCGGCTCCGGTCTCCGGGGGGCGACCTGGTCTTTACCTGTCATCTTGTGAACCGGGAGGTTACCTATAACATTTCCTATAAATCGAAGAAAATAATCGACGATTCTCCCCTTGGATTGCAATTTTCCGGGGATGATTTCGGCAACAACGTCCGGATGGGTCGACCTTCCTACCGGGATACGACTGAAGACTATGACCTGGTGGTCGGCAAGACCAGTCACGTGCACACCCGGTACCGGGAAGTAACCATCCCCCTGCAGGAAATCCAAAGTCCCTTCCGGCTGGTCGACCTGGAAGTCAGGGCATTTGACGAAGGCATCGCTTTCCGGTATGAAATACAGGCGACGGATGCTTCCAGGACCTGCGTGATCCTCGATGAGCATACGACGTTTCACCTGGCCGGCGACCCGCAGGTACATGCCCTCCTGTTGCCCGGCTACACCTCCTCCCATGAAGGACCGTATACCCACACTGCATTCAGCGCATTGCAGCCGGACACCCTGATGGATATGCCGGCCTTATTTGAATTTCCAGGGCAGGTGAACCTGGCGATCACGGAAGCCGAGCTCGTGGACTATGCCGGCATGTACCTGACCCGGGACCATGGCGTCCTGGTGAGTAAACTTTCCCCCCTGCCGGGACAAACGGCCATCAAGGTGAAAGCAACACTGCCCCACCCCACTCCCTGGCGAGTGCTCATGATCAGCGACCGGATCGGCGATCTCATAGAAAGCAATATGATCACCACGCTGAACGAACCCTGTAAAATAAAGGACGTCAGCTGGATAAAACCCGGCAAAACCACCTTCCCCTGGTGGAACGGCAACGTGGTTCCCGACACCATCAACGCGCCCGGGAACAACTTTGTCACCAACAAATATTATATCGACTTCTGCGCCCGGAATCATATTGAATATCATTCCGTCGTGGAATACGGACTGCATCAGTGGTATACCGACGACGGGGTGGGTTTCCAGCCCGGCCCTCATTCGGACGTCACCAAACCGGTTCCGGGTCTCGACATGAAAGCCATCTGCGATTATGCCAGGAGCGTGGGCGTCGGCGTCCGCGTGTGGGTTCATTTCTATGCCCTCTATCCCAAACTGGATACGGCGTTTGCCCTCTTTGAACAGTGGGGCCTCAGGGGAATGATGGTGGATTTTATGGATCGTGACGATCAGGAGATGGTGAACATGCAGATCGAGATCCTTCAAAAGGCGGCCGCCCACCACCTGCACATCCAGTTTCACGGCGCCTACAGGCCGACG
>Ga0187809_10001275_pt1 | contig 12034 bp, 10 predicted proteins | sample NC_wetland_sal_i_8_FD_132415 | JGI IMG/M metagenome (GOLD analysis project Ga0187809, IMG submission 132415) | Wetland sediment microbial communities from Neuse River Estuary, North Carolina, USA - ASW_4 | ecosystem: Environmental > Aquatic > Freshwater > Wetlands > Sediment | place: USA: North... | reverse complement strand
CGCTCCAAGCGGTGCGCGGTAGAAGAGGTTCTGCCAGCTGAAGCCGCCGACCTTCTTCGTTACGTTGTAGACGTGAAAGCCGGTGCCGACCAAACCCGCGGCCGCGGCTGCGAGATAGATCGTATCGCGCCCGATATGAGCTGCTGGCCGGGAATCGGACGTGCCGTGGACGCTCATCGCCAGCGCCAGAGTCGAGACCACCAGCGGCGTGAACATCGCCTTGTTCTTGAACGAGCCGCGATAATGTTCGACGGCGCTGTCGGCAAGAACCGATAAAGCCAACAGCCCCGCTGCGCGATTGAGCCGCCGTGCGGCGCGGACTGTCGCGGGTCTGTCGAGGTACAAGCGCGCGGAAGGGTCGATCTTGATGTGGCGGGTCATGTTGCCTCCGGGTCTTTGCAATGCTCAAACGGCGAAGCGCTCGGCGTCCTTCGCCTTGAAAACCAGTCCCAGGCCCGGCCGGGAGAGATCGGGAAAAATCTCGCCTCCTTTTGGGACCGGCGCACCGTCGAAAAGCATGTGCTCGATGCGCACGTGGTCGTGGAACCATTCGATGTTCTTGAAATGCGGGGCGGCGCAGCCGGCATGAAGATGGAGGGCGGGCGCGGTATGGGCGGAGAGAGGAACGGAATGCGCCTCGGCAAGTGCCGCGGCGCGCAGGAAGCCGGTCAGGCCGCAGCAGCGCGTCCCATCCGCCTGGAGAACGTCGACCGCGCCGGCTTCGAGCATCCGGCGGAAATAGAACGGCTCATACCCATATTCGCCGGCGGCGATATCCATCCCCGCCGGGGCTCTGTCCCGCATCAAGCGAAGACCTTCGAGATCGTCGCTTGAAACGGGCTCCTCGAACCAGGTCACGTCGTATTCGGCAAAGCGCTCGGCGAACCAAAGCGCCTTCTTCCTGCTCAGCGCTCCATTGGCGTCGACATAGAGTTCGGCATCGCCGATTGCGCCTCGCGCGGCACGCACGCGGCGCAGATCGTCCTCGGGATGGCTGCCGATCTTCATCTTCACCGCACCGCAACCGTCGGTCTTCACCCAATTCCCGAGTTGGTCGGTCAGCCTTTCATCGCCATAGGAGGTGAAGCCGCCGCTGCCGTAGATGGTGGCGGCGCTGCGCTCCGCTCCGAGAAGGCTGGTGAGAGAGAGGTCGAGCAGCTTCGCCTTCAAGTCCCACAGCGCCCAGTCCACGGCCGAGATGGCCGAAGCGCAGACGCCGCGCCATCCCATATTGCGCACGGAGCCGACCATTGTCTGCCAGAGGCGGGGTATGTCGAAGGCGTTTTCGCCTTCGATCACCTCCGCCAGCCTGTCGCGAACGATGTCCGTTGCCGCCCCCGTCGCATAACTGAAGCCAATCCCCCCCTGCCCGCCGGCTTCAAGCTCGACGAGGACAAGCGTCGTGGAATCCCAGCTCGCGGTGCCATCCGCTTCCGGCGCATCGGTCGGAATGCGGAAGGCGCGAACGCTCACGCCGCTGATCGTTGCACCCGGTCCCGCCATTGCACTGCTCAGACGAGTTCACGCACGGTGTCGGAAGCGATCGTCAGCGCGATCTTGCCGCGTGCGGGAGTTCCCCGCGCCAACGCCTCGGCAAAGTGCTCTGCCTGCCTGAGCTTGATCTTCGGAGGCATAGGCGGCTCGTGCGGATCGACCACGGCTTCCACGAGGACGGGCCCCGGCGTCGCAAACGCCTCCCGCAACGTCTCGGCGCAGCGCGCCGGATCGTCGATCGAATAGGCCTTCAGGCCGAAACCCTTGGCGACGGCCGCAAAGTCGATCGGCTGCAATTCGCAGACATATTCGGGATTGCCGAGGAAAACCATCTGCTCCCATTTGATCTGGCCGAGCGCGTTGTTCTTGATAACCACGATCTTGATGTTCAGATTGTATTTCATGCAGGTGGCGAGTTCGCACATCAGCATCGTCAGCCCGCCGTCGCCGACGAAGCAGACCACCTGCCTGTCGGGGTGGGAGATGGCTGCCGCGACCGCGTAGGGAAGGCTGCAAGCCATGGTGGCGAGATTGCCGGAGCAGGAGAACTTCATCCCCTTCCGAATCTGGAAATAGCGCGCCGCCCAAGTGGTGATGGTTCCGGAATCCGTGGCGATGATGGCATTGTCGGCGAGAAGCTTGTTCACTTCATGCGCCACGACCTGCGGCTTCATCGGCTTGTCCTGCCGTGTGCCGCGTTCCTCGAGCAGTGCGTTCCACTCGCGCATGCCCTCCTGCGCCTGGTCGAGGAAGGACCTGTCCTCGCGATAGTCGAGGCGCGGCAGGAGCATGTCGAGCACCTTCGCCGAATCGCCCACAAGGCCTGCCTCGACGGGATGGCGCAGGCCGATACATTGCGGATCGAGATCGATCTGGACGGCGCGCGCCTTGCCGGGCCTCGGATAAAACTCGTTATAGGGAAAGCTGCTGCCGACGATGAGAAGCGTGTCGCATTCCTCCAGCGCTTCCTGCGACGGCTTGGTGCCGAGGAGGCCTATGCCTCCCGTCGCGTAAGGGCTGTCGTCAGGCAAAGCGCCCTTGCCGAGTAAAGGCTTGATGACTGGCGCGCCCAGCCGCTCGGCGATGGCCGTCAATTTGTCTCCCGCCCCGATCGCCCCCTGTCCCGCCAGGATCGCGGTCTTCTTGCCGGAATTCAGAATGGAGGCCGCGCGCGCCAGCTGATCCTCGTTCGGCAGTTGGCCCGAACGCGCCATCATCTCGGAGACGTGGTTGGGGATATTGCGTTCCGACCGTGGATCGGTGCTCACCGCCTCCGCCTGTATGTCGACCGGGATCGTGACATGCGACACGCCATGGTAGGCGAGCGCCGTCCGGCATGCCAGTTCGACCGTGTTCTGCACATGCTGGGCCCCCATGATGCGGGCGTTATAGACGGCCACATCCATATAGAGCTTGTCGAGTTCGACATCCTGCTGGGTGAAGGTGTGGAGCAGGTCGTGGAATTGGAGGCCGGTGATGGCCAGGACCGGTTGCCGGTCGAGCTTGGCGTCGTAGAGGCCGTTCAAGAGATGAATGCCTCCCGGTCCGGAGGTGGAGAGACAGACGCCGAGACGTCCCGTCCATTTCGCGTAGGCACACGCCGCGAAGGCAGCCGCCTCCTCGTGCCGGACCTGGATGAAGCGTATTTTGTCCTGCTGCTTCCTCAGCGCCTCGATGACGCCGTTGATCCCGTCTCCAGGTATGCCGAAAATCGTGTCCACTCCCCAATCGATCAGCGTGTCAACGAGAACGTCGGATGCTGTGCGAGTGGCCATCGATGTAACTCCCTGGAGATTTTTTCGTGCTTTAGGGCGGTGAACCCAAGCGGAAGGACGGCCGCGATTGCGGGCGGCCTGTGTTTTAACGACCAGTCGCGCCAACTGTTCCGTCCGCCGGCTATTTTTGGCTTTCGCTCTCCTGCGCGACTGATCCGCCTTTGATCTCAATGGAACAAGCAGGCGCTGTCATGCGTTGGCCGCACGACAAACGATCACGCCCCCAAGTTCCCGTCGAAACCAGTAAGGAAGGCAGGAAAAGAACCGTGCAAAGCAAGATCCTTGCGAATGCGAATGGCCAGAAAACCTATGCGATCATCATGGAAAGCGGCGACGAGGCGATGTCATGCCTCAAACGCTTCGTCGAAGCCGAGGGCGTCCTCTCCGCGCAATTCTCGGCCATCGGCGCTTTCAGCGAGGCCGGGCTGAAATATTTCGACTGGGAGGCGAAGGAATATCGCGACATTCCAGTCCGCGAACAGGTGGAGGTCGCATCGCTGATCGGCGACGTCGCCGAGTCTCCCGACGGCAAGCCGGCCCTCCACGTGCATGTCGTGCTCGGCCGGCGCGACGGCTCGGCCATAGCCGGGCATCTGGGAAAGGCCAATGTTCGCCCCACGCTCGAAATCGTCCTGACCGAATCCCCCGCGCATCTGCGCAAGAAGCACGATCCCGAATCCGGTCTCGCCCTCATCAGGATGGAGGGTTGAGATGGCGGCGATCGGCTCCCGCGTCTGGGCAATTCCCGAAGGCCATATCCCCGCCGACGGCATCAAGGGGAACCCGGCGCTCATCTCCCATGAGGCCGCCTGCATCCTGAACGCGGGGGACCGCGACGCGCAAATCGAGATCACCATCTATTTCGTCGACCGCGATCCGATAGGTCCCTATCGGGCGACTGTACCCGCCCGGCGGACGCTCCATCTGCGCTTTAACGATCTCGATGATCCCGAACCTGTTCCGCGCGACACTGACTATGCAAGCGTCCTGACATCCACCGAACCGGTCGTCGTCCAGTTCACGCGCCTCGATTCGCGGGATGCGCGCGTCGCCCTTCTTTCCACCATCGCTTTTCAGGAGTGAAGATGAATCTCGCCATCATGCCGCAAAGCCGATCACAACGTCAAAATGAGCGTTTGAGAGGGAAGGTCGTCGTCGTCACCGGTTCATCGGCAGGCGTCGGCCGCGCCGTCGCCAGACGTTTCGCCAAGGCCGGCGCTTCGGTCGCGTTGATGGCGCGCGAAAAGGAATCTCTCGATGACGCCGCCCGCGAAGTCGAGAGAGCCGGAGCGCGGGTGATTACCGTGCCTACCGACATGGCGGATTCCGACGCTGTCTTTGCCGCCGCGCAGCGCGTTGAAGAGGAACTCGGCCCGATCGACATCTGGATCAACAACGCCATGACCACGGTCTTTTCGCGCGTCAAGGACATGGAGCCTGAAGAATACCGGCGCGTAACGGAAGTGACCTATCTCGGCTTCGTTTATGGCACGATGGCCGCGCTCAGCCACATGAAGACGCGGGATCGGGGTCTGATCCTCCATGTCGGCTCGGCTCTGAGCTACCGGGGCATTCCGCTGCAGGCGGCCTATTGCGGCGCCAAGCACGCCATTCGCGGCTTCAACGACGCGCTCCGCACGGAACTCCTTCACGACGGCAGCAATATCCGCGTGACCATGGTGCAGTTGCCGGCGGTCAACACGCCGCAATTCGACTGGGCGAGAGTGCATGTCGATCATGACCCGCGTCCCGTCGCCCCCGTGTTCCAGCCCGAGGCGATCGCCGACGCCATCTTCGAAGCGGCGAACGGCGATGCACCGGAATACTGGCTAGGCTTCAGCACGGTCAAAGCCATATTGGCGAGCATGGCCTTCCCAGCCGTGGTGGACCGCTATCTCGCAAAGAAAGGGATAAAGGCGCAACAAACCGGCAGTATGGTATCGGCAAGCCGGCGCAACAACCTTTTCAATGCCGTTCGCGGCTTGCACCGGACGCGCGGCTCCTTCGGCAAGAGCGCCTCTTCGTCTGTCGCAATGTGGTCCGGAAACGATATCCGTGCGGCCGCAATAGGCACATTGGCGACGGTGGCTGCTATTGCCGCTGCCGGCATACTCTTTCAATCGACGGTCAGGCGCAGATCGCGCTGAATGAGCGGGTACGGCCGCGGTCTGCGCACCACCTGGCGGAGCCGTTCACTTTTTTATTTCGCCAGAATTATTTTCGGAACCAAAGGGACCAGCCGCACTTTTAACGCTGGGAACAAGCGACTTCAGGGGAGGAGCTCCACTTCCAATATTCATGACGTGATCAGGCCGGACTGAGCAAAGTCCGGCGTTTGCAGCTTTGAGAGCCTTTTTGATGACCGTCATCGGCAATGGCGGCATGTAGAGGTTTATTTCCAAAATAACAAACGACCGGTATTCGGCATTTAATCCATGGCACAAGTATTCAAACCACGGGCAAACACTATTGCGCTGGCTATACTTGTTTCCGTTCCTGTCATTGTCGTCCTTGTCTTTATCGTTAACTATCAGCTCCACGCCTCTCCCTATGCCACACTGATGGGGCTTTATGTCGATCAGCCGATCCCGTTCAGCCACAAGCATCATGTCGGCGATGTCGGGCTCGATTGCCGCTATTGCCATACGAGCGTCGAGAACGCCGCTTATGCAAGCCTTCCCCCGACCCACACCTGCATGACATGCCACTCGCAGCTTTTCACCAATGTCGCGATGCTGGCGCCCGTGCGGCAAAGCCTGGCGACCGGCACGCCGATCGCCTGGAACCGCGTCTATAAGCTGCCCGACTATGTCTATTTCGACCACAGCGTCCATGTGAAGAACGGCATCGGGTGCAGCACCTGCCATGGCGACATGAGCAAGCAGCCGCTCACGGTGAAGGAAAAGCCTCTCACCATGGGCTGGTGCCTGAAATGCCACCGGGACCCCGGCCCGCATCTCAGGCCGGCCTCCGAGGTCTTTGATCCTCACGTTCCGGACCCGCATAACGACCCGCAAAAGGCTGTCGCCCTGTTGCGCCATTACGTCATCGAAACCGGAAACATGACGGATTGCTCGACGTGCCACAGATGAACGACACCGCCGCCAGCCATGCCGCCCCGGCTTCACGGATAGAGATCAGCCGCCGCACCGCGTTGAAGCTCTTCACCGGCGGCATAGCGGCATCGCTGGCCGGCTGCTCGCCGCCGGCCGAGAAGAACATGCCCTATGTGGACATGCCGGAAGGCCTCGTGCCGGGCGAGCCGCAATATTACGCCACCGCTCTTCCGCTTGGCGGCTATGGGCGCGGCGTCATTGTCAAGGCGGTGGATGGACGGCCGATCAAGGTATCGGGCAATCCCCGCCATCCGGCCAGCCTCGGCTCCACCGACGTTTTCGCCGAGGCGGCGCTCGTGGAACTCTATGATCCCGAGCGGTCGCGGGACATCCGCGGAACGCAGCCGATAAATGGATGGACCGACTTTCTGGGCGAACTCCAGCAATGGTCCGGCAAGGCGAAGCGCGGCGAGGCGCCGCTCCACCTTGTGACCTCGACGGTGGCTTCGCCAACACTGCTTGGCCAGATCGCTGCGCTCAAACAGCAATATCCCGGCATGAGATGGTTCGCCTACGATCCGCTTGGCGATGACGAAAGCGCCCGCTCGCTGATCCCCCGTCTCGACCGCGCCAGCGTCATCGTCTCTCTCGGCGCGGACCCGCTCGGATCGGGGCCGATGCAAATCATGGCGTCGCGCGCTTTCATCAATGGGCGCATGCCGGAATCGCCGGGCGGCATGTCGAGGCTCTACGCCATCGAATCCACCTGGACGCTGACAGGCGCGAATGCCGACCACAGGCTGGCGCTTCCGCCCGACAAGATCGACGCGCTGGCGATGGAGATCGTGGGCCGGCTGGAAGGCCATCCCGGATCGCCCTTGTCGCTCGAAAAAGGCGCCAGGCATTTCGTCGATCAAATGATCGCCGACCTCCAGGGCGCAGGCGCCGGCGGCCTTCTGCTGCCCGGCCCGATGCTCAGGGAGGAAACGGTTCAGGCGGTACTCCAATCGGGAAAGCGGCGCGGCGCGCCGCTCGATCGGGCAGCGGCGCTACCGGCGCAGTTGCGGCCGGAAGCGTTCGCCGCGTTCGAGGAGGCGCTGCATTCGAGGAAGGTGCAAAACCTGCTTCTCCTCGACTGCAATCCCGCTTTCGACGCCGCTCCCGACGCAAAATTCGCCAATGCTTTGAAGGGCGTCCCTTTCGCCGTCCATGCAGGCCTCTATGACAATGAGACGGCCGATCTTTGCCGCTGGCAATTGCCCCTTTCGCATCCGCTCGAAGCCTGGTCGGACCTCACCTCGGCGGACGGGACGGTCGCGATCGTGCAGCCGCTCATCCGGCCCCTATACGATACGCGATCGCAGCATGAGATCCTCGGCTTTTATGCAGGCCAGACCGCCCCATCGGGCTACGATGCCGTCAGACAAACGTGGAACCGGGAGCCTCAGGACAAGGGCTTCGAGGATTGGTGGCGCGATGCGCTCGTGAAAGGGGTCGTCTCCGGTCGTTCGCCGCAATTCACATTGTCGGCGGGGAACGCGGAGATCAGCCCTCCCGCGTCCAGCCAGTCGCCGTCCGATGCGTCTGCCGCCGACGGCTCGTTCGTCGCTCTCATCCAGCCGGACCCGACCATCTATGACGGCCGCTTCACCAATAACGCCTGGCTGCAGGAGTGCCCGAAGCCGCTGTCGAAAGGCACGTGGACGAACGCCGTTTCCCTCGCGCCCGAAGACGCTGCGGCGCTTGGCGCCTCGGATGGCGACGTGCTGGCGGTCAGCTCCAGCGAGGGCAAGATCGAAGGCCCGCTCCGGATCGACAAGGGGCAGGCGCGCGGCGTCGTCGGACTGACGCTCGGCTATGGCCGCACGGACGCGGGCGCGATCGGAAACGGCCTTGGCTATAACCCGCGCCTCCTTTCGCCCGGCTTTCAGAACGTCGTTCCTGGCGTCCACGTGAAGAAAACGGACCGCAGGGCGCCGATTCCCTCCACCCAGATGCATTTCAGCCTGGAGGGCGATCTCCGGAAATTGCTGCCGGAGGTCGCGCCGGGTGGGTCGCTGCCCGAGAGCGGACCGAAGCCCAGCCTGTTCGGGCCTCCGCAACCGCGCGATCCCTATTCCTGGGCGATGGTCATCGACGCGGCCGCCTGCACCGGCTGCAATGCCTGCGTCGTGGCATGCCAGGTCGAGAACAATGTTGCCGTCGTCGGACCGGACGAGGTGGCGAACGGGCGGGCGATGCACTGGCTGCGCATCGACAGTTACAATATCGGCACGGCGGAAGAGCCGCGGCATGGTTTCGAGCCGGTGCCGTGCATGCAATGCGAAAAGGCTCCCTGCGAACCGGTCTGCCCGGTAGAAGCCTCCGTGCACGACACGGAAGGGCTGAACGTCCAAGTTTATAATCGCTGCGTCGGCACCCGCTTTTGTCAGTCGAACTGCCCCTACAAGGTGCGGCGCTTCAACTGGTTCGCCTACAATTCGGGCCAGGAATACAAGGATCTCGGCGAGGATCCGATGCCAGCCCGCAACAATCCCGACGTGACGGTCAGGGCGCGCGGCGTCATGGAAAAATGCACCTATTGCGTTCAGCGCATCAGCGGCGCGCGGCGCGACGCCGAAAAGGCGGACAGACCGATCGCGGATGGCGAATTGAAGACGGCGTGCCAGGAGGCGTGTCCGACACGGGCCATCACTTTCGGCAATCTGCAGGACAAAGGCTCCAAGGTGAACGCGCGGCGCGCCGACCCGCGCCACTTCACGCTTCTGGAAGAACTCGGAACCCGCCCGCGTACGACCTATCTGGCGCGGGTGCGCAACGCCAACCCGAAACTCGCGGGAGGCAGCGCATGAGCGCGATCGTTTCCGGCGCCGAGCCGCTGCCGCCGGCAGGCGAGACCGCAGGCGCGCCACAAGGCGAACGGCTGACGCATGTGGACACGTTGGACGCGGTCAACACGCTCGTCTCCGGTCCATTGCTCGACCGGCGGCGCTGGCGTCGCTGGTGGATCGCGATGATCGTCGCATCGCTGCTGACGATCCTTTTCTTCGGCTCGATGATCTACCTCTTCTATGAGGGCATCGGAATCTTCGGCAACAATTCCATCGTCGTCTGGGGCTATCCGATCGCCAACTATGTCTGGTGGATCGGCATCGGCAATGCCGGAACCCTGATCTCCTCCATGCTGCTCCTGACGCACCAGCACTGGCGCGCGGCGATCAACCGTCTGGCCGAGGCGATGACGCTGATGGCGGTCGCCATCGCCGGCCTGATGCCGATCATGCATATGGGCCGGCCGCTCTATTTCTACTGGCTGGCGCCCTACCCCAATACGATGGCGCTCTGGCCGCAATGGCGCAGCGCCCTCATCTGGGATTTCTGGGCGATTCTCAGCTATCTGCTGTTCTCGATCGTCTTCTGGTACACGGGACTGATCCCCGACCTGGCGACGCTACGAGACAGGGCGATCACGCCGGGCAAGCGCATCTTCTACGGAGCGCTGGCGCTCGGCTGGCGCAACTCGGCGCGCCATTGGCACATCTACCAGACCTATTACCGCACCATGGCGGCGCTCGCGACGCCGCTCGTTTGCTCCGTCCATTCGATCGTTGGCCTCGACTTCGCGGCGAGCCTGATGCCCGGATGGCAGGAAACGATCTTCCCGCCCTATTTCGTCGTCGGCGCCATGTATTCCGGCTTCGGTATCGTCGTGGTGCTCTGTGCCGCGGCGCGCTGGGGCCTTGATCTCGAATCGCTGATCACGATCCGCCATTTCGAACTTATGGCGAAGGTGATGCTGATGGCCGGCACGGTGATGTTCCTCTCCTACGCCACCGAATGGTTCAGCGCCTGGTATTCGGGCCGTGGCGTCGATCGCCGCTTCCTCACCTTCGAATTCACCGGCGCCTATGCCCCGCTTTACTGGATCATGATCTTCTGCAACTGCATCGTGGTCCAGGCCTTCTGGTTCCGCACGGTGCGCCGCAGCCTCACCGCCATCGTCATCATCTCGATCCTGATCAATATCGGCATGTGGCTGGAGCGCATCCTGATCGTCTGGAACACGCTATCGCATCATTACATCGCGTCGATGTGGCGGCTGTTCTATCCGACCCTATGGGACTGGCTTATCCTCTTCGGCTCGCTCGGCTTTTTCGCCTTCCTCTATCTGCTCTTCGCCCGTTTCTTCCCGGTCGTGTCGATCCATGAGGTGCGCGAACTCGTGCATCGGGAGGCGATCCGATGAGTTCTGTCCTGCTCGCCGCGTTCGAGGACGAAGAAAGGCTGGTCGACGCGATCGGAAAGCTGCGGGAGGAACGTGTCCGGATCGTCGATGCCTTCACGCCCTATCCCGTCGAAGGGCTCGGCGCGGCCTTGGGCGCAAACCCGTTTCCGGTGCGCGCCGCCATGCTCATCGGCGGCCTGGGCACGGCCGGGCTCTGCTGGTTCATCGAATGGTTCAGCGCCGCAATCGCCTTCCCGTTTGATTCCGGCTCCCGGCCGCACAATAGCTGGCCGGTCTTCCCGCTCTTCCCCTTCGAGTTCGGCGTACTGATGGCGGGCGTCTTCGGCCTCGCCGCGCTCCTCTGGTCGACAGGCCTGCCCGGCCTCAATCATCCGTTCTTCGACGCTCGCCTTTCGGCGCGCGCCAGCCAGGACAAGTTCCTGCTGGCGGTCGCCATGCCCGAGACGACCGATATGGCCTTTCGCTTGCGTGACAGGCTTGCCGGCCTCGGCGCCGATACGGTCGAGGAGGCGGAGCTGTGAAATCGCGAGCCGTCCTCTCATCATCGATTACCCCCACCCCTAACCCCTCCCCACAAGGGAGAGGGGGATTCGCCGGCATCGCCGACCTGCAGGAACTCCGGACGATTTTGGTGGCGGCAGCGGCGAAATGGTCCCCCTCCCCCTTCTGGCAGGGCAATCGCATATGGCAATTTTCACCCCCTCCGGTCCTTCGGACCACCTCCCCCTTACAGGTGGAGGAAAGCCGCAACGACGGCGCATTTCCCTCACCTGAAAGGGGAGGGCGCCGAGCCCCCGGGTTCGGCCTATGGCCGACCCGAGGACAGGCTCCGCGAGGCGGGTGGGGTTTGCTAGCAAGCCATATGCGATTGCCCTGCCCGCAAGGGGGAGGGGCTAGGGGTGGGGGTGTTCTTCCAGCAATGCTCGTCCTCCTTCTTGCCGCCGTTCTCGCCGGCTGCGGTCAGTCGATGGAAAAGCAGAAGAAATACGACACCTATGCGCCCGCCGATATCTTCCAGAACGGCTCCTCGGCGCAGCAACCGCCCGAAGGAACGGTGCCGCAATCGGAACCGGCGCGGCAGGCGGCGCTGAAGAACCCGCCGCAGGTCACGGAGGCGTTGCTCAAGCGCGGACGCGAACGCTTCAACATTTTCTGCGCTCCCTGCCACGGCTTCGACGGCGACGGCGACGGCATGGTGGTAAAGCGGGGCTTTCCCGCGCCGCCTTCTTATCATTCCAAGGCGCTGATGCAGGCGCCGGCGTCGCATTTCCTCGATGTCATCCAGAATGGCTACGGCGCGATGTACTCCTATGGGGACCGCGTGCCGCCGTCCGACCGCTGGGCGATCGTCGCCTATATCCGCGCCTTGCAGCTTTCCAAGCACGCGACTGCCGCCGACGCCCGGCAAGCCGGAGTGACGCTCCAATGAACGTATCCCGTCTTACGTTTGGACTTTTTCTGGT
>Ga0187809_10001273_pt1 | contig 12056 bp, 13 predicted proteins | sample NC_wetland_sal_i_8_FD_132415 | JGI IMG/M metagenome (GOLD analysis project Ga0187809, IMG submission 132415) | Wetland sediment microbial communities from Neuse River Estuary, North Carolina, USA - ASW_4 | ecosystem: Environmental > Aquatic > Freshwater > Wetlands > Sediment | place: USA: North... | reverse complement strand
GGGGGATTACCCCCCACCCCGAATGAAACCCCGGCGGCCGGGTCGGCAATCCCGCCCCGCACAAGCAAGCCACAGGGAAACGCGCCGGGCATTACCCCCTCAGCGCGTTGCGCAGCTTGTCGGCTGACAGGTTGTTGGTCTTGCCCTGCAGGATCTGCACGGTGGTCACGTTCTGCCCGTAATACTGCTGATCGATCTTCCGATCCCGGGAGATCTTGCTGCCGTCGACGCTGACGCCGCCCTCCGCGCCGTTGGTCTGCGACCAGACGACGACGTCATCGGAGTTGGTGCCGGTCTGCGCCTTGGCGGAGTAATTCGCCACGGTCAGCCCCGCCTTGGCATTCAGCGAGAAGTTGTTGGCGTTCTCGAACGTGTGCACCGCCTTGTTGGTCATCAGCAGCATGATGACCGACCCGGCCTGGCCGCCGGCCTGGGCGCCGACCGAGATGGAACCGGTCGAGAAGAACGCCGGATCGCTCCAGGTGTTGTTCTCGCGCACCAGCAGCACCCCCTCGCCGCCGCTGGCCCCCACGATCAGCGCGCCTTTCTTGTAGGACGGCACGATGAACACGCCCTTCGCGTGTTCCTTCAGCACCTCGAAATGATGGTCGAGTTCGGCGTTCTGTACTGCCTGGACGGCGTGCTTGATGACCTCCTGCTGCTGGTCGCCGTTCTGGCCGGTGGCCGCTTGCGCCGGAGCCGCCAGACCGATGCCGGCCAGCGCAGAAGCGGCCGTGGCGAGTACGAGATAGCGTCGCATCAGATGAGCCTCCATTGTCATGCCGGGTACGCTAACGGCGCGATGCGGGAAGGGTTGGCCGCGGCCCTGACCTCGTGTCTTAAGCCTGTGTCACGTTGCGGCCGGAGGGCGATGCGTCCTGGCTGCCACACCGTGGCGGATTCCGAGCGGTCCGGTTCACCCGCCGGCCCGCCTGCGCTATGGTTGCGCGATGGGAATCGGAGCATGCGGGCGATGATGCTGGGGCGCGGCCTGAAGCGGTTCGTACGGGCGTCGGTCGCGCCGGTGGTGTTCTGCAGCATCACCGGATACTTCGCGTGGAATGCCACGCAGGGGGCGCACGGGTTGGTCACGTTCGCCCAGCGCAAGGTGCAGCTGCAGCAGACGCAGGCCGACCTGGCCGCGGCGCAGGCAGAACGCGACGAGTGGGAGACGCGGGTTTCCGGATTGCGCGCCAGTCATCTCGACCGCGACACGCTGGATGAGCGCGCCCGGGCGATGTTGAACCTGGCGGAGCCGAACGAGATCGTGGTGCAGTACACCGCCAAGGACCGGCTGTTCTGACGGCGGGCCGATCGCCTATTCCGCAGTCCAGCCGCCGTCCACCAGCAGCGCGGTACCGGTGACCAGCGAGGCGGCGTCGGACGCCAGGTAGACCACCGCGCCCATCAAATCCTCCACCGTGCCGAGGCGGCCGGCCTTGATGCGGCGCAGCACGTCGTCGCGGAAGGCGGCGTCCTGGAAGAACGGCCTGGTCAGGGGCGTGTCGATGAAGGTGGGACCGATGGAATTCACCCGGATGGCATGCGGCGCCAGGTCGATCGCCATGGCTTTGGTCAGGCCCTCGATGCCGTGCTTGGTCATGCAGTTCACGCTGCGGCGGGCGCCGCCGACATGGCCCATCTGCGAGGACATGTGGATGATCGAGCCACCCTTGCCGGCCTGCGCCATGCGCGCCGCCACCGCCTGCGCGACGAAGAACGCTGCGCGCAGGTTCAGCGTCGTGATGGCGTCGTAATCGTCCTCGGTCACGTCGAGGAAGCTACGCGGGCGGTTGGTGCCGGCGTTGTTCACCAGCACGTCGAACGGTTCGACGGCTTGCAGTGCGGCGCGGAGCGCGGCGGTGTCGGTGACGTCCAGCACCAGCGGTTCCGCACTGCCGCAATCGGCACGGATTTCTTTGGCGGCGGCTTCGATTTCGGCGGCGGTACGGGCGGCCAGCACAACGTGCGCACCGGCCTGCGCGAGCGCGGCGGCACATGCCAGGCCGATGCCGCGGCCGGCGCCGGTCACCAGCGCGCGGCGGCCGTCCAGGCGGAAGGAGGGTGTGCGGGGCAGGGTCATGCGGAAACTATCCGGCGGATCGGCATGTCCTGCAATCATCGCGGAGGGCCTCTCTCGGCAATCACAGCGGAGGGTTCCCCTCTCGGCAATCATCGGGAAGGGTCCCCTCTCCGCCACTTGGGGCGGAGAGGGATACGGTGAGGTGGAGAAACGACTGGCGATCGGGGTGGCGGGGCCTAACGGCGTTGGCGGTAACCCCCACCTCTCCCTGTCCCTATGAGCCCCAAGTGGCGGAGAGGGGACCCTAACCGGGCGAGAGGAGCCTAACCGGGCGAGGAGAGACCCCAAACCGGGCGAGACCCCTAAGCAGGCAGCACCTCGTCGAGGTGCCATTCATCGGCCGAGGCGCCAGCGAGGGCCTGGATGCGCTCCTCATCCGAGCCAAGTTCCGCTGCGGTGCCGTGGTACACCACCTCGCCGTTCTCCAGGACATAGGCATCGTCGGCGACTTCCAGGCTCATGCGCACGTTCTGCTCGACCAGCAGCACGGAGATTCCCTCGCTGCGCATCTGCGCGACGATGCGGAACACCTCGCGGACGATCAGCGGTGCCAGGCCCTGTGACGGTTCGTCCAGGATCAACAGCTTCGGGTTCAGCAACAGCGCGCGGGCGATGGAGAGCATTTCCTGCTCGCCGCCCGAGAGTTGCCGGCCGCGGTTCTGCCTGCGCTCCTGCAAGCGGGGGAACAGTTCATAGACGCGGGGAATGCTCCAGGGGCCAGGGCGGCCGGCGGGGACTTGCAGGTTTTCTTCCACCGTCAGGTTGGGGAAGATCCGGCGGCCCTCCGGCACGTAGCCGACGCCGCGTTGCGCGATGCGGAACGGCGGCTGGCCCGTGGTGTCCTGGCCGAAGATCCGCACCGTGCCGCTGCGTGGCGGCGTCAGGCCGACCAGGCTGCGCAGCGTCGTGGTCTTGCCGGCACCGTTGCGTCCTAACAACGTGGTGATACGGCCCTCCTCCACGGTCAGGCCGACTCCGTGCAGGATGTGGCTCTTGCCATAGTAGGTGTTCAGGCCCTCGGCCTGCAGCGCGGCGGTCATGCGGAGAGGTCTCCGTACTCCGTGTCGTGGCGGCGCACGGGAGTGAGTTGGATGGCAGGGAAAGACGTGGGTGCCCGGGCCAGGCCCGGGCATGATACATAGGGAGCCGCGCCCGGGCGTGACACACGGAAGGCCGGGGGCCGGCGTGCCGGGTAGAAAATCATTCCGCCTTCCCCAGGTAGGCCTCCTGCACGTGCGGGTCCTGGGCGATCTCCTGCGGCGTGCCGTCGGCCAGCAGCTTGCCCTCGGCCAGCACGCTGATGCGATCGGCCAGGTTGAACACCACGCGCATGTCGTGCTCGATCAGCACGATGGTGTAGTTGCTGTTCCGGTGCAGCCGGCGGATCAGCTGGGCGACCTGGAACGTCTCCTGCTCGCCCATGCCCGCGGTCGGTTCGTCCAGCAACAGCAGCCGTGGCTTCAGCGTCAACGCCATGGCGATCTCCGCCGCGCGCTGGTCGCCATGCGACAGTTCACCCACCAGCCGGTCCGCCTTCGCGGTCAGGCCGGTCAGCACCAGCATCTCGTCGATCGCACCTTCCACGCGGGCCGCATCCGCTTTGCTGCGCCACATCTTCATGCGCAGGCCGGCGGCACTCTCCGCGCCGATGCGGATGTTCTCCCGCACCGTCAGTTCCGGAAAGATCTCGGTGATCTGGAACGTGCGCGCCATGCCGCGGGCGACGCGAGCGGTCACCGCCAGGCGGGTGACGACCTCGCCGTCGAACACGATGTCGCCGGTGGTTGGCGGAAAGAACCCGGAGATCGCGTTGAAGAATGTCGTCTTGCCGGCGCCGTTCGGGCCGATGATGGCGCGCAGTTCGCCCGGTGCGACGGTCATCGAGACGTTCTGCACCGCGCGCAGGCTGCCGAAGTGCTTGGACAGGTCGCGGACTTCCAGCATCGCGGTCATGCGTTTTCCCTCCGCTGGAACACGCCAAGCAGGCCGCGCGGGAAGAACAGCACCACAAGGACGAAGATCAGGCCGATGAAGCTCATCCAGTTCACCGTCATGGAGGAGATGTAGTCCTGCAGCACCACGAACACCGCCGCGCCAATCAGCGGACCCCAGAAGCTGCGCATGCCACCCATCACCGTCATGATGACGATCTCGCCGGACAGCGAGTAGTGCAGCGCCATCGGGTCGGCGAAGTTGTTCAGCAGCGCGTACAGCGATCCGGCCAGCGCGGTGAAGACGCAGGATGCGGTGAAGGACAGCCAGATGTGCCGCTCGATGGGAATGCCCAGGAAGCGTGCGCGCCGCTCGTTCTCGCGGATCGCCAGGAAGGTGCGGCCCATCGGCGAGGCCAGCAGCAGGCCCTGCAGCGCCACGGCGGCGCCGAAGACGAACAGCACGAAGTAGTAGAACAGCGTGCCGTTGCCGGCGATGTCGATGTTCGCCACGCCGAGGTGCAGCGGGGCGCGCACGAAGCCGCGCAGGCCGTCATAGCCGCCGGTCAGGTCGTTCCAGGTGTACGCGATGTAGAACGCGATCTGGCCGAAGGCGACGGTGACCATGGCGAAGTACACGCCGCGCCTGCGCACGATGAACAGGCCGAACAGCGCACCTGCCACACCGCCCAGCAGCGTGCCGAACAGCATCGCCAGCGGCGTCGATGCGGCCAGATATTTCAGCGTCAGTCCCGCGCCGTAGGCGCCGAGGCCGAAATACGCCGCATGGCCGAAGCTCATCACCCCGGTGAAGCCAAGCAGGATATTGAACGACATCGCGGCCAGGCCGAGGATCAGCACGCGGCTGGCCAGGGCGGTGTAGCCGCCGACCAGCGACATCCATGCCGGTGCGGTCAGCAGCACCAGCCAGATCGCCGCGAGCTTGAGCCAGCGCGGATCGATCGGCGGGCGTCTGGGCACCGCCCCCATGGTGGTGGCGCTCATGCCATCATTCCTTCTTCGCCCATCAGTCCGCGCGGACGCAGGATCAGCACCACGGCCATGATGATGTAGATGACAGCTTCGCTGCCGGACGGCCACACCACCGTCGTGAGTGCCGCGGCCACGCCGATCAGCAAGCCGCCGACCAGCGTGCCCGTCAAACTGCCCACGCCGCCCACGATGATCGCGATGAAGCTTGGCATCAGCAGGTCGTCACCCATGTTGGGGTTCAGGCCGATCTGTCCGCCGGCCAGCACGCCGGACAGACCGGCGAGCAGGCAGCCCAGGCCGAAATTGAAGCTGCGCAGCATGCGCACATTCACGCCGAGTGCGGCGACGGTTTCCAGGTCGAGCGTGCCGGCGCGGATGCGCACGCCAACCTTGGTGAAGCGCAGGAAGGCGAACAGGCCGGCCACCGCGACGATCACCACCGCCACCATGAACACGCGATACCAGGTGATGAAGAACAGCGTGCTGCTCAGCGGTGCGGCCATGGCATCGGGCACGCCCAGCGGCAGTCCGTTGGGACCCCAGATGTAGCGGCAGACATCCTGGATGATGAAGCCCAGGCCGAAGGTCAGCAGCAGGCTGTACACCGGATCGCGGTTGTACACCTGGCGGATCATCACGCGTTCGATGATGATGCCCAGCACCGCGCTTAAGAGCGGCGAGACGACCAGCGCGCCCCAGAAGCCGATGTAGGGCGTCAGGACGAACGCGAAGTAGCCGCCCAGCGCCAGGAAGTTGCCGTGCGCGAAGTTGATGACGTTGCTGAGGTTCAGGATCAGCGACAGGCCCAGTGCCATCAGCACGTAGAACGCGCCGATGATCAGGCCGTTGGTGATATTGAAGAGAATGACTTGCAGCATGGGCTGCCCTTGCGTCGGTGGCGGCGTGGCGGGTGTTCACCTTGAAGTCATGGCCGGGTGTGGCCCGGCCATTCTCGCGGCGTCGATCGGGTCGCGTCAGCCGCGGCCCGATCGCCAGGACGTGTCATGGCCGGGCCAGGCCCGGCCACGACACGCGGGACGGGGGACTACGCCGGATACGTCATCTTGCAGCCGGTCTCCTCCACGCTGCCGGCGGCCTTCTCGCCGGGCACCAAACTCTCCACCGCGAACACGTTGTCCGGGTTGCCCTTCGGCGGATGCACCTGGCCGACGAACACGTTGCTCATCAGCTCGTGGTCGCCTTTGCGGTAGCGCACGTGGCCGGGCTGCAGCGCGACGTCCGGCGGCAGTTCCATGTCCTCCATGGCCCTCGCCAGCTTCGGGCCTTCCATCGACTTGGCCTTCTCCGCCGCCAGGCGGACGGAATGGATCGCCACGTAGCCGAACCAGTGACGCGCACTGGGGGTCTTGTTCGTTGCCTTGCGGAAATCGGCGACGAACTTGCCCACTTCCGGCACGTTCGGCTGGTCCCACCACCATTCCATGTCCCACCAGCCGGTCTGCGCGGCGGCCGGCACGGACTTGATGCTCTCCAGCTCGAACAGCGCGCCGCCGAGGGCCATTTCCTTGTTCATGCCGAACTGCACGAACTGCTTCATGCAGTCGATCTGCGCTAGGCCGCCCATATTGTTCAGCAGCACGTTCGGCTTGTACGCCTTGGCCTTGATCAGCGTGGCGGAGAATTCCGTGTTGGCGATCGGCAGCATGTCGCCTTCGAAGGTGCCCCCAAGTGCCTTGAGGTTCTTGACGAAGGCATCCTGCAGGGTGTGGCCGTAGGCGTAGTCCGGGGTGATGAAGAACCAGCGCTTGCCGAAGCGCTTCACCAGCTCGCCGGTGATCGCCGCCGCGTCCATCGAGGTGGTGTTGCAGATGCGGAACACGTTCCACTTGCAGTCCTTGCCGGTGATCGGGTCGGTGTGACCGCCCGGCACGATGTGGAACACCTTCTTCTCGGACGTGACCTGCGAAATCGCGTAGGCGATGCCGGAGTTCACGTCACCCAGGATCGCATCGACCTTGTCGCGGTCGATCAGCTTGCGGGTCTTCTGCACGCCGGTGCCGACGTCATTGGCCGAGTCTTCCACCAGCAACTGCACCGGCCGGCCGAGGATGCCGTTCTTCTTGTTCATCTCGGCGACGGCCCACTTGGCGCTCTCCACCTCGCTCTGCGCCAGGGCGGACAGGCTGCCGGTCAGCGGATCGACGAAACCGATCTTGATCGGGGTCTCGCCACGAGCCTGGATGATGAAGGGCGATGCAAGCTGCATCGCGCCCAGGGCCGCGCCCGTCTTGATCAGACTGCGGCGGCCCACAGAGGGGGTACGGATGGTCATTCGGCGTCTCTCTCTCCCATGGGCACGCATCGGCCCGTTTCCTCATTCATTGTGCTCGGCCATCGCCGGCACGCTTCCCCGGAAGCGGCGGGACAATATGTGCGGCGCGTCACGGCGTCGAGAGCGATTCGTTAACGGAAACATTCAGAATGTTTACATGAATTGATATTACCCTTGGTCAACGGTAGAATTTCGGTTGACCAGGCATTTGCCTGGGTGACAGCGCATCGCACGGACCCGGGGGCAGAGTGTGCGTCGCCGGCGCACATCGGCGGCGAGCCCGAAACCGGCTGGCAGGCGCTGAGGGAATCCGGCTCGATCCGACCCGCGTGGGGATAGCGCCGGAACGCCGGCTAACGGCGCCCCATTCCGCTCCGCCCGGCAGCAAAGAAGCTGCCGTTATCCGGCAGGCAGGCAGTCCTCCGTTGGCATGAAGGGCAGTGACAGGTCGTGCGCTACCGCAGCGTGCGTCACGTGGCCGTCGTGCACGTTCAACCCGTGCCGCAGATGCGGATCATCGGCAAGCGCCTGGCGCCAGCCCTTCTCCGCCAGGGCCATGACGAAAGGCAGCGTGGCGTTGGTCAGCGCAAAGGTGGAGGTGCGCGCCACCGCGCCCGGCATGTTGGTGACGCAGTAATGCACCACGCGTTCTTCCACGTAGGTAGGATTGGAATGCGTGGTCGGCCGGCTGGTCTCGAAACAGCCGCCCTGGTCGATCGCGATATCCACCAGCACCGACCCCGGCCGCATCCGCCGGACCATTTCGCGTGAAACCAGTTTCGGCGCCGCCGCGCCGGGGACCAGCACCGCACCGATCACCAGGTCCGCACCGGTCACCATGTCCTCGATCGAGTGCTGGGTGGCGAACAGCGTGGTGGCCTGCGCGCCGAACTGCAGGTCCAGTTCCTTCAGCCGCGGCAGCGAGCGGTCGATGATCGTCACCGACGCCTCCAGCCCCACCGCCATGCGCGCCGCGTTGGTGCCGGAGACGCCGCCGCCCAGCACCACCACGCGCGCCGGCGGCACGCCGGGCACGCCGCCGAGCAGAATGCCGGCGCCGCCCTGTTCCTTCTCGAGGCAATGCGCGCCGACCTGCACCGCCATGCGGCCGGCCACCTCGCTCATCGGCGCCAGCAGCGGCAGCGCGCCGTGCGCGTCGGTGACGGTCTCATAGGCGATGCAGGTGGCGGACGAGCGCAGCAATCCCTCGGTCTGCGCCTTGTCGGCGGCGAGGTGCAGATAGGTGAACAGCACCTGGCCACGGCGCAGCCGACCGATCTCCGCCGGCTGCGGCTCCTTCACCTTCACGATCATGTCGGCTTCGGCGAATACCTGCTCCGCGGTCTCCAGCACGCGGGCACCGGAGGCGAGATAGGCATCGTCGCCGAAACCGATCCCGGCGCCAGCGCCATGTTCAACCACGACGCCGTGACCGTGGCGGGTGAGTTCAAGCACCCCGGCCGGGGTCAGCCCGACGCGGTATTCATGGGTCTTGATTTCCTTTGGAACACCGACCTGCACCGGAGCGTCTCCTCTGCCGGATCATGCTGCGATGGATATAGGCACCAGCCGCCCGGGCGGCGCGGAAAATCCCTCGCGCGCTGACGCTGACCGAGGGCGTCCACTGGCGCTGCGTATTACGTCGCGCCCGGCGAAGGCCCTCCACCGACGACCGGCGGAAGGATATTCGCCCGAGCCAGCCGCCTGGGGCACTGAATCCCCGGCGTCAATTCATCGGCGGCGGGCCTTCGTCCGCCGCGACGTGTCATACCAGCGGGCGGAAGTTCCGACTCGTTCGTGCCATCCCCGGACCTGACCCGGGCACCCACGTCTTGCCGTAATGCACGCAACAAAAGACGCGGGGGGCCAAACCAGGCCCGGCCATGATACCGATAGGTCACGACTTCGGGCCGATAGTATACGCATCACAGCCGGGCTTCACGCGTTGGCATCGGATCACTACCCCGTGCTCTGGATGGCCTCGGCCATGACGCGCGAACGGAATTCGCTACCCACCCTTGCCGCACGTGGCAGCGCGACGATGTTCTCGGCGCCATCCAGCGGCGCATCCTCGGCATTCTTCCCGGCTCGCGGCAGCAGCCGCCGGATACGCGCCATCAGCTCGGACCGCCCGAAGGGCTTCTGCAGGAACCCATCCGCCCCGGCGTCCAATGCCGTCGAGCGTGCCTGCGGCAGGCGCGACATCACCAGCATCGGCCGCCCGACGCATGCGGCGCGCATGCGGCGGACCAGCTGCCTGCCGGACAGATCTGGCAGGATCAGGTCGAGCAGAAGCAGATCGTAGCTGTGCCGCCTGCCAAGCTCCAGCGCCTGCGCTGCGAGCCCGGCCCGATCGACGGATATCCCCGCAGCCTGCAACATCAGGCTGACCGCATGAGCGGCACGCAGATCGGCATCCAGAATCAAGGCATGCATCCGGTTCCCTCCCAGGCGCCGCCCCCAACCGATAGGGCATCGATCGCCGGCCGACATTGACCTGAATCAAGGTGGCAGGCTGCCTGCGCCAGACACCGGCCGGAAATGCGCACCGATGACAGGAGGAGCCCCGCCATCTACGCTTCGCCCCGCAACCTGGGGGGAAGCCGCATGCCGCCGAACGCCAAGCGCGTATTCTATGTGAAGTACCTGTCCTCGCCGCTCTATGCACAAATCCTTGCGCAGCGGCCGGACGTGCAGCTCGACCGGCTGGACAACGACAGCCCGGACGCCGTCGCCGCACCGGTGCTGGCCGCGGCGCACGTCTATCAGATCGGCGCTTCCCGCCAGGTCATCGCACCGCACTTCCACGCCGCCCCCGCTTTGCTTGGCCGCATGCCCAATCTGGTGGCGGTGTCGTCCAACGGCGCCGGCTATGACACGGTGGACGTGGATGCCTGCACGCAGCAGGGCATCGCCGTGGTCAACCAGTCCGGCGGCAACAAGGAAGGCGTGGCGGAGCACGCGCTGGCGATGATGCTGACGCTGTCCAAGCGCATCATCGAAACCGACCGCCGCATGCGCGCCGGCCCGGACATCCCACGCAACGCCTATATCGGCCGCGAGCTGCTGAACCGCACCGTCGGCGTCATCGGCATCGGTAATGTTGGTGGCCGGGTCGCGCAACTATGCGGCGGGCTGTTCAACATGCGGGTGCTGGCGTACGACCCCTACCTCAGCGCCGACCAGGTCAAGGCGCGCGGCGCCGAGAAGGTGGAGCTGGACGAGCTGCTGCGCCAGGCGGATTTCGTGTCGGTGCACTGCCCGCTGAACAAGGCCTCCCGCAAGATGCTGGATGCGCGCGCCTTCGGGCTGATGCGGCCCGAGGCGTATTTCATCACTACCGCCCGCGGCTTCATCCACGACGAAACCGCGCTGGCCGAGGCGCTGGCCGCCAAGCGCATTGCCGGCGCCGGCCTGGATGTGTGGGAGGAGGAGCCGCCGCCGCACGACCACCCGCTGCTGAAGTTCGACAACGTGCTGGTCAGCCCGCACACTGCCGGCGCGACGGAGGAATCCCGGGAGAACATGGCGCGCTTCGCCGCGGAGCAGGTGCTGGAGATCCTGGACGGCAAGCGCCCGCCGCGGCTGGTGAACCCGGAGGTCTGGCCGGCCTACCGCGCGCGGTTCGAGCGCGTCATGGGCTTCGCCCCGCAGGAATAGTGCCGCAAGCGGGCGAGGCGGCGGGCCTGCGCCGGCCCGCTCGCCGATGCAGCAACGGTGCCCGATCGGGCCGGGTCTTTCTCAGCGGTTCCAGCTCTGCCCGTTCTGGCCGCTGCCCTGCATGCTCTGGCCGTTGCCCTGCCCGCCTTGCCCGTTGCCCTGCATACCCTGGCCGCCGTTGTGATTGCCGCCGGATGACTGGTCCAGCGTGGCCATGGCGACAGCCGTCGGGCTGACCACGATCCGCACCGGATTGCCGTCGGGATCGCGCGCCCGCACCAGATAGGAGTGCGGCCGGATGTGGATGTTGGTGAACCCGGCCCGTTGCAGCTCCTGATGCAGCCGGCGCGCCGAAGCCGGGATGCCGGCATTGTTCTGCTGGAACGCTTGGCCCTGGTTCCCTCCGCCATAGGACATGCCCGGGCCACCCGCCGTGTTGGCGGCGGCGACACCGGGCAGCGCCAGCGCCAGTCCCAGGCCGGCGCCGAACAGAATTGCGGTCCGCATGCTTTTCTCTCCCGTGGTTGCTGGTGGATATCGCCTAAGCGATCGGTCGCCGATCGGGGGCTTGCCGCAATCTGGTCATATTCGTGCGACCCCCGGCGCCACATCACGGAGGGCGCGGCGTAAACCAGGCGTTCACCCCAGGCGCGTAGCCTGGCGTCCGGCACTCACGGGAGGCTTCGGTTGCGGGCCGCCATCATCATCCCAGTCAACAACGCCGCCGCGACGCTCGGCGATACAATCCGGTCGGTGCTGGCGCAGTCGCATGCCGACTGGCGCATGGTCGTGGTGGACGACGGTTCAAGCGACGGCTCGGGGGATATCGCCGCCGGGTTCGCCGACCCGCGCATCCGCGTGGTGCGCCAGGCCAATGCCGGCGTGTCCGCCGCGCGCAACCGCGGGCTGGCCGAACTGGACGCCGACGCGTTCCTGTTCCTGGACGCGGACGATTGCCTGACGCCAGACGCCCTCACGGCGCTGACCGGCGCGCTGTCAGCCGCACCGGACGCCGCCGCGGCATCCGGCGCGGCACGCTTCCTCGACGCCCAGGGCCGGCCGGGAACCCGCCGCCGGTTGCCGGCGATGGGCGGCG
>Ga0187809_10001272_pt1 | contig 12073 bp, 14 predicted proteins | sample NC_wetland_sal_i_8_FD_132415 | JGI IMG/M metagenome (GOLD analysis project Ga0187809, IMG submission 132415) | Wetland sediment microbial communities from Neuse River Estuary, North Carolina, USA - ASW_4 | ecosystem: Environmental > Aquatic > Freshwater > Wetlands > Sediment | place: USA: North... | reverse complement strand
CGGCAGCAAGCGCGGCACCCGCGCCAGCTCGCGCCGGGCCAGCCGGGCCGCGGCACCCGGCTCGGCCGGGCGGCTGGCCCACCCGGTGGGCCACAACCCGTTCTCCACCACGTCGAACAGCACTCCGTCCAGGGGGGCAGCCAGTTGCCGGTCGAGCCGGGAGCGCTCGCCTCGCCAGTCCGGCCACCCGGTCCCGTGCGGCACCCCGGCGGCCAGCAGGGCCCGGTGAACCGGGCAGAACCGGCAGCCCAGCTCGGTCTCCAGACGGCCCAATTCGGCCGGGGTCAGACCCGCTCGGATCGGGATACCGAATCCGGCCAACCGGGCCACCGCCTGCTCGGCGTACTGGGCCGGGGTCACGCCGCCGATCCTGTCACCTCAGACGTCCTGGAACGGTCGCACCTCGACCGGGGCCTGGCAGGCCGCCGAACCGCGACCGGCCAGGGCCAGCGCGGCATCCAGATCGGCGGCATCGACCACCCAGAAGCCGCCCAGGTGTTCCTTGGACTCGGCGAACGGCCCGTCGGTGGTGATGACCTCGGACCCGGTGGCATCGACCACGGTCGCAGTCTCGACCGGGTGCAGGCCACCGGCAAAGACCCAATTGCCGGCCTGCTGCAGCTCGGCGTTGAAGGCATCGACTTGGGCGTATATCCGCTGCATGGTCTCCTGGTCAGGCATCGGCTGGCCCTCGACTGAGTGCACGGACAGCAGGTACTGCGGCATGGCGTTTCTCCCTTTCGGTTCCTGAGCTGTATTGGAACAGGCCGGGGGGTCATGGGCCCCGATCGGCTCGACAACCAGACCACGAACGGACCGGCCCGGATCCGACAACCGCTGGCGATCCTGCACAACCGCCGCCCGGCCGGCCCGCGGGCGGCTCGGTAGGGTTCGGGGGTGGCACCAGCGCTGACCGAGGTCGTGATGTACACCGACGGCGCGTGCAAGGGCAATCCCGGACCCGGCGGCTGGGGGGTGTGGCTGCGCAGCGGCGACCACGCCAAGGAACTGTTCGGTGGCGACAAGCTGACCACCAACAACCGGATGGAGCTCACCGCGGTCATCCAGGGGCTGCAGGCGCTGACCCGGCCGTGCCGGATCGAGCTCTACACCGACAGCCAGTACGTGCGCCAGGGCATCACCGAGTGGATCCACAACTGGAAGCGGCGCAACTGGGTGACCGCCGATCGCAAGCCGGTCAAGAACGCCGATCTGTGGCGGGCCCTGGACGAGGCCACCCGGCGGCACCAGATCGAGTGGCACTGGGTCAAAGGTCACGCCGGGGATCCGGGCAACGAGCGCGCGGATGCGCTGGCCAACGCCGGGGTGGCCGCGGTGCTGGCCGCTACGGACTGAATTCCGGCGCTGAATCCGCCGGCCCGGCCGCGGTCGGGTCCGGTCCGGCCGAGGCCAGCGACAGGTAGTAGGTCAGCACCGCGACGACTGCGACCAGCAGCGAATCCCACGGCGCGCTCAGCGTGTTGCCGCCGCCGCCAAAACTGCCGAGCAATGACAGCGGCAGCGCCCACTTCAGCGCCGACCAGCCCGACCAGTAGACGAATTCGGTGGCCACGACGAAGGCCACCGGCGCCAGCACCGGCAGCGGCGGCACCCAGGATGCCATCCGCCGCCCGCCGTCGGGGACCAGAATTCCGGCCGCGATCGCCACCGCGGCATACGTCAGCAGGTACAGGTCACCGACGACGCTGACGATCTGCTGCCAGCCGGTGAAGGGCAGCAAGAAGGCCAGGATGACGATCAGGTTCAGCGCCAGGGCCCGCCTCGGGATGCCGGACCTGGTTTCCACCGCCAAGAAGAACCGGGGCAACACGCCGTTCTTGGCCAGCGCGTAGCTGTGCCGGGCATCGATTGCCACCCCGACGTAGGCCGACCCGCCCGGCGAGACGACCGCGTCGGCATAGAGCAGGGCCGAGAGCCAGTGCAGGTTCAGGAACGCCAGTTGCAGCAGCAGATACAGCAGCACGGCCAGCCCGATACCGGCCACGATGGCCCGGGGCACGTCGCGTTCGGGATGGCTGGCCTCGCAGCGGCCAGCGCACGGTCGCCCCGGCTTCGGGTTGCCGCGCCGACAGTTCCACCATCACCAGCGCGATGATCAGGCACAGCACACCGGCCGCCAGCCAGGCCAACAGCGCGGCCGGGCCTGCGGTCTGGGCGGCGTACATCGCCGCGAACAGCCAGCCGGAACCGACGATGTTGGAGAATCCGACCGCGGTCAGGCCCCCCAGCCCCAACTTGCGTTGCAGCCGTTGTTCCTCCGCGATCAGGGTCGGCTGCATGGTCCCAGTCTGTCAGCCGATCGCCGGAGCTAGTCGGCGATGACCACGCCGAGCCCGGGGCCGACCACCGCATTGGCCGAGCAGCGGGGCGTGATCCAGTAATTGGCGGCCACGATGTAGGGGCGCGACCAGTTCCCGTTCCGGTCGACGCGAACGGTCCGCAGCACGTCGGGTCCACCGGAACCCAGCACCGGATGGAAGCGCAACTGCACCAGAGACCCCGGAATGGCGGTACCGGACAGCGGGTAGACCGAACCGCGCCCGAGCGCGACCAGGCCGTTCTCGCGGGTGGCGGGCGCGATCTGGGTCCGGTAGATGACCGGGTGGTAGCCCGCGGCGCTGACGTAATAGGCGTAGTCGTCGATCGGTATGAAGTAGGTCTTGAAGTTGCCGCTGGCGTCGGCGGTCAGGGTTCGCCGGACCACGTAGCTCACCGTGCCGCGGCGGCGGAACAACACGTGCACGGTTGCGCCGGGGGCGGTGTGCCCGCTGATCGGGACGACCGCGGGCAGGATGACCCGAGCGGGTCCCGGGTGGACGACGGTGACCGTGGCCGCAGCAGCCGGCTGCACCGAGATCGTCCCGATCACCGTCAGGACGCTCAGTAGCAGCACTGCAACTCTGCGTAAGTGCATCGAATCCCCTGTCCGCCCAACGGCAATCTCGACTAGCCCGAAGGGTAAAGCAAGGATCAAATTCCGGCCATGGACGTACCAGCGGTTGTGGACGGCGGTACCCGGAACTAGCCGAGATCGGCCTCGACCATGGCCGCGACCAGCTGCTCGAAGGTCCGGCTCGGGCTCCAGCCCAGCACCGCGCGGGCCCGGCTCGCATCGCCGCGCTGTTCGGCCGCGTCCCCGGTTCGGGCGAACGCGGGGTCGACATCGACCCGGGCCCGCCAGTCCGCGACGCCGGCCGCGCCGAACGCGGCGGCGACGAAGTCGGCCACCGAATGGGACACCCCGGTAGCGATCACGAAGTCGTCGGCCGCCGGGTGGCGCTGGGCCAGCACCAGCGCGGCGACGTAATCCGGCGCCCAACCCCAGTCCCGGCGCGAGTCGAGATTACCCAGCGACAGCCGCTGCTGCTCACCGCGCGCGATCCGGGCCGCCGCTGCGGTGATCTTGCGGGTCACGAACGTCTCCGGGCGCCGGGGCGACTCGTGGTTGTACAGGATTGCCGTGGCCACGCCGAGACCGCGGGATCGATACACCGCAGCCATCTGGTGGGCGTAGGCCTTGGCCGCGCCGTAGGGCGTGGTCGGCCGGATGAGGGTGCTCTCGCGCTGCGGCACCTCGGCCGGGTCGCCGAAGATCTCGGCCGAGGAGGCCTGCACCATCCGGACCGGGCGGCCGAGCCGGTCCTGCAGGTCGGCGCAAGCCTGCATCACCGCGACCGCGCCCAGCCCGGTGACCTGGCCGGTCAGCACCGGCGCCTGCCAGGACCGGGCCACCGAGGAGATGCCGGCCAGGTTGTACACCTCGTCCGGCTCGACCTGCTCGATCAGACCGGCCAGTCGAGCCGGCTCGAGCAGGTCTCCCTCATGCAGCGTCACGGCGGGATGCTCGGCCGCGAATGCCGCCGCCTCGGCCCGGGACTGGACCAGCCCGTGTACCACGGTGCCCTCGGCCAGCAGTTGCTCGGCCAGGTAGGAGCCGTCCTGACCGCTGACGCCGGTGATGAATGCCGTTGTCATAGCGGGCGGACTACTTGCCGGCCCGGGCCTTCTGCTCGGCCAGGTCCGAGTCGAGCATCATCTCCACCAGCTGGGCGAAGCTGACCGACGGCTGCCAGCCGAGCTTGTCCCGGGCCTTGCTCGGGTCCCCGATGAGCAGGTCGACCTCGGCCGGGCGGAAGAATCGCGGGTCCTGCTCGACCAGGCCGGCCCAGTCAGAGATGCCGACCCGGTTGAAGGCGATGTCGAGGAACTCCCGGATGGAGTGAGTCTCGCCGGTGGCGACGACGTAGTCGTCCCCGGCGTCCTGCTGCAGCATCCGCCACATCGCCTCGACGTAGTCCCCGGCGAAGCCCCAGTCCCGCTTGGCATCCAGGTTGCCCAGCGACAGCTTGTCCTGCCGCCCGAGCGAGATCCGGGCCACCGCCTGGCTGATCTTGCGGGTCACGAACTCCGGACCCCGGCGGGGTGATTCGTGGTTGAACAGGATGCCCGAGGAGGCATGCAGGCCGTAGGACTCGCGGTAGTTGATGGTCATGTAGTGGCCATAGACCTTGGCCACCCCGTACGGCGAGCGTGGCCAGAGCAGGGTGCTCTCGCGCTGCGGCACCTCCTGCACCTTGCCGAACATCTCCGAGCTCGAGGCCTGGTAGAAGCGGACCTTGCCGATGTCGCGACCGGCGTAGAGCCGGGTCGCCTCCAGCATGTTCAGCACGCCCATGCCGGTGACGTCGGAGGTCAAGCGGGCGTTCTCCCAGGAGTAGGCGACGAAGGAGATCGCCCCGAGGTTGTAGACCTCGTCCGGCTGTGCCTCGGCGAAGGCCCGGATCAGGCTGGACAGGTCGGTGAGGTCGCCGGTCAACAGCTTGACCGCGGGCACCTCGGACTGGACCAGGTCGAACTTGGGGTTGTTCTGCCCCCGGATCAAGCCGTAGACCTCGTAGCCCTTGCCCAGCAACAGCTCGGCGAGGTACAGACCGTCCTGACCGGTGATCCCGGTGATCAGCGCGCGGGGCATCGACTGGCTACCTTCCAGACAGCGGAAAAATGGTGCAGCTCGCGGGGCGCAAGCACGCGTAGGTTACCCGGCCCGACATCAGGGCCGGAAAACCCCGCTCAGCTCGTGTACCCGCGACCGACCGCCACTGTGTCGAGTTTGTCGTGGTTCCAGTCGCCGACCAGCGGCACGTCACCCGGCAGGCCGTAGCGGAAATAGGTGGGCCGGCGGGTAGTGAGGTCGTTGGTGACGGCCCAGGTCCGGCCTCCGCGCAGGATTCCCGGGGTGTCGGTACCGTTGCCGTCCCAGTCTCCGACCACGGGTGCGTCGCCGGGCAGGCCCCAGCGGAAGCTCGTGCGTGGCGCGCCGGCGGCCAGGCTGTTGACCAGCCACCAGGTCGCCGTCTTCGGGTCGAAGACGCCAAGCGTGTCGTGGTGGTCGCCGTTGAAGTCGCCGGCCACCGGCAGGTAACCGCCACCACCGAGCAGCACCCGGATCAAGGGCGTGCTGGCGGTCCGGGCGTTGGTGTTGAGCAGGTAGAACATCGCCGTCCGCGGGTCGTACACCCCGACTGTGTCGGTGCCGTCACCGTTCCAGTCCCCGCACACCGGCAAGTCCCCGGCGGTGCCGAGCCGGACCTCGGTCAACGGGGCGCCGGGAGCGAAGGAGTTACGGATGAAGAACAGTCCCTGGTTGGCCCGGTAGACCGCTCCGGTGTCGGTGCCGTCGCCGTTGAAGTCGCAGGCCAGCGGGATGTCGCCGGGCATGCCGAAAGCCTGCATCATGTCGATCTTGGGATTCAGGCTCTCGTTGGTGTAGATCAGCATCGGGATCACCGGATTGTGGACGGTGAACCAGTCCGACTTCAGGCCCAGGGCATAGGCGAAGCTGGCCCCGGTCTCGGTGTCGGTGCCCGCGCTGCCGGTGATCGTGACCGACAGCACCCGGCCGCCGTCGGCCCCCAGCCCGTTGCGGGTCATGGTGATCTTCTGCAGGGTGCCGACCCCGAACGTCGAGCCGACGGTGCTGGCCGGGACCGAGGCGGTCCAGTTGTGATCCGGTGACTCGACGTCACCCAGGTCCGGCACGGCCGGGAAGGTTCCGCCGGCGGTGTAGCCGCCGGTCGAGGCGCTGTACTCGGCCGAGACGACCTGGTTGGCGCTGTTCTCCAGGCACTGGGCCGAGGTCGAGGTGACTGCGGTGTTGGTCCGCGGGTCCTCGATCACCGACCCGTTCAGACCGGCGCCGCCGTAGACCTGGCAGGTCGTCGTGTCACAGATGTTGGCCCAGCTGTAGCGGCGCGAGACCGCGGCGTACGAGCGGGCGGCCACCGCCTGGGCCTGGAGCGCGGCCATCCCCTTGCCACCGCCGGCGTCACCCCAGGACGCGATGGATTCCCGCGGCACCACACCGCGCAGGTAGTCGTCCATGGCCACGGTGTTGACCACCCGGGACGCGCCGCTGCCGTAGGTCAGGGTCAGCGTGCCCCGGTAAGTACGGTTGCTGGCGCAGACGGTGAGCATCTGGGTCAGCGACGATGGCGCGGCCACGCCGGACTTGATCAGCCCGCTGCTGACCCGCTTGGCTGTCCCGAGCGCGGTCCCGCAGCCGCCGCTGCTGGTCTGGACGTCGAAGGCGTTGGTCCCGACGTAGCTGATCTTGGCCGAGCCGTGCGCGGGCACCGAGACCCCGCCGGCGCTGAAGGCCGCACCGGAGGTGACGGTCACCGAGCCGTCGCCGTCCAACTCGGACAGGTCGACGGTCACCGGGGCCAGGCCAACCGTCCTGACCGAGGTGCCGCCGTAGAAGTGGTTGAGGATCTGGGTGTAGGTCCAGCTGTAGTCGACGGCGTAGCCGTAGGCGCCCCACTGGCCCATTCCGCGACCGTGCCCGTTGCCGTGACCGGCGAAGTCGACGTTGGCACTGGCCCAGGCCTGGGCCGGCGCGGCGGTCACCAGCAGCGCGCCGCCGGCCGACAGGGTCGAGGCCAGCAGCGCGGTGGCGGCCAGCAGCGCGCTGCGGCGCCGGACGGAACGGGTGCGGGAAAGGGATGCGGTGGGCACGGCGAGCCTCGGTTCGATCTCGGTCATGATGGTGGATGGATTCAGCTGCTGACGGCGGGTTGATAGGCCACCCGATCGGCCGCGAACGCGGCGGCCAGAGCCTGCCGCCACGGTCGCATCGGCGGCAGGCCGGCGGCGGCCCATTCGCCGTCGGACAGCACGGAGTAGGCCGGCCGGGGCGCCGGAGTCGGGTAGTCGACGGTGCGGATCGGCCGGACCCGGGCCGGGTCGGCCCCGACCTCGGTGAAGATGGCCTGGGCGAACCGGCACCAGGTGGTGCTCCCGCCGCCACGGCAGTGATAGGTGCCGGCCGGCTGCCCCGACAGCACGAGGTCGACCAGCCGGCCGGCCAGGTCGACGGTCCAGGTCGGCGAACCGGTCTGGTCATCGACCACGCTCAGCGTGTCCCGGCTGCCTTCGAGCCGAAGCATGGTCTTGACGAAGTTGTTGCCGTGCGCGCCGTAGACCCAGGAGGTGCGCACGACGTAGGCCAGTGCCGGGGCCAGCTCGCGGACCGCGCGCTCGCCGGCCAGCTTGGTCTGGCCGTAGACCGACTGCGGATCCGGGGTCGCCGAGACCGAGTACGGCTCGGCGGCGGTACCGGCGAAGACGTAGTCGGTCGACAGCTGCACCAGCTTGGCCCCGGTCCGGGCCACCGCGGCGGCCAGCAGGGCCGGCCCGGCCGCGTTGACCGCGTAGGCCCGCTCCGGTTCGGCCTCGGCCCGGTCGACCGCGGTGAACGCGGCGCAGTTGACCACCACCTCCGGCCGGAGGTCGGCCAGGGCACGCTCGATCGCGGCCCGGTCGGTGATGTCGAGGTCGGCCGAGCCGAAGGCATGTACTTCGGCCTCGGGGCGGGCGGCCAGAACCCGCTGCAGGTCGACCCCCAACTGCCCCCGCGCGCCGGCGATCAACCAGCGCATAGGCCGGCCTCCTCACTTGCAGCTTGCATGGTGGTACTGATTCTCGCGCGTCATTAAACCCTGGGCACCTTAGAACGATCGGCCCGGCAATGCCGGACTTGACCGCAACTAGACTGCGCATCCGTGGCCCCCGCTTCCCCGGAAACCCTGTTCGATGCCCGGTTGCACGCAGATCCGGGCCGCCCGCTGGTCACCTTCTATGACCAGGCCAGCGGCGAGCGGGCCGAGCTCTCGGCCAAGTCGGCCGGCAACTGGGTGGCCAAGACCTACTCGTTGCTGGTGGATTCGCTCGGCCTGGCCCCCGGCGAGCTGGCCGTGGTCCGGCTGCCGCTGCACTGGCTGGCCGCACCGATCCTGCTCGGTTGTTGGTACGCCGGCCTGCACGTGGTCACCGAGCCCGTCGCTGACGCCGCGGTCGCCTTCGCCGACGCCGAGTCCCTGTCCGCGCTCGGCCGGCTTCCGGCCGCCGAGGTCTACGCGGTGTCGTTGCTGTCCATGGCCCGGCCCGCGACCCCGCCGGCCGGGACCGAGGACTACGCCCTGAGCGTGCGGCCGATGCCCGACGCCTGGGCCGGCGTCCGGCCGCTGGCCGGCCCGGACCAGGCCGCACTGGACGGGCTCGGCCGGGCCGAGCTGGTCACGGCCGCGGCCGAGACCGCCACCGACCTCGGGCTGGATCCAGGCGGGCGATTGCTGTGGAGCGGCGAGCCGGACTGGCGCTCGGCGCTGGTGGCACCGCTGGCGCGGGGCGGTTCGACCGTGCTGGTCCGGCATGCCGAGCGCGACCGGCTGGCCGCCATCGCCGCGGCCGAGCGGTGCACGGTGCTTCGCTGAGTCCGTCCTGGCCGGCGCCGGTCCGGGCGCACCGCTCGCTAGAGTGCGGGTCAGGCCGGTTCCGGCACAGGTGACCCACTCGGCACGAAGGGGTAGGACGTGGACAAGGTGGTGGCAACGGCGGCCGAAGCGGTGGCCGACATCGGTGACGGCGCATCGCTGGCCGTCGGCGGCTTCGGGTTGTGCGGAATCCCGCTGGTGCTGATCAAGGCGTTGCACGAGCTGGGCAGCTCGAACCTGGAAACCGTGTCCAACAACTGCGGCGTGGACGACGCCGGTCTGGGCGTGCTGCTCAAGGACGGCCGGATCCGTCGCACCGTGTCCTCCTACGTCGGTGAGAACAAGGAGTTCGCCCGGCAGTACCTGGCCGGCGAGCTCGAGGTCGAGCTGACCCCCCAGGGCACCCTGGCCGAACGGCTGCGAGCCGGCGGGGCCGGTATCCCGGCGTTCTACACCCCGGCCGGCGTCGGCACCATGATCTCCGACGGTGGCCTGCCCTGGCGCTATGCCGCCGACGGTTCGGTGGCCCTCGAATCGCCGGCCAAGGAAGTCCGGATCTTCAACGACCGGCGCTACGTGCTGGAAGAGGGCATCGTCACCGACTTCGCCCTGGTCCGGGCCGCCCGCGGCGACGCGCACGGCAACCTGTCCTTCGACGCCTCGGCCCGCAACTTCAACCCGCTGTGCGCCATGGCCGGCCGGATCACCATTGCCGAGGTCGAGGAACTCCTACCGGTCGGGGCGCTCGATCCGAACGAGGTCCACCTGCCCGGGGTGTTCGTACAGCGCGTGGTCGAGGTCGGCGAGGACGGCAAGCAGATCGAGAAGCGCACGGTGCGATTGGAGAACTCCTGATGGCGCTCACCCGCAACGAGCTCGCGGCCCGGGTCGCCCAGGAACTGCACGACGGCCAGTACGTCAACCTCGGCATCGGCATGCCCACCCTGGTGCCAAACTTCGTCGATCCCGGCATCACCGTGGTGCTGCAGAGCGAGAACGGCATCCTCGGGGTCGGGCCGTACCCGCAGTCCGACGACGTCGACCCGGATCTGATCAACGCCGGCAAGGAGACCGTGACCGTGCTGCCCGGGGCGGCGTTCTTCGATTCCGCCCTGTCCTTCGGAATGATCCGGGGCGGGCACATCGACGTCGCGGTGCTGGGCGCGATGGAGGTGGCCGAGAACGGCGACCTCGCCAACTGGGCCATTCCCGGCAAGATGATCAAGGGCATGGGTGGCGCGATGGACCTGGTGCACGGGGCGAAGGAGGTCATCGTCATGATGGAACACGTGTCCCGCACCGGAGCGCCCAAGATCGTCAGGCAGTGCTCGCTGCCGCTGACCGGGCAGGGCTGCGTGCAGAAGATCATCACCGACCTGGCCGTGATCGACGTGACCCCGACCGGGCTGGTGCTGCGCGAGACCGCTCCGGGAGTGAGCGTGGACGAGGTGCGGGCCGCGACCGAGCCGGACCTGACCGTGGACCTGGTCGCCAGCAGTGCTTGATCCCGCCGGGCTGTTCGTTCTCGCCGATCCGCTGCCGGACTCGGCCGGACTGCCACTGGTGCAGGCCATGGACGGCTTCGTCGACGCCGGCAACGCGACCAAGCTGGCTCGGGCCCATCTGCTGTCCACCATGACCCACGAGCGGGTCGCCACCTTCGACGCCGACCAGCTCTATGACTACCGGGGCCGGCGTCCGGAGATGGTTTTTGCCTCCGATCACTGGGAAAGCTACCGCGCTCCCGAGCTCGTGGTGGACGTGCTGACCGATCCCGACGGGACCCGGTTCCTGCTGCTGTCCGGCCCGGAGCCGGATTTCCAGTGGGAGCGGTTCGTCGCGGCCATGGGCTCGATCGTGCAGCAACTACAAGTGCGCTTGCTGGTCGGCATGAACGCGATCCCGATGGGCGTGCCGCACACCCGGCCGGTGAGCGTGATCGCGCACGGCAATCCGGTGTCGCTGGTCGCCGACTACGCCAACTGGATCGGCACCGTCGGGGTCCCGGCCGCGGCCGGGCATCTGATGGAGTTCCGGTTCGGGGCCCAAGGGCTGCCCTCGATGGGTTTCGCCGTCAACGTCCCGCACTACCTGGCTCATCTCGACTACCCGGCCGCGGCGGCCAAGCTGCTGGCCTGCATCGCCGGATCCGCCGAGCTGCGGCTGCCGACCGAGGTGCTGGACTTCGCCGCCCAGACCGTCGCCGCCGAGGTCGACGCCCAGGTCGAGAGCAATGAGCAGGTGCGGGGCGTGGTGCACGCCCTCGAGCAGCAGTACGACGAGATAGTGGCCGGCCGGTCACAGTCACTGGTCGCCGACGGGGGCCGGCTGCCGACCGCCGACGAGCTGGGCGCCGAATTCGAGCGATTCCTGTCCCAGCAGGAGGACGGCGGACCCGGGGACGGACCTGCTCCCGAATAGCCGCCCGTAACCGCTCCAACCACGACACTCCGGCATTCACACCAATTAGGTAATCCGGCGAGTCTTCGGCACTATGTGCTCGTTTTGTCATTCCTCCCCGAAGGAGCACTTAGTGCGTTTCATTGCCAAGACCGCCACCGTTGCCGCCGCCCTCGGCGGCTTGCTCGCGCTCGGGCTGGGGCCGGCCCGAGCCGCGGTTCCGTCCGGCCCCGGCGCTGCCCCGACCGCGGTCACCCCGAACGGCTTCGGTGCGACCGGGCCCATCTATGCCACCAGTTACAGCCACCAGTCCGGCACCGGCAAGGGCACCACTGCCGGCGGCTTCAGTTACGTCGGCTGGATCAGCAACGGCGACTGGATCGAATTCGACAACGTCAACTTCTTCTCCACCCCGCTGAGCCACATCAAGATCGAGGCGGCGCAGTGGTTGTCCGGCTCGACCGAAGTGCATCTCGACTCGCTCAGCAACGCACCGGTGGCCACCATCAGCGGTCCGCTCTCGGGCAACTCCGGGGTCTATCTCGACCAGAACGGCACCTTGAACACCGGCGTCACCGGTTACCACACCGTGTACCTGAGGTTCACCACACCCAACACCAAGCACGATTTCCTGAACGTGGAGTGGTTCCAGTTCAGCAGCTGATCGCGGCGCCGGCCCGGCACCAACGGCCGGGCGGGGCGTTTGTGTCCCGCCCGGCCCTTTGTTGCGAATAACCCCTTTGACCGGCGGGCAAAACCCTATGCTGAACCGACCATGACCACCTTCACTCCCCCGCCCAACTGGCCGCAACCGCCCCCGGGTTGGGCCCCACCACCGGGCTGGCAGCCGGACCCGTCGTGGCCGCCGGCACCGCCGGGCT
>Ga0187809_10001271_pt1 | contig 12082 bp, 9 predicted proteins | sample NC_wetland_sal_i_8_FD_132415 | JGI IMG/M metagenome (GOLD analysis project Ga0187809, IMG submission 132415) | Wetland sediment microbial communities from Neuse River Estuary, North Carolina, USA - ASW_4 | ecosystem: Environmental > Aquatic > Freshwater > Wetlands > Sediment | place: USA: North... | reverse complement strand
GGCCCGAGGCGGACCAAACGATCGCCGAAACCAACGTGCGGCTTGGAGCGGACGTCAGCATCTAATCGACCGTCGCGCTCGACTTAACCGATCCTCGCCAAAGAGACCGACAGGTCCGCTGGATTCGACCAGGCGAGGAGGGGCGCTTGCTACGGACGATAGCTCAGAAAAATCATAGCGTGATTTCAATGACATAGGTGTTCGCGGTTTTATTCCGACCGGCGCGCCAACATTCGCGAGGGGAGTGCCGGAGAACCGTCAGCGCCGCAGGAAGACCACAGGCAAACGACACGCTGAAGGCAGGTCAGTCTTCGGTGGCGCCGGACAAAAGAGGTCGCGCGAACTCCGAGAGATCGCCGCCAGGGAAGAGATGTCCCGGGATACCCGCTGCCGCGGCGGCAGCCATGTCACTCGGCTGATCGCCAACCAGCAGACAGCGCGCAGGGTCAAGTTGCCACCGCGCAATCAGGTCGAGCAGCATGCCCGGCCCCGGCTTCCGCCAATCGCTGACCCGCTTGTAGGCCTCCAGCGGCGCGTCAGGGTGGAACGGGCAGTAGCGGACGTCGTCGATCGTACCGCCCGCGGCACGGATCGCGTCGGTCATCCACGCGTGAAGCGCCATGAACTGGGCTTCGTCATATAGACCGCGCGCGATGCCGGACTGGTTGGTGACGACGAAGACGTGCCAGCCGGCGTCCGACGCCGCGCGGATCACGGCCAGCGCGCCCGGAACAAACGTGAAGCGGTCCGGGGTGCCGACCCATCCGTGATCGACATTGATCACGCCGTCCCGGTCGAGAAACAATGCGCGGCGATGGAGCCGGGCCGGGATTTCGGTCTGCGCGCGCGCGAGGTCTGACGGGATGCCGATGTCGATGAACCATCCATCCGACAACGTGCTGCGCAAGGCACCGCGCTCCGCCAGCACAGGCATGACGTCGCGCTCCAGGGAGCAAACCGGAGTGACGACGTCCAGAACCTTGCGGTCGAAGACATAGACGCCGGCGTTGATCGTCCCCGGCTGCTTCTGTCCGGTTCGCTCATGGAATTTGGTGACGTAGCCGCCGCTTGTCTCCACCACGCCGTAACGGCTGACGTCGTCCAGCCTGCGCAGCGCGATGTGGCCGATCACCGGGTCGGGATCGACCGCGGCAGCCGCCAGCAGGCGAGCCAGATTGAAGTCCACCCAGGAATCGCCATTGCACAGCAGGAAGCGCTCGGCGAGATGCTCGCGGGCCTGGAACAGGGCTCCGCCGGTGCCCGCAGGCTGCGCCTCGCGACTGCAGGTGATGCGCAACGGCTTGGGAAGCGTGGCGGAGATAGCCGGCAGCGCTGCTTCGACCACATCGCCCAGATGCCCGGTGAGCAGCACGATCTCCTCGACGCCAAACCGGCTCAGTTCGCGCAGGAGCCAGGCCAGGAACGGGCGGTCGCCGCAGGGCAGCAGGGGCTTCGGGGTCGCGGCGGTCAACTCGCCCAACCGGGTCCCAAGGCCGCCGGTCAGGATGGCGGCCTGACGGATGGTCGGAGTGCGCGTCATCCTGACCCGGATCAGTCCCTGGGGAACATCTTGCGTTCGACCAGCGCACAGACGATGTGCGCGGCGACGATGTGAATTTGCTGAATGACGGCGGTCTTGGTGGAGGGCGCCTTCAGAAGCAGGCGGCACGCCTTTTCCATCGAGCCGCCGACCGCTCCCGTGAAACCCAAGGTGACCAGCTTCTTGTCCCGTCCCGCCTCGAGCGCACGCAAAACGTTGGGTGAATTACCCGACGTCGAAATCCCGAGCAGCACGTCGCCTTCCCGGCCGAGGCCCAGGACCTGGCGTTCGAAGACGTGCTCGAAGCCATAGTCGTTCCCGACCGCAGTCATGACCGAGGTGTCCGTCGACAGCGCCACCGCAGCGAGCGGCGCGCGATCGTACATCAGGCGCGAGAGGAATTCGCCGGCGATGTGCTGAGCGTCTCCGGCGCTGCCGCCGTTGCCGCAAATCAGGAGCTTGTGCCCCTTCGCGAGCGCGTCAGCAGTGACATCCGCCATCTCGACCATGACCTGGCGATGATGGGGTTCGGTCCGGAACGCTTTCATCGAAGCGAGCGTCTCGTCCAGATATGACTCAATGAAATCCATTGTTTGCGCTCTCGGTTTCAGGGGCGACACCCCGGACATGACGTCCGCGGGAAGTGCCGGCCTTGCAGTCCCGCCGGCGGGGCTTTGCCGGCCCACCCTTGGCAGAAAACGGGTGACGGATCAGGGCTGTTATTCCCGAAGGCGCCCGGCTTTGGATAATCAACGAAAGTACACATAGTCCCGGGACGGCCTAGAGGATCTTCCAGCCTTCACTTCCGCGAAGCGAGAAGTGACAAACCGTGACGCGCCCGTTCCCGGCCACGCCCATACGAAGCGGAGCGCGGGAATAACGTCTTGAGGCTTCACAGGCTAGGCCTAGTCCGGGATTCCGTTGGTCAGATCCGGCCCGCGTTCCGCGGTGACTTTCAAGCCGGCTCGGGTTGAGGCGTTGGTATCTGGGCAGCGGGCAGCAGGGCGTCGAGTTGGCTCAAGCATGCGTCCCAGCCGAAATGGTCGATGACGAAGGGCCGCGCGCGCGCCCTCAGCGCGGCGGCCAAGGCCGGGTCGTCGAGCAGCCGCTGACATGCAGCGACCCACTCCTCGGCGCTGTCGGCGACGATCACCGGGGCGGTTTCGGGCCTGCCGATGCCTGTCAGCGCATGCGTGCTGACGATGGTCGGGCAGCCCATCGCCAACGCCTCCAGCACCTTGTTCTGGATGCCGCGGGCGATCCGCAATGGCGCCACCGCGGCCGTGGCATGGGCGAGATAGGGCTGAACGTCCGGCACCCGGCCGGTCACGATTATGCCGGGACGACTCGCCAATGCCTTCACTGCCGTTGCCGGGTTGGCGCCCACGATCACGAACTGCGCGTCCGTCTGAGCCGCGCGAAGGGTCGGCAGCACGACATCTGCAAACCAGGCTACAGCGTCAACGTTCGGCTGGTAGTCCATGGTGCCGGTAAAGACGAAGGCTGGGCCATTGCCCCATGCCGGCCGCGGCCATGACCTTGCGGGGTCGAATGCGACGGCATCGACGCCGTTGGGTATGGTGATCACGCGCGCCGACGGGGCGTCGGCGACGGCGCGGAACAAAGCGGCCTCGTCGTTTGAAACAAAGGCGACGGCGTCGGCACGCGCCAGGAGTCTGCGCTCCGCGGCCCGCACCCGGCGCGCCTCGAGGGCGTACAGCCATCGCTTCCAGCCGCCCGACCGCGCTGCATAGGCGGCGAATTTTTCCGAATCGACGTCGGAGAAATGGAATATGCGCCGTGTCTGCTGTCCGGCGGGCAGCGTCGCGTAGTCGGAGATGTTGCTACTGTACGTGACAATCGCGACGGGCCGATGCTGCGCGATGACCCTGCGCACGTAATCCTTCAGTCTGGCAGCACGGAAAAGGGCGAAACTGATGGGCATGCCGCCCAGCCAGCGCAATAGAGCGGGGCCCCACGCCCATGGTCTAATGATGGGCTCGACATGCAAGCTCGCGCAATAGGGACGGAGTTTGTCGACCTCCGGCAGATCCTCGGTCGCATCAACAAAGGTGCCGACGTGCACGTCGAAGCGCTGGCCCAGGTGGCGCACGATGTTGAAGGAAGCGATCTTTTCTCCCTTGTTGGGCGGGAACGGAAGCCGCTGGCACAGGAACAGCACGGACGCACGTTGAGTCATAAAAGGCCTGCATGGCATCTCTTTTGGCTGAAGCGACGAGTTGTCTGCCAAGATACCTGTTTCTTACATTTTTCCGGTGCTTCGGGCCATAACCCGCTCGCGGATGTTTATCTAAGCATATTCAGAAGCTTACATCAGCAGCAGTGGCGCAGCGGGCGGCACTCCGCAGATCGATACTGCCCCGGTCGGCGGAACCAGGTTTCCAAACTCAAGTCCGCCGGGTATTCGGACTTTCGAGCAAACCATTGTCGGATGACAAGGGTTTTGCGCGTTATGTGTTAACGGGCAAAAGGTGGCGCCCACCCCCCCCCGCTGCGGCGAGGGCGCCGCCCGGCGCGCGCGTCCGCAGCATGTCGTCTTGTTTGTTCGCCTGATCCCCGCCCTGGTCGCCGGGGGAAGCGTGGGCCGCCGCGCGGTCGCGACACCGCGCAGCGGCAAGCCGTCACGGCAGGATCACGCCCATTTGCGGCGGGCGCGGCGGACCAGATAGTCGAAGTTGATGTCGAACTGGTCGACGCGGCTGATGTCGTGCTGGAGCTTGGCGATGTCGGCGTCCGGGAACAGCGGCCGCATCTCGCCGGCCGCCTCGGCGATCATTTGAATCTGCGCGGCGTTCTCCAGCATGATCATGCCGACGACCGTCTCGCCGATCGTGCTGCCGACCGTCACGGCGCCGTGGTTCTTCAACAGCACCGCGCGGTGCGGCCCGAGCGCCTTCGCGACGCCTGCGCCCATGGCCTCGCTGCGGATCAGGTTGATCGTGTCCTCGTAGAGGCCGACCGCCTTGTGGAACAGCGCGCCCGGCTGGCTGTAGGCGAGCATCGGCCGGTTCGAGGCCGACAGGGCGATGCTGTACGGCGGGTGCGTGTGCAGCACGCATTGCACGTCCGGCCGTACCTTGAAGATCTCGGAATGGATGTAGACCTCGCTGTGGCGCCGCCCGGTACCGGCGACGACCTTGCCGTCGAGGTCGATGGTGAGGATGTTCTCGACCGTGATCTCGTCGAGGCCGATGCTGTGCGGCTTCATGAAGAAGAGGGACGGATCGTCCGGCAGCCGGCAGGAGATGTGCCCGCGGGTGAAATCGTCCTGTCCTTCCCCGACGAGGACCTTCCCCCCCCAAACCATCTTCTCCTTGATCTCCGCGTGCGTCAGTCCCACAGCCCGTCTCCCTTCGCATGATGCCGGCGTTGCGGGCGGTTTAGAGGACTGCCGCGATTTTGGGAATATCCGGGCATGCAGGACCGCGCAGGGGCTGGCGAGATCGCGATACCGCCGGGGCGTCGACGGGCCCGGCAAAAGCAAAGCCCCGGCCAACCGGCCGGGGCTTCGCCGTCGTTCAGTGCGCGCTTATTCGTAGTCCCAGCGATGCACGTAATGGTGCCTGTCGTAGTGATGCGCATGGCCGTAGGCGTTCGATTCGCCATAGGCATAGCCGTAGCTCGGAATGTTCGGCGGATGACCCGGGCGGGTGTAAGGGCCGACGATGTTGCCGCTGCCGAAGTTGGGGTCCCACGCCTGCGCCATGGCCGGTCCGGCCAACATTCCGGCGAGCGCCGCGCCGATCATCAGTTTCTTCCACATGGTCAATCTCCTTTCGTTCGCGCGCGCACGCGTCGGCGGCCAGCGTATGCTGCCGTGCCCGACCGGTGCCGCGCATGAGAGCGGTCGAAATCGCGCCGTTGTTCGTTATGTCCTTGGGCGCTCTGCTGCCGTGATCTTCGGCCGCCGTTCTGGCGTGACAACGCGGGGGCGCGACGATTTGTTGCGCTCAGACGATCGGGATTTGCCGGGGAACCAGTTTTGCGGAACCGAAAGCGAAAAGGCCGCCCTGACGGGGCGGCCTCTCGAATGCGTGCGTTTTCTAAAAATCTGCGGGCATTGCGCGCGAGCGCCGCAACGGAATGGCGGCGCAGGCGGGTCTCGTGTGACAGCCGCTATTCGGCCGGCACATGCCGTCCGCCGATTGCCTGGCCGTGCCAGACGGGCGGGCTCTTCTTGAGCGGAATGATGAGCAGGCCGGCGGCGACGGCCATCACCGCGGCGACCGCCATGGCGACCGGATAGCCGTTCTGCTTGATGAGGATGGCGGAGAGCACGCCGCCATAGATGCCGCCTGATCCCTTGGCGATCGCATAGAGCAGGCCGTAGTTCGAGCCGGCGGCGAGATCGCCGAAGTACTGGCCGATGAGCGCCGGGAAGAGCGAGAACAGCGGTCCCCAGAAGAAAATGGCCAGGATGGCGGTGATCACGAACATGTATTCGCTGCCGGTCGAGCCCGCCACGATGGTGAGGGCGAGGAAAATACCGGTCAGGATGTAGGTGCCGATCATCGCCGTCTCGCGGCCGATGCTCTCGGAGATCCATCCGACCAGCACGCGGCCGAGCCCGTTGGCGACCGCGATGCCGCCCGCAGCGGCCGTGGCGGCAGCGGCGGCGAAGTGGAAGCTGTTCGAGTACTTCACGATCTTGCTGACGCCGGCGAGGCCCGCGCTCGAGATCAGGACGAAGGACAGGATCAGCAGCCACATCTGCCAGGTCGAGAGCGCTTCGCCGAGCGTGTATTGATGGTCGCTCGAGCGGTTGACGCTCGCCGCCGGGTTCCAGCCGGCCGGACGCCAGCCCGTTGGCGGATCCTTCATGATCAGCGCGGCAACGACGGACACGCCGCCGATGATGCCGGCCATGATGTAGATGACGTGGAAGAAGGTCGCGTCCGGCGCGGTCTTCGGGATGGCGCGGATCGGGAAGATGAAGGGCAGGGAGCCCCACGAAAAGGCGCCGGCGATCAGGCCGGCGATCAGCCCGCGCTTGTCGGGAAACCATTTGTTCGCCGTGGTCACCGCCGTGTTGTAGACGAAGCCGGCGAAGAAGCTGCCGATGCACCAGACGATGAGCACGAAGGTGTAGGACGGCCCGAGCGACGTCGCGAAAATGCCGAGGCCGGCGAGCAGGCCGGCGACCACCGTCACGCCGCGCGGCCCGAACTTGTCGCGCAGGATGCCGCCCGGCAGTGTGCCGACGGATTCGAAGATCACGAACAGCGTGAACATCCAGCCGATCTGCGTGTGAGACCAGTGGTAGATGCCGCCGATGTGGCCGGACATCGAGCTCCAGGCATATTCAAACGGGCTGATGACCCCCATCGCCAGGAAGGCGGCGGCGAAGACCACGTATCGGCTGTATCCCAGGATCTGCTTGTCGGTCTGAAATTGAGATGCAGCGGGCGAGCTGCTGGCCATGGTTTCCTCCAATGAACAGTGTGCGTTTCGCGCACGGCACTTGTCCGGCAACCGTTCTGATTGTGATTGTTGCCGGTATGATCGACGTTCCGTTGTTCCGTCGCCCCGGTGTCTGCACGCTACACCGCAAGGCATAACGCGTGTAGCGCGCCGGCCCGATCGGTGTAGTTTCGCGACGAAATGACGCTGCCGCGTGAGCCCGGGGCGCCGTCGTCCGGCGTCCGACCCATGCGGCGCAGTTCTACAGCCGCGCGGCGGCTATCGCGGCGTTAATCCTCCGCTAACCATGAAGGCCCTAGAAAAATCGGGCGATTCCGCTCCGGTCAGGCTGACAAGCGCGCGATGGTGAACACGGTCCCTGCAGCGCATGAGCCGGCCGCGAGCCTCGCGGCTCCTGCGCTGCACGCCCCGACAAGCGAAGCCTGGTTCGGCCAGGGACGGCAGCTCGTCGATGCCGGCAAGCACCGGGACGCGCTGGCATGCTTCGACCGCGCACTGGCGCTCAAACCGGATTTCGTCGAAGCGCTGCTGCATCGCGGCATCGCGCTGCATGAATTGCAGCGGCCGCACGATGCGATCGCAACCTACGGCTGCATTCTCGCGCTGCGCGGCGATTGCGTCGAGGCGCTCTACCTTCAGGGCATCTGCCTCGACGATCTCGGCCGCTTCGAGGAGGCGGTCCGCAGCTACGACCGCGTGCTGGCGTTGCGGCCGGGCTTCGTCGAGGCGCTGGTGAAGCGCGGCAACGCGTTGTGCGAGATCGACCGTCAGGAAGAGGCGATCGCCTGCTATGACCGCGCGCTGTCATCGCGGCCGCAGGACTTCGAGGCGCGCTTCAACCGCGGCCTCGCCCTGCAGGCTGTGAACCGGCGCGGTCTGAGCCTGCCGCCGTTCGGCGACCACGTCGCGGCGCCGCCACGCTACACCGGCTTCTACGTCAATCTCGACCGCAGCACCGAACGCCGGGCGCGCGTCGAAACCGAGATCGGCCGCGACGCGCCGGCGCAGCGTTATGAGCGCGTTGCGGCCGTCGACGGCGAGACCGTCAACCTGCCGAGCCAGCGTCTGCGCCGCGGCGAGGTCGGCTGTTTCCTCTCGCACTTGTTCCTTCTGCAGAAGAAGCTCGACAGCGATTGCCATCTTCACGTCGTCGAGGACGACGTGGTGTTCTCGCGCTTCACCGTGCCGGCGGTCGGGTCGCTGGTCGAATCCGGCGCGCTGGACCGCTTCGACATCCTCTTCACCGACACGATCGCACAGCCGTCGCGGCGCGACTTCGCCAGATACAAGGCGCTCTACGACCGCTGCGTCGAACGCGACGGCGCGGGCAACATCGTGCGCGTGCGACCCGCGGTCGTCGACTACTACGCCAGCACGATGTCCTACGTCGTCAACCGCCGGTCGATTTCGAAAGTGGTGGACGTGCTGACGCGCAGCCTATCGCAAGGCGCGACGCTGCCGATCGACCTGGCGCTGCGCGGGGCCGCCGTCGAAGGCCAGCTGCGGCTCGGCGCCCTGTTTCCGTTCGTCACCTCGTTCCGGCTCGACGAGCTGGTCGGCAACACGATCGCGCGGCCCGACCGCGATCTGCTGTCGCGGCTGCTGCTGCAGCTGGCGCGGCATTCGTTCTTCGTCGGCTGCGACCATCGCGCGACGTTGGAGAGCGCGCGGGCGCTGCTGGAGCGGGCGGGCATCGCGCCGCTGCCGCATCCGCCCGGCGCCCCGGGCGACGCGCACCGCCTGCTGCTCGACCAGGTTCTCGCCTTCCACAATTCGGCGCAGTTCGTCCGGCACTAGCGGCCGCGGCCACACCTCCGGTGCTGAAAAAGCAAACGCGGACCGCCGCCGGTGGCGACGATCCGCGCGCGCGATGGCAGTCTCTTCAGCCGGTCACTTCGGCTTGCTGGCCCATTGGTTGAGCAGCGGCACGTCCTTGACCGCCTGCGGCTTCGGGATCGACTGCAGATAGGCGTAGATATCGCCGAGGTCCGCGTCGGAGAGGATCTCCCTGCGGTAGGGCGGCATCGGTCCCGTGCTGTTACGGATGAAGTTGGCGATCGCCTCGAGCGGAAGCGGATCGGGTGCCAGCCGCGGCCCGGTCACCGCGCCCTGGCCTTGCGTGCCGTGGCACTCCCAGCAGCCCTTCTGGATGAAGAGCGTCTTGCCGTGCTCCGCCGAGGCGGCGCCGGCGGCGGTGGAGGTGAGCGCGACCGCGACAGCGGCGGCGGACAGGATGCTTGCGAGTTTGATGCTTTGCATGGTGCCGGCCCCTCAGCGCGGTTGCGTGTAAACGTCGACGAGCGCCGGCTCGCCGGCCTTCACCACCTCGACGGCGCGCTTGAGCGCCGGCGCGAGGTCCTTCGGGTCCGAGATCGGTCCGCTCGCCCACCAGCCCATCGACTGCGCGAGCTTGGCGTAGTCGATGTTCGGCCCGGTGATCTGCGTGCCGATCGGTCCGTTCGGCAGCGGCCGGTTGCGGCGGTCCGCCATGCGCTGAACGTGCATCACCTCCTGATGGTAGCCGTGGTTGTTGTGCATCACGTTCAGCAGCGGGATCTTGTGATGCGCGGCCGTCCACAGCACGCCGGGGGCGTACATCATGTCGCCGTCGGTCTGGATGTTGACGGAGATGCGGCCGTGCGGCCGGTTGGCGAGCGCCGCGCCGACCGCGGCCGGCGAGCCGTAGCCGATGCCATAGCCGCCGGGACCGCCGATGAACTGGTAGTGCTTCTCCATCGGCCAAAGGCGTCCCGCCCAGCCGCTGATCATGCGGTCGGAGCTGACCAGCGACCAGTCCTCGTCCTTGATCTGCGCCCAGACTTCGGCGGCGAGGCGCGCGGTGCTGACCGGGCTCGCGTCCCAGGCATAGGTCGCGGCCTGCAGCGTGCGCGCGCGCGTCTCCGCCCAGGCCTTGCGCATGGCCTCCCCACGCTTCTCCAGCGCCGCCTTGCGGTCGGCCGGCAGCGCCTTCTTCACGGCTTCGATCAGCGCCGGCATGGTCGCTTCCGCGTCGCCGGCGATCGCGATGTCGACCGGCTGGAAGCGCTGGAAGTCCTGGTAGTTGGACTTCAGGTAGAAGTCGCGCGAGCTGATGCTGATCATCTTCACGCCCGCTTTGGTCTTCGGGAAGCGGGTGTTCTCGCCGTTGTCGATGTAGGTGTTCACCGTGCCGTAGAAGTCGGACAGCTCGAGCCCGAGGATGACGTCGGCGTTGTGGATGAGCACCTTGCCGCGTCCGGTCTGGTGCAGGTAGTGCGTGGTCGGGATGTTGAGACGGTTGCGCTGGTCGATGACCGGCGCGTTCAGGAGCTCGGCGAGCTCGACCAGCAGGCCCATGCCGGCCGGCGTGCGCGCGAGCCGGTCGGCGACGATCACCGGGTTTTCGGCGGTGACCAGCAGGCGCGCCGCTTCACGCACCGCGTTGCTGTCGCCCTGCGGCGGCGATGTCGGCACGTAGCGCGGGATCTTCAGCTTGTCGCGGTTCTCCAGCGGCTCTTCCTGCAGCCCGGAATCGAGCGACAGCAGCACCGGCTCGTACGGCGCCGTCATCGACAGCTGGTAGGCGCGCACGAAGGATTCCGCGAAGTGCTGCGCGGACACCGGCATGTCGTCCCATTTGGTGAAGTCACGCAGCAGCGCGCCGATGTCCTGCGCCGAGTGATAGGTCGGCACCAGCGGCGGGCGGCGGGCGGCGTCGAGATCGTTGCCGCCGATGATGACGATCGGCACCTGGTCGCACCAGGCGTTGTAGACGGCCATCGAGGCGTGCTGCAGGCCGACCGTGCCGTGGCAGAGCATCAGCATCGGCTTGCCGGCGATCTTGAAGTAGCCATGCGCCATGGCCACCGAGGATTCCTCGTGCATGCAGGTGAGGAATTCCGGCTTCTTGTTGCCGCCGTGGTTGAGCAGTGACTCGTGCAGGCCGCGGAAGCTGTCGGCCGGGTTCGCGGCGACGTAATCGATATCGAAGGTCTTGATGACGTCGACCATGAAGTCCGACGTCGGCGTGCCCATCAGCGGCGCTTCGGTCGCGGGCGCGCTGGTCTCGGCGGCCGCCATTTTTGCCGACGGCGCCAGCGCCGACGCCTTGGCGGCGACCGGCTGGGCGGGCGCGGCGAGCGCCTTGTTGTCGAGGTCGCCGACCGCTGACGCGGCGCCGGCGACTGCGACGGTGCCGAGGAATCGTCTTCGGCTGACCGCCATACGTGGCGATTTCTCAGGCATCGGCATCTCCCCAGTTGTGCACGATCGGCGGTGCGCCGTGCGACTTGTGATTTTGTGTTTGTGGAAGGCTATCGGACTTTCATCGTCGTCATCAAACGGGATTAGGGCATGCCGGCCATGCCGGGCGCCCCGGAGGACACCGACCTGGCCGGCATGACCACGTTCACTTCGGCTTGATCTGTTTCATGCCGTGAATGACCTTCGCCCAGCGCGCCGTTTCGCTCTTGATGTAGCTGGCGAATTCTTCCGGGCTGCCGCCGGCGACGTCGAGGCCTTCGTTCTGCAGGTGCTTGACGACGGCCGGATCCTTCAGCGCCTCATTGAGCGCCTTCGCCAGCTTGTCGACGACCGGCTTCGGCGTTCCGGCGGGCGCGAGCATGCCGAACCACAGGCTGGTGTCGTAACCGGGCAGGCCGGATTCGGCGATCGTCGGCAGGTTTGGCAGCACGCTGGCGCGCTTGGTGCCGGTGGTGGCGAGCGCCTTGACGCTGCCCTGCTTGATGAAGCCGAGCACGCTCGAGGCCGGCGCGAACTCCAGGTCGATGCGGCCGGCCATGAGGTCGGTCACCGTCTGCGCGCTGCCGGGATAGAGCACCGGCGTCATGTCGATGCCGGCCATCTGCGCGAACAATTCGGTGGCCATGCGCGGCCCGCTGCCGACGCCGGAGGCGCCGTACAGCAGCGGTTCCTTGCGCGACTTGCCGAGCGCGATCAGCTCCTTGACGTTGCTGACCGGGAGCTTCGGCTTGACCACCAGGACCTCCGGCAGCGAACCGATGAGCGTGATCGGCGCGAAGGCCGTCTCGAAGTTCGGCCCTTTGCCCGGGAGCATCGTGGTGTTGATGGTGTTGGCGATGGTGGCGAGCAGCAGCGTGT
>Ga0187809_10001270_pt1 | contig 12084 bp, 7 predicted proteins | sample NC_wetland_sal_i_8_FD_132415 | JGI IMG/M metagenome (GOLD analysis project Ga0187809, IMG submission 132415) | Wetland sediment microbial communities from Neuse River Estuary, North Carolina, USA - ASW_4 | ecosystem: Environmental > Aquatic > Freshwater > Wetlands > Sediment | place: USA: North... | reverse complement strand
GCCGAGGTCCCGGCCAGCCAGATCTGCCGCGACCTCGACGAGTGCCTCGAAGTCACCAGGACCCTGGGCTATCCGGTCGTCATCAGGCCGTCGTTCACGCTCGGCGGCCTCGGGTCCGGCATCGCCAAGGATGAAAAAGACCTGCGCCGCATCGCCGGAGCCGGGCTGGACGCGAGCCCCACCCACGAGGTCCTGCTCGAGCAGAGCATCCTGGGCTGGAAGGAGTTCGAGCTCGAGCTCATGCGGGACGCCAAGGACAACGTGGTCGTGGTCTGCTCGATCGAGAACATCGACCCGATGGGCGTGCACACCGGCGACTCGGTCACCGTGGCCCCGGCTATGACCCTCACCGACCGCGAGTACCAGCGGATGCGCGACACGGCGATCGCCATCATGCGCGCGGTCGGCGTGGACACCGGCGGCTGCAACATCCAGTTCGCCGTCGAGCCGCGCACCGGCCGGATGGTCGTGATCGAGATGAACCCGCGCGTCTCGCGCAGCAGCGCGCTGGCGTCCAAGGCCACCGGTTTCCCCATCGCGAAGATCGCCGCGCGGCTGGCCATCGGTTACACGCTGGACGAGATCCCGAATGACATCACCGGCCAGACGCCGGCCTGCTTCGAGCCCGCGCTGGACTACGTGGTGGTCAAGGTGCCGCGGTTCGCGTTCGAGAAGTTCCCCGGCGCTGACCCCACGCTCACCACCCACATGAAGAGCGTGGGGGAGGCGATGGCCATCGGCCGGAGCTTCCCCGAGGCGCTGCAGAAGGCCCTGAGATCGCTGGAGAGTAACCACGGTCCGTTCCGTTTTAATGAAGAAACGCCCGCCGACGCCGAGAGCCTGCTGCGCGCGGTCGGCACCCCGCACGACGGCCGCCTGGCCACCATCCACCAGGCGCTGCGGGCGGGCGCGACCCCGCAAGACGTCGCCCGGGTGACCGGCATCGATCCCTGGTTCATCGAGCAGATCGAGTACATCAACCACGTCGCCGAGCAGGTAAGACAGGCGCCGGCCCTGGATACGGCGACGCTGAGAACGGCCAAGCAGAACGGCTTCTCCGACGCGCAGATCGCCGAGCTGCGCGATACCACGGAGACGGTGATCCGCGAGATCCGGTGGGGGCTCGGCGTCCGGCCGGTGTACCACGTGGTGGATACCTGCGCGGCCGAGTTCGCCGCCCGTACCCCGTACCTGTACTCCACCTACGACGAGGAGACCGAGGTCCCCCAGGGCAACAAACCCAAGGTGATCATCCTGGGCAGCGGGCCGAACCGCATCGGCCAGGGCATCGAGTTCGACTACGCCTGCGTGCACGCGTCCTTCGCGCTCGCCGAGGCGGGCTACGAGACCGTCATGGTCAACTGCAACCCGGAGACGGTCTCCACCGACTACGACACCTCAGGCCGGCTCTACTTCGAGCCGCTCACCCTGGAGGACGTCCTCGAAGTCGTCCGCGCCGAGCAGGCCACAGGAAAGGTCGAGGGCGTGATCGTGCAGCTCGGCGGGCAGACCCCGCTGGGCCTGGCCCGGGCGCTCGGCGCCGCCCGCGTCCCGGTCGTGGGCACCTCACCGGAGGCCATCCACCTGGCCGAGGACCGCGCCGCGTTCGCCCAGGTCCTGCACGACGCCGGCCTGACCGCGCCGAGGTACGGGACGGCGACCACGCAGACGCAAGCGGCCAGCATCGCCCGCGAGATCGGCTACCCCGTGCTGGTCCGGCCCTCGTACGTGCTCGGCGGGCGCGGCATGGAGATCGTCTACGACGACGCCACGCTCCACTCGTACGTATCAAAAGCCACCCAGATAAGCCCCGGCCACCCGGTGCTCATCGACAGGTTCCTCGACGACGCGATCGAGATCGACGTCGACGCGCTCTACGACGGCTCGGAGCTGTACCTCGGCGGCGTGATGGAGCACATCGAGGAGGCCGGCATCCACTCCGGCGACTCGGCCTGCGCGCTGCCGCCGATCACCATCGGCCGCGGCGACATCGCGCAGATCCGTGCGGCCACCGAGGCGATCGCCAAGGGAGTCGGCGTGCGCGGCCTGCTGAACGTCCAGTACGCGATGGCCGGGGGAGTGCTGTACGTGCTCGAGGCCAACCCGCGGGCCTCGCGTACGGTGCCGTTCGTCTCCAAGGCCACCGCGGTCCCGCTGGCCAAGGCCGCGGCCCGGATCATGCTAGGCGCCAGCATCGCCGAGCTGCGCACCGAGGGCCTGCTCCAGACGAAAAGCGACGGCGGCGAGCTGCCGCTGGACGCGCCGGTCGCGGTCAAGGAGGCGGTGCTGCCGTTCGGGCGGTTCCGCGACCCGGCCGGCCAGGGCGTGGACACCGTGCTCGGTCCGGAGATGCGCTCCACCGGCGAGGTGATGGGGATCGACGCGATGTTCGGCACCGCCTACGCGAAATCCCAGGCCGCGGTGTACGGGTCGCTGCCGGTCAAGGGCCGGGTGTTCGTGTCGGTCGCGAACCGGGACAAGCGGTCGATGATCTTCCCGGTCAAGCGGCTGGCCGACCTGGGTTTCGAGGTCTGGGCCACGGACGGAACGGCGGAGGTGCTGCGGCGCAACGGGGTTCGTGCCAAGATCGTGCGAAAGCACGGCGACGGACCCGGGCCTGATGGCGAGCCGACCGTGGTGACGCGGATTCTCGCTGGCGAGGTGGATCTGATCGTGAACACGCCGTTCGGCAGTCCCGGGCAGTCCGGTCCCCGGCTCGACGGCTACGAGATCCGCACCGCCGCGGTGCGCCGCGGCATCCCGTGTGTGACCACGGCGGCTGGCCTCGCCGCCGCGGTGCAAGGTATCGAGGCCATCATCCGCGGCGAGGTCGGCGTGCGGTCGCTGCAGCAGCACGCCGCGCTGCTGCGCGCGTCGCGTGAGTGAGACCCCGTGACTGAGGCGGGCTCGTGAAAGCGGCGGCCGCAGGGCCGGTCCAGGTCCGGGCCACCGTGCTGACCGTGCGGCGGGTGGACGCCTATCACGCGCTGACCCTGGTCGCCCCGGCCATCGCGACCAGGTTCCGGCCCGGCCAGTTCGTCACCATAGCCGTCGGCGGCCCGGAGACCTCCATGCTAGGGCGCCGGGCCTTCGTCGTGCACGACGTGCACCCCGATCACGGCGGCACGGTCGAGTTCGTGTTCGACGCCCGGGGCCCAGGCACCCGATGGCTGGCCGCGCTGCGCGCCAGGGACTCCGTGGATGCCGTGGGCCCGCTCGGCCGGCCGTTCCCCGTGCCGCAGAACCCGTCCCGCTGCCTGCTGCTCGGCGTCGGCTACGGCAGCGCGCCGTTGTTCGCGCTCGCCGCCAAGCTGACCGATCGCGGCTCCAGCGTCGACTTCCTGCTCGGCGGCCAGAGCGCGGACCGGGTCTTCGGCGCGCTGACCGCCCGGCGGTCGGGGCGCAGCGCGACGATCACCACCGCCGACGGCTCGCTCGGTGCCCGGGGCCCGGTCACGGCCATGCTGGAGCAGGTCATCCGCGAGGCCAGGACCGAGGTGATCTACGCCTCCGCGCCGGTGCCCGTGCTGCGGGACGTGACCGCGCTGGCCGACCGGTACGCGATCCCGGTGCAGGCCTCGGTGGACGTGGCCATGGCCTGCGGGATCGGCGTCTGCATGGGCTGCGTGCTGCCCGTCACCGGGACCGACGGGATCACCCGGATCGTGCGCGCCTGCGTGGACGGCCCGGTTTTCCGTGCCGACCTGGTCCGCTGGGATGATGTGGGCACGATCCCGTTCGACGCGCTCGGCGCGCCCGGCTGGAAACCCAAGGCCGAAGGGCACCTTCATGCCGGCTGACCTCCGCGCCGGGGAAGGACACCTCCATGCCGGCTGATATGCGAGCCAGGCTCGGGCCGGTCGAGCTGCCCAATCCGGTGCTCGCCGCGGCCGGCTGCGCCGGCGCGGGCCGTGAGCTGGCCCAGTTCCTCGACGTCGCCCGGGTCGGGGCCATCATCAGCAAATCGATCATGACCGAGCCGCGCACCGGCAACCCCGCGCCCCGGCTGGCCGAGACGCCGAGCGGGCTGCTGAACTCCGTCGGCTTGCAGGGTCCGGGCATCGACGCGTTCCTGCAGCGTGACCTGCCGTGGCTGCTGTCTCACGGGGCACGGACCGTGGTCTCGATCGCGGGCCAGACCATCCGCGAGTACGGCGCCCTGGCGTCCCGGCTGTCCGACGCGGCCGGAGTGTCCGCCGTCGAGATCAACCTCTCCTGCCCGAACGCCGAAGACACCGGGCGCCTGTTTGCCCTCGACCCCGCGACCGCCGGGTCCGTGGTCGCGGCGGTGCGCGGCAGCCTCCGGCACGACATCCCGGTGTTCGCTAAGCTGTCGCCGGACGTGACCGACATCGTGGCCGTCGCCGGCGCGTGCGTCGAGGCGGGCGCGGACGGGCTGTCGCTGATCAATGTGCTGCTCGGCATGGTCATCGATCCAGGCCGTCTCCGCCCGGCGCTGGCCGGCGCGTACGGCGGCCTGTCCGGGCCAGCGGTCCGGCCGGTCGCCGTGCGGTGCGTGTGGCAGGTGGCCGAAGCGTTCCCCGACGTGCCGATCATCGGGACGGGCGGGGTGCGCACCGGCCGGGACGCCCTGGAGCTGCTGCTCGCGGGCGCGTCCCTGGTCGGAGTGGGCACCGCGATCGTGCATGACCCGTCGGCGTGCTCGCGCGTCGCGCGGGAACTGGAAACCGAACTCGCGGCCCTCGGTGCGGACCGGGTGGCCGACGTCATCGGCCAGGCCCACGGCCGCGGTGCCCTGGGCGCTCGAGGCGCTTACGGTATCCACGGCCGGGGCGCTAGTGAGCTGGTCAACGGGCCCAGCGGGCCTAGCCGCCAGACCGGGTAAGCGAGACAAGGTAAGCAGGGCTGGAGAGGAGTGGCTGTGAGCAAGCCGGCGCCGGTGGCCGTCGCACTCGACGCCCCCGACCTGGAGACGGCTGCGCGGTGGGCGGCGCTTGTGACGCCGCACGTGAGCACGGTCAAGGTCGGTCTGGAGCTCTATCTGCGCTACGGGCCGCAGGTGGTGGCGACGGTACGGGGCGCCAGCCGCGTCTCGGTGTTCCTCGATCTCAAGCTGCACGACATTCCGGCCACGGTGGCCGGGGCCGCTCGGGCGGTGGCCCGGCTGCGGCCCGACGTGCTCACCGTGCACGCCGCGGGCGGCGCCGACGTCATCCGCGCGGCGGTCGAGGCGGCGCCGGGCACCATGGTCGCGGCGGTCACCGTGCTCACGTCTCTGGGCGACGACGATCTGGGCCAGATCGGGATGTACGGACCGGTGTCAGATGCCGTGCTCCGGCTGGCCATCCTCTCGGTGGCGGCCGGCGCGCAGGGACTGGTCTGCTCGCCGCGCGAGGTTTCCGCGGTCCGGTCGGAGGTCGGCCCGGATGTGACGCTCATCACGCCCGGCGTGCGGCCGGCCGGCGCCGAGGCGCACGACCAGGCGCGGGTGGCCACGCCGGAGGAGGCCGTGCTGGCCGGCGCGGACCTGCTGGTGATCGGTCGGCCGATCACCCGCGCACCGGATCCGGGAGCGGCCGCAGCGGCGATCGCGGCGTCGTTGCGACGGGTCAGCGTCGCCCGTGGTCCAGCCTGAACCCCGGGCCACCCGGAGCGCGGCCTGAACCCCAGGCCATCCGGACTGCGGCCTGAACCCCAGGCCGGCCCTGAGGATCCTCAGTTGCCTCAACGATCTCTAAAGAACCTACAAGCCAGCAAGTATCACAGTAATCTCTCAAGTAGTGATACATCTGCTATCGACGTGAGCGCAGCCGTCGTGAGTCGAAGCGAAGATCGATGGGCGAACAGGTCGGCTTCGGCCGGCCCGGATATTCCCGGCGACGCCCCGGTCGGCTCTGGCGGGCCGCGGATATATGTGACGAATCGGCGACGCGCCGGGAGGGCGGTCAACCGCCCGGACGCCGATGGCATACGCTGGTGTCTTGCACCTTGACCACGGAATATCGCCCGGTGAGACCCCTAGCGGGTGGTTAGGCCCCGGGTACGCTGACTCTAAGTAATAGACTCCTTACGGTGAGTAATATATTTCAATTTGTGATGACGTAAACGGGGATTTGCGTTGCCGAAAGGGCATGTGATTGGCTAGTTTCCCCTCCCGACAAACCTTTTTTCCAACGAAACCCGAGGTGACCCCGAGTGGCTCTTCCTCCCCTCACTCCTGAAGAACGTGCGGCCGCACTGGAGAAGGCTGCCCGTGCACGCAAAGAACGCGCTGAGGTGAAGAACCGCCTCAAGCGCGGGGCTACGACCTTGTCTGATGTCATCAAGGAAGGCGCGACTGATGACGTGATTGGCAAGATGAAGGTCTCGGCTCTGCTTGAGTCTCTGCCCGGCGTGGGCAAGGTGCGGGCAAAGCAGATCATGGAAAGACTGGGCATAGCGGAATCGCGTCGCGTACGCGGGCTCGGGACCAACCAGCGGTCCGCGCTTGAACACGAGTTCGCTGACTGAACGGCGCGACAGGCCGGAGCCAAATCCAAGCGAAGCCGCGGTCACGACCCCGGTGCATTCGAGACTGACCGTGCTCTCCGGGCCCTCCGGGGTCGGGAAGAGCACGGTCGTCGCCGAACTCCGCAGGATTTGCCCTGGCATCTGGATTTCCGTGTCGGTTACGACACGTCGGCCGCGGCCCGGGGAAGTAGACGGCCGCGAATATCACTTTGTCGACGACGGCGAGTTCGACCGTCTGATCGCCAGCGGGGCACTCCTGGAGTGGGCGCGGTTCGCTGGCCACCGGTATGGCACGCCGCGCGCGCCTCTAGAGGAAAAGCTCAAGGCGGGCGTGGCCTGCCTGCTGGAGATCGACGTGGCCGGAGCGCGGCAGGTCAAGCGGGCCGCGCCCGGTGCCCGGCTGGTCTTCCTGGCCCCGCCGTCCTGGGACGAGCTGGTCCGCAGGCTCACCGGCCGCGGTACGGAGCCGCCGGAGGTGCTGGCCCGGCGCCTCGCGGCCGCCGAGGACGAGCTCGCGGCCGCCGAAGAGTTCGAGATCACGCTGGTCAACACGTCCGTCCAGGACGTGTCCCAGCAGCTGATACATTTGATGGAGCAGTGCGTCTTATCTTCGAAGGTCTTCGACGGTCTTCGAAGGCAGTATTGCTTCCCCCAGGCCCACCCAAGGAAGGCAGAGCGTGGCAGGGACTCAGGGCGCCGACGGCATCATCAACCCGCCGATCGACGAGCTTCTCGACGTCGTGGACAGCAAGTACCGCCTGGTGATCATGGCGGCGAAGCGCGCCCGGCAGATCAACGCTTATTACTCCCAGCTCGGCGAGGGCCTGCTGGAGTACGTCGGCCCGCTGGTCGAGACGCGCAGCCAGGAGAAGCCGCTGTCCATCTCGCTCCGGGAGATCAAGGAGCGGATGCTCAACGTCGAGGCCATCGAGTCCTGACGCTCCCGACGCATCCAAGCCCGAGGCAGGCATGCCGGCGTCGGCCCGCGTCATCCTCGGCGTCGGTGCGGGCATCGCGGCGTATAAGGCCTGCGAGCTGCTCCGGCTGCTGACCGAATCCGGATACCGCGTCCGGGTCGTGCCCACTCCCGATGCTCTCCGGTTCGTCGGCGAGCCGACCTGGGCTGCGCTGTCGGGCGAGCCGGTCGCCACCGACGTGTGGACCGGGGTGGCCGAGGTACCGCACGTCCGGCTCGGCCAGTCGGCCGACCTGGTCCTGGTCGTCCCCGCCACCGCCGACCTGCTGGCCCGGGCCGCGGCCGGAATGGCCGGCGACCTGCTGACCGCCACGCTGCTCACCGCCAGGTGCCCGGTGCTGTACGCGCCGGCCATGCATACCGAGATGTGGGAGCACCCGGCTACCCAGGCGAACGTATCGCTACTGCGCAGCCGCGGCGCCGTCGTGCTTGTGCCCGCGGTCGGCCGCCTCACCGGAGCGGACAGCGGCGCCGGCCGTCTGCCCGAGCCGCCGGAGATCTTCGCGGCGGCGGTCAGCCTGCTCGCCGCCGGCGGCCAGCGGAGCCGCGGCGACCTGGCCGGCCGCCGCGTGGTGGTGTCCGCGGGCGGCACCCGGGAAGAGATCGACCCGGTGCGGTTCATCGGCAACTGGTCCTCCGGAACCCAGGGCTACGCGCTGGCCCGGACCGCCGTCGCCCGGGGCGCCGAGGTCACCGTGATCGCGGCCAACGTCACGCTGCCCGACCCGGCCGGGGCCAAGGTCACCCGGGTCGTCTCGGCCCTCCAGATGCGGGACGTGGTCCTGTCCGTCGCGGCCGGCGCCGACGTCGTCGTGATGGCGGCCGCGGTCGCCGATTACCGGCCCGAGACCCGGAACGAGGCCAAGATCAAGAAGGACGGGCAGCCACCCGGGCCGCTGCGCCTGGTCGAGAACCCGGACATCCTGGCCGGGCTGGCCGCGCAGCGGGGTCCCGGCGGCGTGCGCCCGGTCCTGGTCGGGTTCGCGGCCGAGACGGACACTTCGGCGCAGGCGGCCCGGGCCAAGCTCGCCCGGAAGGGATGTGACCTGCTGGTGGTCAACCCGGTAGGGCACGGGCTCGGCTTCGGCACGCCGGACAACGAGGCGGTCGTCTACGGTGCCGACGGGACGGTCACGCCGGTACCGCGCGGGCCCAAAGAAGCCCTCGCGAACGTGGTGTGGGACCTGGTCGCGGCCAACCTGACGTGACCGCTACGCGTCTAACCTGACGTGCGCGGCTGAGCCGAAGCAAACGCTGGCCCGCGTTACTCCGGATAGAATCGCCGCAATTGCCCGGGCCCTAGGAGGGGAAACGACGTGGCGCGTCGCCTGTTTACTTCTGAGTCGGTGACCGAGGGTCATCCCGACAAGATGGCCGACCAGATCAGTGACGCCATCCTCGATGCCATGATCAAGGACGATCCGGGCAGCCGGGTCGCGGTGGAGACCCTGATCACGACCGGCCAGGTGCACGTGGCCGGCGAGGTCACCACCCAGACCTATGTCGACATACCCGGCATCATCAGGGACAAGATCCTCGAGATCGGCTACGACTCCTCGGCCAAGGGATACGACGGGGCGTCCTGCGGCGTGTCGGTCTCGATCGGCTCCCAGTCCCCGGACATCGCCCAGGGCGTCAACGACGCGTTCGAATACCGCGAGGGCGAGGGCACCGAGGACTTCGACCGGCAGGGCGCGGGCGACCAGGGGCTCATGTTCGGCTACGCGTGCCGGGACACGCCCGAGCTGATGCCCCTGCCGATCATGCTCGCGCACAAGCTGGCCAAGCAGCTGGCCGAGGTGCGCCGCGCGGGCACGGTGCCGTACCTGCGCCCGGACGGCAAGACCCAGGTGACCATCGAGTACGCCGGCGACCGGCCGGTACGGCTGGACACCGTGGTGGTCTCCACGCAGCACGCGCCGGACATCAACCTCAAGGAGCTGCTCGCCCCCGACATCAGGGATTACGTCGTCGAGCCCGTGCTGGCCGACGCGCAACTCGACACCGAGGGGTTCCGGCTCCTGGTCAACCCGACCGGCCGGTTTGAGATCGGCGGTCCGATGGGCGACGCCGGGCTGACCGGGCGGAAGATCATCATCGACACCTACGGCGGCATGGCCCGGCACGGCGGAGGGGCCTTCTCGGGCAAGGACCCGTCGAAGGTCGACCGCAGCGCGGCCTACGCGATGCGCTGGGTGGCCAAGAACGTGGTCGCCGCGGGCCTGGCCGACCGCTGCGAGGCCCAGGTGGCCTACGCGATCGGCAAGGCCGTGCCGGTCGGGCTGTTCGTCGAGTGCTTCGGCACGGAGAAGGTGCCGGTGGAACGGATCCAGGACGCGGTCATGAAGGTATTCGACCTGCGGCCGCGGGCTATCATCTACGCCCTGGACCTGCTCCGCCCCATCTACGCGCAGACCGCGGCGTACGGGCACTTCGGCCGCACCGAGCCCGACTTCTCCTGGGAGCGCGTCGACCGCGCCGACCAGCTCCGCGCCGCGGCCAGCGCCTGAGACAGCCGCGGTATCGGGCGGGCCGCCGCCGCCGTTTCGGCGATTTAGATGGAACGGGCCGTGGTGCGTGCGCCCCGCCCTTCCTCGATTCCCTAAGCATCGCCCCGGTTCTGGTAGGACGGAGCCGTGGCGAAAGGCTCGAAGGATCAGGCGGTCAGCGAACGGCTGCCGGTCGCCCGGGTGGCGGTCGACATCTCGCTCGCGCACCTCGACCGGCCCTTCGACTACCTGGTCCCGGCCAGCATGGACGAGATGGCTGTGCCCGGCTGCCGGGTCCGGGTCAGGTTCGCCGGGCAGCTGGTCGACGGCTACCTACTGGACCGCATCCAGGCCAGCGAGCACGAGGGCCGGCTCGCCCGGCTAGAGCGGGTGATCTCTCCCGAACCGGTGCTCACGCCTGAGATCTTCGACCTGGCGCGCGCGATTGCGGACCGGTACGCGGGCACGCTGGCCGACGTGCTCAGGCTGGCCATCCCGCCCCGGCACGCCACCGCGGAACGGGAGGCACCGGCTGCGACTTCACGGCCAGATATCTCGGCTCCCCGGCCCGAACCCGGCCCATGGACCCGGTATGCGGCCGGGCCGGCCTTCCTGGCCGCGCTGGCCGAGGGCCGCCCGGTCCGGGCCGCCTGGTCAGCCTTGCCCGGTCCCGAGTGGCCGACGCAGATCGCCATCGCCGCCGCCGCCACGGCCGCCGCCGGCCGCGGCGTGGTCATCGTCGTGCCGGACGCCCGTGACCTGGCCCGCGTCGATGCGGCGCTGACCGCCATGAACCTGCCCGGCCCAGGAGACCAGCCAGGCCACGTCTGCCTGACCGCCGATCTCGGCCCGGCCGAACGCTACCGCCGCTGGCTGGCTGTGCTCCGCGGCACGGTCCGGGTGGTGGCGGGCACCCGGGCCGCGATGTTCGCCCCGGTCGGCCAGCTGGGCCTGGTCGTTCTATGGGACGACGGCGACGACCTGCACGCCGAGCCCCGGGCGCCGTACCCCAATGCTCGGGAGGTGCTCGCCCTGCGCGCCTACCAGTCGGGCACGGCCGCTCTGATCGGCGGGTTCGCCCGGACCGCCGAGCTGACCCAGCTGGTCGCGGCCGGGTGGGCCAAGCCGCTGGCGGGCCGGCCGGAGATCCTGCGCCGGGTCGCGCCGCGGGTCCGGGCCGCGCCCGACGAAGCCGAACTAGCCAGAGACGCCGCGGCCATGACCGCCCGCCTGCCCAGCCTGGCCCTGCGCACCGCCCGCACCGCCCTGGCCGGCGACGCCGGGCCCGCCGGGCCGGTCCTGGTCCAGGTCCCCCGGCGGGGGTACCTGGCCGCTATCGCCTGCGCCCGCTGCCGGGCCCAGGCCCGATGCGGCGTGTGCGGCGGGCCGCTACAGGTCGGCGGCTCGGCCGAGGTACCCGGCTGCGGGTGGTGCGGCGCGCTGGCGGCGGACTGGACCTGCTCGCGATGCGGATCTGGTCGGCTGCGCGCGCTGGTCACCGGCGCGGCACGGACCGCGGAGGAACTCGGCCGCGCGTTTCCCGGGGTGCCGGTGCGCGTCTCCGGCGGCCAGCACGTGCTGGCCGAGGTGCCTGCCGAGCCGGCCCTGGTCATCGCCACTCCCGGGGCCGAGCCGGTGGCGGCGGAGGGTTATGCCGCCGCGCTGCTCCTAGACGGCTGGGCCCTGCTCGGCCGGCCGAGCCTGCGCGCCGCCGAGGAGACGCTGCGCCGATGGCTGAACGCCGCCGCCCTGGTCCGGCCGGCCGGGTCCGTGGTGGTGCTCGCCGAGGCCTCCCTGCCCGCGGTGCAGGCCCTGATCCGCTGGGATCCGGTCGGTTTCGCCGAACGGGAACTGGCCGAACGAGCCGAGCTCGGCTTCCCGCCCGCGGTTCGGATGGCGGCCATCACGGGCTCGTCCGCCGCGATAGCGGAATTCGTCGACTCCGTTGCGCTCCCGGACCGGGCCGAGATTCTAGGACCGGTCCCGGCCGAGCCGAACGGTGCCGGACCAGATCCTGAGCCCGCCGAACGCGCGCTGATCAGGATTCCCCGCGCCGACGGACTCGTCCTGGCCCGGGCGCTGCATGTGGCGCAGGCCGCCCGGAGCGCGCGCAAGGACGGCGCCGCCGTGCGCGTCCAGCTCGACCCG
>Ga0187809_10001269_pt1 | contig 12086 bp, 15 predicted proteins | sample NC_wetland_sal_i_8_FD_132415 | JGI IMG/M metagenome (GOLD analysis project Ga0187809, IMG submission 132415) | Wetland sediment microbial communities from Neuse River Estuary, North Carolina, USA - ASW_4 | ecosystem: Environmental > Aquatic > Freshwater > Wetlands > Sediment | place: USA: North... | reverse complement strand
GGGCCGCGGCCGACTTGTGCGGTCGCTACGTAAGCGGACCATACCGCTTCGAGGTGCTCGAAGGCGCGTCCCACTGGCTGCCCGAGGAGGTGCCCGAGCGGGTGGCCGCTTTGCTGGTAGCGCATTTCGCGCGAACCTCGGGCGGCTGAGCCTTACCCGCCAGATAGCGCGCAGCACCGGGGGGTAAGGAGCCGTGTCCCGGGAGGGCGACATTACGCTGAGTGATGGACAAGGTCCGGGCGAGCGCTCGCCGAGCCGCCGATATGTACGGTTGGGCGCTCTGGTGCGCGATTCTGCAAGCGAGTACAGAGCGGGTCGTTCTGGGCTAGGCGGCAGCCTGCCGCGGCCTGGCGATCGGCTCCTTGTGTGTGACGGGATGCAGTTAGCTGTCGTTGTCCGGGTCTATCGGTGCGGGGGTTTAGGTTTAGCTGACAGCCGGGCGCGAGTCGGTGGGCTGGGCTGGCTGGGGCCCGCGCAGCCTGGCCGGTTGAGGGGCGGCGACGTTGCGGGCCGTGATGCTGGCCCCTCCGTGCACGGGCGGGAGGGGCCGTTGCGTCTGCGGGTTTTTCTGGTCAGGTGCGGGCGGGCAGCGTGCTGTCGGCGGCCGGCCTGGCCGTGACGGGGGTGGCGGGCTGGGCCCAGGAGGGGCTGGTGCGGACGGCCACCGCGACGCGGGCGAATGCGGCCAGCAGCAGCGCGAAGCTGGTGATGGTGATCGGGACGCTGTTGGCGGACAGGCCGGCGATGTTGGCGATCGTCGCCGCCGGGATGGCGGCGGCGGTCCAGGCGGGTATGGCGCGTGCGCGCCAGAGCCCGGCCGACAGGAGCAGCGTCCCGCACACCGTGGCCAGGCCGCCGATCATGAAGATCAGCGCCGCGCCGGGCGCAGAGTCGTAGCGGGTGGCCAGAGCGGCCATCTGGCCGAGGCTGGCGCCGGGTGCGCCCATCTGCCAGAACACCAGCTGGGTGGCCGAGTCGCCGATGCCGATGAGGATGCCCAGCCCGGCCAGGGAGCCGGCGATCAGGGCCCAGGCCGGGCGGGTGTGGCCGAGCAGGCGCATCAGGGCGAGCATGGCGGGCACGAGCATGATCGAGCTGAGCAAGATGAACAGTGAGAAGATGTACCAGCGGTCAGGCTGGGCGCTGATCGCGGTGATCTGCGCCCGTTCGCCGCTGCGCAGCGGCGGCCATGCGCAGGCGGCCACCAGCCCGAGCAGCGGCGCGGTGATCAGCGAGGCCGCGGCAGCGGCCCGGGGCAGTTGCTGGCGTCCCATGAGGGGCTCCTTCCGGTCGGTGAGGTGAGCTCGAACCTAGCCACCGGCCTGGCCGCCAGTCAGCGGCCGTGCGGGTGGATCAGCTCCGCCGCGCGGGCGAACCTTCGTAGCCGCGCGGGCGATGCGCGATGTCCGGGGCGGGCGTAGCTTGTGTGGCATGAAGGCCCCTGGCCGCGCCCTGGCCCTGGATCTGGGCCTGGCTGTGATCGGCGTGGTGTTGACCGCGGTCGCGGTGTGGTCGGTGAACGTGATCGGCACGCCGTTCGCGGGGCCCACCTGGCTGAAGGTGGTCTGGCCGCTGCTGATCGGCGCTCCGCTGGCGCTGCGCCGGCGGGCGCCGCTGCTGGGCTGTGCGATCATCTGGGCGGGCATCTCGCTGCAGGCGGTGATCACCGGGAACTCCCCGGAAGGCCTGGAGCTGATCTTCGTGACGATTGCGGTCAGTTATGCCGTCGCCGCATACAGCACCTTCCGCCGTGCCGTGGCCGGGCTGGCGGTCACCGTCGTGGGCGCGGTCATCTACGGCCTGGCCAACCACGACATCACCAGCGGCAACACGGGCAATGAGTGGTCGGCTGCGTTCTTCGCCACCGCGATCGTGGCTGCCTGGCTGGCGGGGGTGTTCATCCGGGGCCGCCGGGAGGCGGTCACGCAGGTAGCGCGTACCGCGGCGGCCGAGCGGCAGGCCGAGCGGGCGGTCGCTGATGAGCGCGCCCGGATGGCCCGCGAGCTGCACGATATCGTCTCGCACAACCTCAGCGTGGTGGTCCTGCAGGCGGCCGGCGCGCAGGCCGCGGGCAGCCCGGACGCCGGGACCCTGGACAAGATCGAGCGCAGCGGCCGTCAGGCGCTGGTGGAGATGCGCCGGCTCCTCGGGGTCCTGCGCCAGCCCGGCGAGCAGGCGCCGCAGCTTGAGCTGGCTCCGCAGCCGGGCATGACCGACGTTCCCGCGCTGATAGACGGGGTCCGCGCGGCTGGGCTGCCGGTGACGCTGGTCGTTGACGGCGACCTGGCCGGGTTGCCCGCGGCGGTCGAGATCTCGGCCTACCGGATCGTGCAGGAAGCGCTGACTAACGTGCTCAAGCACGCCGGGAAGGCCAGTGCCGAGGTCCACCTCCGCTGCGGAGCGGCTGATGTGCTCATCGAGGTCACCGATGACGGGACATCCCCGCCGGCCGGTGCGGAGGACGGGGGCGGGCACGGCCTGGCCGGCATGCGCGAGCGGGTGGCGCTCTTCGGTGGCGAGCTGGCCGCCGGGCCGCGGCCAGGCGGCGGGTTCGCCGTCCGGGCCCGGCTCCCGCTCGATGACCAGCCCCGATCCCCTCGGCCCGCGCGATGAGCATCACCGTGCTGATCGCTGATGACCAGGACCTCGTGCGCGAGGGCCTGCGGATGCTGCTCCAGGCAGAACCCGGCATCACGGTGGTCGGCGAGGCGGGCACCGGCGGCGAGGCGATCGCCGCGGCGCGCAAGCTTGATCCCGATGTCGTGCTGATGGACATTCGCATGCCCGGGATGGACGGGATCGAGGCAGCCGCCCACCTGGCCCGGCCCGGCAGCCGCGCCAAGATCTTGATGCTCACCACCCATGACCTTGATGAGTATGTCTACCGCGCGATGCGGGCCGGCGCCAGCGGCTTCCTGCTCAAGGACGCCAGCCGCGACCAGCTGACCACCGCGGTGCGGACCGTGTCGGCAGGAGAGGCGTTGCTGGCCCCGTCGGTCACCCGGCGCCTGATCGAAGACTTCTGCCGCAGGCCCTCCCCTGACGGCACGGCCGCCGACGCCGCCAGGCAGCTGACCGGACGCGAGCTTGAGATAGTCAAGCTGGTCGCCAGGGGCCTGACCAACGCCGAGATCGCCGCACGGCTGTACCTCAGCGACGCCACGGTGAAAAGCCACATCGCCCGGATCCTGGCCAAGCTCAGGCTGCGCGACCGGATCCAGGTAGTCGTCTTCGCCTACGAAACCGGCATCGTGCGACCCGGCGGACCCAGCTGAACACCAAAATACGCACGCAATCGAGATCAGATTCACGGACACGATCAGCCCTGCATGCCCGCCGATAAAGGGATGACACACAACGGCAACCCCGCGCGCGGACCGGCAGCGTACTGGCCAGGCCGCCTTCATAAAGGGACATTCTGAGCAACTCGCGAACCGGAACCTGCCAGCGACGGACCCATACTCGATCAGGACGCTCGTGCTCTGGAATGCCAGTCGCGCTGTGTAAGGATCGCTGGTCGCGACCGGCGCGCACGTACCCGCCTGATCGGCCGCCGCACCGTCAGATGACGGCTTCCGCAACGTCCCGAACTGGTTGATCGGTGCGCATGCTGCCGCGCCTGGCGTCCGTGACCTAGAGGCTGTGGGTGAGGCTTGGGGCTTTCTTCTTGGCACCGTCAGCCGATCGGTGGATGCGGGTGAGCCGATCGTTCGTCCGGGGATTCAGCCTATCCGTGCGGCGGATATGGCTGTCCGCGCGATGTGCCGCGGGGGGCGCCGCTGAGACGCTGACGGCATGGCGGCAGTGATCGAGGTGAAGGACTTGCACAAGAACTACGGGGACACCGTGGCGGTGGCATTGTTCGGGCGCACGGTCATCGAGTTCATCTGTGCCGCCTGGTACCCGAGAACTCGTCCTAGACCTAGAACGAACACCGCGCGGAAGGAGCACGAGTCATGGACACCCCCTCCAGGAACTATCCCCCCGGCGACCAGCGCGTATCCGATGCCCATCGCGACCATGCCGTGTCCGAGCTGAGCGAGGCCTTCCAGACGGGCCGGATCACCGCCGATGAGTTCGACCAGCGGTCCGGGCGGGCACTGAGCGCCCGCACCGGGAAAGACCTGACCGACCTGTTCACCGATCTGCAGAAAGACAACGTCCCTGCGGCCCGCACCGCCGCCGGCCGCCTGGCACGATCCCCGCGCGCCGCCGGCACCTGGATCGCCATGGGCGCATCGGGCGCAGCGGCCACCTCCCTCGCCTTCCTCACCCTAGTGAACGCCCTGACCGCGGGCACGAACCCGGGTCTCACCCTCCCCCAGCGCGAGGCCAGGCGCGCGCTCGCCGAGCAGGTCCTGAGACGCGAGGGCTTCTCGATCTCCGTCCCTCTTCCCCCGTCCGGTGCCTACGGCATCGACTGGGCCGGCATAGTAACGCCAGCGATCATCACCGTCCTGCTCATCGCGCTGACCGTCGTCCTCTGGCGCGCGACCCGCGTCCGCCGCGCCTAGGCCTGCGCTGGGTCGGCTGCTATCGCGGCCTGTTCGATCTTCGCCTGTTTGCTCGCCCGGTAGTCCGCGTCGTATTCCTGGAAAACCGCGCTGCCCTGCTCGCTTCCCCTACTCGGCCGTCGAGTTGCTCACGCAGGATGTCCGCGTGCCCGGCGTACCGGTTGGTCTCGCCGACGATCTGCACCATGATGTTGAACGGCTTCACGTTGGGCCGCGGCCACCAGGGCACGTGGCCGGGCGCGTCGATCGGCAGCGCGTCGGAGTGCGCCCACACCTGTCCCGCAACGAGCTGATCACCCACGTCCCGCACCGGAACCGGTACACATTGACCCCTGACGGCCTGCGCTTCGCGGTCTTCTACACCAAGGTCCACGACCGGCTCTTGCGTCGCTCATAACTGCCGACCAACCCCAGGCCCTGCCCGAACTCCGCGACGCCCTCCCCGCCATCGACCGTCACCTCTCCCAGCGCATCGCCGCCGCCGGGCTACCAGCCGCCGCCTGACCAGCCACCACCGAGCTGAAGCTGTTCGCCCGGGGCAGGGCGGCCGTCGGGCTCGGGCTGAGCCTGGGATCCCGCTCTTGCTGGTGATCATCTTCGGCGGTATCCACAGCTTCAAGACGCTGGTCAAGGTCTATGGCGGCCTCACCACGCTGGACGTGTACGTGCCGATCCTGCTCGTGTTTGCGCTGGCCCTGCTGTCGCTGGTGGCCATGCCGGCGACGCTGGCGGGCTACCGGGAACTCAGTGTGCTGCGCCGGCTCAAGACCACGCTGCGGGCGCGGTCCGGGTGCTCGTGGCCCAGCTCGCCGTCGCGGTGGCCGCCGTGGTGGTGATCGTCGCCGTGGCCTGGCTCGGGTACGGTGTCGCGGCCCCGCGCCAGCTTGGCAGGTTCGTCGTGGCGGTCCTGTTCGCCGCCGCCGCGCTGATGGCGACCGGCCTGTTCGTCGCCGCGGTGGCGCCGAACGCGGGGACCGCGCGTGGGGTCGGAGCGATCTTGTTTTACCTGATGATGTTCTTCGCCGGGCTGTGGCTGCCCATCCCGAGCGTGCCGCGGGCGCTGCAGCACGTCAGCCACGCCACCCCGCTGGGTGCCGCGGTTTCCGCTCTGCAGAACGCCACATCGGGGCACTGGCCGGCCGGGCTGCAGCTGGCGACCATGGCGGCCTACGCGGCGCGGCTCGGACTGGCCGCTGCCAGGCTGTTCCGCTGGGAGTAAAGTCGTTAGGCGGAGAGGACAGATGAGCAGTCCGACAGAGCGCTCCCTGCTGGAAGCGTGGCGGCAGGGATGGCCGTTCCCCGGCACCATCGTCGCGTATGTCGTCCTCGTTGCCTCGGCCACTTCCGCGACCACCTCGCAATGGGGCTCGGTCCCGGTCAACCTGGCCCTGTGCGCGGTGGCCGCGGTGTGGATGCTGATCCCGCTGCACCCGGCCCTGCGGAAGCGCATCTCTGTGATGGAGGTGTTCATCGCCGGGCTCATCGCCATTACGGCCGTCCTGGTTATCAGGGATCCCTGGTTCGGGTTCTTCGTGGTCGCGGGATACGGCTATTCGATCCGGCTGATGCCCTGGCCGTGGTCGCTGCCCTGCATCGGCGCGTTTTGTGTCCTGGCGGCCACGGCGCAGACGTGGAGCGTGAACAAGGCCACGCCCGCCGGGCTCGCGGCCTATCTCGCTGTGATCGCCTTGAACATGCTCGCCGTGTGCGGAATCGCCTGGTTCCTGCATGGCATCGAGAAGGCACACGATCAGCGCAAGCGCGCGCTCGACGAGCTGAGTGAGGCCAACCGCAGGCTCGAGGCGACGCTGGCCGAGAACGAGGGCCTGCACCGGCAGCTGCTGGCCCAGGCCCGGGAGGCCGGGATCCTCGATGAGCGGCAGCGGATGGCGCGCGAAATCCACGACACGCTGGCTCAGGGGCTGACCGGGATCGTCACCCAGCTCCAGGCGGCTGAGCAGGCCGCCGGCGACCCGGCCAGGTGGCGGCGGCACTTCGCGGCAGCCGCCCAGCTCGCCAGGGACAGCCTGACCGAGGCCCGGCGGTCGGTGGACGCGCTGCGCCCGGAGTCGCTGGAGACCGCGCGGCTGAGCGACGCGCTGGCCGACCTGGGCCGGGGCTGGTCGGCGCTGCACGGAATCCCGGTGCAGGTAAGCACCACCGGCACGCCGCGGCCGATACGGCCAGAAGCCGAGGTCGCGCTGTTGCGCGCGGCCCAGGAGGCGCTGGCGAACGTGGCCAAGCACGCGGAGGCGAGCCGGGTCGGGCTGACCCTGTCCTACCTGGACAACGAGGTCGCCTTGGATATACGCGATGACGGCAAGGGATTCCATCCCGACGCGAACGGCCATCACAGCACCGGGGGCTTCGGCCTGGTCGCGATGCGGCAGCGGATGGAGATCCTGTCGGGGACATTGCAGATCGAATCGGAGCCCGGCTCCGGTACCGCGGTCTCGGCCCGCGTCACGGTGCTCGCGGAGGCCACGGCATGAAACCCATACGGCTGCTGATCGCCGACGATCATCCGGTGGTCAGGGACGGGCTCAGCGGCATGTTCGCCGCCGAACCCGGCTTCGAGGTGGCCGGCCAGGCCGCGGACGGCGCCGAGGCGGTCCGCCTGGCCCAGGCGCTCAACCCCGACGTGATCCTCATGGACCTGCGGATGCCCGGCATGGACGGCGTAACCGCGATCACCGAGCTGTCAGCGCGGAAGATCCCCGCCCACGTGCTGGTACTGACCACTTACGACACCGACAGCTACGTGCTGCCGGCGATCGAGGCCGGCGCCACCGGCTACCTGCTCAAGGACGCACCCCGCGCCGAACTGCTGCGGGCCGTGCGGGCCGCGGCCGACGGCCACGCCGTGCTCGCGCCATCGGTGGCCACCCGGCTGATCAGCCGAGTCCGCGCGCCCCAGCCCGAGCTGCTCAGCCAGCGCGAGTTCGAAGTCCTCGAGCTAGTGGCGGCCGGCACGACCAGCCGCGAGGCGGCCGCCCGGCTGTTCATCAGCGAGGCCACGGTCAAGACCCACCTGCTGCACATCTACGCCAAGCTCGGCGTCAGCGACCGGGCCGCCGCCGTCGCCGAGGCGTTCAACCGCGGGCTCCTCACCCCCGGCAAGGCGCCGCCCACCCCCGGCAAGGACTGAACCGCGGCGGCCGATCCTCGGGTCAGCGCGGCAGGCCAAGGGACCCTCATCCGAGGATCGCCCCTACCCCGGCCGCCGGCGACGGCCAGCTCACCGATCCAGTCCACGATCGGGCGGCCACCGGCGTCCAGCTCAGCTACGTTGGCAGCACAGACCAAAGTGCCATAACAGGGTCTTCTGTCGCGTTGCTGTCTTCTGGCGAATGCGCGGCGAAGTTCAGCAGCCCGGAACAGTAGCGCCTGGTAACGAGGATATGGGAGCGGTCTGCGGGACCGTCTCCGGATGCCTGCGCACCATGACCGGCGTCGGCAGTTCTGCGCCATCCGCAGCTACCTGTCCACCGCCGCCAAGCACGGCCTCGCCTTCTTCGACGCCCTGGTCATGCTCACCAGCTGCCGGCCATGGATGCCCGCCATTGAATGATCACATCCGAATCGCCGAGACCTGGCCAGTACCCGCCGGGAGCCTGGGTTGACCTGGCCCAGCCTGCTCTGCAAGGTAAGACAATGATCATGCGGATTTGGCGACCCAGGTGGATGAGGCACAAGCCGAACAGTACGAGCGCTTCGCCGCGGAGGAGTCGCTGCCGATGTTCCGTGCCCACCAGGGGTTCGAAGGACACCTGTTCGGGCGCCGTGGCGGTGACTGCGTTGTCATCACGATCTGGAAGGACGACGCGGCCGCGGACGCTCTTGAGGCCTTGCCGCGCTACCGCGACACCGTCGCTCGCATCAATGCAGCCGGGTTCCTTGCCGACCGTTCCGAGGTCGAACGTTTCCAACTGCATGGCCACGTGGCACCCTGATATCCCAGCACGAGTGCAGTGCACATCCGCTCACAGCCTCCGGCAATGGGCCGCCATGACTGACAAAGCCTGACAGGACTCGGTCGGCGTCGACCGGCTGCTGCTTGCGGGCGTACCAGGAGGCCAGCCTTAGAGTGCTTGACCGGGCCAGACATGCGGTAATAGCCGCTGGTCATGGCCCTGGTGCGGATCTAAAAGGGCTCGTCCGCCACCTCCTGGGGGTGATAACGGACGTGATCGTCGTCCTTGCCGCGCCGAACTTCGCGGCCAGGTGTGAAGTGCGGAATTGTAGGCTAGCGGGGTGGCGTACAAGTGGTCTGGTGTGACCTTCGACTGCGTCGACCCTAATCGTGTGGCCCGGTTTTGGAGCATCCTGCTGGGTCGTGAGCCCGGCCCCTCCGAACAGGGCTGGGTATACCTCGGCCAGCCTGATGATCTGTTGCCTAGGTTGGTGTTCCAGCCGGTTCCGGAGCCGAAGGTTGGTAAGGTCCGCACTCATCTCGACGTCGCCGTGGACGACATCGACGAGGCCGTAGCGCGTGTCCTCACCTTGGGGGGACGATCCACCGGCGAGCGACACGACTACGACGGGGGGGTTGTTGTCGTCATGGCCGACCCCGAAGACCACGAGTTCTGCTTGGTCCAGTACTACTGACCCATCTATGCGTCGGGGTGCGCTGGTCAAGCAGACTGGTTCCTGCTCGGGCATGCCTCTTCCTCTTCCTGGGGCGTGCCGGGCTGGCCGCCCGTGCGGGAACTCATGGGCCAAGGCTGCGGGCGGCTTCATCGAGGTCCCGATGCGGCGCGTTCTCGCTCCGGGCGGGCGCATCGTACTGTACGGGAAGGACTGGGACACGTTCGTGACCGACTCCGGCGACCCCGAACTCACCCGCGCCATAGTGCGCAAACGCGCCGAACAGGTCCCGTCGCCCCGGGCCGCGCGTCAGTACTGCAACCTGCTGCTGGACGCCGGCTTCCGCGTCGTGACGGTGGAGGTGCACACGGGAGTGTTCACCGACGCCTCGTTCCTGCCGGTGTTCACCCGCCTCGCCGAGGCCTGCTGCGAGCACGGCGCGATCAGTCGTACGCAGGCGGGCGCGTGGATCGCCGATCAGCGGGGACGCGCCAGGGCCGACCGGCTGTTCGCGGCAGTGCCCATCTTCATCGCGGCGGCGACGAATCCCTGAGGGGCGTGCCCGGACGGAGCGCGCGGATCACTAGGGATTATCGGATGGGCGGGACGGGATCCGGGCCCGATGATCTCATCCCGTGGGCACGCTTGCCAGCGGACGCCGTCATCCCGTTCCGAATACTCGGAGTAACGAGCCGATGCAATGCAAAACCGGACAATCGGTTCGCCCAGGCCCGCATTGCGCGCAGCGGGATATGCTCAGGACGTTCCCGGGCTACCAGTGAGCGACCCTGGCCATGCAATGCGGGAGGCCCGTCCGAGGGCGAGCTGCGGACGCCGCCCTCGACGCGCGTTTGCGGCGCAGCTCCGGCTTGCCCGTGCAGCTCGGTCATCCAGGCACCGCGGCAACAGCAGACCAGTCGAATTCGTCACCGGCGCGACGGTGGATGTCGCGGGTCGGCTCGTCGCAGAGCGCGCCGCGCAGCCCGGCCAGGTAGCAGGACCGCGGATCGACGCCCAGCTGTGCGGCGGCCGCGTAGTCGGCGGTCAGGTCGGTGCGGAACATTGCCGGGTCGTCGGTTGATATCGAGCAGCTCACCCCGGCTGCGACAAGTTGAGGGAGCGGGTGGTCGGCCGCCGACGCGACGGCCCCGGTGCGCAGGTTGGAGATCGGGGTGACGTCAAGCACTACTCCGCGCGCGGCTATCTCGCGCGCCAGGGCTGGATCCTTCGCGGCTGCGATGCCGTGCCTGATCCGGGCCGCGGTCAGCAGATCGAGGGCCGTCCGCACCGCGTCAAGATCGCCGAGCTCACCTGCGTGCGGGGGCTCCGTGGTCCCGAGGGGACGGCCTTGGTCAAGCTCACTAAAGTACCAGGAGCACGGCCAACAGCAGGCCGAGCGTGGCAATCACTAGTCCCGCCGCCGCGAGCGCCGTGCCGCGCTCGCCGGTGCGGCGAACCTGCCGGAGTGCGCTGATGCCCAAGATGATGGCGGCAAGCTGCGGCAGGCCGGGGATCACGCTGCACACCAGGGCTGCCACCGCCAGTGAATTCGTCCGGCCATCAGTGGCCGGGGCAACGCCGGTCCCGGGACTGCTGGACCACGGGGCAGGCTGGTGTGCCGGTGACCCGGCCGGCAGGTCCGCGGATACGGTAGCCAGTTGGGTGTAGGTCCGCGCCGCGTATGTCTGCCCGACCCGGGCGCTATGCTCCTCCGCAGTGAGACGCCCCTCGGCGAACGCGTCGCGGAGCATGCCGATGACGTGTTCCCGGTCTGCATCCGAGGCCCTCACCCGGGAGACCGGCAGGCTGGCCGGGCCCGGATCGGCCATCCCGGCCTGGCCGATCTCTGGTGCTGTCATCGGCCTGTCTTCCTCATCACTACAGCCGCCGGGATCTGCACTCTGATCACTCCTCCTGTGCGCCGCGGCCGGGTATCTACGGCTGGAATCCGGATTCGATCCAGCGCTTGAACACGTCCACCTTCTCCTCCGGCCAGGCGCCGTCGCAGGGCATCGTGCCGCTGCCGAGCCGGCCGAGGATGTCTGCGGCGTGGGCTTGGACGTCTGCGCGACCACAGGTCGAAGGCGAACGTCATGGAATCCTGGTCTGTTGGGCGGAACAGCGGCTTAACGTGGGCGTAGAAGCTCATGGCCCCTCTGGTGGCGATCACCGCTGCCACTCGCCCCCTGGCTGCTCGTTACTTGCCCGGCCTTCGCTCATATGCCACTGGCCAGCGCAGCGACGGCCGCTTTCGCGATCCGGCGATCGTCGGCACCTGTCATCGCCCCCCGCTATCCCGATCGCCCCGGCCAGTTGACCGTCGGCCAGCAGGGGAAGACCGCCGGCGGTCAGGGCCATGCCCGGCCTGCCCGCGAACGGGGCGACCGCCGCGCCATCGGCTTCGATCGCCGTGTAGAACTCATCGGGCGGCATGGCGATGGCCGCGGCGGCATATGCCTTGCTCATCGCTGTCTGCACGCTGACCAGCGGGGCGCCGTCCATCCGGCACAGTTCCTTGAGGACGCCCGACTCATCGACGATCACCACCGTCACCGGCACCCGCATGGCAGCCGTCTCGGCCGCTGCCCCATCCACCAGCCGCCGAGACGCGGCACGCGGCACCGTTGGCCGCACCACCCAGACGCCCTCGCTCACCGTGACTCACCGCTGAGGTGCCGGGTGTGCGCCGTCGTCCGGGCTAGGGCGATGGCGGCGGCCGCGATCCAGACGGCTTCCACGACCGACATCGCGATGGCGAGGATCAGCCCGGCCGTCGCGAACACCGCCGCGAGGCCCGCGATCAGGAACAGCCCGCAGATCAGCACCGCGGTACGCGCGAACACCCGGGGCAGGACACCGGTGCCGGACAGGGCGAACCCGATCCCGGCGAAGACCATCGGTGCCGGAGCGAGCGGGAAGATGCGGGCGAACACCCCGTTGCTGAGGGCGAACGCGGTCGCCACGGTGGCCTGGTCACCGTTCGCC
>Ga0187809_10001268_pt1 | contig 12090 bp, 12 predicted proteins | sample NC_wetland_sal_i_8_FD_132415 | JGI IMG/M metagenome (GOLD analysis project Ga0187809, IMG submission 132415) | Wetland sediment microbial communities from Neuse River Estuary, North Carolina, USA - ASW_4 | ecosystem: Environmental > Aquatic > Freshwater > Wetlands > Sediment | place: USA: North... | reverse complement strand
GTAATTGCGGGAAATACATGAATGACTACATGGTCATTGTGACCAAAAGTACGGTTCCGGTCGGAACTTCTGAAAAGGTGAAAATCGCAGTACAGGGAGAACTGGATAAGAGAAAGAGCCAGCTGGAGATTGACGTAGCCTCCAACCCTGAATTCCTGAAAGAAGGGGCTGCTATCGACGATTTTTTGAAGCCGGACCGGATCGTCATCGGTTTGAACAGTGAGCGTGCGGAGGATCTCATGAAACAGCTTTATAAGCCATTTACCATGAACGGTCACCCGGTGATATTCATGGATATTGTCTCGGCGGAAATGACAAAGTACGCAGCCAATTCCATGCTCGCGGCCAAAATCAGCTTTATGAATGATATTGCGAATCTGTGCGAGATTGTTGGCGCGGATGTGAACCTGGTTCGAAAAGGGATTGGATCGGATTCCAGGATCGGGAACAAGTTTATCTACCCGGGGATTGGGTATGGCGGATCCTGCTTTCCGAAGGATGTACAGGCATTGATCAGGACCGCCCAGGACTATCAATATGAACTCCGTGTACTCAAAGCCGTTGAAGCCGTCAACAAGGATCAGAAGTTGGTGATGTACAATAAGATCTTGAACTACTTTGATGGTAACCTGAAGGGCAAAATCATCGCCATTTGGGGTCTTTCCTTTAAACCACAGACCGACGATATGCGAGAGGCACCCTCCCTGATTATCATCAACAAGCTGCTGGAGGAAGGGGCTGCTGTGAAAGCCTATGACCCGGTGGCCATGAAGGAAGCAAGGCACCATTTCGGGGACCGGATTTCCTATTACGAAGAACAATACGAATCCCTGATCGACGCCGATGCGCTGGCGATACTGACCGAATGGCCAGAGTTCAAATTTCCCAATTTTAACGTCATCAAAAAACTGCTGAATAAGCCAACGATCTTTGACGGCAGGAACATTTATGATAAGGAACAGATGAAGCGCAGTGGCATCGAGTATTTCTGTATCGGCGTAAAAACAAATTTGAAAGCCGCTCCGTCCGCAGACAAAGCCAAACTCAATTAGCGGGCAAGATCTGTTGTTCCGATCAATAACGGGGTCAACGCCCCGGCCCCCATTGACGCGTACCAGATCGTTGATCCGGTGGGTAAGTTCGAAAGCAATCGACGGGTACTTTTATGAATCCATTTACCGGCAATGAGGCCTCCTGGTAATAGCGGGCACCTGCGCGAAGGCCGTCATACCCCTCCGGCACATGTTCGCCTGCAAAATCTTGGGATAGGCCGCTCGTGAAATGAAACGAATCCACGATCCGTCGAGGTTAGGGTAAGGTGGGCTTCCGAATATCAATAGATCTCCTGAGAGAAGGCCTGCCGGCGCATCGCCGAATCGATCACAGAAACCAGTTCGCCCTTGTGGATCCGGGTCTTGCTGATATAGTGGCACGATCTTCCTTTTATAGACTTGACGTCAACCGGGATGTCTTCCTGCGCCGAGCAGAATATCACGGGTATAGACGGATGGTGTCTTTCGATCCGGTACAGGACATCACGCCCGCAAAGGGCTTCCACCTGGGAATCCATGAACACCAGCCCGGGTTCTTCGGACAGGTGCTCGATGCAGTCGGCCCCGCTGTTGAACGCGGTAATGTCATAATACCCCAATTTGGCAAGCGCCCCGAGTAAAACGCCCGTCCAGAAAGGATCGGCGTCAACAATGAATATTTTTTGAATTTCCGGGTATTGCACGAGGTATCGTTTTCAAAAACTTACTATATAGGATGCCAGGCTGCTCAACTATGGCAAATCAGCATCTTTAACCATTTTTTTTGCTGGTCCGTGCCAGCCGTGGGACCAGTTTTCCGGACGGGGATCGCCTAACCGCTTGTTGCGGGATCCGAGATACCCCGAGGTTCATGACGTGCGCATCCGTTTGATCCTGACCAGCTGAAACAGGATGTAAAAGATCGTTCCCCAGACGCCGATCACAACTGTATAGGCTATGGCGAGCAACCAGATCGGCGTTTTAAAGCGGGTTGACCACAAGGTCCGCTGTGCAAAGAAATTGGATGGAGGGGTAAAGGCCCGGCCCCAGTTCACCGTCTTTTCCGCAAACAGGTTGCCGTAGGTGTCATTGTCATCCACTTCCGCTACCAGGATGATATTTCCCCGGCTGTCGCCCGGGATCGAGTCCCTTTTGAACTGCGCGGTGGACAGCCCCGTTGAATCGGAAGTGTACGTGTCCTTGTCTCCGACAGATAGGTTCGCGTCCATTCGCTTTACAGAGAGCCGGATGTCAATATTCGGAACCGGTTTCCAGGTGTCCCCTTCCCTCTCCTTTAACGTACCCGTTACGGTTCTGACCCCGTCCTGCGTAACGGTATCGACGACCAAAATGGCTTTTTTGATCGTGATATCCGAATTGAGATCACCGTTTCCTGTTGCCGAGTCACCCGCTGCAATGAATTTGAACTGGCCGGATGAGTCCCAGGTGTCCCGGAAGGAGGGAGGGATTCCCAGCCTCGCGATCCCGGTTTCTCCTGTCGTCACCGTCCCCAACAGGTGTGAAGCGGATTGTTCATTGCAATATACCATGACCCGCACCCCCTTCACCGGTTCGAATTTCCGTCCCACCTTCGTTTTCGTGCTCACTTCCAGGTAGGGCACATGGGTCGCAGGCAAAAAATAATTAATCGCCAGCACAGTGGGTGCCTTCGTGCTATCCTGGGCCCTGGCGGCCAGGCTGAACAGGGCGCATAACAGTGATACGGCAACAAAGGAACTAAGACATTTGCACGTTCCCGAATGATTCGGCTGTTTCATGACTTTCGACGATTTTGTTTTTATCTTCCAGGGTTTTATATATGGATATAATGGGAAAAATTCTGATAAGAACGGTAATGATCAGCAGTGCACCGGCCATGGAACCCATTGTGATCGCCCACTCTTGCCAACTGGGAAAATAGTGGCTGAACCGGGCGGGGGCATCATATTTTGGCAAAAAGGGATGCAGCAGGGTCGGCGTTACGATCAGGTACCTCTTGAACCAGGCGCCTACCACCACCATGATCCCGACGATAAACAGGGAACGCGGTCGCCTCCCCTTCCTGAATACCAGGACCATAATGGGAATGATCATCCCGATCATAATGGTAAACCAGAAAAGTGGTGCATATTCTCCGGAGAACAGACCCGATAAGTGTGCCTGTTCATCCTTTCTCATCTTGAATGCCGGTACCAGGTATTCATTTACGTTGAAATAGAGATACAGCAGGGCGAGCAGTACAATGAGCTTCCCTACTTTGTCAAAATGCGCGTCCGTGATGTAAGCGTCCAGTTTGTATTCCCTCCTGAAAACATACATGGCGACGGCCACCGCACCCGCTCCCACCAGGAAGGCGCCGGAAACGAAATAGGCGCCAAAATTGGTACTGTCCCATCCCGGCCGGTAAGTTGTGGCGAACAGCCAGGAAGTCACCGTATGGATACAGAATGCCACGGGAATGATCAGGATGCAAAGGATCGTGATCGACCGGTCCCTGATTTTTTCCTGTTGCGGGGTCCCGATCCAGTACCCGCCCAGCCACCTGTAGAATCGTGCCAAGCGGTTCTTTTGCTTTGACGTAGCGGTGATCATGATCCGGATATCCGGCAACAGTGTAATATACAGGAGCAGGAGGCTCATGCAGAAATACGTGGAAATTACGATAACATCCCAAAGGATCGGTGACTGGATCCGGCCGTGGGTGAATATATAATACAGGCGTTCCGGGCGGCCCATGTCCACGATGATGATCAGGGCTGCGAAAGTGATGTTCGATACCGCGATGACCTCCGCGATGCGTGTCAGCGGCGTGCGCCAGGGCACATTGGCAAGCCGGAAAATCGCGGTGATCAGTGAGCCAACCAGGCTGACGGCGACGAAAAAGACGAAATTTGAAATGTAGATCCCCCAGGAGACATAGTCACCCATATTGGTTACGGCAAGACCCTTTCGAAGTTGCTGGATATAAGCGTACGCGCCCACTGCACAAATCGCCAGCAATAGTGCGATCCACAATTTTCCGCGTATGCCGAATTTCTGCGGTAGCAGATCGCTGATGATCCTCTCTTCAGATAAATTTTTTAGACTTTCCACGGTGCTATTTTAAGATTTTTGATCAACGGTGTCCTTTTCAATACCCTCTTCGAATTTAAACAGGCGGTTTACTGGCGGCAGGTAATAGACGCTGGGCTTCGTACCCAGGTCTTCCATCAGCCGGTATCCTGCCTTGTCCCGGATCATATCGCTGAACCGGTAGGTTTCCGCGCCGTTGGTCACGGAGTCCTCATTCATATCGCCAAAAAAGTATACGCCATTAGGGCAGGCCGTTACGCAGTGAGGCAGCATGCCCATCCGTGTCATATCCGGGCAAAAATCACACTTGCCGACCGTACCCCGTTTTTGAGGTACGCTGGTTTCGGGGTTGTAGGGTTCCTCGGCAACCGAAGCGGGCAGGTCGGGCTCCCCCCAGTTGAACACCCTTGTGGAATACGGACACGCCGCCATGCAGAAGCGGCAACCGATGCACCGGTTGTTGTCTATCAAAACAATCCCATCCTGCCTTTTGAACGTCGCATCTACGGGGCAAACCTTAACGCAGGGCGGTTCATCGCAGTGCATGCAGGTGGTCGGCTGCCAGTACGGTGCGGTATGGACCGCATCCTTCATGGGGTAGACCTTGATCCAGTTTTGCCCTTCCTGTAAGTGATGGGCATGGTTACAGGTCGCCTGGCAAGCCTTCACGTTCTTGCAACGGGACAGGTCAATTACCATGACGAACTTTTTGCCGGGAATCCCTTTTCGTGCCTCGTCGTTGGTTACCGGCGGCATGTGCGGGACGGGCTTCAGAAATGCCTTATCCACTTCCACGACTTCGCCATCGACGGAAAGCAGTTTGACTTTCTCGCCGGAAGGCGTAACGTCGCCTTCGCGGTTGAAAGGCGTCTTATGGGGGGAACATGCGGCCGCCAGCGTCGTGAGCAGCCCCGCAGCCAAGAATTCACGCCGGGATCTTTCGTTGTCCATTTTTTGTCAGGTTTAATATTTGGATTTACTTTTTTGTCATCCAGCTCTGCAGCTCCCTGTTCGTGATCTTCTTCTTCTGAGAAGGGATCGCCGATACATCCACTTCCACCAGCCGGCCATCCTGCGTCAGCATGGTAACGGTCTTACCGGACGGCTTTGTCTTCTTTTTGGCATGGGGCCAGAAGCGAATCGCCGTCAGCACCGCCGTAGCGGAAAGGCCCCAGCCGATGAATTGTTTGCGGCTTTGCATTTTTTTGTTATCGGGGTTCATTTCAGTTTATTAAGCATGAATGTAACGGGGAACATTATTTTTTGAGGGTCCGGATGTAATTGATCAGGCTCCAGCGGTCGGATTCGTCGGGAATCTTCTTCTTGAAACTGGGCATGTCATCCCTGCCTTCCGAAATCTTGTAAAAGAAGGAGCCGTCTGATTGGCCCTGGATATCCGCTTTCGTCAGATCGCCCGGGTCTGTTTTAAGATTGGCCGCCTTGGGACCATCGCCCATTCCCTTGTTTCCGTGGCATGACTTGCAATGGGTATTCCAAAGAGATTTGCCGTTGGAGATCGATTCGCTGTTGGAGGCTACCGGGTTTTTCATCTTTTGAAAGTTATCCGGAGCCACCCACGGTTTTTTCTGATCATACTGGCCTTTAAAACTGATCGCCATAAAGCCGCCAATAAGTACAAGCACTAAGAAAACCTGTTTCATTTTGATTGAATTTATTTTTTAAAAAATAGATTTTGAGACACTAGGGAATTGTCAGTAAAAATAGACAAGCCGGGGGGCAAACTTATTGATAACCGATCTTCAGGAATATGATCTTTATCAGGTTTGAAGGCATTGCGAAAAGAAAAGGCACGGGACAGCCGCGGCTGTCCTACCCACCGAAGTAATAGTTGAGAACGGTGTCTATATTGGGCATATCGGCCATCACGGGATCCTTCTTCGTATCAAAAAGAAGGACGCCGCAAATATCATTTTTGGCATCCAGGTCGACACATACGGAAATACCGCTGCTTTTCACGAACCTGACATACCGCACGTGAGCGGCATCGATGATCCTGATGGAAGGCCAGTGGAGCCGGAGTTCGGTTCGTGCGTTCAGCATCTGGTAATGGCAGTCATGAACCAGCATTTCGAAGATATTCTGCTGGTTCACAGCCCGGATTTTCTCCATTTGTTGGGAATCCGGCTGGTAGAACACCGCTGATTTTATACGGACGACCAGCGTATCCTGGAACCCGGAACCGGGTTTCGGAATGATCCGGGAATGTGCGGCACTGGCGGCCTTCGACTTCACCGGGGGCAGCTGGTGATCATTACCATGCCCGCATGAAGCGAGGCAGGCATATGCCAGCACCCCGAAACAGATCCTGAATGCGCGGTACATGTTTGATGCTTTCATGCTGTAATGCCTTTGTTGAGACGGACCGGGCCTAAATGTACTGGATTTTTGTATCCGCAGGAGCGTGGCCCCAATTGTGACCTATTGTAGCAATCAGAAACCCTAACGAAGGTTAGGGTTTCTGATGTTTTTCATGTTGGTATAATATGGAACTGGGTTGCTGTCGCTTTAAAAATTCCACAGCCTTGTAATATTGAAGCCAATTAAGAACTGGCCGCCTTTCACTTTCGTGCCGTCCGTCTGCTTGAAACCAAATGGATTATTGGAATTGCTTAAGCTGTTTTGCTGCGGGTTCAGCAGGGAGTAATTGCCGGCAAACAACTGGAACGTATGCCCGCTGGTATTGAACTCGAATCCGAAGGCCACATTGGGATGGGGATTGTTAGTGCTGAACCGGGTGAGCGGCTGGTCGTATTCGACGAGGATACATGTCACATCCGTTAGCTTGTAACGCGCGGAGAAGGACGCGCCGAACATATCAAATTTCTCTTCCTTGTAGACAAAGCTGGTCGTATCCTTCTGGGCGTAGTAACCGGGAACGGAGTTTTGGTGTGAAACACTGAACGCGCCCTGCACGGAGATCTTGTCGTTCAATTTCCGGGCAACAATGATTTCATTGAAAAAGGAAAGGCGCTGGGTCTGGTAAGTATACAATACATGATCGGGGTCCGCTTTCGTAGCGTAGGCTATATTCCCATAATACGTAACGCTCACGGGATACTTGCCCGGCGTTTGCCTGAGCAGTGCATACTTGGCGCTTCCATCCAGTAACATATTCCCGCCGTTCCTGGTCGCTCCAAAGCCCAGGTAGAGGTTGTTAATAGGTGCATAGTCGAACCCGATCCTCATATTCGCGGAGGCATACAGGCCATACAGGTCCTTGATCCCATTGGTAACCGGTCCGAACCGGTGCTGGATATCCGCTTCAAAGGTTCCCTTGAACGGCACTATCACGCTCTGGTCATCGATCAGCCACGAACTCTGGAAGGTATTTTTCACAGGGCGCGGTTTCGGCTTGGGTTCCGGCGTCGTTGTGGCCGTACTGTCATTTTGAGCATACGCCGCAGTTCCTGCCGTAAAGGCTACGCCGAACAGGCAGATAACGTATAGCAGGAATCGCTTTGCCGTATATTTAATATTAGTCATTTCGAATGATTTTTAGCAGTTAGTTATTAGGTGCTCCGTTCCTGATCCAGTCGTAGATTTTTTGCCGGTCATCTGCGCTGGGGATATGCACTTCCATTTCGCCGTTGATCTCGATATAAATCGTGCTCTGGTCGGGCACGACGGTGTTCACGAATCCCCCCAAAAGTTGCTGGTAAGCAAGATCGGGGGTCAGGTAGGGAGATTGTGATCCGGGGACGTGACAACCTGAAAGGGCGCAATTCGTCTTGAAGATCGGCTGCAGGTCCGCGCTGAAGCTCACATACTGGGGTGGCTTGGTGGTAGAGACCTTTGGCAGGATCACGTCCTTGTAACAGCTCGTCAGGCCAATTCCCAGCGTGAAGACCAATCCGCCAAATATTAATAAGTGTTTCATGATATCACTTTTTTAGGAATTACTTGTTGTTAAAATTCATATTGCACTGGACGTCGATCACGTCGGAAATCTCGGCGGTGGTGATACCGAAAGAACGGCAATTGAAACTGAAGTTCAGCTGGAGTCCGAAGACATCATATGCGGAGGCGGTGCCGGCTCCTACGGTCGCCCGTTTAATATATGACAATGTGCCATTAAGCGTGGTGTCGTGGGGAGCGGATAAACCACCCTGCCAGGTCATGACCATCGTAACGATGTATCCCGGGCTGTTGGGATCCAGTTCCACCTTGGTGGTCCTGATACGGGCGAGATTGGAATCGATCAGGTTCTGCACACCCGTAATCGGCTTGGGCGCGAACACGTATCCTAAATAACAGCCGCCGTCCCTTCCCGGTTCGCCCGTATTCGAGGTGTTCATTTGAACATACCCGTTGAAATAGGTCTTGGTGGGATCGTTCTCATAGAATGCCCAAGAAGTATCCGGCAGCGGTTGTCCGCTCTTCGTGTATTGCCCTTTTGCAGTAGCCGGAATGCTGTTGATCCCGAAATTATTGAAACGCCCGGTTAACAGTCCCGCTGCACCGAGATAATTCCCCGACCACAGAACGCTGCAATGCACCTGGTCCAGTTTCCACTGGCTGGTATCGCCTGCGGTTAAAGTACCGGGAAGAAACACGGCGGTGCCCCGGTCGATAACGGGTGTGGTACTGGCCTGTTGAGGCATCACGAGATCTTTGTGGGTACAGCTGGCGATATATCCATATCCGCTGACAAGGATAATTGCGATCAGGAATAAGCGGTGGCTAATATGTTTCATGATTGAAAATTTTTTTTAGCAGTAATTAAAAAGTGAATAGGCAGAGCAAAGCTATCAGGCCTTATACGTCATTTATATGACGTCCGTCAATTGAGCGGGTGAGTGTAATCAAAAAAAAACATGCCCTTATCACGCATAAAATGGGAAACTGGGACGATTATGCCTCCGTAAAAGGGGTATTCTGACAACGGGTAAATACTAGGACAACTATTTCATTTTGATGAAGATGCGCCCGGTTCCGGGGATGTCAAAAAATAGGAGGCCGTCGTTACAATGAGAAAGGCGCCAAGGTTCATTAAGAGACTGATCGTAAAAATCCGCATATCGTTGTGAAACATGTCGCTGTCTGCCGACGAGCCGAAAGCTTCGTAATAGGTATCTTTCACGAGGAAGAAAAAGAATACCAGGCTGTGCAGGAGGCTCACTTCCTTTTTCCTGCGGAATAGGGGGATCCAGAATAGAACGGCGATCAGTCCCCACGACGTCAGGAAGGGGTGCAACATGTATTGCCGCATAAATCCCACGGCATGCAGCTGGTAAAGATTCTTTACCTGGAGGCCGAGATACAATGTTCCCGTCAGTGCGTAAGCAAGAGGAAGCCTGTTGTCAATCGTTCTCAGGGTTTGATTTCGGCGGCCGAACATTCCGCTTGCCAGCACAACAAGGGCATATAACAATGGATATGCCGAAAAAAAGGCCATCAGTTCCAATTGCTGGATATAAGCAATAAATTGGTTACCCATTGTAATATTTATTTCTCCAAAAGTACAGGTTGGCCGGTCAGTAAAAAAAAGCGGGATGAAAACAGCATTCACGGGTGTAAGTTAATGCCTCTGACTTATAAAGGCAACGATGTCTCCGAATGGGCGACCAGGCGCAGAAAGGTATACCATTGTAAACCGGCATTTTCCTAAATATCCTTTTTCTGCCAGTCAAACCGGTTCCTGGCTATCTGCATCACTTCCCCATACGCCACTTTGCTTCTAAGGAACCCGTATTGTGCCTTTTCCATATAATCGGAATACTTCTGCTGTTCCACCAGGTCAGAGAGCAGGAAACGAAGTCTTTTGGATCCCAGATCCTTGAGCAGTTCGGTAAATTCTGCCGGCACGGAAAGGTTATTGCCATAAGATTCCTTCAGCGCTTCAAGATTTTCGTCATTCAGAAGCCCCTGCAACAGGAGTGCCCAGATCAGGTTCTTGGCCTTTGATGCCCACCAGTATTTTTGATGACCTTTTTCAATGATATCGCGTATCACCGCATTGATGCGGTAGTGTGCCTTATACAGCAAGATAAGCAACCGGCTGTCTGTTGCGAGGTAATCCGGGTGAAAGGTGTTATGATACAGTGTATCCGTTTCAAATACTTCGCTCAACCTCGACATTTTGTCTATTTCTCCCTGGATCGCCAGGAAGGTTTGAGCGAGCTTTCTGATTCCCAACTCCTTAGTCTCGTTAATTCCCATTTCTTCCAGTTCATCATCGGAGAAATTAACGAAGGCCCGCTCCTGGCGCTCATAAAAGATACCCAGGTCGTTCCTGAATTTATCCTCGAATTCAAACTGAATCTCGTCCGTTGCGCGGAGATTAATGGCATCTACCGGGTTTTGCTTGTTATTGGCGATCGTAACCGATGTTACGAACGCGGAAGATCCGTTTTCAATGATTTTGGCCAGGACCTTTATCCGGGAAGAAATACTTTCTTTTTTCCCAAATTCTTCGATAAAGCGGGAATAGGTGGCGATGGTCTGGGCGCCATTGAGAACCCTGGGTTCAACAACCGTTAGCCTGCTATCATTAATAGCCAGATTTTCGACGTAGAGTGTCACGCCGTTGTTATTGAACGTGAAATACTCCGGGGCAACGGTTTTATCGACTAATATATCTTTTAAGGTCTTTTTAATGGCCCGGTTGGTAGGCTTATTTTCGTCGAGGCTGTAGCGTATATTCTTTTCGAAGAGCCGGTGTTTCATCTCCTCATGCATCGCCCTTAACGAATCCATGGTTACAAACCCAAGGTGAACACTTTCTCCCCCCGGAGCCGTTATGACACCGGAGGATATAAAATCCAGGCTGTATTTATGCGTCTTTTTGGTTTTTGAGGCCTGCAGGCGGCTGGTTTCGGTATTGGAGAGATATTCAATGATAAATTGAATCGCATCGCTTTTAAAATATTGATCGATCAGGTATTTCTTGGACTCCAGGTCCTCGCGGAGGCTCCCTAGTAGTTTGCTTTGATGCGCCTTTTCAACGTCGCCGTTGAAGACAAATCGAATATAAACCTTCGATATGGCATCTCGATACTCTTCCAGCGTATAGTGAAGCCGGTCCAGCCAGCTCATTTCCAAAGAGCTGCCGTCATATTCTGTCAAGATGGATTTTAGCCCACCATTCACGAGTAATTTAAAAGCATCTTTGAAATTGTCAGGATTGTGGGTCCATTCAAACTTATAGAGATACAGGTTTTTGGCTTCCTTTTCGATATAATAACCGTCAATACCAATCTCGTTGTCGCCATAAATACAATTCTGCAAGACATCGTCCACATCCCGGTCATGCATTTTTGCAATGAATAATGGAGCAAAGAAATTTTCCTTGATTCCTTCGAATTGGGTCTTGTGTTTCCGATAGGTACTGGCAAGCAGGTTGTCTGTAATATTCATCGTGCAGCTCGGTTGGTTAATTTTGAATTTTGAGGATAAGTGGCCCGGCGTGGACCTTAATTATAAATTTAATAATTTTTTTCTCAAATCAAAACAACCTGTAACTGATTGTTTTATAACCTTTTAAAAAATATTTTTTCACATATTCCAGGATTTTCATCCTGGTAGATCGAAATTCACAAAAAGCAACTTCTTTCATGATAAAGATGGTTTGGACCCGATTTTGTTTCACATTTAGGGTAGGATGGGCGGAAATGAATGCTCCGAGATCTGAATGTCCAGAACGCTGTAAAAGAACAGCTTGGAAATTTGCCTGGTGAAGGCAACGATGGCCGGAGAGGTTTAGTATTAAAAACGGTAAACGAAATAAAGCTTGGCCCCGATCTACAGGTTCCACCAGTAATTGAATTTCAAGACCAGCGCGCGGTTGCGGACACTGAATGGTGCCGGATAATAGTTATCAGTATACACAAGAAACAAATCAGAAGCCGGGCTATATCGCCATTGAAAACGTGCATTCACATTGATGTTCTTTTGTTGTTCGTTGTATTGAATAAAAGTTGTCAAAAATAGTTTGTTCGTCATCGTCACTGCAATCTTGGGACCGATG
>Ga0187809_10001267_pt1 | contig 12095 bp, 12 predicted proteins | sample NC_wetland_sal_i_8_FD_132415 | JGI IMG/M metagenome (GOLD analysis project Ga0187809, IMG submission 132415) | Wetland sediment microbial communities from Neuse River Estuary, North Carolina, USA - ASW_4 | ecosystem: Environmental > Aquatic > Freshwater > Wetlands > Sediment | place: USA: North... | reverse complement strand
ACAAGCTGCCGCGTCCGGCCGGCCAGGGCACGAGCCGCATCGAGCGCGTGTTCACCGGCATCTCCGGCTCGCAGACCGGCGGCCAGGGTGTCGTCGACATCTCGATCCCCGAGCTCGTCCAGAGCAGCGGCGCGAGCCTGGCCAGCACCAACTGGCCGCTCAACCTGCCGGGCACCGGCTCGCAGACCGAGGTCCAACTCAACGTCCCGTACCGCTTCTTCGGTCTCACCGAGTCGCTCTCGTGGCTGGCGCAGTTCGCCGGTCAGGGCTTCGAGGACATCTCCGCGCTCGCCAACCTGATCCTCCTCCAGGAGATGATGCTGGGCGAGGAGTACCAGATGCTGGCGGCCACCAGCGTGCCGCTGAGCACGCCGGGTGCCCCGACCGCCTCGGTGCGCGCGGCCGGCTCGAACGAGACCGCGCTCAACACCTCGATCACCAACGTCGCCGTCGTCGCCAAAAACTACTACGGCGGCACCGCGGGTTCCTCGAACTCCGGCAGCTTCAGCGTCAGCGCCGGCAACGTCGTCGACGTCACCATCGCGCCGGTCGCGGGTGCCCTGTCGTACGACATCTACGGCTACGACGGCAGCAGCTACTACCTGCTGGCGACCAACGTCGGTGGCACCAAGTACACGCTGCAGGGTGGCACCTTGCCGGGCGCGGTCAGCAAGCCCGCCGCGGACACCGGTACCGGTTCCGGCACCCGCATGGAGGGCATCATCCCGACCCTGGCGGGTAAGTCGGCCTCAGCCGGCATCTACCCGTCACAGTGGCAGGGTGGCTACTACAACGCGAGCGTCGGCCAGCACCTGAACTACAACGTGCTGTACACCGCGCTGCAGCAGCTGTGGGACGACAGCGGCAGCAACAACCCCGGCTCGTTCCGCGCGGACCCGGCCGAGATCGTCGGCGAGGGTGGCGACATCATGCGCCTCTCGAACGACGTCATCGCGCAGGGTTCAGCCACGAACTACCGCCTCTTCCTGGAGCAGAGCGAGGTGCCCGGCGTCCGCGTCGGTGCGGCCGTCTCCGAGTTCCAGAACCCGATCACCCGATCGATCCTGAAGCTCGTGGTTCACCCCTGGCTGACCCAGGGCACCGCGATGCTCATGACCTACCAGCTCCCGCAGACGTGGACCAACGTGGCCAACGCGTGGGAGATGACCATGGTGCAGGACTACGTGTCCATCGCCTGGCCGGTCATCGACGCGACCTTCCGGTATTCGATCTTCATGTACGGCGCGCTCGTCTCGCACGCCCCGCAGTACTCCGGCCTCATCCAGGGTCTGCAGGTCTCGGACACCACGCCGTTCAGCTAAGTCGAACACGCGGCCCGGCACGAGGGTGCCGGGCCGCCTCCCCGGAAGGACGGCTCCATGGCCATCTTCGCCTCGGGTAGCGTGCAGACCACCACGGTCACCACGGGCGCTACCAAGATCTTCGACACCACGTCGTCACTCTACGCGACGGGTGCCCTCCTCACCAACGTGACGATCGTCAACACCGGCACCGTCGCGTGCCACGTCGGCATCGCCTCGGTCACCACGACCGGCCTGACCCTGGGTCCCGGCCAGCAGCTGACCATCTACGGCTACAGCCACGTCAAGGGCGACACCACCGGCGACCTCTACGCCATCACCAACTCCGGCAGCACCACCGTCGAGGTGGGTCTGGCGACGGTCGACGCCACCGTCTAACACGTCGGTCGGGGCCGTCCTCGGGACGGCCCCACCCTCATCGCGAAGGAAGCCGATGTCCACCACGGTTCCCATCTCCACCGCACCCACGGTGATCTACTCGCCGCAGGCGCACACCAGCACCGCCATCATCACCAACGCCGGCACCTCAACGATCTTCCTGGGTCAGAGTGGCGTCACCGCGGCCACCGGGTTGCCACTCGCGGCGGGTCAGACGATCCAGCTGCTGGACACCACGGTGTCGCTGTACGCGGTGAGCGGCCTCGCGTCGGTTGCCTCACCCACCGACACCCTCAGCGCGGACGCCAGCGCCAGCGACACCGCGCTCACCGTCGCCTCCGGCGGCGCCTCGTTCACCGCGGGCATGATCGTCTTCATCGAGGACGGCAACAGCAGCGAGGTCGTCACCGTCGGCGCCGGCTCGACCGGCACCAGCGTCGTGATCTCCGCGCTGCAGTTCGACCACGCCACCGGCGTCAAGTTCGGCCAGCTCGCGCGCAGCGCGGGTGGGGTCGTCACCGTCGTCAGCGGGACGTGATCACGTGATCACCGTTCCGGTGCCTGTCACCGTGACGACTGAGGTGGCCCTGGTCACCGTGGTGCCGCCCGGTCCAGCCACGGTGATCCTCAGCAACACCGGCACCGACCCCGCGTACGTCGGTGTCACCGATGCCGTGAGCAGCACCAACGGCTTCCCGCTGCCTGCCGGTGCCACGGTCACGGTGCCGGGTTTCCCGGGCTCCGCCGCGACGAACCTGTACGCCATCTCCTCGGGTACCGCGGTCGTCGGTGCCCTCATCTCCACCACAGGCTAAGGAGGGCGCGATGCCCACGAAGGTCCAGCTGCCACCCGGATGCACCGGGTTCGACTGCAAGGACGGCACGAAGTACACCGCTGAGCGTGCGGGCGGCTCAGTCACCGTGGACGACCGGCACGCGAGCGCCATCAACACCGGGCAGTACGGCCAGCAGGACTTCATCTCGGCCAAGGGCTCCCAGTCCTTCGGCACGAAGCGCGGGCAGCGCTGCACCACCTGCAACCGTACCTGGAACGCGTGGAACACCACGTGTCCCAGGTGCGGCGCCGAAACCACCTCGATCTAATCAGAAGGCAGGTTGCCATGACCGTTTGGGCGCGCAACGACGTGTGCGCGGTGTCCATCTCCCCGGATCACGGAGGCTGTGGCGAGGCCCACACCCGACCCGTGGTCAAGGGTGCACCCGTCAAGGTCTGGGCACTCACGTGCCACGGCGGGTGTGAGGATCACCTGCGCGGAAACTCACTGTGGGCAGGTACGCCGGAGGGCGTGCCGGAGACCCCGGACGAGACGAACATCCGACTCGACGTCGAGCGTCGCGGGCAGCTGGAGCAGCAGTCCACGATGGCGAGCGCGCTCAACGACCTGGCCAAGCTCGGTGACCTGCCGGGCGCCATCGCTCAGCTGGCGCAGATCATGGCCGGCAGCGTCCCGCAGCAGTTGACGAGTCAGCCGCTCCTCCTGTGCCGTAACGGGCACCGCAACACCGCAACGGTGAAGTTCTGCGGGGAGTGCGGCGCGGACCTCAACGACGGCGTCGGCAAGGCCCCGGTCGCGGAGGTCACGGCGGGGGACGACCCGGTCACCCCCGAGGCGGGCACTCAGCGGGCTGAGCCCGCCTCTGAGCCGAAGATTGACCTGGCCAACCTGGACCCGGAGACGACGTCTCTCGCGACCCTCAAGGAGATCGCCAGCCAGGTGGGCGCACCGACGGCGCGCTCCAAGGCGGAGCAGATCTCTCTCATCCAGCAGGCCCAGCAGAACCAGGGCTGACGACCACCGGGACGTGACGAATGAGGCGACGACACCGGTGCGCGCTGTGTTCCGGCCACGGTCGGCGCGTCCCGGTCGGCAACTGTCAGGACTGCACCAACGCGTTCTGTGACCGACACGGCACGTGGCTCGAGGAGCGGTGGCTGTGCGCCAAGTGTGCCCGACAGCTCAAGGATGAGGAGGCGTGATGGCGACCCCGTACGTCAACCCTGACATGATCGTCAACGCGCCGACCGGCATCTCCTGGTCCATCATCCCGTTCCCGAAGGCCACCACCGCGCAGCAGCTGGCGGAGCAGACCAACATCTGCTGGCGAGCGACCACCATCGTGGACGGCTGGTGCAACCAGGCGCTTCGAGCCACCATCGACAGCGAGCAGCGCTCCGGTCCCGGTGACTACCGCATCAACGTGGAGCAATCCACCGGCAACGTGCGGTGGATCCTCAGCCGGTGGCCGGTCACGGAGATCCTGGCGGTGCAGGTGGCTGCCAACGCCGTCTTCCCCCGACAGTGGACCCAGCTGGCTCAGGGGATGTGGGACGTGGAGAATCCACCCATCGGCGTCTACGGCTCCTACGTGCCGTCCGGCTCCGGCGGCGCCGGTGGCCAGACGATCACGTTGGCGCCGGGCTACGCGGGGTGGGGTCTCGGTCGCAACGGCTACCGGTTCGCCGCCTCATACGTCAACGGGTGGCCTCACGCGGGTCTCACCGCGGAGGTCAACGCCGGGGCGACCACGCTCCCGGTGGATGACGTCACCGGGTTCACCGGCGCCAGCGCCTTCATCTACGATGGGGAAGCCACCGAGGTGATTAGCGTCACCTCAGTGGCTGCCAACACGCCGTACACGCTCCCCAACGGAGGCGGCACCGCGGCAGCTGGACCCGGCACCCTCACCCTGGCGTCACCGATCACCGCGAACCACCCGGCCAACCTCATCGTCTCGTCGTTGCCGCAGGACGTGATGTGGGCGACCATCCTGGCGGCCACCACGCAGGCCCTGGACGCGGGCATCACCAGCGTCAGCATCCAGAACCTGCCGGGTTCTCAGACGGTTGGCGGCCACGGCGTGGATGACCTCAAGCTGCAGTACCGAGAGCTTCTCACGCCGTACAGGCGGGTGATCTGATGCCGCTCAACTCCGTGCAGACCTACGTGCGTGACCTGCTTCATGACCTCCCCATTCCGGGTGGCGGTGCCCCCCTGGAGGCGTACATCACGCCCCCGACGGTGGAGGACATCGACCGGCCGAAGGCGTACGTCCAGGGTGCCCGTCTCCGTGGCCAGCGCCAGACCGCGCCACGCGGCCCCGGCTTCAAGCGGCTCAACTGGCTCGTGGACGTCTACATCACCTATGAGACGGTGCCGGACAGCCCGACCGTGGACCAGGAGATGCCGGTCATCATCGACGCCATCATGAACAAGACCTGGACGACGGTGATGCCGCTCTTCATCCAGGACCAGGTGACCGGCGTCAGAAGCCAGATCCTCGCCATCGGTGAGGACTTCGAGCTGGAGTACCCACCCGAGCGCACGCCAGCCACGTTGCGTATGCTCTACTACGCGGCGAGGCTCGGGCTCGACGTCTACGAGGCGGTGCAGGCGTGATCAGCATCAACATCGAGCGCAACGACCAGGGATTCGCTACGCGCTGGCGCTGGCACACCGTCGCCTCTCGCTGGGCGACGGAGACCGGTCAGGCGATGGCCAGCGCGGTTCGGGCGGCTGCCCCCGTCGGCAAGAAGGACGCCGGCAACGGGCGGCTGCGAGACTCCATCACGTTCAAACCCACGGTCACCGCGACCACGGCCAGCGTGGAGGTCATCTCCCGGGTGCCGTACGCCGGCTACGTGATCCGCGGCACCCCGCCTCACGTCATCGAGCCACGAACCGCCCGCATCCTGCACTGGGAGCAGGGTGGCAACCACTACTACCGGTACCGGGTCCAGCACCCCGGTGCCCGGGCCAACCCCTTTCCCGAGACGGCGTTGCGCGGCAGCTCAGCGGCGATCGAAGGCAGGATGCGAAACGTCGTTGTGAGCGCGATGGAGGGTGTGTAACGTGAGGCTACGCTACGTCGGAACGACCCGGGTGACGTTCACCCACACCGGGGTCGGTGACGTGTCACCGGGCGACGAGTTCACCGTGACGGACGAGGAGGCCCCCGGCTTCCTGGCTCGCGCGGACGTCCTCGAGGTGGAGACGAGTGAGCCGGTGGCCGATCACACGCCGTCGTTGAACACGTTCCTCACGCCTGACCCGACTCCTGAGCCCGACCCGGTACCTGAGACCGAGGACACCCCAGACACCACCGGCGAGTCAGCTGACGTCGCCGCCGACAGCTGAACGAAGGAGGTCTGTGGCGTACCCCACGATCACCGAGAAGTACGGGTCACTCTCCGCGACCGGGTTTGCGAAGGAGGCGGTCTTCGGCACCCCGGTTGCGGCCAACACCTTCCTCCCCATGCTCAGCAACACCATGGAGGAGGACCCGGGCTGGTTCTCGCCGCACCTGATGCAGAACCTGCGTGACCTGCAGGTCTACAACCTCTACGGCGAGGCGAAGTTCCAGGGCACCATCCACGGGCCGATCTTCCCCTCCAACGCCATGGAGGTCATGGTCGCCTCCATCGGCGCCGACTCGATCACCGGGTGGGGCGTCTACGGCACCGTCGCGACCCCCAGCACAACCACCTTGAGCGCCTCCACCGCGGTGGGTGCCGTCACCTTCAGCGTCACCTCCGCCACCGGCTTCGCCATCGGGCAGCAGGTCATCGTCGGCAGCGGTGGGCAGCAGGAGGCGCGGCTCATCTCCGGTCTCACCGGCACCTCGGTGACGGTCGCCGACGCGCTCTCGTTTGCGCACGCGAGCGGCGACGCCGCGGTCAGCGGCACCACGACCACGCTCAGTGCCCCGTCCTCGGTGAGCGACACCACCGTTACCGTCACCTCCGCGACCGGCATCACGGTCGACACGATCATTCAGATCGACGTCAACAGCGTCAGCGGCACCAAGACGTCTGAGGTGCGCAAGGTCACGAACGTGGCGACCAACACGCTGACCCTGGACGTCGCGTTGAACTTCGCTCACGCGAGTGCGGCGCAGGTCACCATCGTCACCGACCCGTACACCCACACCATCAACGAGCAGAACACCCTCGCCTCGTTGACGGTGGAGAAGAACATCGGTGGCTTCCAGTCGCTGCAGTTCGCCGGGTGCCGCGCCAACAAGTTCGACCTCAAGGCGCCCGTCGGCAACACCGCCGTCGAGATGAGCATGGAGATGATCGGCCGCTCGGTCGCCGTGCTCGACAGTCCGACCGAGGTCAGCGTCGTGGACGAGATGCCGTTCGTCTTCGCGGAGGCGAACCTCAACGTCTTCGACACGTTGCGTACCGAGGTCAGCAACACGGCCATCAGCATCGAGAACGGGCTGAAGGAGACGTACACGTACTCCAACTTCCACGGCCCGTCCTTCATCACCCCGGTGACGCTGCACGCCAGCGGCTCGATCGACCTGGTGTTCGACAGCCTGAACGACGCCACCTACGGTGACTTCACCCGGATGGCGAACGGCACCCTGGGTGCCTTCAGCTTCAGCCTGATCCACCCGGCCTCCCAGGGCACGATCACCGTCAACATGCCGCAGATCGTGCTCAACAAGTACTCCAACGACCTCAAGATGGAGGACGTGGTCATGTCCACGCTCTCCTACGAGGCCAGCCGCCCACTGAGCGGCACCAACCAGTACACCATCCAGGCCACGGTGTCGAACACCGTGTACCTGCCATACTAGAAGAGGCTGCGATGGGCTTTCTCTCCGCGTACTCCGGCACCCAGAAGGTCACCGTCGGTGACCCCGCCCGCGGCTACTGGGTGGAGATCCGGGAGTACGTCTCCCAGGGCGACAAGACCAAGGCGGAGCAGGTGCTCCAGGGGCGCCAGCGCGTCAACGGTTCCGACGTCGTGATGGACATGGACGTCGCCGGCTACCGTCAGCTGATGGTGGTGGCGTCGATCGTCTCCTGGAACCTGGACGACGACAACGGACGTGTGTGGCCGATCAACCTGCAGAGCGTGCGACAGCTGCCCGGTCCGGAGTTCGACCGCATCTGGAAGGTCGTCGACGAGCTGAACGCCCCGGCGTCCAGCGGGGAGCGGCGTCAGTTTCCTGATTCACGCGACGGCGGCGATCCGGTCGGGTCAACTGGGGGAGAGCAGCCCGCGGTCACTGGGGACGTTCTGGCTGGAGCAACAGCTCTGGCAACGCCTGGGTATGCGCCTGGAGGACCTGGAGAGGCGTCCGTGGCGTGAGGTTGAGGACTATCTCACCTTCCTGCAGCTGACCAGCCGGGAGGAGGAGGCGCAGAGCCAGCGAGGGAGGGCACAGCATGGCCAGCGGTGAGGCGTTCACGATTCTCGCCATTCTCGAGGCGCGTGACCGCATCTCAGGCGTCATGGAGCACGTCGACGCGACCCTGACCCAGTTCAGCGCCACCTCCGAGCGGGCAGCTGCGTCTGCCCGCACCGCAGGTACGGCCATGGACGAGAGCTTCCTGCAGACCGCCTCCGGTGCCGACGCCGCGGCTGTCGCCACCGCCAACCTGGGCGCCGCTCAGACTCGCCTGCGCATCGCCACGATGGAGCAGGCGGGGGCGGAGCGGGAGCTGCTCGCCCTGCACCAGCAGATGATCGTCACCGGCGGCAACGACACCGCCGTCATGGACGCGCAGGCTGCCGCCTACCGACGACTGTCGGTGGCGCAGCGTGAGGCCGCCACCGCGGCGACCGACCTGCAGGCCGCGGAGGCCAGGCAAGCGGTCGCCGCCGGCACCGCCGCCTCAACCGCGGCAGCCGCCGGAACGTCGACGCGTGGCGCCGGCGCCGCCGCTGCCGCCTCCGCCAGCGGCTTTCGCACCGCCAACAACGCGATGATGGCGGTGGGTGTCGCGGCGGCAGCCATCGTCTACGGCTCCGTCAAGGCTGCCACCAGCTTCCAGACCCTCACCACCCGTCTGGTCACCTCCGCGGGTGAGCAGGCGAAGAACCTCGAGCTGGTCCGTCGCGGCATCATCAACGTCTCCAACGCCACCGGTGTCATGGCGGATGACGTCGCGAAGAATATGTACGTCGTGGAGTCCGCCGGCTACCATGGCGCAGACGGTCTCAAGGTGCTCGCCGCCGCCACCGAGGGCGCCAAGATCGAGGGTGCGGAGTTCGGCACCGTCGCCGGCGCCGTCACCGACGTCATCAAGGACTACCACTACAGCGCAGACATGGCCGGTCTGGCCACCAGTCAGCTCATCAAGGCCGTCGCCTTCGGTAAGACGAACTTCCAGAACCTCTCCAGCGCGATGAACAACGTGCTGCCGTTCGCCTCCTCCCTGGGTCTCAAGCTCAACGACGTGGTCGGCGTGCTCGCCAACATGACCGCCCACGGCATGACGGCTCAGCGCTCCGCGATGAACATCGCCAACGCGATGCGCTCCCTGGCGGCGCCCACCAACGTCATGTCGAAGGAGTTCAAGCTCTTCGGCATCACGAGCCACGACGTGCAGGCGAGCCTCGGCACCCGTGGTCTGGCGGGCACCATGCAGTGGCTCTCCGGCATCGCTCAGACGGAGGCCCCCAAGGTCGGGCAGACCTACAACGAGGCGCTGAAGAAGCTGATGGGCACGGCCACCGGCTTCCAGGTCGCGCTGATGTCCACCGGTGAGAACACCAAGGACGTCAACGCGGCGATCAAGGGCATCGGTGAGGCGGCCACCGAGGCTGGTGGCCACGTCGAGGGCTTCGGTGCGGTCCAGGACACCCTCGGCTTCAAGATGGACCAGCTCAAGACCGCCATCCACAACGCTGGCATCGCCATCGGCACCGCGTTCATCCCGGTGTTGACCCAGGCTGCTGGCTGGATCGGCAAGATCGTCGGTCCCATGGCGAACTGGATCAGCCACCACCAGAAGCTTACCGCCATCGTGCTCACGTCACTGATCGCGTTGGGTGCCCTGGCGGCGATCATCACCGTCATCGGTGGCGTCATCACCGTGCTCACCAGCACAGTCGGGCTGGTGGTGCTCGCCATCATCGCGCTCGGCGTCGCGCTGGCCTACGCCTACACCCACTCCGAGCGCTTCCGTACGATCATGGACGCGATCGGCAAGGGGCTCAAGACGGCGTGGGACGCCACGTTCAAGGCGGTTGCCGTCACCATCCAGTGGTTCAGCAAGAACGTCGTGCCCGCGGTGCAGACGGCGATCAACGACCTCTTCGGGTGGTTCAGCTCCCACCAGAAGCAGTTCAGCGACGCGTGGAACACCCTGGTGAAGACGGTCCAGGACGCGGCCAAGTGGTTCAACGACAACGTGATCCAGTGGATCAAGGACCGCATCCGAGAGCTCATCGACTGGTGGAAGCAGCACAGCGACGAGATCGCGCAGGTGTGGCACGCCATGTGGATCGCCATCCAGACCGCGGCGAAGGCGTTCTACGACGGCTCGTTCAAGCCGTTCCTCAGCCTGCTGAAGTCGGCGTGGAAGATCGCATGGGACGCCATGCGAGACAGCTTCAAGCTGGTGTGGGCGGTGATCTCCGGCACGGCCACCACCTTCATGCACCTCATCGAGAACACCATCGGTGTCATCCTGGACGTCATCACCGGTCACTGGGGTCGGGCGTGGAAGGATCTCAAGAAGCTCGTCACCCAGGCATTTAGTGACGTCGTCAAGGCCATCAAGGACGTCACGAAGAACTTCGGCACGCTGCTCTACGACGCCGGCAAGAACATCATCAAGGGCCTCATCAGCGGCATCAAGTCGATGATCGGTGGCGTCACCGACGCCATCAGCGGGGTCGTCGGCACCATCAAGGACCACGTGCCGTGGTCCCCGGCGAAGAAGGGCCCGCTCTCCGGTGCCGGTGCCCCGGAGATCGGTGGCGCAAACATCACGAAGCTGCTCGCGAAGGGTATCCTGAGCGGCAAGGGCAACGTGACCGCCGCCATGGCTCAGGTAACCGGCGCCGCCGTGCATCAGATGAGCGGCGCGCCTGGCACCAACCTCGCCGGGATCGGTGGTCTCGGGCTCGGATCCTCGGTCGCAGGACTCACCCGAGGATCCACAGGCACCGTCCTGGTCATCCAGAACGACTTCAAGGGGGCGCAGATCATCGGCGAGCAGGCGATGGACCAGCTGGCTGACCGAGTGGGTCGCCGGGTCGCCACCCGGATCCTGCCCGGTGGCGGCGTGCGCATCAGGATGTGACACGTGGTCGCACACCCGAGCCTCACGTTCACCGTCACCCCGCCCGGTGGCTCACTCACCGACTACACGGGCAACCTCGCCTGGGCCGGCACCGAGAACCAGATGTCGATCACCCAGAACTTCGGCCGTCAGGGTGACACCGGGTTGTTCGTGCTGGTGGACGAGTATGTCACCACGCCCAACTTCTACATCCCGGTGCTCAGCCAGGTGAAGCTGACCGACAACACCGCCGGTCAGGTGCTCTTCGCCGGGGTGTGCAACGACCCGGTGATGGACGTCACGAGCCCCACCCGCAACGAGTGGAACCTGCAGTGCACCGACTACACGTTCTACGCGGACAACGCGATCGTCCACGGCAACTTCTTCGGCCAGACGGTCGACCAGATCGTCATCTCCCTGGTCAACCAGGCACGGTGCGGCATCACCGCCAAGACGGTGGCGGCCGGAGGCTTCGTCGCCCCCGGCCCGCAGCTGGCCAGCTTCATCCTCAACTACACCACGCTCTCCAACGCCTTCCGTAAGCTGGCGCAGCTGGCGGGTATCGTCACCCCGTTCGGGTGGTACGTGGACGAGAACCGCGCGCTGCACTTCTGTGACGCCACCACCGCCATCGCGTCCGGGGTGACCTTCACCACGAGTCCCACCGCCGCCGGCGGAGGCTCTCTCACGGAGGCACACTTCTACGTCGGGCAGAGCTTCGGTTACGAGTGGGACGGCACCTCGGTGCGCAACCGGGTGCTGGTCCAGGGCTCCACCCAGGTCATCGGCCACTCGACGGCGCCGACTCAGACGCCGACTGACACGTGGAAGGCCAATGGCGTCCAACGTTCCTGGCCGCTGCGTCACACGCCCAACGGGGCGTTGGTGCTGTACGTCGGCAGCCGCAAGACGTCTGTCGACCTGGTGCAGGCAAACACCACCTCGACCTCGACCTGGCAGGTGGCGCAGAACGCCAACGGGCAGTGGTTCCTCACGGTCAGTCCGGGTTCCACCCCGGCCAACGGCGTGACCATCAGGCTCTGGTACGATTACCAGGTGCCGGTGGTCGCGCAGGCGAACGACTTCGCCTCTCAGTCACTGTATGCGGGTCCCAACGGCGGCATCTACGCAGAGTTCATCAACGACACCTCGTTGACGACCGTTCCGATGGCGTTGAGTCGCGCGCAGCGAGAGCGGCAGGAGTACGCCTTCGCGGCGGAGCGTCTCACCTTCACCACCACGGAGGAGTTCCTGGGCTGGGTTCGTGCGGGTGAGACGGCCAGGGTCGTCAACCGCTTCATCCCGGACTCGCAGAACAACTACAGCTACGGCATCAACGACACGTT
>Ga0187809_10001265_pt1 | contig 12113 bp, 7 predicted proteins | sample NC_wetland_sal_i_8_FD_132415 | JGI IMG/M metagenome (GOLD analysis project Ga0187809, IMG submission 132415) | Wetland sediment microbial communities from Neuse River Estuary, North Carolina, USA - ASW_4 | ecosystem: Environmental > Aquatic > Freshwater > Wetlands > Sediment | place: USA: North... | reverse complement strand
CGTCTACGGCCTCTTCCTCAATGCCGGCTCGACGCTCGCTTTCTGGCCGGTGGTCATCGTGCAGAGCCTGCTCACCGTCTGGGTCCTGGCCTTGACCATGCGCGCGGTGGGCCTGCGCAACCGGCCATGGCTGTTCACGGCCATCGTCGCGGTGCTGTCGGTCTTTACCACTTTGCCCTGGCTGACCTCGATCCTGCTCACCGACATCTTCTGCGTCATCGGCGTTCTCGGCCTTTATCTGCTCGTCCTGCACGGCGACGTGCTCAACCGCCTCGAGCAGGCCGGTCTGATCGTACTCGTCGGCTTCTCCGCCGCGACGCACAGCGCGACGCTCGCGGTGCAAGGTGGCCTCCTCATCCTCGCTGTCGTGCTCTGGCGCCTGAACCGCAAATGGGTGCCCGGCGTCCGTGTGCTGCGCGGCTGCGCCGCGCTGGCGCTCGGCATCGTGATGGTGTTCGCCGGCAATTACTACATCGCCCGGCAGATCGCCTGGACGCCCGGGGGCTTCTCGCTGTCCTTCGGCCGCATGCTGCAGGACGGCATCGTCAACCGCTATCTCGACGACCACTGCCCCGATCCGTATCTGCGGCTGTGTAAAGTCAAGGACCAACTGCCGCGCGACGCCGACGAGTTCTTCTGGGGCAGTCCGCTGTTCGACAAGCTCGGCCGCTTCGAGGGGCTCGGCAAGGAGATGGAGCACATCGCGCTCGCGAGCCTCGTCGATTATCCGCTGCTCCAGATCGAGAGCGCGGCGCAGGACACCGGCCAGCAGCTGATCGACGTGCACACCGGCGAAGGCGTCGAGAACGTCGTCTGGCACACCTACGGCATCATCAAGGACGACCTGCCGCAGCTGGTGCCGGCCATGGAAGCGGCGCGCCAGCAGGAGCGGCCCTACGGACTCGCGCACGTCTTCCCGATGATCAACGAGGTGCACTACCCGGTGGCGCTGGCGCTGATGGCGATGCTGCCCTTCGTCGTGCTGTTCGCGTGGTTCGGGCTGATGCCCTTCGCCATCGGTGAGCTCGCCGCGGTGACCATCGTGGCGCTGCTCGGCAACGCCTTCGTCTGCGGCGCGCTGTCCAACCCGCACGACCGCTACGGCGCCCGCATCGTCTGGCTCGCCGGCTTCGTGGTGGCGGCTGCGACCGCCCACGCGCTGCAGCGGCTGCGCCAGCCGCGGCCCCGACCGGTGCCGGGCGCAGAGCCGCTGTTCTACTGAGGCTCTTCGTCACCTCCCCTCGAAAGAGGGAAATCGGCAAGCGAAGTTTGCCCGAGGTCGTTCGCTTGGGTTTGCCTGACCCCCACCCCGACCCTCCCCCCCTTTCAGGGGGAGGGAGATGGTGCGCATCTTGCGCGGCGTGCTAAGGCGACGGGCCGTTCGTTCAAGGAGACCCTTCGATGGCCGACGCCGCCGTGCTCGCACAACTCGCCCCAACCGGAAAGCTGCGCATCGCCGTGGCGATCGCACCCGCGCCGTCCGCGCAGTTCGCCGTCAGGGACGGCGACACGATCAAGGGCGTCGCGGTGACGCTCGGCCGCGCGCTGGCGGAGAAACTCGGTGTCCCGGCCGAGGTGCTGCCGCACAACGGCTCCGGCGAGATCCAGAACTCCGCCGCCGACAACAAGTGGGACGTCGCCTTCCTGCCGGTCGACGCCGAGCGCAAGAAATACGTCGACTTCGGCAACGCCTATCACCTGCTGCAGAGCACGTTCCTCATCGCGCCCGGCGCGAAGATCGCCTCGGTGGCCGAGACCAACGCCAGGGGCGTCGCCATCGCCGGCGTCGCCAACACCGCCACCTTCCGCGCCGCCATCAAGGCCACGCCGGAGGCGACGCATGTCGAGTTCGCCAAGGTCGATCTCGCGGCGCAGGCCATGCTCGAAGGCCACATCCAGGCCATCGCGCTGTCGCGCGAGTCGCTTGCGGGCCTGATGAAGAAGATCCCCGGCTCGCGCATCCTCGACGACGCCTTCCTCAACTCCTCGACCGCGGTCTGCGTACCGCCGGGCCGGCCGGCTGCGCTGGCTTACGTCAGCGACTTCATCGAGGAGGCGAAGGCCTCCGGCCTCGTGCGTAAGGCGCTCGACGAGATGGGGCTGACCTCCTCGCAGATCGCCCCGGCGGGCATGAAGCCTTAAACCGCCATGTCAGACTCGTCCGAACGTCCGCGCAAACCCCTGCCGCGGCTCACCGACTATCCGCACCAGGTGACCGACATCATCCGGTACGCCGATCTCGATCCGCAGGGCCACGTCAACAACGCGGTGTTCTCCACCTATCTGGAGACCGGCCGCGTCGCCATGTTCCGCAACCGCGATCTCGGCATCGGCGTCGAAAAAGCCACCGTCGTTCTGGTGCGGCAGGAGATCGACTTCCTGCGCGAACTGCGCTGGCCGGGCGAGGTCACGGTCGGCACAGCGCTCGCCGGTCTCGGCCGCAGCTCGTTCACGATGGCGCAGGTCATCTTCAACGGCGAGCATTGCGCGGCGGCGGGCCGCGCCACGATGGTGATGCTCGACGCCACGACGCGCAAGCCGCGGCCGCTGCCGCCGGAGGCGATCGCCAAGCTCGAGCAGTGGAAGTACCGCGGGGCTTGATGGTTCGGGGTCGTGGCCGGGCTCGTCCCGGCCGTCCCCGTCGTGCTTGCTGACATGCCGCAAAGGCGTGGATGCCCGGCACAAGGCCGGGCATGACGGCGTTCTGCCTCAGACCTTCACGTCCGGCGTCCGCACGCGCTCCGGCCTGACGCCCAGCCCGATGATGCGCGCGGGAATCCGCTGCAGCACCGGAAACCAGTTGAACAGTTTCGCCGCCGCCGGCGGCTTCGGCCGCGTCGTGCCGCCGAGCACCGGCGACAGGATGCGGTTCTGGATCTGGATCTGCAGCCACTGGATGACGCGCATCGGCATCGTGCGCCGCGCCTGCACCTGCGCCAGCAGCGCCTCGGTGACGCGGCCGTCCTTCAGCGGCGCGGCGAGGATGTTGGCCGCCGCCACCGCGTCCTGGATCGCGAGATTGATGCCGACGCCGCCGATCGGCGACATCGCGTGCGCCGCGTCGCCGATGAGCAACAGGCCGGGCTTGTGCCAGCGCGGCAGGCGCTCGACCGCCACCGTCAGCAGCTTGACGTCGTCCCAGCCTTTGATCTCACTCATGCGGTCGCGCAGGAACGGCGACATGAAGAGCACATTGTCGATGAAGGCCTGGAAGCCTTTCGCCTTGATCCTGTCGTAGCCGCCCTTCGGGATCACGTAGGCGCACTGCCAGTAGTCGTTGCGGTTGAGCATCACCAGCATCATGCCGGCTTCCATGTGGCCGAACGCCTCCGCCGAATCGTCCGGACGGCGCGAGATGCGGAACCAGAGGATGTCCATCGGGGCGCCGAGGCTCTCGACGGCGAAGCCGGCGCGCTCGCGCAACGTCGAATGCCGGCCGTCGCAGCCGACGACGAGATCGGCGCGGATTTCGATGTCGCCCTCCGGCGACTTCGCCTTCACGCCCACGATACGGCCGCCCTCCTCGATCAGGTCGGTCGCCTCGGTGCGCATGTGCAGGTCGAAGGCCGGATACGTCTTGCCGTGCGCCGCGAGGAAGTCGAGGAAGTCCCACTGCGGCATAAGCGCGATGAACTTGCAGTGCGTCGGCAGGTGCGAGAAGTCGGCGAGATGGATGGTGCCGGCGCCGACCTGGCCGCTCAGCCGCTGCACCTGCGAATGCGGCAACTTCAGGAACTCGTCGATCAGCCCGAGCTGCACCATCAATTCCAGTGTCGAGGGATGAATGGTGTCGCCGCGGAAGTCGCGCAGGAAGTCGGCGTGCTTCTCGAGCACAGCGACTTTCACGCCAGCGCGCGCAAGCAGGAAGCCGAGCATCATGCCGGCCGGGCCGCCGCCGGTGATGCAGCAGGTGGTGGTGAGGGATCGTGTTGCCATGCTCTTACCTGTCATTCCGGACGCCGCGTCAGCGACGGTTCGGAATCCAGACCATTGCACGAGCGGATGCAATCCTGGATTCCGGGTTCGCGCCGTTCGGCGCGCCCCGGAATGACGGCAGCGATTACGCCTGCTTGTCGGGCGTGCGCACGACGAGCCCGTCGAGCTCGTCGGTCACCTTGATCTGGCACGACAGGCGCGAGTTCGGCCGCACGTCGTAGCCGAAGTCGAGCATGTCCTCTTCCATCGGCGACGGCTCGCCGGTCTTGGCGCGCCACTCTTCCTCGACATAGACGTGGCAGGTCGCGCAGGCGCAGGCGCCGCCGCACTCGGCCTCGATGCCGGGAATGTTGTTGCGGATCGCAGTCTCCATCACCGTCGAGCCGACTTCGGCCTCGACCGTGCGTCCGGTTCCGCTGGCATCGATGTAAGTGATCTTGGGCATGAGGCGGCGCGCCTTGAGTCGACAGGGCTCACGGGAGAACCCGCACCGGAGCCGGGCGGGCGCGCCTCTATAACGTCTAACGACCGCAGGCGCTAGCGCAGGATGACGGCGATCTCCGCACGCGTCCGCGCAACCGCGGCGGTCAGTGCGCCGAGCCGTTCCGCCGTCGGCGCCGCCTCGATTTCCGCCGCCGCCGCGGCGACTTCGGCCGCGCCGATGCCGGTGGCCGAGCCCTTCAAGGTGTGCGCCAGCGCGGCCGCCGTGCCCGCGTCGCTCTGCGCGATGCGCGCCACCAGGATCTCCGCCTGGCGGTCGAACAGTTCCAGAAGCTCGCGCTCGAGCGCCGCCTCGCCGAAGGTCATCCGGGCCAGATGCGCCCGGTCGATAGCCGTCCCCGCCACCGCCGGCGCGGGTTCCTGTCTCGCCTTGATCGCCGCTTGCGCCATGGCCGCCCTCCCCGTTTTGCCGGATGCTGCGCCGGGAAAACCAAGGGCGGGTAAATGCGGCAATTGGCCTGCGCGCCGCTGGTTAATCCGGGGGAAAAAAGGCGGTGCAAAACGGCCGGTACCGGCCCAAGGGACGCCGTATTTCACGAGCCATTGTGGGTGACCGGCGCGACAGCCCCTGCCGTTATGGTTAACAGACAGTTAACGATGATCGCAGTTGTGGGCTTGCTGTGGTTTCTTTCGCACACTCAAGGCGATAGGATGGCTGGACGGCGGTCTATTGGGGCTCGGCAAAGCGGTTAATTCCGGCTTTCGAGGCGGTTGCGGGTGACATCCCGCGGCCCTCATGGATCGTGACGGTACGGGCCGCGGCAGGTGTCCGGCGTAACGACGAGGCGACGACCGACAATGGCGAATAATCCGCAGAAGACCCAGGACCCGACCGAAGCCGCCCTGTCGGCCATCCAGGAGGCTCTCAATATCCGCCCGGCGAACGCCACGCCGGCAGCCGAGCCGGAGGCCGAAGCCGCTCCCGCCACCCCCGATCTGTTCCAGACCGAGACCGAAGGTGAAGGCCTGCGCGCTCCGGCCAACGACGACCGTGAACAGGTCGGCATGATCCTGCAGGCGCTGCGCCGCCGCCCCTCGCGCACGCCCTATGTCGCGGCCGGCATCGCCGCCGTGGTCTGGGCAGCGGTCGGGCTGACACTCGCTTACGTCTTCTCCGGCGAACTCACCGGGCTGACGCCGAAGGCGCTCGCCGGCGCCGTCACCGCCATCGCCGCCGGCATCGTCGTGCCGATCGGCTTCTTTTATGCGCTGGCGCAGATGTTCTCGCGCGCGCAGGACATGCGCATCGTCGCCGAGTCGATGGCCGAGGTTGCCATGCGCATGGCGCAGCCGGAAAGCATGGCGCGCGAGGCCGTGGTGTCGGTCGGCCAGGCGGTGCGCCGCGAGGTCGCGGCCATGGGCGACGGCGTCGAACGCGCGCTTGCCCGCGCCGCCGAGCTCGAGGCGCTCGTGCACAACGAGGTGTCCGCCATCGAGCGCGCCTACAACGACAACGAGGTGCGCATCCGCGACCTCATCAACCAGCTCGCCAGCCAGCGCGAGACCCTGGTCAACCAGGGCGAACAGGTGCGCAACGCGATCGCCTCCGTGCATCTCGACCTGTCGCACGACATCACCTCGGTCGGCGATCTCGTCGCCGACAAGGTCAGCGAGGTGGCGCAGCGCGTCACCCGTTCGCTCACCGAGAAGGGCGAGGTCATCACGCTGGCGCTCGGCCAGGCCGGCGACTCGATGATCGACGCGCTCAGCGAGCGCGGCTCGACCTTGCTCGACAAGCTCGAGAGCACCAGCTTCAACGCCACCAGCGCCATCACCGCGGCGAGCGACCAGCTCGTCGGCAGCCTGCGGTTCCGCAGCGAGACCGTGCACGACGAGTTCGCCGAGCTCGCCCGCAAGCTCGAGGGCACCCTCACCGCGCGCCTCGAGACCGTGCAGAAGAACTTCACCGTCAACGCCGGCGGCACCATGGACGCCATGGCCGCGCGCTCGCAGCAGGCGACGCAGGCGATCGTCCAGGCGGGCGCCAGCGTCAACGACGCGCTCGCCGCCCGCAGCGAGGAGATCACCGACCGCCTGCGCAACGGCGGCAACGCGCTGGTGCAGGAGCTCGGCCTGCGCGGCAGCGAGATCGTCGGCCGCATCGAGCAGACCGGCACGCGCGTCGCCGACATGGTCATCGCCCGCTCGAACACCGTCGCCGACACCTTCCGCGACAATGCCGAGGTGCTGGTCAAGACCATCGACAACCGCGGCGACGCCGTGCGCGAGATGCTCGCCGCGCGTCTCAAGGCCTTCGACGAGCTGTTCGAGACGCACGGCACCGAGCTCAGCGAGAAGCTGTCGCGCGACTCCACCAACCTCGCCAACGCCATCACCCACAATGTCGGCGAGTTCGACCACACCGTGAAAACCTACGGCGGCGAGCTGGTGGAGCGCCTCGGCGCCCGCACCAAGGACATCGCCGACGCGATGCGCGCCTATCTCGACTCGTTCGACCAGCGCGTCACCGGCCGCACCGGCGAACTCTCCGAGCATCTCGAAACGCGCCTCGCGCGCTTCGAGGAGCTGCTCGGCGCCCGCGTCGCCGACATGGCGAAGACGCTCAGCGAAGGCGGCAAGGAGATGGTCGGCTCGCTCGACCGCCGCATCGCCGACATCGGCTCGACCATCGACGCGCGTGCCGCCGAAGCGGCCGAGACCATCGGCTCGCGTGCCGACGCGATCGGCCAGACGCTCGACGTCCGCTACGGCCGCCTCGAGGAACTGCTCATCGGCCGCACCGAAAAGGTCGCCGACGTGGTCGAGAGCCGCACCAAGGCTGCGGCCGACACGCTCATCGTCCGCTTCGAGCAGCTCTCGCACGCCATCCAGGTCAACTCCGCCAACGCCGAGCGCAACCTCGGCCAGCTCGCGCAGACCACCACTGAGGCGATCCGCGACAGCGCCGGCGAAGCCGAGCGCACGTTGCGCACGGTCGGCGAGGAAGTCGCGCGAGGCTTCATCGGCGACGCCGAGCGCATCGCCAGCGAAGTCTCGACCCGCACGCACGAGATCGAGACCATCCTGTCCGACAAGAGCGGCAGCCTGCTCGCCGCCATCAGCAATCAGGGCCTGCAGTTCGGTCAGGAGATCACTAAGGCGACCGAACAGGCCATGTCGGTCATCGAGGAGCGCGGCTACGGCTTCTCGCGCTCGGTCGCCGAGAACTCCGAGCAGATTGCGCGCCTGATCAACGCCGCCGGCGAGACCGCGGCCGAGTCGGTCAACCGCACCCTCTCCGGCCTGCAGGAAAAGGCCGAGCACGCGATAGCGCGCTCGCAGGAGACCACGACCGCGACCGTCAACGAGCTGATGACGACGCACAACATGCTCCGCTCCGACACGACCGCTTTGTTCGGCCGTCTGCGCGAGGCCAACGTGCTGCTGCAGGAGGTGCTCACCGGCTCGCACGAGAACATGAGCGCGCTCGAGAACAGCTTGATGCTGCGCGTCTCCGAGTTTGTCAGCGCCATGAACGAGGTCACCGTCGCCACCGGCGAGGCGACCGGCCGCATGGAGCAGAACATCGGCGGCTTCCGCGAGGTCACGAGCCAGGTGCTCACCGACCTCGGTCAGCTGGCGCTCAGCTTCGACCAGCACGGCCAGGAGCTCATCAAGGCGACGCAGGTCATCGAGACCAGCAACCGCACCACCGAGCAGAGCGTCAACGAGCGCCGCGCGCAGCTCGAATCGCTGGTCACCGCGCTCGACGCGCGCACCGGCGACATCGCCGACCGGCTCAAGCGCTTCTCCGGTCTCATCGACCAGACGCTCGACGCGGCCGCCGCGCGCGCCCGTGACGTCGCCCGCGTCGTCTCCGAGGCGACCGCCGACAGCGCCCGCACGATCGCCGAACAGTACGAGCGCGTGCGCGAGCAGAGCGACGACGTCGCCCGCACAATGCAGGAGACCGGCAGCGAGAGCGCCCGCGCCCTCACCGAGCAGTTCGAGCGCCTGCGCGAAGGCGCGCAGGACGCCGCCCGCACGATGCAGGAGGCGAGCGGCGACAGCGTGCGCGCGATCGCCGAGCAGTTCGAGCGTACCCGCGAACAGGCCGAGACCGAGCGCCGCCGTGCCGCCGCCGCCATGCGCGACATCTTCGAGCAGTCGACCGGCGACACGCACGCTTTGTTCGAGGAGGCCAACAACCGCTTCGCCGAGACCTTGCGCGGCATGAAGCAGATGGCGTCCGAGATGCAGCGCGAGCTGGAAGGCACGCGCGAAGAGGTGCAGCGCGAGCTCGAGGCGACGCGTGCCGAGCTGCGCCGCGGCGTGCTCGAACTGCCGCAGGAGACCGCCGAGAGCACGGCGCAGATGCGCCGGGTCATCGTCGACCAGATCGAGGCGCTGGCCGAGCTCAACCGCATCGTCGCCCGTCACGGCCGCAGCATCGACGCGGTCGAGCCGGCGCCGGCCCCGGCGCGGCGCGCGCGCGAGGAGACGCCGCCGCTCGCCGTCATCGGCGGCCGCGGCGAGGCCGCAGCGCGCAGCGAGAGCCCGCGTAGCGAGCCGACCCGCAACGAAGCGCCGACGCCGCCCGCGCGCCCCGAGCCGCGCACGCCGCCGCGCGACGTCGCGAGCTTCGCACCCTCTCGCCGTGCGAGCCCGGTCGAACAGCCGTCGGCGCCGCTGCCGCAGCCGCCGGCCGGACGCGGCTGGCTCACCGACCTGCTCAACCGCGCCTCGCGCGAGGACGACGAGCCGGAGTTTCAGCGCGAGCGCAGACCGTCGCGCGGCGAGCCCGCCGCCGAAGGCCGCAGCGACGAGCGCTCGCCCCGTCACTCGATCGAGTCGCTCGACAGTCTCTCGGTCGACATCGCGCGCATGATCGACCACGACGCGGCCACCGACCTGTGGGACCGCTACAAGCGCGGCGAGCGCAACGTGTTCACGCGCCGCCTCTATACGCTGCAGGGCCAGCAGGCCTTCGACGAGATCCGCAAGAAGTATCGGGGCGACCGCGAGTTCAAGCAGACGGTCGACCGCTACATCGGCGAGTTCGAGCGGCTGCTCGACGAGGTCTCGCGCGACGACCGCGGCCAAGTGGTGGCCCGCACCTATCTCACGTCGGAGACCGGCAAGGTCTACACGATGCTGGCGCACGCGGCCGGCCGCTTTGACTGATCCGGTTCAATTTCCAAAATTAAGGGCGAGTCCGGCCGGACTCGCCCTTTTTCGTACGCCTGCGCCCATCCGTCGCAGCAATTTTTCGGTTTGCCAGCCTCTTGTATCTGGCCGATACTGGATTCGCCGGTCACCCGCGTGGGGCGATGGTGAGCCGGTGCGTCAACGACAAGAGCCAACCAATGGCTCGGCGACGACAACAAGAATAAGAAAAAGAGACTGATTGCCGCGCACGCGGCTCGTGGAGGAACAGCGACGCCGGCACGGCGTCAGAATGCACATAAGGCAAGAAATCTGGGAGGATTCACGCCATGCTGAAGCGTGTTATGTCTGCACGCGCGCGCACCGCGCGTTTGTCTAGCACCGCACTTGCGGCCGCGGCCGTATTGTCACTGAGCGCGAGCGTCGCCATGGCGGCGCCGATCGACATCAAATGGGCCACCGGCCCGATCGGTTCGTCGGGCGGCAAGGCGCTCGTCGTGCTGGCCGGCGTGCTCAACAGGGCGATGCCGAAGTACCACATCGACGTGCTGCCGACGCCCGGCGCCGTGACCACGGTGAAGGGCTTCGCGCTCGGCACTTACGACGGTTATTACGGCTCCGACGTCGCGATGAAGGAGTTCAAGGCGGACAACGGCCGCTTCAAGGACTTCAAGCCGCACGTCAAGGTCAAGCCGGTGCAGTCGCTCTGGTGCTACACGCTCGACGTGGGCCTGGCGATTAACGCCGACGACGCCAAGAGCATCAAGTCGTGGGCCGACCTGACCGGGAAGCCGGTCTACACCGGTCCCCTGCCCTTCGACACGCGCAAGCATCTCGAAGCGGCGATGGCGGCGGTCGGCGTGCACCACATCTACAAGCAGGTCGACCTGTCGACCGCCGGCTCGCAGCTCAAGTCCGGCTCGATCAAGGGCATGATCATCTACGCCGCGGGCGGCAAGACGCCGGCGCCGTGGATCTCGGAGGCCTCGCTTGCGGTCAACTGGATCCCGCTCAATCCGACGCCGTCCGAAGTGGCGACGCTGGAGAAGAAGGGCTTCAAGGTCATCGACGTACCCGGCGCCAACTTCCACAAGCCGGAAGTGAAGACCGTGAGCCTGCTGCCCTTCTACTGGGGCTTCGACGTCGGCGACAAATACTCGACCGACGACATGGTCAAGATGCTCGACGTCATCGACAAGCATGCGGACGAGCTCGCCAAGCTCGATCCGAGCTTCCGCCAGATCGCAGGCGGCAAGATGGCCAAGTTCGAGCACGATGCGCTCGAATCGACCTGGAACCTGGTCCCCATCCACCCCGGCCTCGCCAAATGGCTGAAGGAAAAGGGCCAGTGGGACAAGAAGTGGGACACCCAGATCGCCAAGCTGTAAGGCGCGACTGATCGGGGAGCAATCGGGGGGCGGGCGCGGACGACGCGCCCGCCTCTCTTGAATAAGCGCACGTCACACCGCACGGGCCCGCAAGGACCAACACCATGACCGAGGCCATCACCGACGCCACGCCGCAATACCGGGCGCCGCTCGCCGTGAACGTCATCTATTACGCCGGATCGCTCGCCTATCTCTGCTACCTCCTGTTCTACTATTGGACGGGACTGGGCGGCCCCACGCTCTTGGCGATGACGATGATCCCGCTCACCTACGCGCTGTTCACGGTGGCGCAGCTGCGGCAGAACGAGCTCTATCCGAAGCTGCCGATGGCGGTGAATTACGTGATCGCGACGGTCTTCGTCGCCTTCTCGATCTACTGCTCCTATTATATGAACACGAACTACATCGCGCTGGGCGAATACCGGGCCGGCCTCTACGACACGATGGACCTGGTGATGGGCGGCGGCATGTCGCTCCTGATCATCGAATACGCGCGCAAGCGGCACATGCCGCTGTTCATCCTCAACATCGTGCTCATTCTGTACGCGGTCTACGGCTACGTCGTGCCGGGCATGTTCTATCACGGCGGCCTGCCGTGGGACCGCATCATCAGCGCCTCCAGCGTCGAGATGGCGACCGGCATCTTCTCGCGCCTGCCGCAGATCGCGCTCACCATCATCGGCTCGTTCCTGCTGGTGCTGAGCCTGCTGCGTGGCTTCGGCTGCATCGATTCGCTGTTGCGCGCGACCAAGCGCGTGGCCGTGCGCTCGCCGCACGCGATCCCGCAGTCGGCGGTCATCGGCTCGATGCTGATTGGCACGGTCAGCGGCTCGGGCGCCGCCAACTCCATCACCGTCGGTTCGGCGACGATTCCCGCGATGATCAACGCCGGTCTGCCGCCGGCGACCGCGGCGGCGATCGAGAACGCCTCGTCGATGGGCGGCCAGTTGATGCCGCCGGTGATGGGCATCGCCGCCTTCCTCATGGCCGAGTATCTCAGCGTCGACTACTTCGACGTGGTGGCGCGCGGCTGGGTGCCGGCGATGATCTATTACATCACCGTCGCCGTCTCCGTGTATCTGCTGTCGGCGCACTACCACACGCACATGGTCGTCGACCGCGCCGCCTCGCGCCTCGACTGGCGCGACAAGGTCAATCTCGGCGCCTTCGTCTTCGTCGTCG
>Ga0187809_10001264_pt1 | contig 12118 bp, 5 predicted proteins | sample NC_wetland_sal_i_8_FD_132415 | JGI IMG/M metagenome (GOLD analysis project Ga0187809, IMG submission 132415) | Wetland sediment microbial communities from Neuse River Estuary, North Carolina, USA - ASW_4 | ecosystem: Environmental > Aquatic > Freshwater > Wetlands > Sediment | place: USA: North... | reverse complement strand
GACCGCGCAGGCGATCGGCACCGGCCGGATCACGCTGAACGTCACCGGCCCGAACGGCTACACCCAGCACCGGCAGCGAGAGATCTCGGTGCACTTGGTGCGCGCGCCGGTGACGCGGCTGACCGCGGCCAGCGTGCCGCCCGGCGGATCGGCCACGCTGACCCCCGATCTGTCCGCGTTCGTCCCCGGCTCCGCCAGCGCGACATTGACCCTGGGCAACCGCCTGCCCTTCGATCCCGCCGGCTTCATGCAGGCGCTGCAGGGCTTCGGCTACCGCTTCCTCGAAGCCAGCGTCAGCCGCGGCCTGCCGCTGACCGCGCTCACCGGCAAGGCGGCGGGTCCGGACCCGCAAGGCCGGCTCGCCCAGGCGGTGCGGGACGTGCTGGACGACCAGCGCTATGACGGCGCGTTCGGCCTGTGGTCGTCGCAGGACGAGGCGCAGCCCTGGCTCAGCGCCTACGCCACCGACTTTTTGCTCCGCGCCCGCGCTGCCGGAGCCACCGTACCGCAGCCGCCGCTGGACTCCGCCCTCGACTGGCTGCGGCACGAGGTGAACAACGAGCCCTCCGCCGATCAGGCGCAGATCTACGCCGCCTACGTGCTGGCGCTGGATGACCGCGCCCCGGCCGGCGCGATCCGGGTGATGGACAACGACCTTGCCAAAGTCGCCCATCCCCTCGCCCGCGCCCAGCTCGGCGCCGCGCTGGTGCGCATCGGCGAGCCGGACCAGGCTCGCCAGGCGTTCGAAGCCGCATTGAACATGCACAATCGCGGCGGGTGGTTCTGGTGGCGCGGCCAGGACTGGAATGCCGGCTACGGCACGCCGCTGCGCGATGCCTGGGCCATCCCGGCGATCATCCGGCAGAGCGGCATGCTGCGCGCGCAGTGGCCGGCACTGGCCGCGAACCTGCCGGGCGCCGGCATCGAGCCCGACAGCCTCGATGCGCAGGAACTGGCGTTTGCCGGGCTGGCGGCTGGAACATTCGCCGGCAAGCCGGAGACGCTGTCGCTGACGCTGGACGGCAAGCCGATCACGTCGGACCAGGCGATCGTGCAGCCAATCGCCGCGGCGACGCCGGTGCAGAACCACGGCGCCCAGGCGGTGCCGGCGGTGATCGCCGCCAGCGGCATTCCCGCGGCGCCGCAGGTTGCCGGAACACACGGCATGGAGGTGCACGTGGCGTTCTACACCCCGGACGGCGATCCGCTCGACGTGACGCGGCTGGACCAGAACACCGTGTTCGTCATGGTGGTCAGCGGCCGCAGCGTCGATTCGGCACCGCACCACGCCGTGCTGACCGCAGGACTGCCGGCGGGCTGGGAGCTGGCCGGCAACATCTCCAGCGGCGAAGTGCCGACGATGAAGTGGCTGAACAAGCTGACCGCGCCGGACGCGAAGGCCGCCGCGGACGACCGCAGCATGGCCGCGTTCACCCTGTACCCGCCATGCTCGGGCATCGCCACCTGCGAGGACAACGGCCACGACCAGGAGTTCCGCACCGCGGTGGAACTCCGCGCGGTGACCCAGGGGCATTTCATGCTGCCCGGCGCCAGCCTGGTGGACCTGAACCACCCCTTGCTGCGCGGCACCACGGCGGACCGGGAGGTCACGGTACTGCCGCCCGGGACGGCGACGCATGGGAAGTAGCGCCAACTCCTCCCCCTCCCCTTGCGGAAGGGGGTTGGAGGGAGGGGGCCTGCATGGGTTCCCGGGGACAGCCCGCACGCCCCCCAACCTTGGTCCGCTTCGCGGCCCAAGCCCGCAAGAGGAGCGGGGGAAGCGTCATGCACGCCGGTTCCGGCGCCTCGCCGCCTGGCTGCCCGCCGCCGCCCTGGCCGGAACAATCCTGCTGGCCGGCATCGCTTGGCTGTTCCCGCCCGGCCTCGAGCGCCTCCACACCCAGGGCCGCATCGTCCGCGACCATGCCGGCACGCCGATCGCCTGGTCCCCCGACCCGCGCGGCGAGTGGAAATTCCCCACCGCTCCGTCGGATGTCGATCCGCTGCTGATCCGCATGCTGATCGCCGTGGAAGATCACCGCTTCTACCGCGACCTCGGCTTCGACCCGCTGGCGATCGCCCGCGCGACGGTGCAACTGCTGGCCGCCGGCCACGTGGTCTCCGGCGCCTCCACCCTGACCATGCAGGTCGCCCGCCTGCTGCATCCCGCCCCCCGCACCCTGCCGGTGAAACTGCGAGAATCCCTGCAGGCGCTGTCGCTGGCGGAGCACTTCTCCAAGCACCGCATCCTCGGCATGTGGCTGTCGCTGGCGCCGTTCGGCGGCAACATCGTCGGCGTCGATTCCGCCTCCCGCCTGTGGTTCGGCCAGCCTCCGCGCAGCCTCAGCCCCGCCCAGGCCGCGCTGCTGATCGCGCTGTGCCGCCGCCCCGAGGCGCTGCGCCCCGACCGCCATCCCGACGCCGCCCGTCTCGCCCGCAACCGCGTGCTGGCCGAGGCCGCGGCCGACGGCGTGATCTCCCCCGCCCAGGCGGTCCGCGCCATGGCGGAGCCGGTGCCGAACCACTGGCACGCATTGCCCCGGCAGACGCCGCAGGCCACCATCCGCATGGCCGGCGGCACGCGCACCACGCTGGATGCATCGCTGAACGCCGCCCTGGCAAAGCTGGCGGAACGTGCCCTGACACCGATGCGCGCCACCGAATCGCTCGCCGTCCTGATCGTCGATGCCCCCGCCCGCGCCATCCGCGCCGCCTACCTCGGACAATTCGCCGACCCGGCGCGCGCCGGCTTCCTCGACCTGTCGCGCGCCATCCGCTCCCCCGGTTCGGCGCTCAAGCCGTTCCTCTACGGCCTGGCCTTCGCCGAGGGCCTGGCCGGCCCCGACACCAGGCTGCGCGACCTGCCACAGGATTTTTCCGGCTACGGCCCGGACGACTTCACCCACGAATTCATGGGCACGGTCACCGCCGCCACCGCGCTGCGCCGGTCGCTGAACCTGCCGGCGGTGACGCTGATGCAGCGCTACGGTCCCAACCGCTTCGCCGCACAGCTCGCCGCTTCCGGCGTCCCGCTGCGCCTGCCCCGCGGCGCCGAACCCAGCCTGCCGCTCGCATTGGGCGGCGCCGGCATCAGCATGCGCCAGCTGGCCGCGCTGTATGCCGCCCTGGCGACCGACGGCACGGTGGAACCGCTGCACCTGACCGCCGGCATCCGCCATCCCGGCCGGAAGCTGTTCAGCCCGGCCGTGGCGCAGGAGATTTCCCAGGTGCTGACAAGGCCGCTGCCCGGCACCACGGTGGACGGCATCACCTGGAAGACCGGCACCAGCGCCGGCAATCGCGACGACTGGGCGGTGGGGTTCGACAGCCGGCACGTCGTGGCGGTCTGGGTCGGCCGCCCTGACGGCGGCGCGCTGCCCGGCGGCGCGGCGATCGACCGCGCGGTGCCGATCCTCGCCCAGGCGTTCGGCCTGCTGCCGCCCGACCCGCGCCCCTCGCTGCCGCCGGCAAAGCCGCTCAGCCTGGCCGCGATGTCGCCGCATGCCCCGCTGGAACTCGCCTATCCGCCGCCACAGGCCATGCTGACCGACCTCGGCCCGATCGAACTGCGCGCGGTCGGCGGCGTCCGGCCGCTGACCTTCCTGCTCGACGGCACGCCGCTCGCCAGCGTCCCGGCATTGCGCAGCACCCATTTCGCCCCGCCCGGTCCCGGCTTCTACCGGCTGCGCGTCATCGATGCCGAGGGGCACTCGATCGAGCGCCGGCTGCGCGTGCTCGCAGCGCAGCGTGGCTGACCCGCCTTCGCCGAACCCCATTTCCGGCAAGGCCGGTCGTTCGGGCACCACTGCCGCCAGGCCGTCAGCACCGCCCGGACCGTGACCATCGCGCTACGACGGCCCGCACGCATCGTGATGCCCCCTGATGCAACCCCCGCTCGCAGCGGCGCCCCGCTTGCCAATATATCGCGTCACGATGTAACTGCCCGCCGAGTTGAACCCAAGCCGGAGCGCACCCTCGCGTGAACACGACCAAGACCCACACGGCTGCCGCAGCCGCCGGCCACGTCCACGCGAGCCACATCAGCCGACTCGGCGACTTTACGACCAATCCCCGGGTGCTGGTGATCTCCGCCATCGCCCTGGTGGTCGCGACCGCGGGCGTGATCGCCGGGCTCGTGCTGCTCAACCTGATCCGGCTGTGCACCAACCTGGCCTATTTCGGCAGCGCCTCGCTGGCCGACCTGAAGCTGGGTGCCTCCCCCCTCGGCGTCGCCGCGATCGCGGTGCCGGTGGTCGGCGGCCTGATCGTCGGCTGCATGGCCCGCTACGGCACCGACAAGATCCGCGGCCACGGCATCCCCGAGGCGATCGAGGCCATCCTGCTCGGGCGCAGCCGCCTGGACGCCAAGGTCGCGATCCTCAAACCACTGTCTTCCGCCATCGCCATCGGCACCGGTGGTCCGTTCGGTGCGGAAGGCCCGATCATCATGACCGGCGGCGCCATCGGCTCGCTGATCGCGCAGATGCTGCCGGTCAGCGACAGCGAACGGAAGACGCTGCTGGTGGCCGGCGCCGCCGCAGGCATGACCACGGTGTTCGGCACGCCGATCGCCGCCATCATGCTGGCGGTCGAGTTGCTGCTGTTCGAGTGGACGCCGCGCAGCTTCGTGCCGGTGGCCGCGGCATGCATCCTGGCCGATGTCGAGCGCAGCTGGCTCGGGTTGCCTAACCCGCTGTTCCCGTTCCACGGCGGCATGCCGGTGTCCTTTGAAGCACTCGGCTTTTGGGTGCTGATCGGCCTGCTCGGGGGGCTGCTCTCCAGCGTGCTGACCCAGCTGGTGTATGCCTGCGAAGATGGGTTCCTGAAGCTGCCGATCCACTGGATGTGGTGGCCGGCGCTGGGCGGCATCGTCATCGGCGTCGGCGGCTATTTCGAACCGCAGGCGCTGAGCGTCGGCTACGACAACATCGCCCAGATGCTGCGCGGCGAGATGCTGCCGGCCGGCGGCATCGTGCTGCTGGTGGTCAAGGCCATCATCTGGTCGGTCGCACTCGGGTCCGGTACCTCGGGCGGCGTGCTGGCACCCCTGCTGATCATCGGCGGCAGCATGGGCGCGGCGCTGGCCGGCATCCTGCCGCATGCCAGCCCGGGCTTCTGGGCACTGCTGGCGATGTGCGCCACCATGGGCGGTACCATGCGCTCGCCGCTGACCGCCACGTTCTTCGCGGTGGAGCTGACCGGCAACACTCACGTCCTGCTGCCGCTGATCGCCGCCTGTGCCACCGCGCATCTGGTGACCGTGCTGCTGATGCGGCGCTCCATCCTGACCGAGAAGGTCGCCCGCCGCGGCCATCATCTGGCTCGGGAATACCGCGTCGATCCCTTCGCGCTGATGCGGGCGGGGGAGGTGATGTCAAAGCCGGTGCAGACGCTGCCGGGCAGCATGACGCTGCATGAGGTCGCGGCGTTCCTCACCAGCCCCGAAACCAAGCACCCAAGTTTCCCGGCCGTCGATGCCGATGGACGCCTGCTCGGCGTGGTCGACCCGCCGGCGGTGATGACCTGGCGCCGGAGCGGGAAGCACCGGCGCACCACGCTGGCGGAGCTGCTGGCCGGGACCAGATGGCCGGTGGCTTATCCGGACGAATACCTCGAGGCGCTGATCGAGCGGCTGACCCAGAGCAACGTGGCACATCTGCCGGTGGTCGCACGCGAAGATTCGCGGGTGGTCGGATACATAAGCTGGCGCGACCTGATGCGGGCACAGCAAAGGCTCAAGGAGGAGGAGACGCAGCGGGTGGTGTTCTACCGCGTGCGCTGACGGATGGGGCGCCGAACGCGACCGGCGGGTCGCCAATGCGCGCCGTACCGGCGACACTGCGGCGCGTGGCGGTTCGGCGGCCGGGACGCCGAACCACGCCAGCGATGCAAGGAGACGCAAGTTGACCGCCCGCAGACAGCTCAGCCGATCCGAGTACCGAAGCCTGGCGGATTTCCGTTACCTGCTGCGCCGGTTCCTGGAGTTCAGCCAGCAGGCGGCGCGGCACAGTGGCCTGACGCCGGCGCAGCACCAGGCGCTGCTGGCCATCAAAGGCTTTCCCGGCGATGCGGACCCAACCGTGGGCGAACTGGCGGAGCGGCTGTGCATCCGCCACCACAGCGCCGTGGAGCTGGTGGACCGGCTGGAAGCAGCCGAACTCCTCGAACGCCGGCATTCATCCGATGACCGGCGGCGGGTGCGGCTCAGGCTGACCCGTTCGGCGGAACAACGGCTGGCCGCGTTAACGGCAATCCACCTGGAAGAACTGCACCGGCTGCGGCCCTCGCTGCAGGAAATCCTCGACCGGGTCGGGGCCGATGCCGAAACGTCACCGAACGCCTGATTGCCCTGGCCCAGAGGGCGCGGGCCAGGGGGGCGGGTCAGGGGGGCGGGTCAAGGGGGGCGCACGCCGCTTGACGGCCACGCCGCTGCCCCGCAAGCAGGCAGTATGCGAACACAGGGCCTGGTCGATCTGCAGGTGAACGGCTTCGCCGGGGTCGATTTCAACGATTCCGGCCTCGAGGCCGCGGCGCTGGACTACGCCCTGCACGCCATGCTGCGTACCGGCGTCACCACCTGCCTGCCCACCGTGATCACCGCCACCGAGCCCGACCTGGCGGCTCGCCTGGCCGCACTGGACCGCGCGGTGGCGAACAGCCGGTTCGGCCCGCTGATGGTGCCCGGCTTCCACCTGGAGGGGCCGTTCCTCAACCCCGGCCCGGGTTTTTCCGGCTGCCATCCGCCGGACGCCATGCCGCCGCCCGATCCGGGCATGCTGCAGCGGCTCACCGCCGGCCTGCGCCGCCCGGTGCTGCTGCTGACCCTGGCGCCGGAACGCGAGGGCGCCGCCGAACTCATCGCCTGGGCGCGCGTCCGGCGCATGCTGGTGGCGATCGGCCACTCCGCCGCCGATTCCGCACAGGTGGCAGCGGCGGTGGAGCTGGGGGCGACGCTGAGCACCCACCTCGGCAACGCCCTGCCGCAAACGCTGCCCAAATTCCTCAACCCGATGATGACCCAGCTCGCCGAGGACCGGCTCTCCGCCAGCTTCATCGCCGACGGGATCCACATACCGCCCGCTGTGCTGCGGGTATTCGTGCGTGCCAAGGGCATCGGCCGAACCGTGCTGGTCACCGATGCCACCGCCGGCGCCGGCGCGCCCCCAGGCATGTACCGCTTTGCCGGCATGACCATAGAGCGCAGCGCCGACGGCACAGTCCGCGTCCCAGGCACACCGCGGCTGGCGGGATCGGCGCTGTGCCTGGACCAGGCGGTGCGCAACCTCGTCGCCTGGGGGATCGCCCAACCCGCCACCGCCATCGAACTGGCCTCCGCCAACCCGGCGCACCTGCTGGCGCCGGCGCTCGCCGGACATGCGCCACGGCCCGACGCCACGGTGACCTGGTCCGCAGGTCTGCACCCCGCCGCGATCCGCATCGGCGACATCGAGATTTTTGCCGGCTGACCCAGGCCGGGAACCCTTTATTTACCTATTGGGGTTATGGCTGGCGTTGCGAAGATCGCACGCGTGCCAGGTGCAGGGGCAAAACGGCCATTGCCTGGCTCCCCGACTCAGGGAGTCGCCCCCGTGTCCGTCATCATCAAGCTCAGCGGCAGCAACCGCACCACACTCAGCACGGTCGACACTCTGACATCGGGCGCCGGTGACGATACCGTCGTGTTCACTGAAGCCTTGCCCAAGGCCAGCATCGATCTTGGCGGCGGCAAGGACGTTCTCACCCTCGCCAACGCCACCAACACTGCCACGATCGGCAACGTGGCAACGCTCACCGGCGGCACCGGCAACGACACCATCACGCTGAAAACCGGTCTGACCACGTCGAACGCCATCGACCTGGGCGCCGGCAACGACAAGCTGACCCTGGCCAACGGCGGCAACACCGCATCGCTGAGCGGCGTCGAAACCGTGGTCGGCGGCACCGGCGCCGATGCCATCACCCTCAATGCCGCAGTCACCCTGGGCAGCGTGGACCTCGGTACCGGCTCCGACACCCTCACTCTGGCAAACGGCACCAACAAGCTCACCGTGAGCAACGTGGGGACGCTCACCGGCGGCACCGGCGCCGACACCATCACCCTCGGCGCCGCCGCCTCCAACGCCAGCATCGACCTGGGTACCGGCAGCGACAGCCTGACCCTGGCCAGCGGCAGCAACATTGTCACCCTGACCAACGTCGAATCCCTGACCGGCGGCTCCGGCGCCGACACCGTCACCCTGACCGATGCGATCACCACCGCCATGCGCCTGGACCTCGGCGCCGGCGCGGACAAGCTGACCCTGGCCAATGTCGCCAACACCGGCACCGTCACCAGCGTGGAAACGCTGGTCGGCGGTACGGCAGCCGACGCCATCACCCTCGGCGCCGCCATCGCCAATGGCAGCATCGACCTCGGCGCCAACAGCGACACCCTCACACTCGCCAACGCAACCAACAGCCTCAGCATCGGCAATGTCGAGACCATCACCGGGGTAGCCGGCGATGACACCGTCACCCTGACCACCGGCCTGACCACCGCCATGAGCGTCGACCTCGGCAGCGGCAACAACAAGCTGACCCTGGCTGCCGCCGGCGGCACCGGCACCCTGTCCAACATCGACACCCTGGCCGGCGGTGCCGGCGCCGACACCATCACCCTCGGCAGCGCCGTCAGCAACGGCAGCATCGACCTCGGCGCCGGCAACGACAAACTGACCCTCGCCAACGGCACCAATTCGGCAACCATCGGCAATGTCGAGACCCTCGTCGGCGGTTCCGGCAACGACACCATCACCCTGGCCAGCGCCTTGACCTCCATTTCCTCGGTGGACCTCGGCACCGGCACCAACAAGCTGACCCTGGCCGCCGCCGGCAACACCGCGACACTCAGCAACGTCAGCACCCTGCTCGGCGGCAGCGACGCCGACCTCATCACCCTCGGCGCCGTCGTCAACAATGTCAGCGTCGACCTCGGCGCCGGCAGCGACAAGCTGACCCTCGCCAACGGCACCAACACCCTGAGCGCCGCCAATGTCGAAACGCTGGTCGGCGGCACCGGCGCCGATACCGTCACCCTGGGCAGCGCCCTGGCCAAGGCAAGCATCGACCTCGGCGCCGGCAACGACACCCTCACCCTCGCCAACGGCACCAATTTGGCAACCGTCAGCAATGTCGAGACCATCACCGGCGGCACCGGCAACGACGCCATCACGCTGAGCACCGGCCTGACCACGGCAAACGCCATCGACCTGGGCACCGGCAGCGACAGCCTGACCCTGGCCAACGGCGGCAACACCGCATCGCTGAGCGGCGTCGAAACCGTGGTCGGCGGCACCGGCGCCGACGCCATCACCCTCAATGCCGCAGTCACCCTGGGCAGCGTGGACCTCGGTACCGGCTCCGACACCCTCACTCTGGCGAACGGCACCAACAAGCTCAGCATCAGCAATGTCGAAACCCTGACCGGCGGCACCGGCGCCGACACCATCACCCTCGGCGCCACCGCCTCCAATGCCAGCATCGACCTCGGCTCAGGCACCGACAGCCTGACCCTGGGCAGCGGCAGCAACATTGTCACGCTGTCCAATGTCGAGAGCGTCACCGGCGGCTCCGGCGCCGATACGGTCAGCCTGGGCACGGCCCTCGGCGCCAGCATGGCGGTCAACCTCGGCGCCGGCCTGGATAAGCTGACCCTGGCCAATGTCGCCAACTCCGGCACGCTCTCCGGCATCGAGACGATCGTCGGCGGTTCGGCGGACGATGCGATCACGCTGGGCGCGGCGGCAGTGAAAGCCAGCATCGACCTGGGCGGCGGCAGCAACCGCGTCACCTTCGGCAACTATGCCAACGGTGCGACGCTCGCCAACGTGCAGACCATCACCGGCGGCTCCGGCGCCGACACGCTGACCCTCGGCGATGCTCTCACCACCGGCATGGCGATCGACCTGGGCACTGGGTCGGACAAGCTCACCCTGGCGAACCAGGCCAACACGGGCACGCTCGCCGGCGTGGAGACGATCCTCGGCGGCAGCGCCGCCGATACCATCACCCTCAGCGGCGCACTGATGAACGGCAGTGTCGATCTGGGCGGCGGCAGCGACACGCTGACCCTGAGCGGCGTCGGCAGTACCGCCTCGGTCGCGAATGTGGAGACCCTCACCGCCGGGGCCGGCGGCGACACCGTCACCCTGTCCACGGCCGCGGCGGGGGCAAGCATCGACCTGGGTGGCGGCAGCGACGTGCTGACCTTCAAGGCGTCCGGCAACACCGCGACTGTGGCGAACGTCGAGACCATCATCGGCGGCTCCGGGGCCGACACCATCACCCTCGGCGCCTCGCTGTCCGGCAGCGCCGCGGTGGACCTCGGCAGCGGCAGCGACACGCTGATCCTCGCCAACGGCGGCAACACCGCCTCGATCAGCAACGTGGAGACGCTGACCGGCGGCACCGGCGCCGACATCATCACACTGTCGACCGCGGCGAACGCCAGCATCGATCTGGGCACCGGTTCCGACAAACTTACCTTCGGCACCGGCAACAGCACCGCGACCGTCAGCAATGTGGAAACCTTGCTCGGGGGCAGCGGCAACGACACCGTGACACTGGGAACCACGGTCACCACCAGCGCGTCGATCGACCTCGGCAGCGGCAACAACAAGCTGACCTTTGCCGACGGTGGCAATACGGTGTCGGTCAGCAATGTCTCCACCCTGATCGGCGGCAGCGGCGACGATGCGATCACGCTGAGTAGCGTGGTCACCGGCGGATCCGGCGATTTCGGCGCCGGCAACGATACGCTGAGATTGGCGGACGGGGCGAACACCCTGACCGTGGCCAACGCCGAAACGCTGATCGGCGGCACTGGCGCCGACACTCTCGTGCTCACCGGCTCGAACGCGGCACTGGTGATCGGCGGCGGCGGCATGAACCTGATCACCGGCAACAGTGCCGCGGACAAGTTCGTGTTCGACCAGGCGGGTAGCGGCAATGCCACCACGGTGAACAACTTCAGCGCGGCCAAGGGCGACCTGATCGCGCTGGACACCACGGCGAACGCCACGCTGACCGTCAACCGCTACGATATCGGCTCCACCGGCCTGGTGGACGGCACCACCCTGCTTGGCGTGGCCGACCACACGGCCCTGCTCGCGGCGACGCTGACCAACGGCGGAAAAGGGGCCTTCGTTTACCAAGAAGATACCGGTGGCCTGTATTACAGCGCCAACGGAGGCTTCTCCGGCGGCGGCACGCTGATCGGCACAATCACCACCAACGGCAGCACCGCCTGGACCTACGACGCGAGCAAGTTCACGCAGGTCTGACCTGCGATCGGAGGCGCATGACTGCCCGGGCCTCGGAAGACCTCGCCTCTCCTCCGGCCCGGGTCGCTGCCTTCGCGGCCCTCGCCGCATGGCAGCGTGGCGAACTGGATCCGGCCGGGGCGCTGCAACGTCTCTGGCCCGTGGTCCACGACGCCGCCGACCACTCCAACCTCGGCGCCGTGCTGCGCGCACTCGGGCGCACGAATGAGGCGGAAGCCGCCTACCGGCGCGCGGCCGCGCTCGATCCGGGGTTTCCGGCCGCGCATTTCAACCTGGGCAATCTGCTCGGGGACGCCGGCCGGCTAGACGAGGCGGAATCCGGCTACCGCACCGCCCTGGCACTGCGCCCCGACTATGCCGAAGCCTGGAACGCCATCGGCACCCTGCTGCAGCGGCGTGGCCGTCTGGCCGACGCCGCCGCCGGCTTCGCCCAGGCCGCCCACTTCGCCCCACGCTGGGCCGAAGCCCGCACCAACCTCGGCGTCGCTCTCCTCGGCCTGGAGCAGTACGAACAGGCGGCCCAGGCGTTGCGCACCGCCCTGGCGGTCTCGCCACGCCATGCGCCGGCCCTGGGCAACCTGGCAGCCCTGTGCCTGCGCGCCGGCTGCGCGGTGGCGGCAGAACAATACGCGCGCGAGGCGCTGGCACTGACACCGCAGGAACATCGCTGGATCAGCAACCTGGCGGTGTCGCTGCAGATGCAGGGCCGGCATGCGGAGAGCGAGGCCTGCTACCGCGAGGCGCTGGCGCTGCGTCCGGACTACGCCAGCGGCCACGGCAACCTGCTGTTCGCGCTG
>Ga0187809_10001263_pt1 | contig 12122 bp, 12 predicted proteins | sample NC_wetland_sal_i_8_FD_132415 | JGI IMG/M metagenome (GOLD analysis project Ga0187809, IMG submission 132415) | Wetland sediment microbial communities from Neuse River Estuary, North Carolina, USA - ASW_4 | ecosystem: Environmental > Aquatic > Freshwater > Wetlands > Sediment | place: USA: North... | reverse complement strand
TGTTCGGCTACTCGTTGCCCGACGACCAGCTGTCCGGCGCGGGCCTGCGGATCTTCGAGGGCGTGCTGCAGGGCATCCCGATCGTCGGCACGTACGCGGCGTACTTCCTGTTCGGCGGGGCCTACCCGGGTACCTCGATCATCCCCAGGATGTACATCATCCACGTGCTGCTGATCCCCGGGATACTGCTGGCGCTGATCACCGCGCACCTCATCTTCGTGTTCTACCAGAAGCACACGGCGATGCCGGCGAAGAACCAGACCGACCGGCTCGAGACCGGCCAGCCGTTCTTTCCGTACTTCCTCGCCAAGACCACCGCCTGGTTCTTCTTCGTCTTCGCGGCGTGCGCGCTGCTGGCCACCTTCGCCCAGATCAACCCGATCTGGCTGTACGGCCCGTACACACCGGTGGCCATCTCGTCCGCCTCCCAGCCCGACTTCTACATGGGCTTCCTGGAGGGCTCGCTGCGAATGATGCCCGCCTGGGAGTGGAATTTCCTCGGGCACACGATCAGCTTCAGCGTGCTTATACCGTTCGCGGTGCCGGCCGGTATCATCTTCGGCGGCATGACGTTCTGGCCGTTCTTCGAGCAGTGGGTGACCAGGGACCGGTCCTACCACCACGTCAACGACCGGCCCAGGAACGCGCCCATCCGGACCGCCACCGGCATCGCAGCGATCGTGTTCTACGGCGTGCTGTGGGCTGAGGGCGCGAACGACGTCATCGCGGACATGCTGCAGATCCCGCTGTACACGGTCACCTGGATCGCCCGGGTGCTGATCTTCCTGGGACCCGCGGTCGCGTTCTATGTCACCAGACGTATCTGTTTGGGTCTGCAGCGTAAGGACAAGGAGCTGCTCGAGCACGGGCTCGAGACCGGCATCATCAGGCAGCTGCCCGACGGCGAATTCATCGAGGTCCACCGGCCGCTGGACGAGGAGGAGCGGGCCATAATCGAGGCCAAGAAGGTGCCCGCGCTCATGCCCGCACCCGGGTCGGAGGACGAGAACGGCGTGCCCGCGCCGCACTCGCACGGAGTCATGGGCCGGGCACGGATCATTGCCAACCGCGCCTTCGCCGAGACGATCGTGGTCGAACCAAATGGGCACGGTAACGGGCACGGGCCCGCCGACGAGCACGCCGAGATTGGCCCCGGCGAGCTCCCAGAGAGCTCGGTCCCGCACACGGACCCGCTCCTCTGGCATCCCCACGAGGAACCCCCGGAAGAGAGCTAAACAGACACGGCACGGCTAGGCACGGGAGGCGTCGGCTAACCTCAAACCTCCTGGACTGGGCCGCTGCTGGTCCGCCGCATCGACCGGCGGCCGGTCGGCTCGCCGATCAGGCGCTGTCCGAGCAGGTCATCAGGTACGCCCGGTGCGCTGACAGCAACCTCGATCCCGACGACTGGTTCCCGGTCAGTATGGAGACCGACAAGGCTCGCCAAGAGGCGGCCGCGGCCATCACCGTCTGCACCGCCTGCGTGGTACGCGTCCAGTGCCTGGCGCTGTCGCTGCGGCGCTGGGATGTCGGTCAATACGGTGTTTGGGGCGGCCTGGTCGCCGCCGAGCGTATGGCATTGCGTCGCGAGCTGCACGCAAGCCTGCCTCGGCTCTGCACCAGAAAATGAATACTCTGCAGCGCCGGCGTTGAACGTTCCCGCTCTACTAATCGTATTAGTAGTTATGCTTGTCTTTTCAGACCCGACAGGCGGCGAGCCGACCGGCGACGCCGACGCCGCGATCCGCCTGCTATACACACGTCATGCCCGGGCCCTACGCCGGTACGCCGAACGGTTCTGTCCCGACCGGGCCAGCGCCGAGGACATCGTGCAGGAAACGTTCATCCGGGCCTGGCGGCACCTGCCGCTGCTGGCCTCCGGGGACGTCCCGGTGCGGCCGTGGCTGTACCGGGTGGCCCGGAACCTGCTCACCGACGCCGGCCGGGCGGCCCGGTCGCGGCCGGTCATGGTGCGCGCGCTGGCCGCCGAGCAGGGCCGCGACGATACCGGACTGAACCAGGTCCTCGACCAGCAGGTCGTGGCCGACGCCCTCGGCCGGCTGTCGCCCGCACATCGCACCGTCCTGGTGGAGACCTTCTACCAGGGGCATACGCTGGCGACGGTCGCCCGCCAGCTTGGCATACCTGACGGCACGGCACGATCACGGCTCCACTACGCCCTGCAGGCACTGCGCCGGCAGCTGGAAGACCGCGAAGAAATCCAGCCGTCATGATCCCCGGCGGGAGCCGGGGCACGGACCCGCGGCCGCAGGCGGAGCGGCGGGACCGGCCGCGACCAGGCCGCCCGTCATGTGATTCAAGTCGCACAACCTCCGCCCTCGTCCCGCTGAACCCTCCGGATCTCCTATACGTCTTAGTAGTTAAAGCGAAACCATCGCCCCTGGCGCGGCCTAAAGGCCTCGCCCGGCATGTCGCGGGTGAGCGCCGAGCCACCCGCTGACCGGACGTGCGGGCTCCGGCCACCCCCCTCCCGGGGCCCGCACCCCAGATCCCGCAGCGACACGCCGCGCGTTAGGAGCACACGATGAGCCTGAACTACGGCCAGCGACACCGGCTTCGCCTGGTCAAGGCTGGCCTGCGCCGGTCAGACCCTCTGCTGTGCGCAATGTTCGGCATGTTCGGCCGGCTCTACCGAGGGGAGGGCATGCCCGCCTGGGAGCAGGTGCCCGCCAATCTGGGCCGTGGCCGGATTGCCGCCTGGCGCGCGGCGATGCTCGCCGCCATGGCCTTCGTGTTCAGCGCCGTGCTCACGGCATGCTTCGTCGCTGTTACCGCCGTACGGCGTCCCAGGGAGCGTCCGTCGGCCTCCATGTCCGAGCGCTCCGTATGACCAGGAGGCTGGTGACCACCTGGGCCCGCCCGGGCGCTTTGTGCGACGACGGCGGTGAATCGGGTGGTTGACGAGATGCCTGTCACAGCCGCCCGGCCCGATCCAGAGTCAGCCGAATGGCTCCGAGTGCTCGGTCGTGACGGCCAGCAGCGCGAGGCGGCGCTGGCCCGGCTGCATGCTATGTTGCTGCGCATCGCGCGGACTGAGGCCTGGCGGCGCGGCCCGCAGCTGAGGATCACTGGCCCGGAGCTCGAGGACCTGGCCTACCAGGCGACGGCGGATGCGCTGCTGGCCATCACCGCCAAGCTCGGGCAGTTCAGGGGAGAGAGTAAGTTCACGACCTGGGCCTACAAGTTCGTCATCCTCGAGGTGTCAGCCAAAATCGGACGGTACTTCTGGCGTCACCCGGACGTGCCGCTGGACGCCGAGGACTGGGACCGGCTGCCGGGCCGGTTCGGTTTCGAGCCCGCCAAGCAGTCCGAGTGGCAGGATCTGCTCACCGCGCTGCGCCGTGCCGTGGATACCGAGCTGACTCCGCGGCAGCGTGAGATCTTCGTCGCGATCGTCGTCAACGGTATCCCGCTGGACGCACTGGTCGTCAGGCTAGGCGCGAACCGCAACGCGATTTACAAGATGATGTTCGATGCCCGGCGCAAGCTGCGCGCCGCTCTCGCCGCGAACGGATATCTGGACCATGATGATTCGGGACGGTTATGGACCGCTAGCCTGAACTGGACGTTTCCTGCAGACCGACCCGCATGACGTCAGCTGTGCCGAAGCGATGGAAGTACTGCACGTCTATGTCGACCTGGTGGCCTCAGGCGCCTCAGCCGAGGCGAGGCACAGCACGCCCTTATCCGCCTGCCCCGGCAGCGGCGACGCCCAGCAGCACCAGGGCAGCAACCGACACTGCGGCAGCCACCGCCCTGGCACCTGGCACGCCCGCCTGCAGCCTGGCCACCACACCGCTGCGGGACTCCACCGGCCCGGCCGACTGGTGCGCCGCTGGGGGCGAAAGGGCGAGCATAGCCAGTACGGCGAAAGCGGCTACCTCGATCACCCCTGCGACCATCCCCGCAGTCGTCCGGATCTCCTTGAACCCGAACAGGCCGATCCACACCGACAAGAGGTAGCCGCCGAGGGTCGAGAGGACGAACCCGGCACCGGCCAGGGCGGCCAGCCGACTGCCGGTCACCAGCACGGCCGTGGCGAGGCCGAAGGCGGCGATCACCTGGAGCAGGAAAAGCCAGCCGATCACCGGGATCGACCGGTAGCCGGTCAGGTACAGGTCTAGGTGAGTCGCCCCGGTCGCGACGAGCAGCCCGGCCCCGGCCAGCCGGAGCCCCAGCCGCGGCCAGTTCAGTCCCGCCCGCTGCGTTTTCTCAACCATTGCTTCGGCTCCTTCATAGGGACGCGATCGCAAGCCATACGTACTAAAACGAATAGTAAGAAGGTTACGTTCACCGCGGCCGTCGCCGGTTCGACGGGAAGGCCTGCGGAGCGCGGGCATTCCTCGGAGAGTTCCCCTGGCAGGCGACGCGATCGTTGAGCAGCCAAGACTCTCGGCCGACCTGACGCTGTCAGCTCAGGCCACAGCCCTGGGAGGGGCTAAGCCACCTGCTCGGCGCCTGCGCAACTTTAACGTTGACGGCGCGACTGATCGCCGACGATCCCGGTGAAACGGAATGCCGTCCGGCGCCCGGGGCCGGTGTGATGCACGTCGCACCAGCTGGTCCGGATCCGGCTGAACCGAGCATGTCTCCTATGCGTTTTAGTAGTTGAAAGTGAAACTACTAGCGCCGTCCCGCTGGGGTATCAGGCTCGCGGGGACGGCCGGGAACGGGAGGACACCAATGTTTGATCGTATCGCGCAATGGCAGCCGGATCGGGGCGCGGCTGTGGCCGTGCGCACGCTAGGCGCGCTGGCGCTGCTCGCGCTGGCGGTGATCCACGTAGTCGACCTGCCCGGTACCCTAGGCCCGGACCGGCTGGTCGGCATCGGATATCTCGGGATCATCGCCGCGGCGGTCCTGATCGGCGGGATGCTGCTCGTCCAGTCGCACCGGCTGGCATGGGCAGCAGCCGCCGCCGTGGCCGTCTCGGCGATGGGCGGATACCTCCTGACCCGTGCCCTGCCGGGGGGATTCCTCGGCGATCACGCCGACGTCGGTAACTGGCGCTGCCCGCTGGGCATCGCTGCGCTCAGCGTCGAGTCGGTGATCATCCTGCTCGTGCTGCTCGTCGCCCTCGGCGCCTGGCAGGCGCGGATCCATGCCGCGAGCGTGGCTGCGGCGGGCCGGCCGGCCGCGCGGCGTGTGCCCGAGTACAGCCAGTCCAGATGATGTCTGGCCGCCAGGCCCCCCGTTTACGTCCCGCCCGGCGTGCCGCCGGGCACTAGAAGGAGCATTAAAATGCGCACGTCCTCACCCGTCCCGCCCGGCCAGGCCAACGCGGCCCCATGGCGGCGGTGGCTGCTACCGGGGATTGTCGTGGCGTTCTTCGTGGCGCTGTTGGCCCTGCCGCGCGGCACGGCCGCTGGAGTGCCACTGACCTATACCCAGTTCGTAGCCGATGTCGGCGCCGGGACGGTCCGCGCGGTGACGATCGGCCCGGCGGGCCAGGTCACCGGTAGCCTTACCAGCGGGCAGCCGTTCACCACCACGATTCCGGTTGCGCTCGGCGGCAACGGCCTGGCCGGTGACCTGGCCGCTCACCACGTCCAGGTCACCGCTACCGCCGCCGCCACGTCCGCCTCGCTGCTGTCAGTGCTGGCCGGGCTGCTGCCGTTGCTGCTGATCGGCGGCCTGATCTATTTCGTCATCCGCGGCGCCCGCCGGCAGGCCAGCGGCCTGGGCGGGAGCCTGGGCGCCCTGAACAGCGTGACCAAGGCCAAGGCCCGGGTCATAGACGGCGAGCGGCCAGCCACCCGGTTCACTGACGTGGCCGGGTATTCCGCGGTGAAGACGGAGATCAGCGAGGTCGTCGACTACCTGCGTGACCCCGGCCGTTATCTCCGGGCCGGGGCGCGCGGCCCTCGCGGCGTGCTTATGGCCGGGCCGCCCGGCACCGGGAAGACCCTGCTCGCCCGCGCGGTCGCCGGCGAGGCTCACGTCCCCTTCTTCTCCGTATCGGGCTCGGGTTTCGTGGAGCTGTTCGTCGGCATCGGGGCCGCCCGGGTCAGGGACCTGTTCGAGCAGGCCCGCACCCGCGGGCCGGCGATCGTGTTCATCGACGAGATCGATGCCCTCGGCGCCCGCCGCGACCACGGCGGCTACGCAGGCAGCGATGAACGGGAGCAGACCTTGAACCAGTTGCTCGCCGAGATGGACGGATTCGAGGAGTCCGGCGGGGTGGTGGTGCTGGCCGCCACCAACCGGCCGGATGCCCTGGATCCCGCGTTGCGCCGTCCCGGGCGGTTCGACCGCGAGGTCATCGTCCCGCTGCCCGACCGAGCCGAACGGAGCGCCATCCTGGCCTCGCACGCCCGCGGCAAGATTCTCGGCCCAGACACCGACTTCGATGAGATCGCCGCCGCCACCCCCGGATTCTCCGGCGCGGACCTGGCCAACCTGATCAACGAGGCGGCTCTCACCGCGGTCCGGGCCGGCCGCACGAAGGTTACTGCCGCCGACTTCGACGCTGCCCGCGACCGCGTGTTGCTCGGCACCCGGCGCAGCAGCCCGCTGGCCCCCGGCGAACTCGCCACCGTCGCCGTCCACGAGGCCGGCCACGCCCTGGTCGCCACGTTGTCCCAGTACGCCGATCCGGTTAGCCGCGTCACCGTCCTGGGCGCCGGCCAGGCCCTCGGGCTGACCGAGACGCCCCCCTCCGACGACCGCCGACTGTACGGGGAACGATATCTGACCGATACCCTCGCCGTCCGACTCGGCGGCCGGGCCGCCGAACGCCTGGTCTGTGGCGAGGCATCCACCGGCGCCGCCGACGACCTGGCCTCCGCGACCGCGCTGGCCACCCAGATGGTCCGCGAGTTCGGCCTCAGCGACAAGATCGGACCGGTCAGCTACAGCGGTCCGCCCGCCGGCTACCCCGGGTTCGCCCCATCACGCAGTTACTCCGAACACACCCAGTGGCTGGTCGATCAGGAAGTCGCCGCCCTTCTGGCCAAGGCGGAGACCCAAGCCCGCGACCTGCTCACCAGCCACCGGGAAGCCCTCGACCGGCTGGCCGCCGCCCTACTGGAGCAGGAAACCGTCAGCGGCGACCAGGTCCGCGCTCTCGTCCAGGCGCGCAACCCCGTCCCGGTGCCGGCCGGTATCCCCGTATCCCGGCCGGCCAGCACGCTCGCGTGCCTGCCGGCGTCCCGCAGCCAGTCATGACCACGGGATGGAGAGCGCCCGCTGCAGGCACGCGTCGCGCGCCCGCCCGGCGACCGGTCTTGCCGCCGCCGCGGCGGCGGGCCGCCGGGCAGTCCGCGACCGGGGGCCCCGACGGCTGGGCGGCCGACCCGGATCGCCGTCAGGTGCGGCTGATTTTCTCGGCTCTGATGCTGGGCATGCTGCTCGCCGCCCTCGACCAGACGATCGTCGCCACGGCCCTGCCGACCATCACCGGCGATCTGCACGGGCTGGACCATATCGGCTGGGTGGTCACCGCCTACCTACTGGCGGTGGCCGTCGTGATGCCCGTCTACGGCAAAGTCGGCGACCTGTTCGGCCGCAAGCCGGTCTTCCAGTTCGCGATCGTCCTGTTCCTGGCCGGCTCGGCGGCATCCGGACTTGCGCATTCCATGGACCAGCTGATCGCGTTCCGCGCCGTGCAGGGAGCCGGCGCGGGCGGGCTGATCATCGGCGCGCAGGCGATCATCGGGGACGTGGTCAGCCCTCGGGAGCGGGGCCGGTATCAGGGACTGATAGGAGCCGTCTTCGGGCTGGCCTCCGTGACCGGTCCGCTGCTCGGCGGGTTCCTCGTGGACAACCTGTCCTGGCGATGGATCTTCTTCATCAACCTGCCCATCGGCATCGTCGCGCTGATCGTCACCAGCGTCGTGCTGCGGCTGCCGCGGCCACAGAGCAAGCCGCGCATCGACTATGCGGGCATGCTCCTGCTGGCCGGCGCGGTGATCAGCCTGGTGCTGCTCACCAGCTGGGGCGGGACCACCTACGCCTGGACCTCGCCAGTCATCACCGGCCTGGGCGCCGCTGCGGTGGCGTTCGGCGCGGCCTGGCTGGTCTCGGCCCGACACGCCGCCGAGCCGGTCATACCGCTGCGGCTGTTCCGCGACCGGACCTTCTGCATCGCGGCCGCGATCTCGCTGATCACCGGGATCGCCATGTTCGGGGCGATCAGCTACCTGCCGACCTACCTGCAGATCGTCACCGGCGTCAGCGCGACCACCTCCGGACTGTTGCTGCTGCCGCTGATCGGCGGGCTGCTGGTCACCTCCATCTCCTCCGGCCGGCTGATCACCAGGACCGGGCATTACAAGGCGTACCCCGTCGCCGGGACGGCGCTCGCCGCCGCCGGCCTGTACCTGCTGTCCACGATGGGCGTCCGAACCTCGCATCTGGCCTCCAGCGTGTACTTGCTGGTGCTGGGCCTGGGCCTCGGCCTGTTCCTGCAGGTCATGGTCCTCATCGCGCAGAACAGCGCGGCACGGCGCGACCTGGGCGCGGCCACCGCTTCGATCAACTTCGCGCGGCAGATAGGCAGCAGCGTAGGCGTGGCCCTGATCGGGGCACTGTTCATCCACCAGCTCGACGGCCAGCTCAGCGCCCACCTCCCGGCGTCAGGGGCCGGCCACCTCAGCGCAGCGCAGGTCAGCTCGATCACGCCACAGGGCCTCGCCCAGCTGCCTGCCCCGCTCAGGCACGTCATCGCCCTGGCCTTCGCCCATGCTCTCCCGCCGCTGTACGCATACCTGATCCCGCTGCTGGCCGTGGCGTTCTTGCTCGCGCTGATCCTGAAGGAGATCCCGCTGCGCACCCGCGCCCGGCGGGATGCGGCGCAGGTCACCCCCGCGCAGCCGAGAACGCGCACCCATAGCGCCGCAACCGCCAGCCCCGGCACGCCCCGGCCGCCGACTGGCCCTACCGCAAGTCGCCGCCAGACCCACCGCGCTCCGCCGCCCTGGGCTGCCTCACCGCTGGAATAACCCGTCTGCCCAGTGAACCTCGCAGCTCTACTAACCGTGTTAGTAGATAGAGCACAGTCAATATCACAAGGAGAGAACCGTGCGACACCCGAGAATCATCATCGCCAGCATCAGCCTGGCCGCCGCGGCCGCCATCGGTGGCGGTATCACTGCCGCCGCGGCGACGACCTCGCATGCCAGCAGCCCGCCCGCTGCCAGCCAGTCCTCCTCGGCTACCGTCCGCACCGTGCAGGCGGCCGTCGGCGGCAAGACCGAGACCGTCCTGGTCACCAGCCAGGGCCTAGCGTTGTACTACTACCTGAACGACACCGCGGCCAAGTCGGTCGTCACCGGCGGGCTGGCGGCGCTGTGGCCGCCGCTGACGTCCGCGTCACCGGCCGCCGCCGGGCTGGCCGGCAACCTTACCGCGGTCATGGACATCCACGGCAACCAGGTCGCCTACAACGGGCACCTGCTGTACACCTTCGCTGACGACCAGCCCGGCCAGGTGACCGGCCAGGGAGTGCAGGGCTTCTTCGTGGCCACCCCGGGCCTCACGGCGATCACCGGGTCCCAGACAGCGACGGGCACGGCCCCGGCCCCGGCCGCCTCGTCCGGCAACCCTTACGGCTACTGACACGGCCACACGTCCCGGTCCGCTGACCTCGTTCCTCCGGGCGGGGCCAGCGGACCGACGGCCCGGACAGGCAGACATGGCCATCACCAGACACGCGTCAGCGGGCGCGCGCCGGACCTGGTTCCGGCCGGCGCCGCGCTGCCTCCCGCGCACCACGGCCGGCCCGGACGCCGCTCCCCCGCAACACCCGGGGAGTAAGTCGGCGACCCGCATCGCGGCCGCCATCGTCGCGATCGCGGCGCTAGCGGCCGCCGGGGTCGCCGGGCGGGCCGCGGTGGCCGCATCGTTCACGGTGCTTGGCCACCTGCACTGGCTGTGGATCCCCGCCGCCGTGCTTCTCGAGTCGGCGTCCATGGCCGCCTTCGCGATCATGCAGCGCAGGCTGCTCGCGGCAGGCGGCGCCAGCGTGGGGATCCGGCCGATGCTGGCCACCGCCTACGCGGCCAACGCGGTATCGGTCTCGGTTCCGCTGGCCGGGCCCGCCCTGGCCACCGCGTTCACGTTCCGCCGCTTCACCCGGCAGGGCGCCGACGCCCCGCTGGCCGGCTGGTCGCTGCTGACCGGCGGGGTGATCTCCTCGGCCGCGGCGGCCCTGGTCGTGGTCGGCGGCGCGTTGGCGTCCGGGAACATCCTGGTCGCGGCGGTCGCCGTCCCAGGTGGCGTGCTCGCTGTGACCGCTCTCGTGGTGGCGGGAGCGGCCGCGCGGCGCCCGCGGTGCTGCTCTACCGCCTGGCCAGTTTCTGGCTGGTCGCACTGGCTGGATGGCTCGTGCTGTTGTGGCTACGGCGTCCCTGCGCGCGGCCATGCGCGCCGGCCGATCCGGGGACCCGCCGGCACCAAGATACGCACGTCCCACAGACAAAGCTGCCCAGCGCACCGCCCTTGAACAGGACACTCGTCATGACGGCTGACACGAGGACCACTGACGGGCCAGCCATGCTGGCCGCTCACGAACTCGTGCTGCTACACGGGCAGCCCGGCTCGCCCGCCGACTGGCAGCCGGTCACCGCACGGCTGCCAGCCCAGCTCCACGCCATCGCCGCCGACCGGCCGGGATACGGCTCCAGCCAGCTCCCGGCCGGCGGGTTCGCCGCGAACGCGCGCGCCGTGCTCGACGACCTGGACGCGCGCGGCATCACTCGACGAGCTCGAGGACGCCATCTACTCGGTCCAGGCGCCGGTCCTGCTGCTCGCCGACCCCAGAGACACCCTAGTACCCTTCGATACCGCCCGCCGACTGGCCCGCGCCCTACCAGATGCCCGCCTGCAAATCATCGGTGGCGCGGGTCATCACCTGCCTAGGCGAGCGCCCGATGCCGTCGCCGACGCGATGGCTGCGTTCCTGGCCGCGACTGAAGAAGCAGATAACCGGGTCGACAGGCGTAGCCTCACCTTCGGAGGACAGGCGTCGCGTTAACACGGCCATCGTTCGCGCCGGGCGGGCCGTCCTGCGATGCGGACGGTGACCACGTGTGGCGGTCAGGGTGTCTCGTCGCGCAGCGCGGCGAGTAGCCCGGCGAAATCCTCGCCGCACGGGCCGCATGCTTGCAGGTGCGCCGCGATGCCGGGGTAGTGCTGCTCGGCCGGCTCGCCCGCAGCCACCAGCTCGGCGTAGACGTGCAGCATCTCTATCGCCTGGGCGCATCCCACGTCGCGCGGATCGGTCCGCAGGAAACGGTCCAGGGCCGAGTACCCGTTCATGAGCGCCCCGTAGTGTCATGACTCATATAGCCGTTAGCGGCCAGCGCGGCGCGTAGCTTACGCCGGGCGTCAAACATCATCTTGTAGATCGCATTGCGATTGGAGCCGAGCTCGATAGCCAGGGCATCGAGGGGAACGGCGTAGACCACGATCGCGACGAATACCTCGCGCTGCCGCGCCGTCAGCTCGGTGTCGACAGCGCGGCGCAGCGCGGCGAGCAGGTCCCGCCACTCAGCCTCCCGGGCGGGCTCGAAACCGAACCGGTCCGGCAGCCGGTCCCAATCCTCGGCGTCTAGTGGCACCCCCGGGTTCTGCCAGAAGTGCCGCCCGATTTTGTCAGACACCTCGAGGATGACGAACTTGCACGCCCAGGTGGTGAACCGGCTTTCGCCCCGGAACTGCCCGAGCTTGCGGATGATGGCCACTAGGGCGTCCGCCGCGGCCTGGTCGGCCAGGTCCTCCAGTTCGGGACCGGTAATCCGCTGCCGCGGGCTGCGCCGACGGCACTCACGCTGCGCGATGCGCAGCAGCATCTCGTGCAGCCGGGCCAGCGCCGCCTCCCGCTGCGAACCCCTTCCGGCGAGCGCACTGAGCCACTCGGCTGACTCAGGATCAACCGGGTCAACCGCGGCGCGGGTCGCATCAGCCACGGAATTCACCGTCGCCATAGTACCTAGAGGACCCGCACTTCTGGTGTCCGGCGGCGGCAGGTAAGACCCGCGGCAGGCGCGGGCGCTAACTAGGCATGACCGGCAAGACATTGCTGCATCCTGGCGACCCGTTCCCCGGGCTCATCGTCATCGGCTCAGTAGACAGGGAGTGCCTCGTGGCACCGCTACCGC